>Ga0078972_1002435_pt1 | contig 61540 bp, 60 predicted proteins | sample YelNatPaOPGAMG01_FD_67568 | JGI IMG/M metagenome (GOLD analysis project Ga0078972, IMG submission 67568) | Hot spring thermophilic microbial communities from Obsidian Pool, Yellowstone National Park, USA - OP-RAMG-01 (SPADES assembly) (version 2) | ecosystem: Environmental > Aquatic > Thermal... | reverse complement strand
TCGATCAACATTCGCAAATGGGTCGTTTGCTTCCAAATCGTGCAACGGTTATGCATCGAACGAATCGTTCAGTGAGTACTTTAGTGCCGTGTACGGGCGTGATATGCTGAATCGCTGCGGATTTGTGATGGGGAATCGCTCAGTGTCCAGCAGAGAGACAGAGAGAGAGGCCACGGCTTGCTCACCTGAAGCAGTGCACTTGCAGGGTGCGGCTGAGGGATCCAGAGATGCTGGATAGCCGTCCATACACACCAAGAATGAGTCTTCTGCGTTATTTTTAAACACTCCTGGTGTCCGATCATTCTCTAGCATTCACTGTACCGTCTGGTTTGAAATTGTAGGCGAACACTGTACCATGCTGCACAGACATACGTTCTCGTCGTCGGGGTATCCAGATCAAAGTAAAGACGATGCGTTCCAGCACCGAGTCGGTTCGGATCGTTTCGAAACCAGTTGATTGCGTCTCTTCTGTGGACGCAGTGGTGCGCAGGCCACATCGCTGGTGACGCTTGCTGTTGCATTGGCACGGTCGCGCGCTGCCCATAACGTCATCTCTGGTTGATGCAAACAGTTTAAAGTGAATACTCTGCGCAAGTTGACTTGAAAACCGACCGTTGGGCGAGCAGCGGTGTCCTTCGAAAGACGACTCTAAGCGTTGATCCGAGAGGATGGTGGTGCACTGGACAGCGCAGTGCAGCTAACTAACTCGATAGATGGGGGAAACGCCAATCACCGCATCATTGTACACGAGTTCACAGAGAGAATGTTTACTGTGCATCAATGCATAAGCATGATAACCACCAGCGCAATATGTGGCGTCCTCAGCATCGAGATGCTTACCTCGCACACAGGCGAACATGCGCTGGAGGCGTTGGACTCTACTACCGCTTCGGTGACAGATCACAATATGCGATCGTGTTCACCATGAAAACGGCAGCATCCAGATCCTTGATAGGCAGACGAAGCGGCCCTGTCTCTCGGATAATGTCATTGTGCTGCAGATCCATGGCACTGGAGCGACAAAGTGCACCCAGGAAGTCTGCGGCGCTGAGATACTGCTGGTACGGGACCCCGATGAATTGACGTTCTCGAATGTGTGGTGGGCATTGTTGCCGTTGACCAATGACGCCTCCGTCGGGTACGCTGCGAGTGCGCTTCGACAAGATGCCACAGAAGCGACTTGCATCGGACGGAAGACCCTGAACGAGGGTACCGTCCATTCTCTGAACCCGAACGACCGGCGAGCGAGATCTCTTTCCCAGAGCGCCAAACGAATCGTTATCCGCTGCAGCGATGTTCATGCACGACATCCTTCTCCGTTATGCTTTTCATGTTGCCATAGATACATCGTCATCCGCTGCAGCGATGTTCATGCACGACATCCTTCTCCGTTATGCTTTTCATGTCGCCACGGCGGCAGGACGGTCCACGTCAGGTACAAATGCGATGCACCATGGATACATGTCGTGGTATCAGGCCTTCGTCCGGGTGACTGGCGGTGTGCATTGATCGGGGCACCTGCACCGAGCGAACACTCTCCCCGACAAGAACCGCTGCAAGTTGCGATCTGCATCGATGGGGCTAGCCACCTGTTTCCAGTGCAGCCTCCGATACCGACGAGGATCACGTGTTGCCATCCAGCGTTCGCAGATGACGACAGATGAAAAAGCGTCGATAGGCAAGCTCCCGAACGAGTCGCAGAAAATTATCAATATCGATTTGCCCCCGGCGCAGTGCATCTTCTAGAAGCTGCAGTGTATCTTGGATGGCGAGTTCCGATGCTCGCGCCTCAGTCACCATATTGGTGTGAGCGTCCGTTGATGCAAGGATTGTCTCGAGATCCGGGTCGCTTTCTAATTCCCGGTGAGCATCTATCCATTCCTCCTGCGCTTCGACTTCTTCTCGAACCGCCTGGAGCTCTTGGGATACACGTGCATGCTCCTGAATGATTGCCATATCTTCGGGGGGCGTTGTGCTTCTCATCGCTCCCTGGTCGTCGTGAAGTTGCGCCGCAGCTGCCACCTCCTGTTCTAAAGCTTGCTGTAGCTCCGCTATTCGCCTGAATTCGTCCCTGAAACGCCGTCGCGCTCGCTCGAGTATTCGCTGACGAAGGACGGTGCGGCCGGGATGCTGTGTTGCCCCCGTCGCTGCATCAGTCGCAGCAGTCGGATCATGCCCAGGAGTCGCTGCCTCGCCAGTTCCCGCAGGACGACTCTGTTGCGTCGCATGCGTGTTGCGCGGATGAATGGAGTAAACCGGCGGACGCCTACTAAAGTTTGAACTCACTTCCGCAACAATAAAGTGCAAGCGACTTTCGCTCGCATTCCATGTCACTAGGCCAGGCAAGTACACCCGACCCGTGCTACCAACGTGCGGATGCATGGGCACAATCTGCATGTGCCTCGTCGGAACTACATAGAGCACAGGTGGCTCTGCTGGATACGCCGCCGGCAACCAAAAGTCCATCGGAATATTATACTGGACACCACGATAGAATATGGGTACCGTCCCTCGCAAAACCACCAATCGCTGTTCCCGTCCGTCCTCAAAGCGACGCACAGCGATAGCCGGAAGCAGAGACGGACACTGACGCAGCGTTTCCTCAATGTCCTGAACTATCCGCGGCCAGTTCCGGCGTTCGTACATGGTCAAGTTGTTCACGTGATTCATTCGCAGCTCTCGTCCAGGTTGCCTTGTAGAGGTCGCTTCTCCTGGCATATTTTTCCGTTTACCTGGACACCCTTCCGGTGCAGACGAGTCCAAATGTAGCTACAAAATACACCCTTAGTCGATCCCAGCAAGTCTAAGTGCCACCGTCCCTGGCGGGCACCTGTTTCGCCGACCACGGAGAGACGCACCTGTACCAGCGCTGCTTAGCGCAATGTGCGCAGCGTTCGTTCCATGGATGGCGCTGTGCGCGTGCCGCGGCATCGATCTGCACCGTCGAGTGGCGAGCGATCGGCGTGTCTGCGAGCGCTGGCGCGGGCGATGCGCCAGCCTGTGCGTGTCCCATGGATGGAGGTACTTCAACGCGCACTGAAAAACAAAAGTAAGAAAAGAAAAAGCGCACAACGGAGAACGCTGGCCTGAGTAAACGTCTTGTCAGTTAAAAAATGTGCAAAAGAAAAAGCGCATAACGGAGAACGCTGGCCTGAGTATACGTCTTGTCAGTTAAAAAATGTGCAAAAGAAAAAGCGTATAACGGAGAACGCTGGCCTGAGTATACGTCTTGTCAGTTAAAAAAATGTGCGCGTCCCAGCACTAGTGCGTCTGTGCGTGTGTGCGTGTACGGCACGTGCTGCTGTTGCTCCAGCACGGAACGCATATGATCTCTTGTTTGGACATGAATCCAGGTACGGGAAGCTGTTCTGTATTGGTACTGCGTCCGCAGAAGCGCGAAAAGCGTCGTAGAGGGCGCGCACACCAGGTACCAGGCATAGGAGGGATCGTGTGTGTGTGAATGGACGCAAATCCCCGAGGGCGCGGATGACTGGAGGTGGATATGATGTGGAACACGAAGGCATCTTGTGGCATGCTGGATTCGCTCCTGGAAGCGAGTAGCAATTGCTTCATCGAGAATCTCCTGGGATTCGTGTTCAAAGAACGGACCTAGGCGTCGAGCAGCGCCCCCGGCATCAACAATACACGAGAACGGTCGATCGCTTCCGCAATCGACGCATCGCCCGCCGCATCCTTGTCCATAAAGTTCAGAAATAAGACTATTCGGCGAGTGTTTGCACGAGTGCGCGATCGCTCACGCGTGTGCCGCCGCCCATGAAAGCGAGGCGAGGCGAGGCGAGGCGAGGCGAGGCGAGCCCGATGTCTCTCTGCACGTTACGGCGTATTCGACTCGCAAGCATGGCGTGGGCAGAAGTCGTGCCTTCTCTAGTTATCGTCACCGTTGCCGTGGCGTCCATGGGTTTGTTGCAAGGTGTTTTTCACCGGCTTGCGACCGGTGAGCGTCGACGAGTCGGTCAGGATCGCTGGGATCGACTCTTGTACGAGCGAGACCGGCGACTGGAAGCGGAGCGCGTTGGCAAGTGAGCTCGAGTGCCCCCGGGGTGCTTAAACTCCCCTCGGCGATATTTACGATACTGGATGAAACGGTGAGGCAGTTCTCCATCGCGAGCGCTGTACTGCGCTCATAGTGCTGCGGAACGCGGCTTCGTTGCTGCGGCCGGCACCTGGCCGCGTCCGGGTACTGTCAACGACGGGAGGTGTGCTCGGTGATCACGGACTAGGGCTTTCACGCTCTAGCTTTTGCAGGGGACTCAAAGTGAGGCCGTTCTCCAGGACCCAGGTCCGCAAACGCTGGTGCTCTCGCCGCAGCCTCGTCAAGCGTTCCCTGGCGACGGTGATGTCGGCTTCGGCCTCGTGAAGCTGCTTTTGGAGGCGTTCGACGAGGCGTTCGAGTTTCGCGTTTCGGAGCTGTGCAAGACGAAGCGCCTGTGATTTTTGGGAAGCATAGAAGCGGTATTCGCGACAGGCTTGCTCGTACTTGCGTTGCCAGTACACGGCTGTTGGTGGTTGTTCATCATCATCATCATCCGATGACGCTGTGAGCTTGGAGTATTCGGTTTGCGTACTCGCCGTACGCATGGGCGTTGAGGGCGCGGTGGTGTCTGCGAGCCGCTCTTGTAAGGCGCTCCTTTCTTCGTCTAGTCGAGCGATTACTTCAAACTGCTGGTCTACGACAGCCTGCAGTTCACCAAGTTGCCGTAGGGTGATTTCTAGCCGTTGACGTAGTGTTGCTCGTGGCAATTCGCTAAAAGCTTCTTGACCACTCGTCTGAACATGTGTATGGTGCCGTTCCGAGTGGTCAAGTGCGGGTTGCGACCAACTTGCATGGTCGGAGGCTGCTAGCGATCGGCGCTCTATGGAGCTTTGCCGCGCAACCGGCGTCTGAAGCGGCGATACGCTGACTGGGGTCGAATCTACTGTTGACAGCGTCGGTGAGCGCCGCAGCTCATGCGCTTCGAGCAGCCCCTGCTCGTCCAGTGGACGTTCCCCAGAGAGCAATGCATTAGGTACATGCGAAGGCGTTTCTCGGAAACGCTCACGTGCCGTAGAATCAAGATCTCGTCGGGCTCCGATTCCAGTCTCCCGAAAGACGCCACCAGATGCGACGTGCTCTGCTCCGGTGCTACGGCGGTCGACGGCCAAACCGTCGTCCACATGCGCTGAACTTGATGCTGGCACATCAGGCGCTCTCGACTCTATAGCTCCAACGGGAAGCGTTTCAGGGGTGCAGCGGCGGCGCTCTGGAGGCGCGACCGAGCCCCGCACTGGATTTGCTCGCGGATGCTCCTTTGATGAACGATGTAAATCACCTTCGAGCTGGCGAATTCTTTCAACAAGTCTCGCGGCCTCCTGACGAAATGAATCGGGATCGCCGGCGGGCACACGTGGACCGCGGGACGTCTCTTCACTCCAAGTACTGCGCGTCTTGTCGAGCGCTGAAAGTCGCCGGGATATATGGACCACCTCGTGGACACGCTGCTCGACACCGGGATATTCGGGTTGCGCAGATCCCCATACACGGGAACTCGAATGAAATGCATCGCTGCGCAGTTGCGTCGCTGCTGACCCATTCAAAGCGTCGTCTGCCGCCTCTGAACGCGTACCACGGGGAATGTTTCCATGCTGATAGACAGACTGAGAAACTGAGAGCGAGCCCTGGTCTGTAATCGGTGATCGGTTTGCTCTGATCCATTCTCGTGCATCGGCGGCCTTCTCATCAGTACGATCATACCGGTGCAAGAGAGTGTCCGTCTCTGGGCGAGACGCGGGCATTGGCAAAGATTCTGCGAAAGCTGTGGAAATGCGCTCGGACCTAGTGCCTTTCCCAAGTCGCTCGGTGGCGTCGTGCGTCCCTGGCTCCGCTCCGAAGCTTTGAACCACAACAGGGTCCAGTTCCTTGCCCGGTGCGGTGCTGTGTCCCGAACCCAGTGCCTGCACGAACCTGTCACGTTGCAAACCAGAGCTTTCATCCACAGCGAGGTCCATGTGGTAGCTCACCGACTCACGTCGCTGCGGCGTTTGCGCGACTTGCTGCTCGATGACCATTGATCGCGGCTGGAAAGACTCGTGCTTGCAGACTGAAAGCAAATCGCTCACGTCCATACTGGACATGGTGTTGCCTTCCGGGGAATCCGCAAAGCCAAGCGGTGATCCATTCAGTGCCGACAGTGCTAGGTGTTTGAGGTCGCTCGTGATGCGCTGCACGCTGCTCGTTTCCCTGGCACCGTAGTCCATTGACAGAGGTGTATCCTGATTTGATAAACCTCTCCATTTCGTGCTACTTACATAGCCAATGCCTTGGCTGCTTCTGTCGTTGTCATCATGAGCCAGTGGGTCCTTCACAGGCGCCCCGTAACCAGAACCACGCAATACCTCGCGAGTAGTTCCACCAAGAGACGTATAGGTACGCGACTGCATGGCCTCTTTAGCGTCACGCGCTACTTCTCCCCCGTTTTTGGTTTCATCACTGCCGGGGCACGTCGACTGAGAACCGCTTGCGCTCCCGTGTGTCGCTGACCACGGCCAACGCGAAACGGGTGGTGGCTCTCTCTGGTGTATATCAAAAAATCCGCCTAAAACTCGACTTGAAGATTCTTCTTTCGATACATGTGTACTGTTGGCGCTCGTACCCGCTCGGTCAAACTCCGCTGTAGAGCCTACGGAAACGTGCTGCTTCGCGTTGGCCCCAAGAGCGCTGACACCTGTTTCACCGCCTCTCTCTGGGCTCGGGTTCTCCAGTAGCTTTCCAAGGGCACCGATGTCTTCACTGGACGTTTCTTGCATTTCTCATCTACGTCACAAAAGTGAAACTCGTTTCCGTTACTCAAAAAGCGACAAGAAACTCGAGCTGCAGCGCAGCCTCCATCTCGGGACCCGCTCAGGTGCTGGAATCCGATTTTTAATTTGGCGAAACGCTTTCGCGCAGGCCTGCGTTCCCAGAGACTAGGCGCTTGATACCAGCGCTCGGTGAAGCATCTATCGTTCCACGCCCGAGTCCCATACCGCGTACTTCTCCTCGTATGTACTAGTCGTTTCGTATGTTCTATCGAGCGTCAGAGATAGCGCACGTAGCGCCGGTGCGAGTGTAGCACCGAGACAGAACGGCTTTGCTATATCACAAAGGGCGTCGGCTCGAGGCGTTGTTCACGCAATGTAGAGTCCGGTGTCGTCGTCGCTTTGTGGGTAGCGAGTCAGCGTATGCCGACTTGCCTTTGATGCACGACGCGCTGGGGAATATTGGGAGTCAGGATGAATCCTGGGGGCCGCCCCTCTCCTTCGTGATGGTGTATGTCATGCGTTGTCGGTTCGCGACGCGGGCTTTTGCTCGGTATCCACCAGTGGGTAGATGGACGAAGCGCTGGACCCGTGCGCTCATCCGGTTCGCAGCATAGAAATCCAGCCTGTTCTGGGGCGAAGAACTTGCGCTCCTGGAGGTCCCTCTGGATCCGGTTCGTGAGGATAGCGCAAAGTAGCTTCATGATTGACGGGATGAGGCTAATAGGCCGGTAGTTGTTCATGTATGTTTGAGGATCCAGTTTCATGATGGTTACGACCTCGGCAGCGTTCCGTACCTCTGGGATGTACGCTTCTTCGAAGATGCGTTGGATGCACTCCAGAAAGTGTTTGCCTAAGACTGTGTCAGGTTCATCTGGTATCGATGGTGTCCCTGTTGTCCCGTCTTTTGGGATCACCAGTTTGATCCACTGCGCAGGGATACCGTCAATGCCAGGTGTTTTGCGGTTGCTTGAGCTTCGTACAATCTCACATATTTCGGGCCAAAAGATTGGGTCGTCCTTTCTCTGTAGCGAGTCAAGTTGTCTTAGTTTGGGTCTTGACAGTATCAAGAGAGGTCCGCACACAGCTCTGTGTAATGGTCCGTCCAGGCCCCATTCACTGAGGGACTTTCTATCTTCAGCTCTCCTTTATGGTAGATTGGTGTGATGGACACGCACTGATTTGGTGGATGAGGTCTTGTTCGGACGTAGCGCCAGGTCTCATCTTGGTTGGTGCTCTCTAGCACAGATTTGGCCAGATATGCGTCTCTGCGGCTTGTATCCGTTCGTTTGTCTTCCCTACAGGGATTCTTGCTTCTTTTGATAGCTTCTTCATGTTGCGCCGTTAGCGCCGGTAGGGCTGCACTTGCTTTCTTGTCTCCGGCTTTGGATCGCATGGCGGTGCGGGTGACGACGTTGTCGAATTGATGGCATTCATCAATCTGTGCTTTTTTACGTCGTTTCGGGTACTGCGGTTTGCTACTGTTGCGTTCTGGTGCAAGCAGTCCCAGTTCTCTACCAATCTTCTGATTCCCATCCACAAACACGCGTCCGAAATGGTCTAAAGACTTGGATGCACGGCTTGTCGGATCTACAGCGCTGTGAGTAGGTAACTGAGTTTGGTGACAGCTTTCTTGAGTTCCCGCTTGGGTGCTCCTTCGGGGGATCACTCGTGATGAGCTCGATTGCGAGTTCTTCTTTCTATTCTTCTGTTTTTTCTTGCTGGTCTTCTTCTTCGGGCTGTTTCATGAGCTACTTTCTCTGATTATTTTGCTTCTAGGTGAATCATGAGGCTTCTGTGCCTCCTTCTCCGTATCTGGTTGGGTCTCTTTCGCTAATGTAGCGTCCTCGACTTGTATCAGTTCTTCATTACTGTACTGGTAATTCGATATCTCGTCGTTCAACACCGCGGCTATCCCGCAAATATTCCATGATGCGAAACCTATCGAGTCGTAGCGCGTAAGGGAATAAGAATAGCGCTGCGGTACTCCAGAGATGCTTCGTCGACTCAAGCGCACCATCCACTAGTATCAGCAGTAGAACAGTTGATATCGATTCGAAAGCGACGGTTACGCTGTTGGACGCGTGAAGCTACCCCCAACACCTGGGTATGTAATCCACGAACCACTCTTTCAACAGCTTCGTATCCGCTCCCTAAACATATAGGAGGGTAAGTCGCTTGTTCCAAATGCAACCGCGAACATCCTTCTAGATGTCGTGCGAAACTTCGACCGAGAATGTTTCCAAAGTTGAGGTGGAAACCGAAGTAGGAGGTAAAAACGAGCCCGAGTTCGAGGCCGGTTCCAGGATCCCTGCCACATCCCGCCGAGTTGTTTCGGAACGGGCGGATGACTGCTCAGAAATCCCGCATCATATTCTGTCACGGCCTGCGCACCTCTATTCATTTCGGTCAATGATACGATCGAGGGACCTCCTTGCCTCCGTCGCCCGAACATCCCGCGTTAGCCCGAAGCGACTCCGGTACCTTGCTCGTGGTCCGTTGAAGCACCCAGGATAACGTTGCTCTTCTCGCTTCTGTTGTGCAGCTGGTTGACACCCATTGAGCCCGCTCCAGTACATCGTTCTTGCATCTCAGGAAAATGCTCAGGAGGTATCGGAGAAAGGATTGATCAGCCACATGAGCGCCTCTCGCTTTGATACATCGATGTTGTTTGGGCGGTGTCTGCGCTCGAGATAGTGGAACATGTGCAGATCATCAAAAGCGTCTCAGTTCCAGCTTCAATACCCTCAGTATTCGTCCATCCAAGAGCGTCCGTCTAGGTGCATCGATGGTACAGCAAAAGCGTAACCCGCACTCCTGACAGGCTACGTGATTTTTGTGCACAGCAGCTGCAGCGAACGCTCACCGAAGGAAAAGGCAATCTTGTACTAGAAATTGCATCATTTTCGCATATGGTGATTTGAATCGCCCACGCGAATGCAGCCGATGCTTGCCCGTCTACGAGGCAATGTGCGGGAAGCTGTCGTTCCCGCCTCGCAGCGGGCACTTCAGACCGCTGCCTGCCTATGGAGCGCTTTATTCAGCGGCAACGGAAACGTTCCCGTGAACCCGAATCCATTGATCATACAAGCGGTACCGTTGATTATCAAGTCGGACGCAGTTTACAACGAGATCACCAGAAAGTCGCTGTAGGCGGCAGAAGACACAGCATCGAAGAGGCGGGCGCTGCATCTCGCCCAAGCGCTACACGGATTGAGTTCCCTCGAAAGTTTTCCACAGATCCACGATCGGATACGTCACGGACAGTGCAACTCCGTGAGACTGTTGAGAAAGCATCTGAGCGAAACGCCCGGGAAGATGCAGTGATCGCTTGCGGTGAACCTCGGAATCACTGCTATTCACGAACGGCGGAGATCGACGACTCCACATCGTGCAAACCAAAAGATCCTGAAACTCAAGCGACAAAGTATCCAGGCAAATTGTTTATGCAAGAATACGCCATCAACGATGGGCGTGAAGAACAGGGTCCCCTGAACAAGCAGCCGGACGTTGCAACTCAGGGAAGCTGCACGGGAGACCCGGAAGCGCTTCCACTGAAGACGCCGGCAGCCACTCGCGTGAGAAGTTTGCTGCCGATCGATCAGGATCCTCAGGACGAAGTGGACGATGGTGCATCCGTTGAACAAGCAAGCCAGTGCATCGTCTGGAACAGCGCCTCCCGACGTGTTTGCCGCGTGTCTCCCGGCGTTGGTTCCCGAACGCTGACCCGTACAACTCTGGAGACCGAAAAGACACCACATGAGAATCTCAGACGGCGTGCGAGCTCCGAATGTCCCGAAGTCTCGGGACAAGGCCGTGGCACTAACGCTGACGGTACGCCGGTCTCGGCTGAGGGCTTCTCCCCGGACAGTCAGACGTTCGAGATTTGGCGTCGACTACGTTCTCGGCGTCGTTCTTCGGGTCTGGAAAACACACCAGTGGCAACAACAATATCGCCGAAGACGCCCTTTACGGAAGTGCGGCGCCGTCTTGTACAACGCGCATCTCGAGCGGTGACGGTGCTGCTCGAAGGCAATCAACCTGGAGTGAACGCTCCGACGGAAACCCGTTTGACTTGTATAGATACGCTGGATGCTGCGCATGCATATAATCTAGAAGTAGAGGATGAGGCGATGCTGGATCTTTTCCAGTTATATACTGAGCGCTCTACAGAGAGCACGGGGCAGCTAAGCAGCAAGGTTGGTCCACGGGAAGCAGCAAGTCCGCGATTGACGGTCGTCTCGGTGGATCGTAGCTGTGCTGCTAATGGCAAACCGAGTCAGACGCTTTTGGTGCGACCCTGCGGGGCGGGCGATCACTTTGGCACGTCAGTTTCGGATCCCGAACCAAGAACGCATCCCTCAGCGTCCTTTATTGTCGTCCTGCAGGATTCATGGTCCGAACTGAATGTTCAACAAGGCGATACGATTCGGCTCGTGCGCTGTACCGCAGCTGGCGAGTACGCTCCATTTCAAGCACGCTGTTCGGGAGCGGCTGCTCAAAACGATGTTCCAGGGCATCCGTTCATCGTGAGCGCCGAGGAGAATCTTTGCATTCTCCACCCAGACGTTCTTGTGAGCGGAACGAGTGTAGCGAACGCCTTCTCGTGCCTCCGTAGGGTCGTCCTGGGCGAACGTAATCGTTACAGCATCCATCAGCCACGAACAACTCGCGCAGCGCTGCGGGGAACGTTGCTCCATCAGCTTTTTCAGCAGCTCCTCTGGTGCTGCATTCATTCCGCTGAGACGAAGCCAACAGTGTCCGAAGAAGACTTGTGTCAGTTAGTTCGTCGCTACTATGCGGAACTGTACGCACTCGGTGAGTCCGAAGACGAGCTGCTCTCCTATCTGCGCGAAAGCGTGCCCGATCTCGCGCTCCATGTACAGCACCTTTGCTGCGAGCAGCACGGGGTGCATCTCCAGGTCAGAGGACAATGCAACTTGAGCGGCGTCGACAGTATGCGCATTCAGAAGCTCTATGACATCGAAGAGAGCATCTGGAGTCCCATTTTCGGCCTCAAGGGCAGCATCGACGTCACCGTCGCTGCTGAGTTGCTGGATCGTGATCGCTCGGGTCAGACGCTGCCGATTACCTGCCTGGAATTGAAAACCGGACGCCAGGAGGGTTTCAGTGGAATCGCTCACAGAGCTCAACTCATTCTATATGCGCTATTGTTGAGTGAGCGTTACGGAACCTCTGTGCAGGCGACGATACTGCTGTACCTGCAAAACAACCAAACAGGATCCAACTGCGGAGCTGGCAGTCGACTCGCGCATCGGGAGCATGGCCAACTTACCATGTCTCTTCATTTGATACCCATGGTACGAGCGGAGCTTATAGGTATCCTCATGACGAGAAACAAACTCGCTCATTATTTGAGATTCCGAAGAGCTTCTGCGAGTGCTGCAGAGCAGGAGGACCCACTGGACGCGGTTGGACGCAGTTGGCTGCATCTGCCGCCTCCTCTGCAGCATCAAGAGAATCTCTGTTCGTTCTGTTATGTTCGCGATGCTTGCGCGCTCTACCACCGAGTGATCGATTCTGGAGAAGCACATTCGAGTGCGATTCCAGCAGTCTTCCGGGAAATGGCCGATGGACTCTCCAACCAGCATGTTGCCTACTATCGACACTGGCTCGCCATCACGCGGCTCGAAGAAGAGGCCGCCGTCGCCAACCGTGAGGAAGTGTGGCTCTTGTCGCCGACAGAACGATCGCAACTTGGACGCTGTGTTGGCGAGCTCGAGTTGGTCCAGGTCGAAAAAACCAACGGTCTGGGCACTGGGCGCTTTGTAGACTGTTATCGGCATCGTTTCCGTATCGTCGTGGAAAGCGCATCGGACAAGTGCGGCGGTTCGACTGCATCGCCCGCGTGGCGCCAGTGCCCCGAGTCTGACGACCTCCACTTCGAGGCGATGCAAGGCGCTCGATGGGATCTGCTCACCGGCGATTATGTGCTTGTCTCGTTGTACTGGAGGCGACCACCGCGTGCCCTGCCCGACGGCGGTGACGTTTCCGCGGCGCCCTCGGCGGACGTCTGGGACCCACTTCGCCAGGAGACCGCCATAGCTGGTGGTTTTGTAGCGCAAGTGCAACCATTAACTGGCGAAATCGAGATCGATCTCGAGCGAGACTGCTCTAAGTGGCTCCAGCGTCATCCCCTGGTCGAATGTATACCAGCAAGCACCGTTCGTTGGCGTGTAGATCGAGAGGAGTTGTCGGCGGGCTTCAGCACTATGTACGGAAACCTCGAGGCGCTCCTCTATCCCGAAGCGGAGCGACTCCGACGTCTCGTGATCGATCTTGAGGCACCGCGTTTTACATTGTCCCCTGGTGCGGAACATTCGCAGTGTCCGTCATCATCTGCTTTGTTGCACATGGAGCGCTTTGCCGCAGACTTGAATGAAGACCAAAAAAGAGCGATCGAGCGCGTTTTGCGGTCTCAGGATTACGTGCTCCTTCTGGGAATGCCCGGGACCGGTAAGACCGCCACGGTGGCATGCCTCGTTGCGCTGCTTGTCGATGCAGGGTGCAGCGTTCTGCTGGCAAGTCACACGCACTCTGCTGTAGACAATGTGCTCCGTCGACTTGTCGAGCACAATGTCCACAAGTTCGTGCGACTCGGGAATCGCACCCATGTCGATCCACAGCTCTGGCCATATATGCTATGCACAGAGCAGATGCCGGATACGTCCGCAGAGCCCGCGCCTAGTCCGCTGTTACTGTCTTTGGACGCTTTCAGCGCCCGGTTCGAAGAGGCAGCCATTGTCGCTACAACCTGCTTGGGTGCAAGTCATCCGGTCTTCTATCGCCGGCGCAAGTTCGATTACGTGATCGTGGACGAGGCTTCACAAATCGCACAGCCTGTCGTTCTGGGGCCGCTCCGTTTCGCTCAGAAAGCTTTTGTGCTCGTTGGTGATGACAAACAACTGCCGCCCTTGGCACGTGATCCGCTCGCGCAAGCCCAGGGTGCAGACGAGTCGCTCTTTACTCGTTTGTGTGCAGCGCATCCAGAAGCAGTGGTCGTACTCCATCGGCAGTACCGCATGGCTGCTGATATCATGCTCTTGAGCAATGCTCTCGTCTACAATGGTAGCTTGGTGTGTGGTGATCAAGCAACCGCCGAGCAACACCTGACCAATCGGCAACAGGGCTTGCGCTCTGTCTCGCCGACGCCGGACTGGTTGGTGCACGTGCTGGATCCTCGAAAGCGGGTACTCTTCCTGAATACGGACGCCGCACAGGACCGGGCCCGCGAGTTTCGCTGCGGCCAGGAGAGCATTTGCAACTATTTCGAAGCCAGTATCATCGTTCGTATCGTAGAGGCGCTGGATGACATGGGCATCGAGCGGCAGCATATTGGCATTACGTCCCCGCTGCGCGCTCAGGTTAGTCTTATTCAGAATCAGTTTCACCAAGGTCAGCGAATCCGCAATGCCGGCACGCTGCCCGAGTGCCGCACCATAGATCAGTTCCAAGGGCGGGATAAGGATGTGCTCCTTGTTTCGCTTGTGCGCAGCAACTCGAATGCCCGTATTGGTCAGGTGTTGCGCGACTGGCGACGTCTGAACGTTGCCATGACACGCGCTCGCTGCAAGCTCGTCTTCGTGGGTTCCGCTCAAACCATGCAAACCAGTCCGTTTGTAGCGCGTCTTATCACGCTTATTCAGGATGTACTGCATGGACTGGTGCCGGTGACCCGTCTCAACTGAATCCGCGACCATACCAACCGACACGTGTGCTGGACTCAGCTGCCACTGGCACCACCGCCAGCAGCAGTGCCGCCACCGCCAGTACCACTAGCAGTGGCAGTGGTGGTAGTGGTGGTGCTCACATTATCCGCAAAGTACTCTGTTCGTGCCAGTCGAATACCAAACTCCTGCAACGCCCACTTGAGGTCCTCTTTGGTGAGCACAACTTTGTCATCCTCTGTGGAGCTCGAGCCCTTGTGTTGCGACTCGCGGTGAATACGGCGCTGTGTCAGTGCCTCGTGTGCAACATCTGCTACGAACTTTTGCGCAGCCAGCGCTACCAGTCGAATGACGCGAGGATCGTCCGTTTGGAACCCGGCTTTGTTGAGAAAGTGTTGGACGAGCGGGTCCGGGATCGCTGTTTGATAGTCTTCCAGCGACGCTATAAAGTCACCCAGGTCATCATTGTCGATACACCTGCCAGCGTCTGTCATGAACCTGAACGGCAGGCTGGATGAACCCTTCAGCGTCAGGTTACAGGGATTCCACAGGCGAAAGCGCACGAAAGAATTTGGAGCGTCTGTCGTGGACGGCAGCAACACGCTGGTTTGATGAATCCTTGTTTGGACATTTAGGGATGATTTGCCCCTGCAGGTCCGAGCGGCTCCAAGGATCGGCAGCGATCAGGGTACTTTATATACACTTAGGGATCAATTTGTTCATACCTCCATGCAAGCAAAATGCGACATTTGGCACCCAGCGACGCATCCACCCGCATGCCGTGTGTTCACGCGTGCTGCGCGTGCGGTGCATGTCGAGGCCATGCGTTCCGGCCCGAGGCATCTGAGCGCATCCACAGCGCAGTTTGGGACACCTTCGTGCCTGTGTCACGGCGTTGGCATTGAGCGCTTGAGGATGCAAGGTTTTCGCGAAATGCACTGGCTTTGTATGCGCCTGACGCGCAGCGCAACTGGACAGGCACCGTTCATTTCAGGTGGTGGTCAGAGAGATACCGTACTAGATCGATACGGTTGACCGATGAAGCTGCACGGATGCAGGTGCGCAAGGACGCTGGAGCGGAGCGAGCGACACGGTTGCTGCTCCTGCGCATTCGCGACCCGGTGGTGCCCAGATCCCTCGCAACGCACACATGGCACGCGTGCGATGCTGGCAACGCACTCGCTGCTGTGTGCATCCGCAGCTCGACTCCACGACATCGACGCCGTCTATGTGCCTGAAGCTTCGGCATCACTCATGATTGGCTGCTTCTTGTAGTCATTGCTCGTACTCACAGCTACCGCATGCGCTTCTGCAAACGAATGCTGCGTCGCTTCCGATGCAATCCCGTCGATCTGCGGAGCCGGCACTGTGCGCCTCGCTGGCGCTGCAGCTCCTCACGCTCGGGATCGCAACAGCGTCCGCAGCTAGCGCATTCAATAGCGACGCCATGCCGAGCGTAACCGGCTAGCGAGGCTCAGCAGTCGCCAGCCGAGTGGATCCATCCATCCATCCATCTATCTATCTATCTATCCATCCATCCATCCATCCATACATCTATCCGTTACGCACCTATTCCCAAAAGGGAAAACTTATCCGGAGTCAGCGATGCATCGAAGCTCATACGAAAAATCAGGCGTCTTTCTCTGGTCACAAGCAGCACGCAAACCGCTTAGGATATCTCGCGATATCCATCCATCGCATGCTATGAAAACAACGTATCGCTTGCCGTGCTTCGTAAGCACCACAAGCTGCATACGCGCAACTGCCGTCGATGGTATCGATGCGCAGTGCGCTGCGCCTCTGGATGCCCATCGCCGTCGTGCGCTGCGCCTCTGGATGCCCATCGCCGTCGTGCGCTGCGCCTCTGGATGCCCATCGCCGTCGTGCGCTGCGACGCCGCGCTAGCCATCGAATGCTGGCAGCAACTGATCGCGATGCGTTGTATAGTTTCCATGCTTCAAGGTACATTGGTATACCGCTGGAAACCCTGACGTGCTCTGATTAAAATGCCTTCTTCTATTCAGTCTGTGCGTGCTCGAGAGATCTTTGACTCACGTGGCAATCCCACAATCGAAGTGGACGTCACTACAGAGCTCGGCCTTTTCCGAGCAGCTGTGCCGTCCGGGGCCTCCACTGGCAAACACGAGGCGCTCGAGCTTCGCGACGGTGACCCGTCTCGCTTCCTTGGGAAGGGCGTAACGAAAGCGATCGCTAATGTGAACGGAGAAATAGCGAAAGCGTTGAAGGGTATGGATCCCACGGAACAACGAGCTATCGACGAGCGCATGATCGCACTCGACGGGACACCGGGCGGCTTCAAACGCCGGCTTGGAGCGAACGCCATTCTGGGCGTCTCGATGGCAGTCAGTCGCGCGGGTGCTGCAGCGAAGCAGTTACCGCTGTATAAACATATTAATGAGCTGGCGGGGAAGCCGCCGATGCTACTACCTGTGCCCAGCTTTAACGTAATCAACGGCGGCGAGCACGCTGGCAACCGACTCGCGATGCAAGAGTTTATGATCATGCCCGTGGGGGCGCACTCCTTTGCAGAGGCCATGCGCATGGGCTCAGAAGTGTACCAGAACCTCAAATCCATCATCAAGAAGCACTATGGCATCGACTCAACTGCAGTGGGCGATGAGGGCGGTTTTGCGCCGCATATCCAGGACGCCCACGAGGCCTTCAAGTTGTTGGGCCAGGCAATCGAAGCGGCTGGGTACCAGCAACAGGTCCGCATCGCCATGGATGCTGCAGCTAGCCAGTTCTGGAACGAGGAGAAACAGAAATACGATCTGGACTTTAAGCATCCCGAAGGGGCGAGTTCCATGCTGGTAAGCAAGGACGAGCTCGTGCAGCTCTACAAGTCGTTCTGCGGAACGTACCCGCTGGTCTTCGTCGAGGATCCGTTCCATGAAGAGGACTTTGATGCATACGCAGCGCTAACGGAGCAAATCGGAGAAAAGATCCAAGTCGTCGGTGACGATCTCCTGGTTACGAATATCGACCGGATCAAGATCGCGGCGGAGAAACGCGCCTGCAACGCCCTTCTGCTCAAAGTGAACCAAATTGGAACCGTCACCGAGGCCATGGATGCGAATCGCTTCTGCCGAGACCTGCGCTGGGGGGTCATGGTGAGTCACCGCAGCGGCGAGACCGAGGATAGTTTCATTGCGGACTTGACGGTTGGCCTCGGTACCGGCCAGATCAAGAGCGGTGCACCGTGTCGTTCTGAGCGCTTGGCGAAATACAACCAGCTTTTGCGCATCGAAGAGGAGCTCGGTTCGTCAGCGGTCTATGTGGGTGACAAGTTCCGCACTCCGTGGGAACGTTGAGGCGCACTTGTCGGGAGTCGGCGTGAATCCCCGGACCCTCATGAGCGAAACAGGCGGGATATGGCGTGCGCACCTGCTCTGCGCGTCTCAGGGGAACGCTTGTCGTCTGCGGTTACCGTTGCATAAGTAAAGTGTCTTGGAGCGTATTCTCATCCGAAAACGTTCAAGAAATGGACTCGACTCGCTTCAATGCATGCGTGAGCGATCCCTGAAATTCTTGTCGAGATACCTGGTTACTGGTGAGTCTTCGCAGGTTCGTTCGAGAGCAATCCAGATCGCCAATGTATCCGCTTTCCGCTTTACCCAGAATGTTAACCAGTCGTAGTCAGCGCTTTTTTAAGCAAAACGTACGAGTAGAGAAGGCGTCTGCATGTCGCTGGATCGAACCGTAACCCCTGACGACACCCCGTCCGCAGAAACACATGCGTCGAGTGACGCTCTCACCATCGATACCGATATATAGTAGCGGCGATAGCCATAGCGGATTTCACAGCTGCGCCTACTCCCGCATCCATGCATTCGTTCTCCCCAAACAGAGGCAATAGGTAAAACGCGCCCCGATATACGAAACGTATGGGGCGCGCTCTCGAGCACAACGCCACACAGGCGGTCCCTGGCAGCGGCGTCCTCTAATGGATCCGTTTTTGAACAAGGCGTTTGTTGTGCGGAATGTCGACCCTGATGGGAATTATTCCAGATCCGGCGCTGTGTCTACCGAGTGACCCGCGTTGGTTACCCGGGGCCGTTGGTTTGGCGTCTCCGTCTGATAGGTTTCAGTGGAGCGGCGATCCGCGAGCATTCCGTTCGTGTTGGCGTCGTTCTCGTCCTCGAGGAAGAGTTCGCCGCTGACGCTATCGTACGCAAAGAGCTCGGCATAGCGACCCCATTCGATCGCGGTGTCGAGCTGACGACGAGACTCGGACGGCTCGAAGTATCGATCGAGTAAACTGTCGAGCACCAGGCTCTCTGGAATGCGACGATGCTTAGCTCGCTGCAACAATCGACAAATGGTTTGGATGAGACGTGCATCTGGAGCCACGAGCAGCGCTCCCCGCACTATTCGCTTTCGATCATCGACGCTGCCGGCAACAAAGGCATGCCCAGCCCCAGTGAGCGCCACGTCTCCTTCAGATACAGAGAGGAGACCCAGAATTTCCGCAGCCTCTACGATCGGATACAGGCCGTGCACATCGAGCTGCAGCGCCTGGCCTAAGCGATAGAGGTCCACGACGGGGCTGTTCTCTGAGGCGAGAAGCTGGAGAAGCCCCGCCACAGATCCCAACCGAACCGGTGGTAATGCCGGGAACTCGTTCAAGCGCTCGTCATTACTCCTCGCGGCCTTTTGCAGCAGCTGGCGCTTCGCAGCTGCCGACAACGGACGATCACTTGGCTGTCCGTCATTCGTTGTGCTTGGGCTTGCGGCGGCAGCGTTATCACCAGCTCGATTCTGGGTTTCCTGCTCGGTGCTGGCAATAGAGCCTCGTTGACTTTGCGCACGATCCGGTGGCGACACGAGCACGCGAGAATCCGATGCCGTTGCACCGCCTCTTCCTGAACGCTCTGTAACCGACGTGACTTGGTCCACAGCATCTACCGGAAGCGTAACCTCGTCGCTGATGATTTTATATACCCGATCGACGAGCTCCTGAAATGCATCCGACTTGCGATCCCGTGGATGGCGGAGACGTACCGGGATTTCAGCCCGTATACGGCCTGGACCCTTGCCCAAGACGACAATGCGATCCGCCAGGGATACAGCCTCTTCAATGCCATGCGTGACCATGAGGATACTCTGCGTCGGCATCGAGCCATGCGTCCAAAGGTTCAGGAGCTCAGAGCGCAGGTTCTCTGCAGTAAGCACGTCCAGTGCACTAAACGGTTCGTCCAGCAGCAACAGCGTCGGATGGGTTACCAGCGCTCGTGCGAATCCTACGCGTTGGCGTTGGCCACCTGATAATTCGCGCGGATACGCATTCTCGTAGCCATCGAGTCCAATCATATCGACGATCGCAGTCGCTTGTCGACGGCGTTCGGCTAGAGGGATTTCGGATCCCAGACCCAGCATCACGTTTTCCACCACCGTGAGCCACGGGAATAACGCAAAGTTTTGAAAGACAATGGCTGCATTGGGGTTTACGCCACGCAGCGGCTTCCCTGCAAAGTACACGGTACCGCGCGTCGGCTGCACCAAGCCAGCGAAGAGGCGCAATATGGTCGATTTTCCGGAACCCGACTGCCCCACAAGACATACAATTTCGTAGCGGTGCAGGGCTAGGGAGATATCTTCAATGACAGGAAAGTGCTCCCGAACGTGGTACGACACGTTGACGAGTTCCGCTACCGGCGTCGCTGAGTCAGGCGTCACTGCAGCTGACCTAGGAGCGTCGCCAGCCGCCATTCGGCTAAGTCGCAAGAACGGAAGCTCTAGTGGGGTCATTGTTTCCCGAGTAATAGCCGTTGAAGACCAGGAGCGTTTTGATTCGCGCCATTGTGCCGATAAGAGCGCGTTACGCCTCGGTTTCTGTACCGGTAACGAGGCCGCAGTGCCGTGCTCAGGTCGCTTCGCGAAGCTCGCACTGCCCGGAAACCGGGACCTTGACGCTGTATGCGACCAGACTAGTGTGTGCCAATTAGTCGGTATAGTGAACATGCGTCACGAGTTCGGAACAGCGTTATGGATAAACGCAGAGACTACCTCGCACCGTTGGTTTCCACACGCTGCCAAACGAGGCGTGTCGGCGCTCGTTGAGATTGAAGGCACGACCGGCGGCAGGCAGCATCGACGACGACGGCGGCGGCGGCGGCGGCGGCGGTAGAGGACTGATGGCGCGCGCCGCTCTGCAACGGGTTCCGCCGAGGTGCCCGTTAGACGCAGCCCCAGTCTACATAGTATGGTATGGAACTGTATATATTGGTTGATTGCTGCCGCACAGTCGGAGAGTCTACCAACTCATTTCTGTTTCGTACTCGCAGCCTTGTACTGCAGAAGATCAATATCACGTTACAATGTATGCTATGGATCGGAGTCGAATTGCGTAGAGAATCTATTCTTTGCTGAACAGCGCATGGAGTGCAGCATTCCTCCATCAGGTCAGTCATAACACAGTATGCAGACGGTTAAGGAACACTGAAAGCACGAAGAGGATGCGCTCTGCGCCCAGAGCTCGTATTGTAACAGTGTGGTAACGATAGATAGTAGCAAACGACCCGTTCACCACCGTATGGAAAGCAAAAGCAACGATCATAGTCGCCACAGGTGCCTCTTCTGCTCAACAGCTTGTTCGAATGGTCCCGAAAACGCTGGGCGATGGAGAGACCGCAGCGGTACGCTTGAGCGGTAGAAAAGCGCGGAGAGCTAGCACAGCACCAGATAGCACAGTGGGCACAAAGTCTGGCAATTCTTGCAATGGTGCATTCAAGCTGCGGCAATAGATGTGTATGAAGTGCTTGAGCCGCGACTTCAACACCGCCATCCCTATCAGACGATATGTGGTACCGAAGACGTGACCCGCGGAACTGTCGCGATCGAATTCTCTGAGGTAACCTTCGATACTCGAAGTGAATAAAGAGAAGCAGAAACCGATAGTAGGCAGCGGGTCGTATAAGGCTCGGAAACGTGTGGATCAAGGTGTCTAGAGAGGTGCCATCGTATCCGCGTTGCGCATGCGACCCTGCAAGGTCGCTTCGATCGTAACTGTATTAAACTGTACATATTTATAATTTAAGGACAAGGTCCACCGATTGGCCGATCGCATCCGCTGGCGCCGCTGCAACACCCCTTGCTCAGTGTAGGATCGGAACGAACGCTCGCGTTATCTTTGAAGAAGCGTCACGAGACCCGTCGAGCTGGTTCCTTAGACACCTAGTGCTGGCGATGGTAAGTGCTTGGTCTGGGGCGCTGTTTGGTTTAGCAGTGCAACTTATGTCAAACGCACTCCAAAAGCTGCCGTTGATGCGGCGACCCTGGGAGCACGTGCTCTTCGCAGCGGGCGGCGCGTTTGTGGGTCACAAACTGGGCGACCTGGAGGTGGAACTTACGCAACGCATTGAAGCGCATCGCGCTAATCAGAAGCGTCCCGGCTCGTAAGGTATCCGAATCAGTGCCCGTATGGCGGGAGAATCGCGCTCGGGCGGTACGGGCTATCGGTTGCCGCTGCTGGTACAGGCGCGAGCACAGCGCGGTCTAGGTTCAGGACGTGGGTGCACTGGTGTCCGGGGCAGCGTTCAGGAGTTCTCGCAGCTGAAGCAGAACATGTTGTGAGAGATAGATAGGGTGTCGCCGAGGGCTGCTGCACTCCAAGCGCAAGACAACGAGTTGAGCAGCGTCAGCATAGAGCTGCTTTTGTATCAGCAGCTTCAGCATAGACTCGAGGTGGTTCTCGCGCAGGGCCACGGCATCAACTAGCCAACGTGGTGCCGAAGCGATGCCCACTGTCACTTTCGTTTTGAAGGTGGACGGCGCCGGTTTGGACTCGCTCGCGTCATCGCTTTGTTTGCGACTGGGTATCCTCGCTTCCGCAGTTGACGTTGGTATCGCAGCAGGGTCCAGGTCCCTGTTCGGCAAGCGCTCTGTAGCTATTCCCTGGGAATTCGTTCTGCGCTCGGAGCTAGCGGTCTGCATGGGCTTGCCAGTGCACTGAATCCAGGCCTCCAGAGCAGGAGTGAAAACGTACCCAGTTCGCGCGGTCAAAGCAGCGTAATTGAGGGCCGCTTCGAGTTCCTTGTCGATCTGGACGAGCGCAGCATCAGCCGCTGCATGTTCATCATATAAAAGTTGCACACGCTCGACAGCAAGGCGAATAATACGAGCAGTCTCGCGACGAACATCAGCGAGCGCCATGCTTGGAGCCGCCGCATCAGAAGATGCAGCAGTAGCAGCAGTAGCTTCGTTCCACCATAAACACGTGAGCCTCAGAGCTGCCATGATACCGCTCTCACCATCGAAACGATGTGGACTAGCGACAAGCTGATACGCCACGGATCGAGCTGCCGCATCGCTGGTCTCGAATAGGAAACGCAAGTTTCCGCTGCTGTGCCCCGATGCATTCAGCTGACGTCGCAGTGCACGTTGATAGCGAACGAGCAACCAGGCCCGACGAATGTCAGCCTCTTGGACCATCACCCAGGACGGAGTGACGGGAACGGCTTTGTCCCCGGCCTGCTTGAGCAGGTAGAGCGCGAGCTGTAACGCGCACTGACGTTGCTCCAGGAGCCATGTGACGCGTTCAGACTCGCCAGCGGCTGAAGCGTCGACCAGCAACTGCGCTTGCTGTGCCGCTGGTACCGCGTCCAGTGCTTGACGAGTACGCTCGGCCCAGTCAACGGCGACGCACGCTGCCAGCCACCATTCGTTCCGAGTCATGTAAACAGCACACGTCGTCTCGTACAGTGAACCCGCACGCTCCAGATCACAGGCGGTCGCGAGGCGCCAAAGCGCCTCAGCAGAGCGCAGAAAGCACAGAGGTGGTAGGGATTGAGCCAGCAACCACGGCATTCCTTTCATTTCGATGGCTTTTTGTAGCAGGAGATAGAGCGCATCACGGGTCTGAGGCGCACTCGATTCCCGGAGATCCTTCACGAGCACCGAGAGCGCCTCGTCGAGCGCGTTCGTATCCAGTGCCCGCATGAATAGAAAGAATCCCAACTGAGTCTGGGTGATTTCTCGCTCGGTTCGTTCACGTACAGAAACGAGGCCCGGTTGAGGCTCGCCTCCTGCTTGCACATGGCGCTCTGCCCTTAGGGTCGCAAGGGCGACTCGCGCCATTTGACAGGCTGCCTCATGCGCCTGTTGATCCTCGAGAAACTCCACCATGCGTTCTGCGTAATCCAGTGCACCGCTCATACTTCCAACGAGTTGTGGTAAGAGTTCCAGATCAAGTGGCCGCTGCTTCTGCTGGAGCTCCGTCCACGCCTCAACAAAAGGCGACACTGGATCCGTTTGCCGCTCCTCACGCCAGCGCTGCAGTGCGATGAGGCCTGCCACATGAGCACGAACCGCAGGCATCTCATTCTCATAGAAAGAATCGATCAGGAGCAGCGCCCAGTGCAACGGCGCCTTCTCTACCAGAAGACGTACCATCGAAGGACTCGGCCGTATCAGCAGCGGTACCAGCGTCAACCAGGTGGCAGAGCCGGCAGACGCGCTTGCGTTGGCGTTAACAGAGTCTGTGCTGAGCGCGTGCTGCATTTTCAGCCAAACGAGCCACTCGCCGTTCCCGAGCATTCGTTCCACGAAATGGTGTCCGTACTGGTCGCTTAGCTCGGCGCTGGTGCTGATGCGCAGTGCCAAGTCCCACAGCCGTTCCTGGTGATTCCAGAAATTTAGCTGCTGCTGCTGCTGCTGCTGCCCTAGCGCGGCAAGATTCGCGCCAATGCCAGCAAAAGTCCGCCGCACGTAGGCAATTTGCGGCAGACTTGTAGCCTGCACGACTGCTAGCAGGCCAGGTGGCGGTTGGAGGCGCTGTAGAGCATCCGCGGTCAGCAGACATGGACCAGTCACGATATCCCACAGGTGATGCAGCAGCGCTGCCGAGTCGTCCTGTTGCAGCAAGGCCGGTGGCGATGCAAGTGGCTCCAGCACTGGCGTTGATCCACCAATCGAGGCATCGCAGCGTGAAGCATTGAAGCGCTCGACAAGCAGCCTACTCAAGAAAGTCATCCAGGGCAGCGCATCGCCCTGATTGGTGCTGAACGAATGATCGCGACTCCGGAAAAACAGGCACTCCGACGCATCACAGAGGCGGAGTACGGCGGCACCCCAGGGATGCACGACAAGGCTGAATGCATCCAAAAGAGGCATCGGTTGCAGCTGTAGAACGGACGCGTCGTTTTCGAGGTAAAACATGCGAACGCGACGAAGGAAGCGATCCATCGTAGCGGGATCCTGTGTTGCGAGCTCGACCAGGCGCTCCCGCAGATACCGAACGAGGCACGGCGACGCCGATAACGTCCACGGTGACATGCTTTGATCCAGTGCGTACTCCGACGTCACGGCAGAGGTATTTGCAGCATCTTGCTCGCTGCGGAGCGAACGCTGCAGTACCCGGTAGACAGTGCCCCAGGGGAAACGATGCGGCGCTAGAATACGCTCTACCGGGTCGCGTCCCGGTGTCCGATCCAGGGCGCCTTGCAGATGGAGGTCCGCATCTATCTCATCCTCGGCAGCGATACTGTAGACCGGCTTCAGTGAGAATGACCACCAGGGCTCTCCCGAGGCTTCCCGGGTACTTGCCGATGAGATAGCATCAGCGGATACCGGTATCAAGGTGATACTGCCGTTTGCCCAGCCCAGACAGAGTGCCTGCTGCGATTGCCAGAAGCAGCACGTCGTCAGCTCTTCCGCAGGCGCCTCCGCATCAGCCAAGAGCTGTGTGGTGAGTTCCAGACCGGTGGGCGTGCTGTTTTCCTCAGCAGCGCGCCGCAAGACGACATGAATGAGTTGCAAACGCAACAGGCCGCTTGCGTCCAAAACAGAGACGACGGCTAAAAATGAGGCCATTACTCCGTTTGGCGCAGCTATCTCCACAGAATGCGTATGCGGCACCAAGCCGAAACTCCCCGATGACGCCAGCGAGGCACGCCAGGGCACCGACTCAACAAAGACCTGCGGGTTGCCCAGGTCCCACAGTCGAAAAATGCCCTCCATGTCGAGCATCAACACGTGGCCACGCATCGCACAAGTTGCAACGATCGGAACTTGTCCAAAAGCGCGACCTGCAGACCTGCTGCTGGCAAGCCAAGGCGTCCGCCTCTCCACTCCCAGCGGAGATACGCGGGTTGGTGTGGAGGCTCCCGCCGTGGCCCCCAGGCGCCCCGGCGTTTTCAGTGATTGCAGTATCCTCTTTGCTGGACCGAAATTACGGAAACTCTTCGGGGATGCGAGCGTCGTCAGCGTGTATGAAACGTTTGTCACATCCATTCCCGTAGGCTGCATGATTTCGATACGGAATAGATGCCCACTTCGTGCGAACGCAATAAAAGCGTGCGGCGCATCCTCCAAGGCTTGGATAGCGTAAACTTCGGTCGGCAAGTGCAGCGTCTGAACTGTGTTCGAGGGAAATGGGGCGTAGGTCTCCATGGAAAAGTAACGCATATCCGCCGTCTCGGTATCGAGGTGGCTTTCCTGAACAGATTCCCGACGCATGCTTCCAGGTGTTCGCATCACTCGTTCGGACGAAAGCGCTGTGCCTACACCCAACCCGTTTCTGTACTCGTAAGCAACAACTTCTGTCTGGGCTGACTTGAGCGCGCTCAGTCGAACGCAGACAAGTCGAGTACCCGCAACGAGGAGGTAGCACCAGCTCGGGTCCGCACCAAAGACCACGGCGGAGACGGATTCGTCCAGTAGACGCCACCGCTCTCCGTGTAAGACTTGAGCAAGCGTCGCTTGCGAAGTCGACAGGTTTCCCAGAGCCCCTGGATCTGGAAACTTTTGCATAGAGCCGTAGAAACGTTTCCGGGCGATCTCGAGCCAAAGCGAGGCACCAGCCCGATCCCGCTCCTTGTGACGCAAAAGCCTCCAGATGAGCACCTCGATGTACTCGTCATTGAAACCTGCCTCTGAGTCTCGTACGGGAGCGCCAAACACCGCGCCCGCGTCCACAACCCGCCCGCTGCTAGCTTCGAGCGCTGTTTGCGTTGCGCCCTGGGAGGCAGTCGGCCCACCAGGGCTAGCGATGGACTCGGGTTCCGCGGTCCTCCCTGTAGCCAAACTACGCGTTGTCCAGGTCGCAACCTCATCCCAGGAGAAAAGTGCGCTCTCTCGATACAACTCGGTCTCCATGCTCCGCAGACGGACCACAGGCGTTTACCGGCACCAGCGTCTGCGGAGAAGCGAGCGCAACGTGGTTGTCACCAAAGCCACGCCCTTGCCCTCGTGCCGCCACGCTGGATCGAACCTCGGGTGCATTCAGGGCAAGCGCTGCTCCACGAGTCGAGCTTGTCATGACTTTTGGGATTACTGGAATTGCAGCATCGATAACCCGCATTGCTTATGCATCCGGTGACGTCCAATGAGCATGATGGGTAGCGTTCCAGAGAAACAACAACCAGGCGCTACGTTCCCGTACGTATCTCCAAACGCGCTGTAGCGTGCCGCTTCTAGCAGCTTCAAGCTCCGAGCAGAGCACAGGCACGCTGTAGGAGAACCGCCTGTGCAGCGGCTTCACGCTGTTCGGACGCCGCTGGTGGAGAATGCTTCCTGAGACTCGTTACCGGAATGCGGCACCGATGATGGTGTGTTCTGGTTTGCACACCGCTTGAGGTCGAAGGGTGCCGGCAGCCGGCATGGACGCTGCGACCTTTCGAATGACATTGCGTATCTCATGTACGATATTCATGTGATACGGAACGAGTACGGTTCTCTGAAAGGACGGAATTCAACAAGATTCCCATGAGTCGAGCACTGGACAGCACGCTGCAGACGGATTTTTTTCGGGAATTATGGAGCCAGCCTCGATACGCCTGTTGGACGAACGAGACGCCTTGCGTTCCGTGTGTCAGTCCGTGGACGTCTGGGCCATGATGAGGCATCAGCGAATAATGATCTGCGTATGAACATGCTTTTTATATGACGGTTCCTGTGAAACGCAGCGCTCTGGCGTGCTTCCTGGATCACCTTCACCGGAAACGCAGACCGACACATGATCTGCGTATGAACATGCTTTTTGTATGACGGTTCCTGTGAAACGCAGCGCTCTGGCGTGCTTCCTGGATCACCTTCACCGGAAACGCATACCGACACATGATCTGCGTATGAACATGCTTTTTATATGACGGTTCCTGTGAAACGCAGCGCTCTGGCGTGCTTCCTGGATCACCTTCACCGGAAACGCATACCGACACATGATCTGCGTATGAACATGCTTTTTATATGACGGTTCCTGTGAAACGCAGCGCTCTGGCGTGCTTCCTGGATCACCTTCACGCCAACAGCATGAGTGGACAGCGCCAGCAGTACCCCGTGCATGACCCACACGATACCACGGTGACGATTCCCGTCACTAGACCTATGGTGCAAGCTGTGCGCTCAAACCTGTTATACGCTGACCAATGCCGTACGCATGGTCGGCACGATGTTGTGCAGCAGACACGCAACCGACTAGCATTGAACGCGCTTATGTTCGCTGGTTTGTCTCTGCTGTCAGTCCTGTCCATGGGTACGCATGTCAATGCAGCAGCGCAAGCTCCGGATACTCTAGAACAATCGTCTCGTTGGGGCGCGAGCAGCGACTCATGGACTTGATTCTCAAGTTTGTTTCACATGCGCTGCGGTGTATAGCTGGGGATCGGAATCACGGTGCAACGTATCCTATCGATGTCGAAGAATTGCCTATATGATATATGTTCTTTACTGAACAGTGAAAGGAGGACGGGATTCCTCTTTCTCGTCACACATAACACAGTACGCTGATGGTTGAGGAAGCCTGAAACAAACACGTATATGCGCTTTGGGACAAAAACCTGTATTATCAAAGAGCGGTTGCGGTTAATCGTAGAACACGACCCGTTGATCGTCTTACAGGAGGAGGAAACAGGATCATAGAAGTTGCCACCACAGGCATCTCTGATTCCCGAGAGCTTGTTCGCATGGTCCAGAACACACTGGGATACAATTGCAACAGACTCCTAGTTCACGCACGGTGATCTTTCACCAAACTCGTAACGACAGCGTTCCTGGAACATCAGTAACGATACACAGCAGCGGGACGTTGGTTTGCTTTTTTCAGTTGATGAGGCTTGCTTCGGACGAAATCATCAAAGCATATATGAATGTTGGCGGAGCATGGAACCCGTTCCACGTAAGATCGAGCTCGAAAAGAACGTGGATAACACTTGTTCTCGGGGGAGCTGATGCAGTCGGCCGCCTCAGGGTCGCTCGTGGAGGAGGCGCATACAACAGCACCCTCTTTGTCCAATCATTGAAGACTTTTCCACGGACGTCTGACGACGTCTGTCTACTCCACAATGTGGTATTCCACCATTCCCCTTGCGTTCGACCTTTTACCGGTTCTCTTGTGGTGGTTCCAGTTCACTTTCTGCCTGACAGCCGCGTCCATTGTTGCCGGAGCGATCTGTGAGCGGGTTCGCGTGTTCGCCCACATCGGGTTCGTTGCACTCATGATGGGTTTTGTCTACCCAGTGATCTCTCATGCCATCTGGAACGCCAACGGATGGCTGAATCTGTTCTACAACAAAGTCACAAATCCAACGACCGGTCATATCATCGGCAGCTTTGGCTTCTACGGTACCGCGGGCTCCATTGACTTTGCTGGCAGCGGCGTGGTGCATATCACTGGCGGTGCTGGAGCACTCGTCAGTGCAGTGATCATCGGACCTCGAATTGGGCGTTTCGATGAAAACGGGAAGGTCCGTCCCATTCCCGGTCATAACATCTCGTTGATTGTGCTCGGTGGTCTCCTGCTGTGGTTCGGATGGTTCGGTTTCAATCCGGGTTCGCAGCTGGGTGTGTTATCATACGCGGATGGTGGTAAGGTTGGTCGCGCAGTGCGCGGTGGCTTCAATAAGAACGGTGTACCGACCGTGTACTCGAATGCAGGTCAGGTAGCGCTCGCTGCTGTGAACACACTCGTTTTATCTGCATCTGCTGGGATCACGACGCTGATTATCGCGCGATTCGTGGACAAGTACTTTGACTGCGCCTCCATGGTGAATGGCTCTATCAGCGACACAGTGGCGGTTACATCTCCCTGTTCGACCATTCCGACGTACTCGGCGCTGTGTTGCGGGGTTATTGCGGGATGGATTTGGGTTTTCGGCGATAAGCTCATCCAGCGGCTGCGTATCGATGACCCGCTCGGCGCCGTTACCGTCCACGCGTTCGGAGGCACACGGTGCGTCCTCATTCCCGGCTTTTTCGCAAAGCCTGATACCGTCGCCATGGTTTATGGCTCGTACGATGGTTCAGGGGGGTGTATTCTATGGCTATGGAAAGCAGCTCGCTGCTCAGCTGACGGAGATTCTCTACGTTTGGTCGTTTGTGGGAATGATTATCGGCGGCTACTTCTTGATCCTCAGGTTTCTCGGCCTGCTACGCGTCCCGCCGGAGGTGGGAATTCTTGGGAATGATACCTCGCATCATGGTGGCCCTGCTTATCCAGAGGACGACGTTGGCCTTGAGGAGGATCTTGCAATGCTGCGAAGCTACCAAACCTCACAGAAGGTGGTTCAGAAAGCGTCCAGCTCTGGCTCTCCTGCTGAAGAGCGCATTGCCGTCTAGGGATTGGAGCAGGTCTCCATGCCTATCGTCCACGTCATCATTTGTCTGCCTAGCGGTGATTACGGTACATTCGACGGTGCTCATGATCACCATGCGACGCCTACAAGTTTATTCGTAGAAGAGCCCTTTTCGTTTTGCTGAAGATGCCCAGTAACTGAACGGAGCACTCGTGCCTTTCCCGCACTACACTGCACAGAGATTCGCTTCTGTCGCATGCTGGAAAAGACGACGCCCAAAAGTGGTCAACTGCAGGTTTAGCTCGATGAACGGAACGAACCGTTTCATAGTCAAGAGTCAAGCACGCTGGGCCAGTGCTCGACGCGCTCCCACAGTGGTGGTTGCCTTTTCAAAGCCCGCACAGTTTGATTTTAAAGCCTGCTTCACGCGACTAGGAGCAGGGCGCATGGCACCCAGATTACATCCAGGTCGTTGCGTTCCCCAAGTGCGTCGTTCCGCGCCAGCTGGCCTGCTTGCACCAACTTGCGGAGAGCGAAACTGCCACGAAAGACGTCACCGCTTCGGGTGAACGATGCCTCGAGCCGACTTTCGGACGGGTACGGCAGTGCCATTGTGTCTCCGTACGCCGTTCATCGTGGTGCGTTTGGTGGCAAGGCGAGCGCCCACCGAAAAGTCCAGTATCCCGCGGGTCGCCTTCTCGACCCAGCAGCACTGAACCCCGAAAGCAGTCCTAGCCTTCTATTCGTGGATTGTGTTCGTTTTCTGATAGACAAGTTCAGATTTTCTTTCGTAGTCGATAGGAATCGCTCTTCCAGGGTACAAACTAGGATACTAGATCATACGTCATAAAAGGCAACAATCGATTAGCAGGGCGTTGCCACGCCTCGTTCATCCTCAGCGCATTCCTGACGCACTAGTTCTTGCCATTCTTCACAACTGACTTGTGCGTTGGTGCATATCAGCGCTGGAGACTTGCACAGCCTAAACTTCAAGCTTGTTTACCCTTTCAATTCACCTCAGGGAGTTTTCCTCCTGGAAGACTGCGGTTCCGTAACGTTCACCTGGTTGACTCGACCGTTTCAGAGCGTCGGTACTGTCGTTGGTGCACAGGGTTGAAGCCTACGCAGCATGGCTAGTTCGTGGCACCCGGCTGCGGCCCCGTCACAAGTCTGCGCTCCAGATGACGTCTCTGCGGCCAGAGTTGAAGGTCGCTCAGCGAGCGGAGGCAGTGCTGTGCCAGATGGCGCGGGTGCCTGGCTCGGGCAACTCGGTGCCGCGGCTGGGACCCGCGAGCGTGCCTGGGGGCCAGCACCAACGAACCAGGGTCCTGTGTTCGTGGGTCCGAGACCTGGCGAAGCGGCTCTAGAACTGCCGCTTCCGCCTGAGCTCGCTGCGGAGCTTGCCGCGCGGGGCGTGCCTTTGCAGGGTGCAGGCGCACTAGCGCCACCGCCTGCACTTGTAGCGGAGTTTGGGAGACTTCAGGTACACGGCGCTGGACCAGTGCCCGCACACGGCCAGGCTGCACAGATGCATCTACCGAATTCGTTTCATTCCATGCAAGCTGCCTGGAACACATCCCAGTTTGGTGCTGCACCGAAGCACCACGGTGGGATGTCGGCAGCGCCACCGCTTGACCGTGCTTGGGCGAGCACTGCTTCGGGTAGAGCGCAGCAGCACCTGGAGCCAGGCATGCGTCCTATGGCCTGGAGCGGTCCATACAGGTCAGCGTACGCTCCGCGCTACACATCATTTTACGGCCCGCAGAATTTTGCCTCGAACTGGAGTAATGTGAGCCGGGCTCCAGAAACGCAGACTGAACAGGTGCACCAAACCGACCAGCAACGCGACGAGCTGGAACAGAGTGCGACTTCTGCAAGTTTAGGACAAGCAGAGCAGCGCGATGTACAAGCCACAGCGCATACGCAGGTCTCGACAGATGCACCTGCTGCGAGCGTTGACGCTGAGACGCCTTCGAGTCTGTCTTTCGAGGAACTGCTCCGTCAAGCACGCGTCGATCTAGACGACACATTCGACGACGACTATTTACATGCGTACGGGAGAGCGATGAACGATACAGCTTATCGTTTTCAGTACACCGCCGAGGAGAATCGCTACCTCACAGACGAGGGACGCGAATCGCAGACCGCTGACAACAGGGCTGCAGCACTGGCAGCGCTTGCGGAAGGCGAGCGCTTGTACGCAGAAGGTCGACTTGCCGAGGCGATTATGGCCTTCGAGGCGGCCGTCAAACTCGACCGAGAACTTTCACGCGCATGGTATTTTCTGGGCGTCGCCCATGCGGAGTCTGACCAGGATCCACAGGCCATCGCCAGCTTGAAACGAGCCCTGGAATGTGAACACAATGAAGCACAGGGCGACGACATGATCGCAGATACGCTTTTATGTCTCGGGGTTTCGTATACCAATGAGCTGAATCCATCCCAAGCGTTAAGATATCTGCAGCAATGGTTGGATCTGCATCCTAGTGCGCAGGTGCAACCTGCCTCTGCCCGGGCTGCACCGGTTTCCTCTGCGTCACCTGCGGACGAAACGTATCCCACGCCCACCAGTCAAGTCGACGAGTTGTATGCACGACAACGGGCGCTGCTGGAGAGAGTCCAGGATCTTCTCAGTCGTCATAACGATGCTCAGCGCGATGCCGACCTCTACTCGGTGCTCGGTGTGGTGCACTCGTTGATGCGCGATTACGACGCAGCGGTTTTAGCTTTCCGCCGTTCTGTGGAGCTCCGCCCCGATGACTACCGCCTATGGAACCGTCTGGGGGCGACGCTAGCCAACCATTTTCGGAGTATGGAGGCGCTCAGAGCCTACCGCAGCGCCATTGATCGGCGACCGAACTTTGTACGAGCCTGGGTCAATGTGGGTACCTCGTATGCGAACCAGGGCTCGTACCCGCAGGCCATTCGATATTATATTCAGGCGCTGCAGCGCAATCCTAGAGCATTGCACATTTGGTCATATTTGCGAACCGCTGCAATCGCAATGAATCGACTTGACATCCTCGCCATGGCCGAGGATATGAATCAGGATAACTTGGAGGCGATCGCCGCCGCCCTCGAGCAGTCGTCATGAGCGTTTACGGTGTCACGGTTGGAGCTAGGGGAGTCGAGAGCGCCCATTTCCAGTACGGGGTGGTGAATCACGCGCTCCAGTGCCCGATGGTACAACATGTGTCTGCGTACGCCGCAGCTTGGTCGAGTGGTGGCGTCATGAGCCCGTCGCCGCAAGTCTCTGAGATCAACCTGCATCCTGAGCGTGTTGTAAACGTGGCGAGTTTGTGTGTATGTGTGCGCTCGATGTGAGCTAGCCCGATACAAGATAGTGCGAGCACCCGATAGCGACAGGTTATCGCGTTGGATACGCAAGCTTATGCCTGCGCTTCACGACGAGGTGGCGTTCGAGTACCGGACAGGTGCAGGTGCAGGTGCAGGTGTCCCGCTTCTGTTCAGAACGCAATGGCCATCATTCCTGGTTTTTCGGTGCATCTTTTCGTCTTAAGACAGCTTTAGTGAAACTGTTCGTATATTCAAAACTGTTCGCCAAGCAAGAGAACTACAGAACGAAAAGCGAGTCCATTGCCCTGTGATGCTAACGCGTTTCGCTGATTACCGTATTCAAACACCTGAACCACGCTCATACATTCACACGCTCACCGTCGTGCATCTACAGCTCTTGCTCACGCCAAAGACGAGACGCCTCCTCCCAAGCAACCCGAACGCGCCAAACGTACCGCTTTTCGAGGGTTTCACGACGACGAGAGGCGGCACGTCGCAAGGCGGTGTCGTGCGCAGCGCCCTGGCCTCGACATTTCCAGGAACGCGTCTCGACCTTTGCACGCTGTGACGTGTTCCTAAAAAAGTGGGTGTTCTGTGTACATGGTAGCGAGACTGCGTGGGCATCGTGTGTGCCTTTGAATTGAGCAGGACAGCACACAGCGTTCATGGCGTCGTCTGAGGCGAATCACGCCGGTGTTTCGGGCAACCAAGGAACTGCACCAGAGACTAGCCAAGGTGCAACGAGCACGCCTCGACAAGCGACCACAATGCTGCCAGGCTACGGAGGTGCCTACGGTGGTGGCTACGGTGGTGGCTACGGTGGTGCTGGTTATACCGGGGGCTACTACGGAGGCTACGGTATGGGTGGCGGTTATCTGGGGAACTTTTACGGCCCGGGGACGTACTACGGAGGTCTCGGTTCTGGGCTCTATGGCGGGTACGCAGCACTAGCGAGCCGTTTCACCAATGGTGTCGTGAATGACGGGCACTCGACAACATCTCAGGCGCTGGGGGTGCTCCAGTCCGTCATGGCTCCCGGTCAGTCGGCAATGGTGACCCTGCAGAACGTTATGCACGCAATCGCACGAGTAACCGGTATTCTGGAGGAGAATATGCGCACCATCCATATTCTCTTTGACAGCGTGTTTGGACTCGTTTATAATCTAACATTTTTAAGAGAGGAGTTGCGGGGTGCTCTGCAACACTTTCGACCCAAGTCCTGGTTCACAGAGTGGCTGCAGCGAATCCTGGGCCTCTGGCGTCTCTTGTTACTGCTTGCTCTGACACCATTCTCGCTCCGATTGCCGCCTGTTGCGGCCGTTCTGCGCTTTCTCGGACTGGTACCGAGGGAGCAACAGCCTATAGAGAATGATTCAGACACGGATTCGTTCTCCGATACGGATAGCGAGGAATCGCACCATGTGGGTGCGTCAAATCCGCGGACGACTTTGTCATGGTCGGCGAGAACGGCTGCAGCTGCGGCGAATGAACGACAGTCGCTATGATTGCAGAGCGCAATCACGCTTCCATTGACAACGTGCAGGTGAACCTGCTGATACCAGCAATGGAAACGAGAATACCCCGAGCAGCGCGGAAAGTCAGCGTAGAGATCGGGTGCTTCGTGCGTTCGATGTTGCAGCGCGCTGCACTGCCGGCAACGTCAACACGACGTGCAGCGTTTGACGTGCTTGGAACGCAACACGGAAGCCTGTCAACCGGAAGCAAATGTGCGGCTTTGTTTTTGGATAACCGTGTTGCTGAATCTCGCCAAGACGAGGTAGAGCAATGCGACACCGGCTTCATGGTGCGCTACGCTTCATGGGTACGCAGCGTTTGCCAGAAATGGAGGCAACGTACGACCTCAGGCAGTTTTCGGTGAGGCGCTCTGCCTCTAGGATTGCCGAACCTCGTATTAGCGTCGCTGAGTTGCGTGCCGTATCGGTAATGACCCCGTGGCGTTTCATGTGGTGTTGCGCAGTTGCCTCGGGCGCATGATCATGCAGACTTTCATCAAAACTGGGCGTTTGTCCACACTGCGAGCGACTCTGAACGGATGTCCGGCACATCGTCCCAGGCGAGGCGCCTATCGCACCAGAATTGTATACTTCAGCACCGACGGAGTGTCTCTGGTCCGTGAACACGCTCCCAGATGGACTCGAATCAATGATGCGATGATGCGAATGTCGATCATGGACGCTTTTTTCGGGTGTAACGACGCTGCTTCATGCACGGAGCTTTGTAGCTTGGCCAGGAAACGGGTATACACAGCGCGTCGTGAAGCATCGCGTTCGACAAGTACATGCTTTCCACTATGTGCACACATACATTCCATATGAACCTTGAATACATGCTTGGATCACCGAGCGTATCGTGTCATTGCCGATGCTGCATGTCCATTAGGGAGCCCAATGTACTTGAGGCAGTGTCGAATGTTTCCAGGAAACGATTCTCGTATGGATGAATGCCGCCCATACAAAGCGGACGCTCACGGGTTCACTGCAGCCACCCGAGAACTGTCCTTGACTCGGCGCTAGCAGCATCGACGGAGCATTACGCCTACACCAAATGATTCCCGCTGATACCTCGAATACACTGAGGACGTCAGGGCGCTTGCCGTAGCACCTGACGATGCCCGTATGCCCTCAACGTGTTTCCGCGAACAGCTTCCGTTGTGCCGCCACCAACGGCATTCCGTAAAGGCAACCGGTGCATTGGGAGCGCTCCCTTTTTCGAACCGAGATGTCGTTGGTCTTGTCGTTGTTCCGGGGGGTACTGGTACGAGCCTCCAGGGACCGGACGCATTCACCATTCCTGTAGAGCGCGTTCTAGTCTAGTCGCTCACGCGCAAGCGCGATGCACTTTTGAGTAGCCATATTCTCTTCGTCGACACCAGGTCTGCGCGAGTTACGACGTCACACTGCTACTGCTGCTACTGCTGCTACTGGTAGCCGGTACTCCCTGCTGTCGAGCAATGCCTTTCTGTGTGGGCGTACGCGACTCCGTTATGATTGCGCACTCCTTTCGAGGTGAAGCTTTCGGGTGCGCTCAGAACCTACACGGTGCAACGTATACAGTGGAGGCGGAGTTCTTCGCCGATGCACTCCAGCCAGACACGAACTGGGTCATCGATATCGGGGCAGCGTCCAAGGCGCTAGCCACTGCTCTTGAACCGTATCAGTGCCGCAACTTGGACGACCTCGAGGAGTTTCGTGGACAGAACACGACCACCGAGTTTATGGCGCGGCACATCCATAGCCGTTTGCGGACGCTCCTCTCGTTCCAGGGCAGACTCCGAGTGACCCTGCACGAGTCGTTCAAAGCGTGGGCCTCCTTCGAGGCCTAGCACGTTCGAGGTAGCGCGGGTTGTGCACGTTCTACGGAATAGGTACAAGTCTGGTGATGCCTTGTTCCAGCAGAGACCAAGTCCGTGCTGTGCGTGTTTAGAGACGGCTGGCGTGCGTACGACAAGTCCACCTGGAGCCTTGTACCCACATACAACCGATTCATTTCCAGTGAATATCCGTGTTCGTAAGTGCCTCGCCCGCCGGGCGACCAGCGCTGCTGCCGCTGTTCAACGGGCATGCTGCCAGGTGCCAATGGACGCATATGCAACGCCCTATGCAGGAAAGCACAAGAGCTCCAGGCGTATGCGCTCACAGAGCTCGTTCAGAAGCGTCAGGTCTCGCTGGCGATCTTGGCTGCTTACGAAGGCACCGGTTATGCGCTGATCGCTGGACTCTTGTCTGGCAAGCGACGTGATCGTATGGAGCCGATCCAAGCACAACGTTGCCTGCTCCAGCGGGATCAGTGGCAACAGCGCCAACATGATCCCACCGAATGCACCCTGCACGAGTCCGATACAGCGAGTGTACCAGCGGAGCGAACGCTTCGAATGTGTGTGCGGTGATCCCTCATCAAGTGCTTGGTGTAGCGCTATGAGGCGTTGCGTCCGTGACGAATATTGCCGTTGGATTCGTTCGAGAATCACAAGGCACAGAGGATCCGCATACGCGATGCTCTCCTCGAACGATGACACAGGCGAGCTCGTTTCCATGAGCGGGTCATCGTCGGGGAACGCGCTTTCCGCACGATTCAAGGATGTCGCGTGATCAGCACGCAATGCTCCCGGTGCGACAACCTCCGTACATGAAGCCGCATATTCGTTGCATAAAAGGGCTCGCCAGTAGGCTACGAGGCGCTGACGACGCTGCTCGTCGCTTTGTTTCATTTCATCGACCGCAGCAGTGACATCTGACGTCGTCGTTGTCGTCGCCATGGAATCCATATCGAGAAGCGCGCTCCAGACGTGTCTGCCTGCGGAGCGGAGCACGTGTTCCAGTGATGCTCCCGCGCCCTCTAATCGTAGGAGCGATTCCGCCAGTGAAACCGGTCGGAAAAAGGGCAAGCGCGCCTCGATAAACAGCGGAGCAGCCTCTGGAATGATCAGGCGTCGCCCGCAAATACGTTCAAGCCAGGCTCCGATGCGTCGTTGCTGAACGAGCCACGGTTGCCAGCGCATCCGATACGCAAGCGCTGAACGCTGCACAAGCCAGGGCCAAACGGTTGCCCCGAAGCAAGCCCACGATTGTTGCATGACCTCGAGAAGGTCATCCGCAGGATCCGTAGGTGCAGCGGCCGTAGCGGCACCAGTTGCTCCTTCAACGCCCTGGGAAACGCAGCTCCATAGAGGCGCCATCCAGAAGCGTCTGAGCATTTGCTCAAGAAGCGCGTCTTCGTCTGGTTGCAAGACGATTTGGTAAGGTCGGAGGTCAAAATCCAGCAGTCTCCAGAAGGATTCCGAGGGCGTCTCGGAGCTGTTCGATGACGGGGCCAGGAGCCATACGCACAGCAGGCGGGCGAGGCGTGCAGCACCGCCTGACTCGCTGGTGTTCCCAGAGGCACCGCACATCGCGTAGAGAGCTTCGTAGGAGAGGCCCGAGCGAAGCGTTGCGCCACAAGTAGCCATGAGCTGGGCGCTGACCAGCGCCAGGGGCGCGTTTTGCTCCATATCCAGAACCAGGTTCATGACGAGTCGGATAGGACTCAGCGTCGGCAGACTGTCAGCGTACTCGCGCAGAGAGGTCAGCTCCCGCTGCAGGTACGCCTGCGAGTCACGGGAGCGACTCAGACGCAGGCGTCGGGCGTGGTACGCGGCTCGAGAACGATGCGCCCATGCCCCGTGGATCAACATGCGGGCAAGGCCGTAGAATGCGTCAGACGCTTCCAGGACGGGGAGCAGCGGCACCTGCTCCGTCAGCGCCGGGTCTACGGCAAACTGGATGTAACGAGCGAGCCGCTCGATGGAGCGTGGTGTCCACTGATCATTCGGCATCAGGTGAGGCAGGGATTCCAGTAGCTCCGCCTCGCCCGACAGGTCTGCGTCATTGCTGGGCAGGGCGCCTGCCGTGTGGCGCGGTGCCTGCTGGTGCTCCCACCACTGCGCTGCATACCAGACTCGATAACCGAGGCGGGTGAGCGCTAGGGCAGCTCTCGGGTCCGACTCGCAATCGTGCAACAGCCAGAGAAGCACCCGAAGGAGTCGATGAGCGCGCCGGGTTGGCTGCCACGGATACTCTCTGAGGATGCTCGTCAGCAAGCCGAACCAGGCATTCGCTAACAACGCTGGCCATCTATTGCTCTTATATGCGGAAAGTGGCATTTGCTGAAGCAGAAATCGAAGCGTTTTCGCCGGATCCATCAGTTGAGCCTGAACCAGATGATCGAGCGCTTCAAGTGCATAGGCTATAGCGTCGTGTCCCGCGTTTGTCTCGCGCATGCGGAGCACCACTGCCTGGATCAAAGCGAGCAACTGCATGCCGCGAGCAGGCACAGACGAGCAGAGATCTCTCACGCTTTTCATGTAAAGCGATAATACTGAGGTTGCATATTGGTGGTCTCTGTTGAGAGCCCTTGATAGCCCCTGTTCGAGAAGACGCTGCGCTCGAGGCAGACGAAGCGCGAGTCGCCCGAGAATCGTGACCCATAGCCGCTCCCAGGCTAGTCGGTGCTGCTCACGCGCTTCGCGCAGCGCTTCACCGAATACCAGCTGAATACAGGGCAGAAACGTTTTCAGGAATACCTCATTGTTCTGCACGAAGCTCTGCATGCAGTCAATGAAGAGACAAATGTTCAGACCGGTGACGAGTTCTCCGGTACGCAACGTTACAAGTAACGCCGCTATCACAACATAAAGAACCTCGATGGGGTACTGCGTTTTGCCATGCGAAAGGCGATTCCTGTGCGCCAGCTTCAGAATAACCGCACCCTGCACCTGTGGCTGGTGTACAGCGAACAAGTAGCTGACAAACAACGGCAGTGGAATGCGTTCGGATTCTTGGCTCCACAGCCATTCGGCGAGCTTCTCCAGATTTGACTCAAGTGCAAGCACATGCCCAATCGTCTGGCAGAGGGCACGCGTTCGCGGAAAAAGACTTTGGGTTCGCTCTAGAAGTGCCTCGAGTGCATCCGATAGATCCGCGACATGCGACAAGTGCTCGCTGTTTGTCGAAGAACCCAGTATACGGACCGTCCAGAAGAGTCGCACATCGACTCGCTTCCAATCGTAGAGATCGGTCAGTTGCTCTTTGCTGGGTCCCATCGAAGAAAACCAGACGGACCCATAGCGGTCAAGTGCATGCCAGTCATGCAGCAGAAGGAGCACTGCCGCAGAGTCCCGATGCTCCCGAAAAGCATCCCTCCTCGATAGCATCGACCGAGTCTGGCCCACACCGGCGATAACGCTGGGATCAGGCACTGATGCTGTCCCAGACAGGAAGGCCTCCATGCGAACCAGATACCACAACAGCATAGAAACGTCGGGTTGAGGAAATCTTTCCAAAATCAGACTGAACTCTTCAGATGGAAATTGATCTCCTCGATACTGAAGCAGGAGGTACAGCGCTGCCTGTGCAAGGTTGCTGGGCAGTGCATAGCGGAGGAAGATTCTCCGCGCTCGCGAAGCCGTACTCGGGGTCATAACCGCTTGCAAGTACGCCGCGGCGATGTTGGTAGTTTGCCTGACAAGTTCATATTCAGGCATCGCTGGCAGCGCTACCGCGGAGCGTTCCAGATACGCGCGATCTGCAAGTGCAGCGACAGCACAAGCCAGTTCCTCTCGGTCGCTGTGAGCGGCTGCGAGCAACATGACGCGAGCACTCGTTTCATCGAGCGCCACCAGTCGCCAAGCAAAGCGCGCTACGAAACACTCGGCTCCATTTCGCACTTGAGGCAGACAGCTGCGCAAAGCACGTGCTATGGAAGTGCAGGTTTGCTCAGACGCGCGCGCCCACTCCGAAAGCAGCGTTTCAAGGACGACGTCGATCTCCCGCAGGCTACCCTGCGTCAACAGCCGCTGCACTTGTTCTGGTATTGGTTCATTCGAGTGTACACGTACCGCGGTTTCGCCCGAGACAGCGCGTTGCTGGCCATATCTCTGGCTTCCCGACACCTCCTGGAACCAAGACCGAGCTAAGCGCTGCGCTTCTGCGACCCGAGTGTGCAACGAAACGAGACGAGTCGGGTCGCGTTCGGGGAGCATGGGCGACGAATCTACACGGGTACCAGCGCGTTGAACTCGAAAGGATCAGGATCAGGGCATCCAGCGCGCTGCACCATGGATGTGGCATGCAGTGGACCCCACCAGGTATGCAGAAGGTCTGCAGGAGGTCCTTAGTAGCTCCTTCGTCGACGCTGGACAAGTAATGAAATGGAGAGCGGTTGTGAGGACTCGAGCGTCCGTAGGCGCTCCCATACGCTTGTCCTTTATATATATTTATATTCCTAAAGATATAATACAGTATAGCATCGTGCAACAGCCCTCTGGGCGCTGCTCGCCGCGGCCGCCACTTGCCACCACGTACTTGCTACTTCTTCAGGAGCTGTGTCAACGCAACGGAGGCGACCTGGTGTCGTCGAGGACTCGTTTCGACGCCTGCACAACTTCAATCATGACGGAAGTCGCAGAGTCTGTTCCAGAAGCGCCTAGTGTGCCGGCACTACCGGTAGTGGTTCCCGAGGAGGAAGTCACGGACGTGAACACCGCACTGCGGATCGTGCTGCGAAAAGCGCTTGCTCACGGTGGTCTGTCTCGCGGTCTGCGCGAGTCTGTGCGTGCGTTGGATAGCCGCAAAGCACGTTTATGTGTTTTGGCAATGAGCTGCGACGAGCCTGCGATGGTAAAGCTCGTGCAAGCACTCTGTGCTGAACACGGGATCAACCTCATCTGTGTTCCCGATGGAAAGGAACTTGGCGAGTGGGCCGGCCTCTGCAAGCTGGACGCTGACGGAACGCCGCGGAAAGTCGTGTCGTGTTCCTGTGTCGTTGTGAAGGACTTTGGTGAGCCGAGCAAAGGACTTACCTTTTTGGAAAACTACCTGAAAGAGCAGTCATGATTTTAAAGCTGACGATGCATGTACCGCATAGCGCATTGACCAGTTTCCAGTTTCCAGTCTCCATGCATGCAGGCTTCACTGTCGCGCGAAGCCGCTTGTCTGTTTGGATTGCACGAGTCCAACACCGTATGCAGCGAAAGCGAGCACACGAACAGCAGTGAAGGGTGCGCGATGCTCGCTCTGCTGGCTGGCTGGCTGGCTGGCTGGCTCTGGTTGGTCTGTATTCCAAGCAAACCGTTCGCCGCATCCGAGGGCCTTGTAGCTCGACCGATTCTCAGCAGATACAGTTTACAAGGCATAAGATTATGTCTTCGAAGCGTGAACTCATGGTGAACCGTTGGTTGCGAGCCGGCGAGCAGCCGCCGGCACCTCGTAGCCCAAAAGGTATTTCAGAACGCTGGCTCCTCAGAGGCTTTTCGGCAGCACTACCGAGGTCTGCGCTGAAACAGGCCGAATTTCGACGTAGAGCGCTGGCGGTCTTGAACGTCGGCGCTTGCGGCTCGCATGTGATCCCCAAGGGACAGGGTGTTCAACTGCTCCTCGGGTGCGTCGCCAAGGACGACTTCCGCGGGTTCCCCCCCGAGCCCAGTAGGACCCAGTTCCGTGGTATATGCGGAAACGTCCTCTTGTTCATTATACAGAGAATTATCCTCGGAAGCCAGTGAGAGATTCGATTGGCTCGAATCTCGCGAGGGCATTTCCGGATCATGCTCGCCGGTCGACGCAGATGAGGACGTTGTTTCGTTCAGAGCCATAGAGCTGAGGTGCTGAAACGCTCTTCCACCGTGCACCGTGACGTCGCGCATGAGGTCGGGTCGCGACAAGACAATCACAATGACGGTGACGTTATCGCCGGAGCCGGCAGCAAGCGCGGCGTGCACCAGCGTTGTCGCCGCTGCTTGCGGATCACCGCCGTAGCGACGTAGCGCCGCTCGTGTGATTCGAACAGCTTCCTCGTTCGTGAGGCGACACCACACCCCATCACATGCTACGATAAGGAACTCGTCTTGAGGATGAAGCTCACGGATTGTGATATCCGGGTCGGGAATCAGAAGATTTCCAGTAATATCCAAATGTGGGAAGAGTCGGCGAGCGTGCGCCTTGAGATCCAGATCACCGAGCGCCCTCGTCAGTGATATGTACCCGTTGACACCGCGGGAATTGATAAACCCGCCGGCGGCCTTGATGCGGCGTACCTCCTGGGGCACCATGGGACTGTGGTCCACGCTGAGCGGTACCGCGACACCGCCTGCAGCGCAGAGCACGGTTCGCGAGTCGCCAACATTGCAGCAGTATATTTTCCCGTCTTTCAGTACTGCAAGTGCAACGGTTGTACCCGCGTACGTCCGCTTCCGCACGGATTCCGCGAGAATTTCCTGGTCAATAAGATGACAAGTCTCAGTGAGGGCTCGTTCCGTGTCCGTTATAAAAGCATCATGTGCCAGTAATCGCTCGAGAAAATGATCGTGACAATAGTTGCTTGCAAGTTTTCCACCGTGGCCATCGAAAACGCCGAATATGCCGATCGCATCCGCCCCGTCGCCAATGACTAGCGTGCAACACCGATCTTCCATGGTTGGTCGCCGGCCCTGCTCCTCGACGACACCATGGGCGTAAACCTGCGAGAAAGGGAGCAGTCGCCTCCGCGAAGCCGCAGAATCGGCAACTGAATCTCGCCCTCTCAGGCGACTCGAAAGACTGCGTCCCGACTCACTGCGCCGCAGTGGCTGGAACAGACGCGAAGCCGCACGCCGCAGCGAAGAACCCAAGGACGTGCCTTCAGCGCTCGCACGACTTTTGTTTGTTTTGGGTATTGGAACACCCGACATTTCGCGAGTCTCAACTCTTGCCCTGGCAGCGAGCGGCTCCTTGATGGCTTTGAACTGCTCCGCAGAGAGCCTTTCAGCAGAGTCTACGGAGACAGTGGAGAAGCTCGACGTGGACAAGCGTTGCAACGCGTCGTTCGACACGTCCAAACGTTCTCCACTCGCGCTCGGCATGTGTGCGTGAAGCTCCCGGAGGCCGCGCAGCAACAAAAAACTCGGCTCGCTAAGAATAGCGCTCAGAGTTTCGGCCTTGTGACCGTAGAGCGGATACGAGCTCGTTTGTGCTACGGTGCTGCAGAACCTGCGTTGGTACGACGTCGATGAGGGTGCGCTGCAGATGCGTCGATTTGCACGATAGACGGCGGCGGTACACAGCAGATGGTCGTGGCTCAACGGACTCGCCGCCGTCGTTGGTATCATCTCATCGCTGGAGCGCGTCCATTTCCGTTGAATCGCATGACGTCATGATTTGGATGCTATCCTTTCATGTACATACCGGACATTGAGATGATCGCGTGGACGCGCACGCTACCCGCTGCCGTGCGCTCGGCGATCTCGCGCGACGCTGTTGTGGAGCTGTTCGGGCGGCAGCACGCGCTGTAGCGCAATCGTGCGGGCAGCAAACGATTGCCCACGTATCCATACATCGAAAGCGCTGTGCTTTTTCGTTGCACGTGGTGAGGTCTTTCAGAGCCGTTCAGGCAAAAATGTCGACACTGGGGGATTTTGCGGCTTTAACTATATGGAATAGGGTATCGAGTCAGTGCAGGACTGCAGCGGGACGAACGAAGTGCAGTTCTCTGAGAAACCTGAGCACCCAAGCTTAGATAAAAGTGCAGTACACTGGTGACAAGAGACTGAACGCGCGCGACGCCGCCAGCAAGACTAGCAACCTCGGTACCCATATGCTGCGATTGCACTTGTCTCATACTCAGAGTCACAGCAGAGAAAGAACCGCGGAGTGTTTGCCAAAGTCACAGAGCACCTTATCGTGGTCTGCAACGGAACTCTGTCCGCTGTTTGATCCTAAATTGGGCTGCTGTGATACGCTGTTCCGGTGGTTTTCCAGAGTCTTGCGAACGGTACGTTGTCACGGTTGCTGAGAGCGCTCTTTCTCGTGAGCATTTGCGTGGCGTTGCAGTTACGTGTGGCTACATCGCGCAAAAATCGAACGGAATATGCATTCCGCCTCGTCAGGGTACAGCGTATGGCATTCGTGATGCATACAGCAAAGGAGGCTGTTCCGGAGACCAGACCGATGCTTAGATACGGCGGCCGCATCTGTGTCGTCAAGAGCGCGCTTCCGTGGCCTAGATCAGAAAGCAAATGAATCCCCATTTGTTTCGATATGTGAGCTTGCTCAGCGCTCCTTGGCATTGCCCGACTGGAGGATGTCTCTGCGAGGAGCGTTATGAAAACGATCAAACTGCAACGGAAGCTTTTCTGAACACCAGTGTGCACGACGAACAACAAAGCAGTGTTAGAACTGAGTTCACCGGCACGCGCACGCACACGCGGACATCGTCGACGTTCGCATTGTCCGGTGCCGCGTAGCTGCGAGTCCCGGGATTCACGCATGGACGTAAAATCAGGAACAGTGCCGTTTGTACCAGAAATAGTATTCATGCGCCCCATATCCCGTTTTTAGAAGCCATCGGTGCCGTAGAACGCCTCCGCGTTCTGCACTGTAAGCAGCAGAAATCGAGCTGATTTTTCAGTCGTTACGAAAGTGCGTCTTGATTCTCTGGAAGACTGATCTCCTCCGAAATCTAATCCTTCGTCGACACTACGCTTGACCGGAGCGTTGGCAGCACAGCGAGCGCCTGTATCCGTACACGTGCGCGTACGCACGGATGCCGGCGAGGAGCTGCCGCCTGGCGCGCGCGCCGTTCGATCACCTCGACACCTTTTATTCACGATTCTCCACGAGCATTGTCGTGCATCTGCGTCTAGAAAGTTTAAGCACTCAAAACTGAATTTCTTTGTGGTAGGCAACGGCGCTATTCGCGAAAACCCCGCAGCTACCAGGACTGGGGTGTGTCACGAACGGCTCCAGATAGAGCAGTTTCTGCTGCAGCCCGCGCGTCGCCCTGCTCGCGTTGAATCGCTTGTGCAACCTATAGTGCAGATGAAAGAATGCCTGCCTGGAGGGACCCGAACGCAGGCAGACTGCAGCATGGGCCATCTTGCTGCCTGTGCAGAAATCACCGGAATCAAATCCCCGATCCTCTACAGGGCCAGGTGGCGGACACAGACTCGGATATGCCAGGCATACCAACCAAAGCCCAAAACTAGTTGATTTGAGACACTTATGTATTATCCGAATTCGCGTCCTGCGGATGCACACCCCGGTATCGCGATCACGGCAATCTCCGCCTCGCTCCAGAAGGATACGTTGTCGAGCGCGACACACACACACCCTCGATAACGTTCAGCGGTACTAGGGGCATTGTGGTTGTGACTTGGGGCTGCTTCCGTAAAAACAAGGACTCAAAAGAAACCGTCTTGTTTTGAGAAACTCTAATCTCGACAACATGGAAAAACATTTACCGATCTCGACGGACGATGCGCGCAACAGCGTCAGGGTGACTGGCGGAGCTGTGCGTGAAGCAGCCGCCACCGGTGTCGTTCAAGCGTTCGCTGGGGTTCGGCAGATGCCTCGAAATCCCGCGAGAAGCGACGCTCTGCAAGAGATGGATAGCGAGAAATCGGCAACGTTTCGTCTGTGTCGTTCGCCTGCGGAAGCGCCGGGTACCCCAGGTGTACCGCTGCAGCTTACTTTCTGTCGACAGCGTATGCGCGCCCTCCTGGACGCTCACGACATTGCGTTTCGGGACCGCATATATGCAATGTTTGAACAACATGCGGACTTGTTCACACCTCGCTACGGTCTAACGGTTCCCGAGGAGCGCGAACTGGTTATGGCGCGTTGGGCAGTTATTCGCGAAGCCCAGCTCCTGAAGGGAACACTGAACTACTCGCCGGAAGCGAGAGGCCGATACGACGCAGTAATGGAGTCGTGCGGCTACGTTGATCATTCCCTGGAAGTGAAAATGGGCGTTCACTACGGTCTGTTTGGTAGTAGCGTGGCGCTGCTCGGTGACGAGCAGCAATGCCGGCGCTGGCTGCAAGACATCGAGGACGCGCGCATGCTGGGCTGCTTTGCGTTAACGGAGCTTGGGCATGGGTCCAATGTTCGTGGCATTGAGACCCTGGCAACCTACGACCCAGGTCGCGGGGAATTTATCATCCATACACCGACGGAGACGGCACAAAAATATTGGATTGGTGGTGCAGCGGAAACTGCGCGCTGGGCAGTGGTGTTTGCCAAACTCCTCACACCGGACGGCGTCCATCGTGGTATCCACCCTTTTCTGGTGCGCCTGCGCACCGACGCCGGCGAGGTCTGCCACGGGATTACCATTGCCGACGTCGGCGTGAAGCAAGGCCTCAACGGGGTCGACAATGGCCGCATCTGGTTTGACAACGTGCGCATTCCACGCGAGCAAATGCTTGCCAGATACTCCCAGGTGCTACCCGATGGATCGTACCGCTCTTCCTTCAAGACTGGTGACGAGCAGTTCGCTGCGCAGCTCGCGGCTCTCACTGGTGGGCGCGTCAGTATCAGTGTTGGTGCTGTGAATCGCATGAAAACTGGGCTGTGCATAGCGATACGGTACGCGCTCTCCCGACGAGCGTTTGCGCCCTCTGGCGATGACGAAGAGGCCGATGCCACCGCAAATGAGACACATGATGGTAAGACCGCACCCGAGGAGATGCTACTCATGGATTACCAGTCGCACCAGATGCGCTTGCTGCCCATGTTGGCGACGACCTACGTGCTGGCGCTGGCAACGAACCGCCTTAAGTATCGATGGCATCATCGGTTAGAGGATCCAAATCCCAAAGAGATTCACCTGTGGAGCTCTGGACTCAAAGCGTTTGCGACCTGGACAATGTCGGACGTCCTGCAGGAATGTCGCGAGTCGTGCGGTGGTATGGGCTATCTAGCAGAGAATCGCATTGGCGTCTTGAAATGCGATTTTGACGTCTATCTTACGTACGAGGGCACGAATATTGTGCTTGTTCAGCAGGTAGCGCGAGCACAGCTCGCGGCGTACGCAGCAGGAAAGCTGCCGCCACCGCCCGCAGTCCCAGCGATTACCTCGGATCGCGAGCTGGCGGAGCCCGCGTTCATCACAGCATCGCTGGCGAGGCTGCATGATGCGCTTGTGCGTCGACTCGCAGAGCGGCTCACGTACGCTACGAAACAGAATTCAATGAAACCATTCTTTGCTTGGAACAAGATGTGCCTGGATTTGGCGATCGATGTAGGAAAGGTTTACACATGCCTGCTTGCCTATCGTATCGCCTGTGATGAGGTCCGTCAGATCGATGATCCAGCTCTCAAGCAGATTCTCGGATACTGTTGTGCGCTTTACGGTCTGCACATGCTGGATAAGTACGGAGCGCTGTTGACGCGCATGAATGTTTATGCGGATGCACCGAACACACTGGAACGCATTCACCAGCAGGTGGAGTACCTGAGCAGCCTCTTGCGACCAAACGCCCTCGCGCTAGTGGATGCATTTTCGATACCCCCGATGCTACTTGCCCCGATCGCCTTTGACTGGATAACTCGAAACGCCCGCGCCCACATTCACAAATACGGGGAGCGGCAACGCGTCTCATCGCACTCGGTTGTGAGTGCTTTACAGGCGCCTCCGCGAGTTCCGGATCGAAACAGCACACAGCAGCACGTTCCTGGCTTTCCGGTCTGTAATCAGGCCACGCTGAACAGAGGCACTGAGATTACGAGCCAGACCAAGGCGGGTTGGCGATTCCCGCGTCTCTGAGTCGACCGTGCGGCTTTCCTCGCACGCTGGAAAGATGAGCCGCGTGTCTCGATCGAAGGACGTTCCTAGAGCTTCATTTACTTGATCAGATAAATGAGTGATTGCAGACGTGCACGAAACCGAATCCTGGACGCTGTTGTGGTATCCGTCGCGCATCCGTACTGAGGTTGCATCGCAGCAGCGCAAAGCGCACACCTCCGTTACCGAAAACAGGAGGCGACAAAACCTCCCGTCAATGTTCTTCAAGGCATGACAATGGTATCCAATATCCGTGACCTGGTTAGGTTCATTGAGGTTGCTCCAGTGAAAAAATGTCGGTCTTCATGTGGCGAGCGTAGAGACGCGTCCGGTGTTCCTACAGGCGTTTGCCGCAGAATCGGCGTGCAGAAGGTCGCCCGATTCCACCATCCATTGTTCATTGGAGAATACATAGACCAGAGCATATGGAACTTGGACGCTTTCATGGAAGCGTCGCGGTGCATTCCTTGTGGACGGACAGCGTTGAAGCGGCCGTAGGCTCCAGATCAGAGACAGAGATCGATTGCGCACCATAGAGAGCCAACAGGATCTAACCACTGAAGAGCGACTAGTTTACTGCTTGGCTCCCTGTCCATGGCAAACAGTATTAGGTGGAAAGGTTTCCGTTTCTTTCACAGTTTACCGTCTATGCGGAACGACCCGCGCATCGACCTATGCTGTGGGGCAAGTGCTCCGCGCACCGCCCTTCTCAATGGCTCGTGCCGTTGCGAGATATGCGCAAATCGCCCTCGAGGCAGATGTTGCCCGGGCGATCAGTGCATCGCCTGCGCCGAGGCACCGCCTTGGACGCTGTGGTCTCCCAGCGTGTCTTGTCGCGCCACCATCGGCATCAGGTCCGTCTGAGCGGCCTGCTAGCTCCCAGACCGATCATGAGACCTGTGCCCGTATCAAGTGAACAACGCAGCGAGCCGACGCCCACAAAGGCACTGCAACGCCGTCCCGCCTCATCAGAGCAACGCTTCATCCAGAAGCCGCTGAACCTAGCTTCTCTGACAAAAAGTCGCTAAAGTTTATGGTACGCGAACGCGTATCCACAGAGACCAAGAACGCATTCGTTTCCTCTTGTAACACGCACACGCACATGCACTCGGAATCAGCTTCAATGCATCCAACTTTCACTGCAGCAAAACGCCCCGGCAGGCGACAGCTCTCTCCGCAATCATCGCAGCCGGTTTTTTTCCATTGACAAAACGTTTACTTAGGCCAGCGTTCTCCGATGATGCGCATTGTTCTTTTCTTCCTTTTTTTGTGCATCGCCGCCGATGCGATGCGCCTGGGATCCGATCCGCCGCCACCGTCGCCGTCGCCGCGACCGCCGGCGGTGCGCCCTGTGCTCCTCCGGGTCGAGGTCGCTGCGCTGGGCACGATTTGCTTCGTGGGTGCGCATCAGGCAGAGCATTGGCTGCTGTTATCGTAGCGGCGAGAGTCTCCAGTTTGAAATAAGCGCTGGACTCCATCTGGTGCCTCAGAAAATGACCACAGACTACAACCGGGCATATACGAAAACATTGGCGTTCGTTGGAGGCTTCACGCCGTTCCGGATTTGTGCGTCGCTTCGGGGCGTAGCCGGACGGAGCAGCACGGGGCCGGTTTGTTCAAAAACATCTGCGCTGCCTGTGACGTCGGTACTTGCGCGCAGTGCAACTTCCTGGGCTCCGCGGAGATGGGGTTTCCCGCGGCGACCCGAGTACCAGTGGCGTGGCGTCCAGGCACGCACGGGTAAGCTGGCCGTCGCGGCTGTACGCATGGCGGCTGCAGCTGAGGATGCCGCTTCAGGTGGTGTGCCAAAACCAGTGAGCGAGCTGGGTATCGCCCGGCGGTTGAAAATCGGGTCTTATTTTCTCCTATGGTACCTGTTCAACATCGTTTACAATATCAGCAACAAGACTGTACTGAACGCGATGGGCGGCGGTGGCTGGATTGTCGCCTGGTTGCAACTCGCGCTAGGTATTCCGTACATCTTGCTGGTGTGGACGCTGGGAATACGCAAAGCACCTACTATTTCTCTGAACGATGTGCAGAAGCTATTGCCGGTGGCGGCGGCGCATACGCTGGGTCACCTGTGCACGGTGCTGTCGTTTGGTGCCGTCGCGATAAGTTTCACGCATGTGGTCAAAGCGCTTGAACCTTTCGTGAATGTGGTGGGTTCCGCCATCTTTCTGCGGAGCGTATTCCCGCTGCCGGTCTATGCGTCACTGATCCCTGTCGTTGCTGGCGTCATTATGGCGTCCGTCTCAGAGGCCACCTTTAACTGGATGGGATTCCTGACTGCAATGGGCTCGAATTTTGCGTTCACAGCGCGGAATATTTTCAGCAAGATCAACATGACGACACCAAAGGGGCAGAATATGACGCCCATGAACCTGTACGCTGTTCTAACAATCTTATCGACTTTTCTTCTGCTGCCATTCGCTCTCATCGCTGAATGGCGGGTGTTTCCCGCGGCCTGGCGAGCGGCCGTCGCCGCAATGACCTTACCGAAGCTTCTGGTATGGGTAGGCGTTAGCGGCCTCTTTTTCTACCTGTACAATGAAATCGCTTTCATGGCTTTGGATTCGGTCCACCCAATTACTCATGCTGTTGGGAATACGGTGAAACGAGTGGTCATCATCATTGCTAGCGTGATCGTTTTCAAGAATCCCATTGACTGGCGCGGATGGCTCGGCAGTGCGATTGCAATCGGGGGTGTCCTGCTCTATTCTCTCGTGAAAAATTACTACGAGACGCGGGGTTCAAAACAGCAGAGGTGAGGGAGAAACCAGTCGTTGGCTCTGCCTCGGACAAGTACAGCGTTCTTGATCGCGGAACCATAATAGCATTGGAGACCGTTGTCGGGGCTGCTTCGGCGATGCATTCCGATTCTGGGTACGCTGTTCTCTTGCGATCTCGAGCTTGTGAAAGGGCCACGGGCCGCGGAACGTACGGGGTCTGCTTGCTCGTCAGAGACGTCGAACGAATTGCTGGCCCTGTTTTCACTGGTACCTTGGAGATGCACGCTCGGGGCACTGCGGCAGGCCCTTCATTTGCACTGCAGCCATGGCGAGACGTCGACGACAACGAAGGTCCACGGGCGCTCCCCTCGGCCGTCCCAAATTTATAGCAGGAACCGTATTGGCGAACCGTTCACCGATTCATGCAACGGTATGCAGAATGCGCTCTAAACAGCGATGACTCCGCCCCATGATATGCTTCGACGTAAAAGCTTGCGGCATTATCCCTTGTCGCAGGGTTTCAGAAGGCATCTCAGCATCTACCGTCGAATTGGATACGTGCATGAGCGTCCTGCGTATCCACAGCACCAACTGAATGTATTGACCTTGCGTATTAGTGAGCGATGGGGTCTTGCGCCGAAGCCATGGGCATACTTCGGTTGCCGCCACAACCTCGAAGGACGCAAGCGTATATACGGGCGCGGCGATCAGCAAGGAACCCACGGGATGTGGGTTGCATATGTCGTGTAGACGTGCACGCACGCACGCACGCACGCACACACGCACGCGCGCACGCACGCACGCACGTATGCACGCACGCACGCACACCCGCATGCAGCATCCGTCCTAGACGCAGAGGATCGAGGCATCTGCGGTAAACAGGCGGTCCAGGCATATGGGCACGGTTGCGTGAGACTGACGTTGACGACTTAAAGGTCGCTTAGAGCCGATTATGTATGAGATAGACTTGTTTGGATCTTCTAAAGCGCCGAGAATAGCGATTGCACTCAGTGGCATAATATCAGCGAATGGTAGCGTTGCTGCTTTTATTGCCAATGCTGGTGTACCGTTTGCATTGCACTGGAGATGTTTGTGAATGGCGCGAAGCGTGTCAATTGATGACGTTCCTATGCACGGCAGTCGCCGCTGTGCTCCCTGGGTCGCTTGCAAATCAAACAGCCTTCGTGGGCCGTCTCTGGCGAACGTGAATACTCGGGAGTCATCATCGCAGGCGAAGCATCTATGCACCACGGGAACGTTATCCCCAGAGCAGTAAATGCTGGATTACGTGGAACAGCACGTCCTTTTCGCTGTTATTTGTCTTTTTCTCGCAGGTGCTCAGCGACGGGATGCATTCTTGAGAATGGCGAAAAGTCGTGGAAAACGTGATGCCGTCACTGCTAGCTTGCGCGTAAAGTCCTTCTCCGTACAAGTCGGTCATTCTGCGATCAGCAGATGGATCCCAGGTCCTACTTTTCCTTCATATCCTCGACGTCGTACAGCTGAAACAGAGCTCTTGAAACGCTATCTACATCATTGTCTTCTCGTCATAGCATTCGATTGCATGTGTTTGCCGATGAAAACCCACCAAAGAAGCCACAGGGTATGAAGTATCGTAGCGTGTATACGAACGGTGATGACCAGATGCGGATATGGAAAAAGGGCGATTCTGTGGGATACCGCCGTGCTTTGGACAACACCCTGTTGATATTGGACTGAGGCGCGTACGGCTTTTTCAGGAAGCAAGCGTACCCCTCTAACTCGATGAGCGTTTATTCGGGAGAAACGCTAGACCTGTATATACATATACCGTAGCTCAAAAAGGACGAGGCCGCTACTTGTAAAGAGCAGGCAAGCGACCATGGCGAGCACAGCAGGCCTTGTGGCGGTTCAGTGGTGTGGTCGCCTACAGGTCGCTGACCGAACAGCATCTTTCAACATCTCATTCTTGATCCAAGCATTTCATGACTTCTTTATCGCACATCATTTCATCCTGGTTTTAGACAACTTCGCTTTACGTTACTCATGTGCGATCAAGTAGTATGCTGCTCAGTCTAGCGCTCAGCTGCTCGTTGTACCAGCGTATTCTGCTCAGTGCAATCCAGTCGGTCGCGTCTTGCCTGGGGTCAAACGCCAGGTTTACGCCCCCGGATCCATGGACGAGTCGTTTGCACTCGTTCCGTTGTTCGTTAGCAAATCGGTGTCGATCTTTACCAGCCTTAGTCTGCTCTCTTGCTGTTCGAATTGTATAATAGAGGGAGTGGAGATTCGCGCTATGTTGCATGGGCGCATTCGCCACGGAGGAGGTCTTGAAGAGGTATTTGAGCTAATGTAAACACATAGAAAAAGACGAGCTTCAGCGTCAGCCTTCACCCATTGCTTACGAGACTCGAGGAAAAACGGATTTTGAGTATAATGGCGGCATCCATGCCATCCCGTCAGGGAAATGAGAACGCAAAGAGTGAGCAGGTCTCTGCGAGCATGATTGGAGCGTTCAAAAAACTTGTCGAGGAGTATTGGCGGCGCCCGGTCAAGATTTCTCGTTTCCAAGGAGGAAAACGAGGGAATGATTCACGTGCGATTTAGGTCGAAGGAGTATCATTCTGTATGCTCGCTGTGATACCTAGGCCTGAGTCTCGGAACCAGACGAATTTTCAGGCGTTTTCGGTAGATGCGCAGAAAGCGTTGATGGTGATCGGGCATCCCGCATTGGAGGGCGCCATAGCCGTCGCCTTCGCTCTGTCTCAAGAGGGCGGGACCAAAGACTCGAACGAAGAGCATCCGAGGCTGCTCAGGTTTTCCAAGGCAGAGGATGATTGGAAGACGGCTCAATGAACGTCAGGTAGCATATCAGAAAATTAACTAGCGGAGTTAAGACGTATCTGGTGGCTCTAGGGCCCGTACCGAGCAGCGGATGACGCTTTCGACGCTTCATTTAGAGAGAATACGAGCGTCCAAGTGGCTCAAGCGCACGTTCGCTTTCAAAAGAATTTGAGATAGCGCTGGGGTTTCGAAAGTTTCCCGTTGTCCGGAGGGACGTGTCGTGCATTGGCCAACTTGTTTGTTGAGTGCGAAAAGGAGAAGAACGATAACGGGCATTGTTTGTGGGTAGCCTACGGAGCTGAATCTGCTCTAGCGCTTCGAGTCTGCTCTCACGCTCCTTCCACCAGAGCGTGCAGCGAGGGCAGGAACCGATGCTGAAAGATCCCTATCGATGTGTCGGGGCGACGTAAACGCATCCAAAGCAGATATGCATGCGCAAACTAGTAGAGAATCACGGAGTGAACCAGAGACCGATCCACGAGATGGTGTACGGCAAGCTGACCGATCGTCAGATGGCCAGGGAATCGAAAGCGAGAGGCCTGCTGCTGTGCGACTCCACCAGCTGCAATGTACGCAAGCACGTTCTGCAGCGAAACGTACACGCTTACATCAAACTTCTGAAAAAGTCTCGTGCCTTCGGAGTGTGCCCAGATGCTTTGTGTCTGGCGATCTTTCGATTGAATCGCTTAGCACTCAGCGTAGGTATTATGTGGAAACGCTGCGGACTTGCAATGAAAGAAATCAGTGTCCAGAAGGCAGCACATCGGATGATCACATGCAGAAAGGCAGTCGTATTTTACGGATCAGTCATGTCGAACGGCTGGAGCGTCGTATGTATATTCCGGGAACATGCTTCCTTGGCAATTTGTAGACGATAATGGTGTTCTAGGAAGCGATACTACTCATTACACCTTACCCTCCCAAGCATATGACTCTAAATATCCAACCCTGGGCTGCAGTGCTGGCGTAAAAATGTAGTGTAACTGGCGCCGCTCGCTTTGGCTTACGCTGCAAGCGATGCTCACGGGCGGGAACCTTATAAAACACACTGATTCAGCAATGACCGAAGCAGTCGGTGAAGGCGCACTTCCGTGCTTGACAGGATACCTCGACCCAGGCGAGCAGCGCGAATGCACCAGTTAACGCAGCTTGCACATGATAACTGATTGGTGTAAACGATGGCGCAGCAGAAAAGCTTATGGCTCCGTTATGGTTGCGATCGCAGCAGTGCGAGTCAAGTGAGAGCTACAGATGTCAGTCAGCGGCTGCAAGTTCGAAAGCTCTCGGGAATGTGACGGAAACAGTCGCCCGATTGTCCTGCCCAAGGAGCTCGTTTCCACAGGCTCGGCGATAACGACCAGTGACCTCATCGGAACATTCTTCCAGGTGACTTCATCTACACGGCAATATCACTGGAGAATACCGATTGTTTTATTCCCATGAGAGCGTTCGCGTTGCATGCGAGAAACGCTGGTTGCATGCATCCAATACTTTCCGCCGGATACGCTCCTATTCCAGCGAATTCAAGCCCGTGCCTATCGATTTCGCTCGTTGAACGCTATCACTGCACAGACAACTCCAATCTGGATGTTACATCATTCCCTACTTGGTGGCTGCAACTCCAAGTCGCTGCCTCCGTTCTGCTGCGGCTCGCTCGGGAACGTACATTGATTGCCGTTCATCGTCCATGCCCGGCCTCGGCTGTCCATAGACTGGGCGACGCTGCGGGGTTTGCTCGTCACGCCTGCGCCAGCGTGCCACGGTGGCCCACACGCGAACCAGGAGACAGGCGTGCGCGATATGCAGCACGACGCTAGCCCAGCACTTTGGCGGGTATCGGTTGAACACGAGTTCGATGAGCAAGACCGGCACCAGGCGCCAGCCTATAGCCATCAAGTCGACTCGCGGTCGAAACAGCTCTACTGCCATCATCCAATCGGCGAGAGCGAGAAAGGGCGACGACCACCAGACCCATGCAAGGAACTGGTAATGCAGCGATCGAGCAAAAGCCATGCCGATCAAATTGCTTGACCACAGCAGTAGCGCTGTCCGAAACGCGTTCACCCGAGATTCAGCATTCTCTGATGGACGACATCGCAACCACAGCGGTACACCAGCGCGAACACCGAAGAGAGCCAATGCTAGCACATGAAGCGTCAATAACAGGGCCGCCCAACACGGATGAACGAATACATGTTCTGGCAGGCAGGCAAAATTTACACTCCAGCGCTGGTCGAACACGCGTCCAAACTCGAATGCCTTGCGGAGATAACTCCAGGGATGTTGGCGTAAGAAACGCCACCCAATTACCAGCTGCCATGAGCCGCAGACCCCAACTAGGTAGATAAGTGTTTGAAGGAAACCGTGTGCTTCCCAGAGCAGCACAAGCACTGCAGGGGCATAGAGAAGGGCGTTCATTTTCACACTCACGGCCATAGAGTAGAGAAGGCAGGCGATCACATCCATGAGCCATTGGTGGCGTATGTGTTGGCCGCTGTGCGAGCGCGAACGCGCAATGACGAAGAACAGCACACTAGCCTGCATGAGAACGCTCTCTACACCATCATTAAACAGACGAAGCACGAAAATCGAGGCCACTCGGCGGGAGCTCAGCGCGACAAGAAGCGCAGCGATCAGGCCGATGCTTGTTGGCGCCAGGAAGCGAGCACTCCGCTGAGGTTTCGCGACTGACGGGCGGTCTCTCTCCATGTCCAAGTCCAGCGTAGCTATCTGGTACACTGCGCAAGTCAGGGCTACTCCGAGTGCGTGCAGCGCAGCAAACGCGACCTGCGCTCGAGTGCGCAAAGTTCCTCCATTGGTCCAGCGGTAAAGCAGGTAATAGATCCAGAGAAAGCCAGCTGGGTATACAAGTGGTCCCGTGCGACCATGAATTCGTGCATAGTCCCGTTCGTTGTTTTCAAATGCTTGTTTCACTTGTTCCATGTATGCGATCCAGTCGATCTCGGTGTACGGCCTGCGAACGACAACCAGCACCAGCAGAACAAAGTCGACGAGGCCGATGCCGATAGCCACCGACACGACTAGACGTGACACAGCCCGTTTCATTGCCGGCCACGTGTGATCTACTCGGGTCCGAACAAATCGTACGAAACTGGTTGTTCACCGGACTAGACGTGGTTTTGCCCAGCTGCGAGGTATCACGACCATGATCCAAGAGTGCGACGCCTGGTGCTCGAGGCGGTCCATGGAGATCGCGCTCTCTTCGCATGGAACGATAAATGTTTTACGACGATGCAGGGTACATAGATGCCCCCTCGCGGATGCCTCCCAGCCTATTTTACCGGCTGCTTGTTCTCAGTTTCAGTGTTTGGCTGTACGCTTCGAGCCCGGGAGGCTGCCCCATCAAGTTCGTTCGCGTCAGCTCCTCGGGTCTCGTCTTCAGCACCGCACATCATCTGATATTGATAACAGCGTTGAAGTCTCTGGTCATGAACTCCTTGCGTTTGTTGACACTGGTTGAACTCACCAATGCAAGGATTGCTAGAGCCCGTGCTCTCAGTGCCACTATAGGCTCGACATCGCCCGGTACGGCAGACACTTTTTCTCGTCGACCTCTCCTCTTCTCCCTCCTCTCATTCGCTCCATAGTCGGCGAGCAGGGGATTTTTTGAATTTCCGACACCCGGTGATGACAGCTCTCCGGGATCCTTGCCTTTCATGTCCTTAAATTTCCGTTGGATTTTTTCCTTGAACATGAACGCACTTTTTCATGCCCGTAGGTGACGACCTACCGGGAGCGAACAAGACTTGCGGAAGAAGGACGACATGCGCCCCAGTGTCACCGTGCTGAGCCACGCAGCGATTCGCCAAGTGGAGCGATCATTACGTTTTACGATAGAAAACACTTGTTCGAGGCGGTTGAATCACGGAGCGTAGAGAGGAATGTAAAACAGCTCTACCCCCTGGTAGAATTGGCAAAAGCTCGAACGCAAGGGGAATGGTGAAACGCCACATTGTGCAATAGAAGGACGTCGCCAGACGTAAAGGAAAAAGTCTTCAATGACTCGAAAAAGTGGGCTCTGTTGTATGAGCCTTCTTTACGAGCAAAACTGAGGCAGCCAGATGAATCCTCTGCAGCTAGAATAGATGATGTTGTCGTTCTCTTCGAGTTCAATCATCCATACAATGGGCTCTCTCTCTGCCAATACTTATATCAGCTCTGTACGGTTCGTCCAACGCAAGCCTCATCGACTGAAGAAACAAACCGACGCTCCTCTGCTTTATACGGATCGCGACGTCCAGGAACACTAGAGTTGCGATTTCAGTGGAAGATGACTGTGCGTGAACTAGGACTCTTTTCACGTAACTGTGCCCCAGTGTTTCCAGGGCCACACGAACAAGCTGTTGAGCGATGTAGAGGCCCATGGTGGCCATCACCGTCAGTTTCTCGTTCCGCAAGGTGATCGATGGGTCTTTTTCTACCGTTGATCGCAAACACGCTTTGAGAATATCTGTTTTTGGCGCCGTGCGCATGTGCTTGTTTCTTTCCGTGTTCCTCAACCATTAGATTACTATGGTATGACTGACCTGGATGAGGAACGCAGTCATCGTTACACGGCTCAGTAAGGAATACACCTTACAGGCAGTTCGTCTGCGATCTATACGGTACACTGCATCGGGATTTCGATCTCCGGCTCTACACTGCGAAAAAGTATTCGATTACGCGCATCAGGGACGAAACCAACTTGCGTTGCACCAGTGGCGGCACTCATGATCAGGGGTGACCTATGAGCGGCTACCATTGGCTTGTCGCACTTCCTCCCATCGGATATCTGTTTCGGGGGCATCCAGGTACCAACCCGTCAAATACCATCGATTCAGCACACCGATGTAAAGGTAGACGTAGTCGGCAAAATCACGGACTCGAACAACACTGAACAAACCAAAATCAAAGTACTCCCAGTCCTGAAAGCGAAGGAGGTAGGGCGCCAGACGAGTTCGAAAGGCGTCAAATCCCTGTTTCTGAGCGGCAATAACCGGTGCCTTTCGACGACTCCATTCGAGGAAGCTCGTTTCTGTCGGATTCGAAGCGTACGCAATCATGGCGATCAGCGAGGCGGTCAACAGTGCCTGTGGATGCGTCCAAACATACATCACTGCACCGGCAATAAACGTCTGCACTAGAATCAGAGCTAGTGCCTTCGCACCAGCTGAAGCGACAGTCGTTAACCAGCCGAGTCCTATGTGATGAGGTCCCTCCCGAGACGCAACCCGACGTCCGGCTCGTTCCACCACTCGAGCGGTGATAGGTGGTGCTCGGTACGGCCCGTCGGATCGGGTTCCGTTAGCGGTGCTCGCTTCTGTAATAGTCGGGAGTGACGAAGTAGCCAACTTTCGTTCACCGTTAGTTGATGTGTCGTTTCTAGCACCGGTTCTGGAATCATCCGTTGCATCGCCAGTCCAAGCAGTTGCTCCATAGAGTCCGGCAGCTGCTGCTGATGCAGCAGCATATTGAGCTAAGTAAGCCGGGGACAACATTGTCCGGCGAGCGTCCACCAACGCGTCCAGAAGTGGCAGGCTCGACTGCCAGTCGATCCGCTCCCGCAGACGAGCACGCAAGCTCGTCATCAAGCGTGACGTACAACTCGCTAGGGCCTGTCGTCCTGAAGTGTTCCCTCTGTGAGCACCCGTGACCGTCTCTCGCTCAGGCAGAGCAAAGAGCGAGACCGCTCCAGCAGGATAGCAAGAGCAGGGCAAGCGTCTCGACCGCTGGAGTGCGCCTCGTAGGTGGAGCAGCGTTCGCCGCAGACCCTGCATGAGGCAGTGCTCCGTCAACCTTGACAATTTCTTCGCTCTCGGTGAGTATGGAGACGGGTATGCAATGGCAGACAAAACCCGCTCTACAAGCAGTGCAGTATATAAAAAGTCACGGCCATGTGAACCGGAGCTGTTGAAGAAGCAAACAGTTGGATACTGCAATATCGCTATTGTGATGGTATTCCGCACGCGGTGCCAGTGCGCAAAGGCCGTGTTCATGCTTGACCCGAGGAGGACCTGTTTGCGCAATTCATACAGAGCTGGGGTTTTCTTTTGACGAAACCGATAAAAGATCATGTATTCCAGACTTGGGCAGGGGTTGGGTCGCTCTGGGTTCTCAGAATGACGGCTTTGGCTGTCGCTGCCTGATTTCATGGGACAAGAGCGCCCTGGATGGCGACTCGGGCCGCATCATGTGCAGCGGAAGACTGGACCAAATTCGTGAGTCTTCAAGGAATGCAAACGTTCAAAAATGTCAACGCTTTATATTTGGACAACGAAATGCGCGTCGTTGTTGTTCATTTAGAGAGAACGTCGCAGCTCAACTGCGCGAATACAGTGACACGTCGATCTTGGTCGTACGTATGCGCACTTTTCCTGTGTTCTTCAGAGATGCTGGCTGGTCATAGCTCGGAAGCATTTCAATATCTCTATTGGACGTGTACATGCGTATATTTCCAGTCCTGTGGAGAGTCCTTTGCTCCAGGTAGGCTCAAGAGGGAGAGCGCATTTAGGCGCTCATCGCACACCGTTTGAAGCTGGTAGGTGAGCACTATTGAACGCTTTTTCCTACAGAATGCTACTCAAATGCAGTTATACTCAGAGCAGTGAAATCTCGTACATCATTACAGCAACGCTCTCTTTGTCGTTGTCTGTTTTTCGGCAAGTATCCAACAAAAGGAGTATATCCTCTAGATTGGAAAATGGTCGCGTAGAGCTGTCTGTGACGCCAATGCTAGCTTGTCGAGAAACGACAGTACTCGTCGCGTCATTCATTCTATAGTCAGCGGGTGGTTGAGCAATCCGTGCGCTTGTTCCTGTTCTGAACGTCGAGCACCCAAACCAGAAAAGGTCAAACGCTATGTACCCATGATACCCTCGTCAATCCCTTCCACTCTGTACGTGCGCAAAGAAATGCCATCATACAAGCAACAGGACGTGATATTCCATACCATTGATATGAACGATTATGAAGCGACACAGACGGGAAAAGAAATATGTACGCTTCTGTGCGAGAAGTCTGTTCGCTGTTCAACACACTCTCGATTTCACACTTGAACGCGACCGCGAATTGCAAAAGGGACGGGTTTCATCTGATTCTATCAGCGTTCATTTGGTTGGTATGGGAGACCTGTGCATGTACACAACTCGTGTTGTAGCCTAAAAATCCCAAGTAGAATACGAACGCTCAATATCTCATCCGTCGTAGAAGCACGTCGTGGCTTTCACTTCCCGTATTCGTCTCTTCTGCTCCGCGACAACGTCGCCTTCTGTATTTAAGATGCTGTCAAGGAGTGCGCTGCGGAGATTGATGTTGAGCGGCTCTTCGTGTCGGTCTACGCTCCCTAGTTTAATCCAGTCAATTTCATGTACGCTGTCATCAAAAACCATTTACGTTCAGAGGTCAGAGCACAAGTCGATCACAAGCCTGGCACCGAAAGATGCAGGATGCCATGATTGGTTACGTAGCTTCTTTAGTCTTGACACTTCTTGCCTAGCAGTTGCTCATAAGCGTTACGGTACCTGAGTTGCGAGCGGTCCTCAGTTCTGTGCAGTGTTTCGATGAAACCCTCGTGATGCAGCACAGCTGA
>Ga0078972_1002434_pt1 | contig 61541 bp, 55 predicted proteins | sample YelNatPaOPGAMG01_FD_67568 | JGI IMG/M metagenome (GOLD analysis project Ga0078972, IMG submission 67568) | Hot spring thermophilic microbial communities from Obsidian Pool, Yellowstone National Park, USA - OP-RAMG-01 (SPADES assembly) (version 2) | ecosystem: Environmental > Aquatic > Thermal... | reverse complement strand
ATGCCAAGTTAAGAGAGATAACCACAAAGGCAAACCTTGACCTTGTGAATCAATACCTTACAAAAGCGGACTGGAGGGTGAATGAAAACAGTAATATGAGTTTTTCACTTCAGGGGCTTAATAACTATGTTTCTTCTGAAGTGACAAAGACATACTGGCTCAACAGTATCTATCCTCCTGAGGTGCGAGCCGCCTACATCAACGGAGACATACACATCCATGACCTTGGATGTCTTTCTGTATATTGCGTGGGATGGGACCTCCAGGACCTTCTGACTGTGGGTTTTAAAGGTGCTGTTGGTAAGGTGGAGAGTAAGCCGGCAAAACACTTCAGGACTGCATTAGGACAGATAGTTAACTTTTTTTATACCTTACAGGGTGAGGCAGCAGGTGCCCAGGCCTTCTCAAACTTTGATACACTGCTTTCGCCTTTTATTAAGTACGATGGGCTTGGATATAAGGAGGTAAAACAGGCACTTCAGGAATTCATATTTAATGTAAATGTTCCAACAAGGGTGGGTTTTCAGAGCCCTTTCACAAATCTTACACTGGACCTGACCGTTCCTTCAATCTACAAAGACCAGCCAGTGGTTGTAGGGGGGGAGTTAAAGCAGGAGACATATAAGGAGTTCCAGAGAGAGATGGATATGCTGAACAGGGCATTCCTTGAGGTGATGTTAGAAGGGGATGCAAAGGGCAGGGTATTTACATTTCCAATTCCAACATACAACATCACAAAGGACTTCAACTGGGATAATGAAAATACAGAACTCCTCTGGCAGGTTACAGCAAAATATGGCATCCCTTACTTCAGCAATTTTATCAATTCTGATATGCACCCTGAAGATGTTCGCTCTATGTGTTGCAGGTTACGTTTACAGACAGATGAGTTAAGAAAAAGAGGGGGAGGGCTTTTTGGTGCAAATCCGCTTACAGGATGTTACGACGAAGAAACAGAAGTACTTACCATAAGTGGTTGGAAAAGGTTTTATGACGTAACGCTTGATGACGAGCTTTTCACAAGAAGAGAAGATGGAAAAGTAGAAATACATAAACCGATTAGGAAATTTGAGTATAATTGGGATGGATACTTAATAAGATTCAAACATAAATCTCTTGATTTATTAGTAACTCCAAATCATAAAATGGTTATAGAAAGGTATGGAAAATATAAGTTGGTAGAAGCACAAGATTTTGACCCAAATACCGATAGGATTCCAAAATATTCATATTGGGAAGGATATGAAGAAGAATATTTTACTTTACCACCAGTTTCTATCTTCAAAGGTATCGGTCCACGATCAAAATTTAGCAAAGAAAAAATAGAAAAAATTAGACAGTTAAAAACAGAAGGGAAAAGCATTTATGAAATAGCACCTGAGTTTGCTTGCAATCCAGTGACTGTTTACAACATTCTAACAAAAGAGAATTACGGTGCTGAAAATAGAAGTAAAGTAATCAAAGAAACAGAGCATATTAAGATAAAAATGGACGACTGGCTTGCTTTCTTTGGTATTTGGCTTGCAGAAGGAAGTGTAGATAACGAAAATATTGTCATGGATCATGGATATAGAGTGACTATAACTCAAACTAAAGAAGATGTTAGAAAAGAAATACAAGATTTGTTAGATAGGCTTCCATTCAATTATTCAATGGAGGGACCACGTTTCGTTATTTATAGTAAACAATTGTGGAATTATCTTAAACAATTCGGAAATACATATGATAGATTTATACCAGATGAAATCAAAAAATTAAGCAAGAGACAGTTAAAAATTCTCTTTGATTGGATGGTAAAAGGCGATGGACATATAAGAGAATCAACTGGACAAATTAACTACTGGACTGCATCTAAAAGATTAGCAGACGATTTTCAAGAAATAGTTATGAAACTCGGGTGGTTGGCAACTGTTACTCCTCGCATAAGAAAAATTTTATCTACGATAGATGGCAGAGAAATTCATTCTTTCCTCACATATACCATTGGAATTCAGAAATCCAAACACTACAGATTGAGAAAAACTAATATTAGTCGGGAATATTATAAAGGCAAAGTTTACTGTGTAGAAATTCCCAATCATACTCTTTTTGTGAGAAGAAACGGAAAAGTAACTTGGTCTGGAAATTCGGTTGGCGTTGTGACCATCAATATGCCACGGATTGGTTACCTTGCAAATTCAGAAGAGGACTTTTTCAATCGGCTGGAAGATTTGATGATAATAGCAAAGACATCCCTTGAGATAAAGAGAAAGATAATAGAAAAACTGACAGATGAAGGCCTATATCCGTATTCTGCGTTTTATCTAAGAAATGTTAAAGAAAGGTTCGGGAAGTACTGGACAAACCACTTCTCCACCATTGGAATTGTTGGAATGAATGAGGCGTGTCTGAATCTTTTTGGTAAAAACATAGGGACCCAGGAAGGAAGGGAATTTACAATAAAGGTAATGAAGTTTATGAGAGAAAAACTCATTGAGTTTCAGGAAGAAACAGGCAATTACTATAATCTTGAAGCCACCCCTGCGGAAGGGACAAGTTATCGTCTTGCAAGAATAGACAAGACAAAATACCCTGATATTATATGTGCAAATGAGGAAGAGTATAGAAAAGGTGCAGAACCATTCTATACCAATTCATCCCATCTTCCAGTAAATTACACGGATGATGTCTTTGAAACACTGGAACTTCAGGATGAGGTGCAATGTCTTTATACGGGGGGAACAGTTATACATCTATTTACAGGAGAAAGGATAGACAGCCCTGAAGGTGTTAAAAAACTTGTAAGGGTTATCTGCGAAAGATTTAAACTGCCCTACTTTACCATCACACCCACATTCTCAGTATGTCCTGAACATGGATATATAAAAGGGGAAGTGTACCACTGTGATAAATGTGGCAGGGAGACAGAGGTCTATTCAAGGATTGTTGGTTATTTAAGGCCTGTAAGCCAGTGGAATAAAGGTAAGGCAGCTGAATTCAAAATAAGGAAGACATATATCTTGAAATGAGAATAGGCGCATTACAGAAGACATCCCTTATTGAATTTCCAGGACGGCTTAGTTGTATTGTCTTTATTCAGGGCTGTAATTTCAGGTGTCCTTACTGTCATAACCCAGAGCTGGTGCTACCTGAAAAATATCTTCCACTCCTTGACCCTTCAGAAGTAATGGGCTTTTTGAGAAAAAGGAGGGTTTATCTTGATGGTGCAGTTATTACAGGAGGAGAGCCCTGTACCGATAATGGTCTCTTACCTTTTGTCAGGGAGCTGAAAGGGATGGGATATGCTGTCAAGATAGAGACAAACGGGAGTTTTCCTGAAGTAATCAAAAAGATGCTGGAAGAAGGTATCATTGACTATATAGCAATGGATGTAAAAGGGCCTCCTGAAAGGTATGATACTATTGCAGGGGTAAAGGTGGATATAAAGAAGATAGAGGAGTCCATCTCCTTGATTAAAGGCGCTTCCATCGGTTATGAGTTCAGGACTACAGTGGTTAAAGAGGTACTTTCTTTAAATGACTTTGAAGGTATAGGAAGATTGATAGAAGGTGCGAAACTCTTTTATCTTCAGCACTTCAGACCTTCCAAGGCAGTTGACCCTGCTACACTTTCCTGGCATACCTATTCAGATGCAGAGTTTGAAGAGATAAGAAGGATTATGTTAAAGTATGCAGAAAGATGCGAGGTGAGATAATATGATAGAGGGGAAGATTGTAAAGGTAAGGTTTAAGAAGTATTACGCAGAGCAGAAGTTATGGGTATTTATAGGGAAGGTATTGAAGTTTACAGAACACTGGATAATGCTTGATGGCAAGGGTATCCTTGTTGTTAAAGGTTCTGTCCACCCTGTGGATATTGATGAAACCAGAAGGGTCATACTTGTGCCACGAGACAATATCGCCCATATAAGGGTTCTTCCTGATGACTTTGATATAGATAATATAAAGATAGAAACAAGGGGAACCCGTACATTCGCCAAGGTTAAAGGTGGTTCTGATACAAGCATAAGTGAAATATAATGAAGATATGCCATATCATTACCCGCCTGATTGTCGGTGGTGCCCAGGAAAATACAATATTCACTGTGAAGGGACTTGTAAAAAAGGGCCATAGTGTTACCCTTGTGATTGGTCCTACCAGAGGACCTGAAGGTTCTCTCATTCCCGAGATAGAAAAAGAAAAAGGGGTAGAACTTGTTGTGATAAAAGAACTGGTGAGGGAGATAAGTCCTATCCTTGATATTATCTGTTTTTTAAAACTATTTTTCTTCTTCAGAAAACGCAGATATGATATTGTTCATACACATAGCGCAAAGGCAGGGGTCTTAGGAAGGCTCGCAGCAAAACTTGGGTGGAGACAGACAGTTGTCATTCATACCATCCATGGACCTTCTTTCCATAGTTTTCAGTCATCTCTCCTTAACTTTATTTATATAACCGCGGAGAAGATTGCAGGGGTATTTACTGATGGGTTTATATGCGTGGGTGAGGTGATGAAGGAAAGGTATCTCAAGGCAGGGATAGGCAGGGAAGAACAGTATAAAGTTATCTATAGTGGTTTTGATATCAAGCCATATCTTGAAGCAGAAAAAGGAAGGGAAGAAAGAAGGAACAGGTTAGGTATAAAAGAAAATGAAAAGGTGATAGGGATGGTGGGCAGGTTGTTTTATCTGAAGGGACAGGACTATCTCCTTCGTGCATTTGCTGATGTTGTGAAGGAATACCCTGATGTAAAACTTCTTCTTGTAGGAGATGGCATCCTGAGAAGAGAACTTGAGGACTATGCAAGGAAAAAGGGTATCCTATCAAAGGTTATCTTCACAGGGCTTGTCTCTCCTGATGAGGTTCCAGGATACATATCTATGATGGATATACTTGCTCACACGAGTTTGAGGGAGGGACTACCAAAGGCAGTGGCACAGGGATTTGCAGGTGGGAAGCCCGTTGTTGCCTTTGATGTTGACGGGGCAAAGGAACTGGTGATAAATGGTAAGACAGGGTACCTTATTCCCCCGGGAGATACAGCCCTGCTGAAAGAAAAGTTGCTCTTTCTATTGAAAAACCCTGAGAAATCTTATAAAATGGGAGAGGCAGGCAGAGAGATTGTAAAAGAACTTTTTCCTGTTGAGAAGATGGTTGACAGAATAGAAAAGTTATATACAGAGTTGAGTTCGCTAAAAGCGAACTATCGGTCATCCGCCAAAGGCGGATGAAGGAGAGGGGAGAAAAACAGATAAAACAATGCCCCGAACAATGAGAGAGATACATAGAAAATTACGGGGTAAAGGGTTTCAGGGGAAGAATTCCCCTGAATATCTTGAGATTGAAAAAAAGCCAGGTGGGCTTGAATATATATCTGACTTCATTCAGGAGAGAAGTTTAGGTATAAAGTTGGGGTTTAAGAAGACATGGGAACTGATGCTTGTAGTGGATGAGGTCTGCTCCAATATTATTACAAACTCTGGCTCTGATGGTTTTCTGAAAGTTGTATGGAAAAGTGATGACAGGTGTGTGAAAGTGGAGATTATTGACAGGGGCGAACCCTATAATCCTTTAAGTCCACTACCTGATGAAGAGGAGATGCTTTCATTAGGTGCAATGGGAACATATATGATAGAGAAGATGGTGGATAAGGTAGAGTACCAGAGGATAAAAGATATAAATAAGGTATGCATTATAAAATACAGAAAGAAATCTGCCAATAACCATAATAGTATCAAAGAAAATAATAAAGGTAATAGATAAATGAAAGAAAAATTTCCCATCATCCAGGTAGCCCTTGATTTTACTGAGATTAAAAGGGCACTGAAGGTTGCACAAGATGCTGTCTCTGCAGGTATTGAATGGCTGGAAATAGGCACCCCCTTGATAAAGTCAGAAGGGATGAATACTATCCATATCTTCAGAAAGGAGTTTCCAAAAAGCAGGATAATAGCAGATATGAAGATAATGGATACAGGACGGTTAGAGTCAGAGATGGCATTCAAGTCAGGTGCTGATATTGTTGTTGTTATGGGTAATGCATCTGATGGGACTATCAGGGAAGCGGTGGAGGCATCCTTTAATTATGGTGGGATGGTAATGGTTGACCTTCTTGAAGGCGCTGCTACAGTAAAGAGGGCAAAGGAAGTGGAGAAGTTAGGGGCACACTATATAGGGATACACATTCCCATAGATAGACAGATGAAGGGTGCGCTCTCTTATGACTTCATTAAAGAGATAACCTCTGCAGTTGGTATCCCTGTGGCTGTTGCAGGAGGCATCAATTCAGAAAATGTTGTTGAAGTAATAAAGTCCGGTGCATCCATTGTTATTGTGGGTGGTGCTATTATAAAGTCAGAGGATGTAAAAAAGGCAGTAAGGGTGATAAAAGAAGCGATAGAAAAAAAAGCCAGTATAAAGACAGACCTTTACAAAAGGGTCTCTTTTGAAAATGTAAAAGATGTTTTTAATAAGGTATCAACCGCAAATATATCAGATGCTCTACACAGAAGTGGATGGCTCAGGGATATATTCCCTGTAATTGAAGGGATAAAGATGGCAGGGAAAGCAATCACTGTAAGAACCTACCCCGGTGACTGGGCAAAGCCAGTTGAGGCGATAGATTTAGCAGAAGAAGGGGATGTTATTGTGATAGATGCAGGTGGTACAGGACCTGCTGTCTGGGGTGAACTTGCAACAAATAGTGGGGTTATAAAAAAGATAGGCGGTGTTGTCATATATGGGGGGGTAAGGGATGTTGAAGAGATAAGGGAGATGAAACTACCTGTCTTTGCAAAGGTTATCTGCCCTGAGGCAGGTGAACCAAAGGGCTTTGGAGAGATAAATGTGCCTGTAAGAATCTCCGGCTATACAGTGCGTCCAGGGGACTGGGTGGTTGGTGATACAGACGGTGTGGTGGTGATACCGCAGGAAAGGGTTGTAGAGATAGCCAACAGGGCGATGGATGTCCTTGAGAGGGAAAACCGTCTAAGAAAAGAGATAAAGGATGGCGGGACATTAAGCAGTGTGATGGAACTTTTAAGATGGGAGAAGATAAAGTAATGAACAGAATCTTAAAAAAGGAAGTGCTTGGTGAAAAGATTAAAAAGATAGAGGTGGAGGCACCTCTGATAGCAGAGAAGGCACTGCCGGGACAGTTTATAGTCCTTCGTGTTGATGAGAAAGGCGAGAGAATCCCACTTACTATAGCAGGTAAAGACACAGAAAAAGGGACTATCACCCTTATATTTCAGGAGGTAGGCACTTCCACAACAAAACTTGGCTTGCTTGAAGAAGGGGATGAGATATTAAATGTGGTAGGTCCCTTAGGAAACCCTGTTGAGATAGAGAGATATGGCAATGTATGTATTGTGGTTGGTGGTGTAGGTGCTGCCTTTGTCTACTGGATGGCAAAGGCATTCAAGGAGAAGGGAAACTATATTATCACCATTATGGGTGCAAGGGATGAAAGACACCTTATACTGGAAGATGAGATGAAAAAGATAAGTGATGAACTTCTTATTGCAACAGATGATGGAAGCAAGGGAATCAAGGGATTTACCACAGATGTTTTAGGAGACCTTATCACAAAAGGGAGAAAGATTGACTATGTGCTTACTGCAGGACCAATTGTAATGATGAAGAAGGTAAGCGAGATAACAAGAGGTTATGGTATAAAGACAGTGGCAAGTTTAAATCCCATAATGGTTGATGGGACAGGTATGTGTGGTTGCTGCAGGGTGACTGTTGGTGGTAAGGTGAAGTTTGCCTGTGTTGATGGTCCTGACTTTGATGCCCACAGTGTTGACTTTGATGAACTGCTTAAAAGGACTTCCCTTTATAAGCCATACGAAGAAGAGTCATTAAAAAGGTTTCTCCATAAGTGTAAGATAGGGCTTGACTCTAAATGAAGATTCTCAAAGAAGGCAATATCCCTGAAGAAGAAATCATAAGAGAGACAGAAGATGCATTGAAAAAAGGTGGAATAGTCATTGTTCCCACAGATACCGTCTATGGTCTTATCTGTAATGGGCTGGATGAAAGGGCAAAAGAAAGGATATATGAGATAAAGGGCAGGCCTGAGGATAAGCCACTTATAGGTTTTGTGGACTCAATAGAAAAGGTGAAAAAGTTTGCAGAGGTCCCGGGAGAAAAAGAAGTAATACTGAAAGATAACTGGCCTGGTCCGAAGACATATATACTGAAGGCAACAAAGGATATATATCTTCTTACAGCAAAGACAGGAAAGATTGCCTTCAGGATACCTGCCTATGGTTTACTTTTGAGAATACTTTATGACTTTGAGATTATTGCCTCAACGAGTGCCAATATATCAGGGGAGAAGGCACCCTCTTCTATAGAGGATATATCAGATGGACTGAAAAAGAAGGTTGATATTATCATAGATGGTGGTAAGGTGAAAGGGATTCCATCTGAAATCTGGGACATCACCGAAAAATTGCCTGTTAGAATAAGGTAGTATTTACTAGGGAGAGGACAATGAAGATAGGGCTCGGGAGTGACCATGCAGGTTTTGACCTAAAGGAGTTTTTAAAGGAGCAGTTAAAGAAGGAAGGGTATGATGTTGTTGACTACGGCACGAAGGTGAAAAAGTCCGTGGACTACCCTGACTTTGCAGAGAAACTTGTAAGGGGAATACAGGATAAAGAGATTGTTATGGGTATTCTGATATGCGGAACAGGGATAGGGATGAGTATCATTGCAAATAAGTTCAGGGGGATAAGGGCAGCAAGGTGCTGCACAATACAGGATGCCTTTTTAGCACGGCAGCATAACAATGCCAATGTCCTGACACTGGGTGGAAGGCTGCTTGGCAATGAACTTGCACTTGAGATTACAAAGACATTTCTTGAGACCCCTTTCCTGAAAGGAAGACACTTAAGAAGGGTGAACAAGATAAATAAAATAGACAGATGAAGATTTCAGTAGAGAGATTCCCCTTTGTATCACCTGAAAAACTATTTTTCTACCTGCGGGAAAGGGCTTATTTTGTCTGGCTGGATACATCACTTAAAAATAAAGAGAATAGATATTCAGTAATTGCCTTTGAGCCATTTATGGTCTTCAAAAGTAAAGGCAGTAGTATCACCATCCAGCACAGGGAATCCGAAAAAGTATATTCAGGAAACCCACTTGAATACCTTGATGAGCTATTGAAAAGATACTCTCTCCCGTATAACAATTTTTTCTCCCCTGGTGCCTTTGGATATTTTGCCTATGACCTTGGGTGGCAGATAGAGAAACTTCCTGATATTGCAAAGGATGACCTGGATATACCTGATATATCTCTGGGGTTTTATGATACTGTGATTGTGATAGACCATAAAGACAGATGTACATATCTTATATCAGCAGAGATTAAAGGAGAAGGGACATCTTTTGTTGAAAAAAGTCACCTTATCAAAAAGATTTCTACTTTTGGACTCCCTTACAGGGAGAGACCTGTTGAGATAGATAAGGTCTCTTCAAATATGAGTTATACCCGGTATATAAGGGCAATAAGGAAGATAAAGGACTACATTGCTAAGGGAGATGTCTATCAGATAAACTTTGCACAGCGACTGGAGGCAGAGGGGTTTTTTCCACCTGATACAATCTACAGAAGGATAAGGAAGGTCAATCCCACATCATTTTCGGGATATTTCAATGGAGGGGACTTTCTCCTTCTTTCAAACTCACCTGAACTTTTTATAAAAAAGGAAGGTGAAAGGGTGGTTACAAAGCCAATGAAGGGGACAAGACCACGGGGAAGAAACAGAGAAGATGATAAAAGATATAGAGAAGAACTCCTGAAGTCCGTCAAGGATATGGCAGAACTTCTGATGATTGTTGATATGGAAAGGAATGACCTGGGTAAGGTGTGCAGGTATGGCTCGGTAAAAACAATAAAGTTAAGGCAGATAGAGAGGTATAAAACGGTATTTCAGGCGACATCAGTTATAGAAGGTATTGTTAGGAAAGGTGTGGGACTTGTTGACATCCTTAAGGCGGTATTTCCTGGCGGTTCTATCACAGGGGCACCAAAGGTAAGGGCAATGGAGATAATAGAGGAACTTGAGCCACACAAAAGGGCTTTTTATACAGGGAGTATGGGGTATATCGGATTTAACGGTAATGTGGAACTGAATATTTTAATCAGGACAATACTCTTGAAAGGGAAAAAACTATACTATCCTGTTGGTGGTGGTATTGTGTGGGATAGCACTCCTGAGGCAGAGTATGAAGAGACAATTACAAAGGCAAAGGCACTATTCCTTACCTTAGGGGGTAATTATGAGGAAAAACTATTATATACTTGATGGTAAAGAGGTGGAAGAGAAAGAGATTACACTTTCACACCTGAAAAGGGGATTTTTCTACGGAGATGGTGTATTTGAGACAATGCGGGCTAAAGGCAGCAGAATCTTTATGTGGGATGAGCATATAAAAAGGTTAAAAAAAGGTGCTGGAGTGTGTGGAATGATATTCAGGTCTGAAGATATGAAAAAGATAAGGGGGGATATTGAAAGGCATCTGAAAAAAGAGGGGATAGGGGATGCATATATCAGGGTAAACCTGTGGAGGGCACACCCTGACTCTTTTGACCCTGCTGTAGAGAAAAAGGCACACCTACTTGTTGTAATAAGGAAGTATCATCCATATCCGGAAAGATTTTATAAAGAAGGTATAAGGTGTATTGTAAGCAAAAATTTCTTTAAAAATGAAAGGTCCCCGCTTGTATATATAAAGTCCCTTAACTACCTTGAAAATATACTTGCCCGAATGGAGGCAAAGAAGAACCGCTTTGATGATGCCATCCTTTTGAATACAGCCGGGTATCTCGCATCTGCTACGGTTTCCAATATCTTCTTTGTAAAAGACAGCATAGTTTGTACACCTTCAATTGACTGCGGAGTCCTTCCCGGCACAATCAGAGGACTTGTCCTTGAGATGTGTAAGAAGAATAGAATAAAGTTGAAAGAAGGGAAATTTACTCTTAAAGATTTAAAAGGTGCAGAGGAGTTATTCCTTACAAATACCCTTATGGGAGTGCTTCCAGTAAGGGAGATAAAAGGAATCTTTAAGGGAAGAAAATTTACCCTTTCAACTTTTTTCAGGGAAGAGATTGAGAAGAACATTATAGATTGAGTTTACGCAGTGTCTTCTCATCAAGTCCAAGGTAATGACCTATCTCATGGAATAGCACCTTTTCAATCTTTTCCTCCAGTTCTTCCCTTGTCCTGCATCCTTTCTCTATCGCCTCCTTAAAAAGGATGATTTTGTCAGGCATAACAAGTGAATATCCAGGGTTTTTCCTGTTGGGAAAAGGTATGCCGTGATAAAGTCCTAAAAGGTAGGGAGAGCCACTTTCTTCTACAAAAAACTCCACATTTTCAAGCCGCTTTTTTATAACATCAGGGAGTATATCAATCTTCTCTGTCACTATCCTTTCAAACTCCTGCTTTGTTATCTCCATATTTTATTACAGTATAACATCCATTACATCGCAGGTAAAATTTGACAAAAGAGGCAGAACTGGTATTCTATATTATTCAAAAGGGGGCAGAATGAATAAAAGGTTATGGATATTTGGGGTATTGTCTATAATGATGGTTTCTGGATGTGCCTTAACACAAAAAGTTGGCACAGGAGAAAAGACGCCGGTAGGGCCTGTTCCAGTTATTGCTAAGTACTCCGGAAGTCCTGTTGTAGTAGATGGGAAATTAGACGACCCTGTATGGAAGATAGCTCCTGTATACAATCTTTCTCTTGCAAAAAGTAGTCTGCTTCCCATAGAAAAGAGGATGGACAAAAGGCAGGGTATTGACATACTGAGAGATGAAGGGAGAGCGCAACTTGCATGGGATGAGAACTACCTATACTTAGGCATCAGGTTTTACGACTCAGATATTGTGCAGGAAGGGACAGAGGACCAGAAGCATTTTTATGGGACAGGAGACCTTGTAGAACTATTTTTAAAGCCGGAAAAAAACACCTGGTACTGGGAGATATATGGGACACCAAATGGAAAAAAGACGGTTTTCTGGTTTCCCGGAAGGGGACGGCTTGGACTGCCGAGTGGATTTGAACCAGGTATGGAACTGGGAGAGGTTCTTGTAGGGGTAGATATAAAAGGGACACTGAATAACTGGAAGGACAGGGATGATTACTGGACACTTGAGATGGCAATACCTGTAAAAGGTCTTACAAAATACGGAGATACATTTGGGCAGGGTTCTGAGTGGAGGGTTCTTATAGCACGATATAACTATTCAAGATACAACCCATGGACAGAGCTTTCAACGGTTCCTCAACTTTCTATTCCAAATTTTCACCTGCTTGAAGAATACGGGAAACTGGTGTTTGAAAAATAGGGGGAGAAAATGGCTGGGAGAGAGGTATTCGGGAAGGAAGAACTTGAAGAGGTACAGGATGTATTAAAGAGAGGGGTGCTGTTCAGGTATGGATTTGATAAAGAAAGGGAAGGAATTTTTAAGGTAAGGCAGTTTGAAGAGGCATTTGCAAGATATTTAGGCACAGGGTATGCACTGGGGGTAACTTCAGGTAGTGCCGCACTTAAGGTTGCCCTTGAATCACTGAACCTTCCGAAAGGGAAAGAGGTTATAACCCCATCCTTTACCTTTGTGGCAACTATAGAATCCATTGAAGAGGCAGGACTGAAGCCGGTCTTATGCGAGATAGACCACTCCTTAAATATCTCACCGGATGATATTAAAAGGAAGATAACAAATGATACAGTGGCTATTGTGCCTGTTCATATGATGGGCTCCCCTGCAAAGATGGATAAGATTATCCAGATTGCAGAAGAAAACAACCTTCATGTGATAGAGGATGCATGCCAGAGCACAGGTGCTTCATTCAAAGGGAAAAAGGTTGGAACATTTGGTGTATTTGGTTGTTTCAGTTTTGACTATGTGAAGGTGATGACCACAGGGGAAGGGGGGATGGTAGTTACTGATAATAAAGCACTTTACAAACAGGCAGAGTTTTACCATGACCATGGGCATCCACACCTTCAGGGGATTGGCAGGGGAGAAGAGAGAAGAGAAAGAAAGGGATTTAACTACAGGATGAATGAGATACAGGGAGCACTTGGACTGGCGCAACTTAAAAAACTTGATAGTGTAATATCTAGGCAGAGAGAAAACAAGAAAGCCATAAAGGAAGAAATACAGAAGTTAAGCGGGATTGAGTTCAGGGAACTACCTGATGAAAAGGGAGAGATAGCCACATTTCTTACCATCTTCCTGAAAAATAAAGAAAAGGCGGAAAGGTTCAAGGGTGTTATGAAAGAAAGTGGTGTATCCCCGGCAATACTGAACTACTGGCACTTTATCGCCAATATAGAGATTGCAGGTGGAAGTTTTCCACAGAGCCAGCAGATTCTTGAGAAAAGTGTATCCATAGAGATAAAAACGATTATGGAGGCCGCCCTCATAGACAGGATAATAGAGACATTCAAAAAAGCCGCAAAAGCAGTAGATTAGTCCTATGATATATGAACTCTCAGAACTCTTTTATTCCATTCAGGGAGAGGGACTTCTACAGGGTTTACCAATGGTTTTTGTCCGTCTTGCTGGTTGTAATCTCAGATGTAATTTCTGTGATACAGGGTATGCATGGGGAAAAGGCAGGAGAAAGGATGTAAGAAGGATAGTAAAAGAGATAGAAAGATATCCCTGTAAAAGGGTCTGTATAACAGGTGGGGAGCCATATCTGCAGAACCTTTCACCTCTTGTAGATACCCTTAAACAAAAAAAATACTGGATAGCAGTTGAGACCAATGGGACTATATGGCAGGAACTGAGTATTGACTGGGTCACAGTCAGCCCTAAGAAAGAAGGTACAAAGTTTTTTAAGTGTGGATATGATGACAGGTTTCTTAAGGTTGCAGATGAATTCAAGTATGTTATTACAGATATAAAGGATATGGGGTTCATTGACCACAGGATAAAGGTTCCAGTAATTCTACAGCCGGTTAGCAATGATATGGAGATAGCAAGAAAGATAATGAAGGCACTTAAAAAAAATCCACAGAAAAGCTGGTATCTACGTATGCAGTTGCATAAGATAATGGGTATAAGATAAAAGGGAGGGAGAATGGCTGAAAGGCAGATAAAGATTGGTATAGCAGGGTTTGGTGGGGTAGGAGAGAATATAGCGAAAGATATTATTAAACAAAAGGATATAAAACTTGAAGGGGTGGCAGACCCGGATGAAGCAAAAAGAAGGAGGGCAGAAGAGATATACGGGATAAAGACATATGCTGACTACAGGAAACTGTGTGAGAATAAAGAGATAGAAATTATCTACAATGCAACCCCAAACTTTATGCATTCTGAGGTTGCCATTAATGGACTGAGAAGTGGCAAGCATGTATTTTCTGAAAAGCCATTTGCTATAACAAAAGAAGAGATTGCTGCAATGCTTAAGGCAGAAAAGGAAAGTGGAAGGTATCTACAGATAGATTTTGAGATGAGGTATTCACTTCTTCCTAAAAGAGTAAAGGAACTCATTGATGCGGGAGAGATAGGTGAGCCCAAAAATATACTCTTTAACCACTTCTGCGGTGGCCAGGGATTTGAAAAAGAGAAGACCTGGCGTGCAAAGATTGAAAACATAGGTGGATATTATATTGAAGAGGGATGCCACCGTTTAGACATATTCAGGTATTATATGGGGGAAGATATAAAAGAGGTAGTGGCTATCCCTGCCCCTCAACTGAGGGGACCTGATGGATGGCACAGGGCATATAGAGAACCGGCAGCCACACTATGTTTCTTCCCGGGAGAGAAGCTTGCCAATCTTGTAACCATCCAGCATCGTGCTGTATATTTTGCCCCTCCTGGAATGGAAAACGAACTCGGGCATGAATACAATGTGAGTGTTGTGGGCTCTGATGGCTCTCTTTATGTGAACTTCTGGAAGGGGACCATCTTATTGATGGACTTCAGCGGTCCCGGTGGCAAGACCTGCCTTAAACGGATGGAAAGTTATCCAGGATTAGACCTGAATATACTCCATCATAACTCCTGTGGATTTTTCAGGGACTTTGTTTACAGGATGAGGGATGGTAAACCGCCATTTTTCAGTGCTTTTGATAGCTGGAAGACAATGGCATCTGTATTTGCCTGTGAAGAATCTTTCAAAAAAGGCGGGGAAAGAGTAAAGGTGGATTATACACTGCCTCAGGTGTGAATAAAATGAAGAAAGCGGTCTGCCTGGTATCAGGTGGTATGGACAGTTTTGTATCCGCTGCCATTGCCAAAAAGCAGGGGTATGAGATATATGCACTGACCATTGACTATGGACAGAAAAACAAGAAAGAGATCTCTTCTGCTAAAAAGGTATGCAGGGCTCTCAATGTTAAAAGGCATATCATTACAAGGATAGACCTTTCCTGTGTCCGTTCTGCATTAATTGACAGAAGAATAAAGATACCTGAGAAAGTTAAAGAAGGGGTTATTCCATCAACCTATGTCCCTGCAAGAAATACCATCTTCATATCTCTGGCACTGGCACTTGCTGAAACAATAGATGCAGATGCAATATATATAGGGGTAAACTCTATTGACTTTTCCGGCTATCCTGACTGCAGGCCTGTCTATGTAAAAAGATTTCAAAAACTTATAGATGTGGCTACAAAAAAGACAACAGAAGGGAGAAAGATAGCCCTTAAAACACCGCTCCTTCATATGTCAAAGGTGGACATAATCAAAAAAGGGCTCTCCCTTGGCCTTGACCTGTCCCTTACCTGGTCGTGTTATAAAAGCGGTAAAAAGCCCTGCGGAAGGTGTCCCAGTTGTATCATAAGGAAGGATGCCTTTTCTAAGATTCAAACATAAGACGTTCCTGGCCTATCGTTGAAGAAGGTCCATGTCCAGGGTAGATTATTGTGTCATCAGGAAGGATGAGAAGTTTTTCCCTTATGGACTTAAAAAGCGTCTCTTCAGAAGCACCTGGAAGGTCAGTTCTTCCATAGCCACCGCAGAAAAGGGTATCTCCTGTAAAGAGGATGTTTCCAGATCTCAGGCAGATGCTGCCTGGACTGTGGCCTGGTGTATGTAAGACACTAAAAGATAGTTCTCCTGCTTTCAGTATATCTCCCTCTTCAATAGCGGTGCATCTTACCTCTACAATCAAGGGAAGTCCAAAGAATAAAGAAAGATTTCTTGCCGGCTCTGTTAAACACTCAACATCCTGAGAGTGTATGTAAACAGGAAGGTTAAACCTGCCATCATCCTTTATGTGGTCCATATGCCCGTGTGTATTAACGATAAAAGATGGCTCTATTCCTGTTTTACTTATAACTTCCTTTATCCTTTCATACTCATCTCCGGGGTCTATAATAAAGCCCTTGCCTGTTTTTTTACATCCGACAATATAGCAGTTTGTCTGAAACTCTCCTACAATAATCTTCTCTATCAACATAGTGGAATAATTATAATATAAAAAAGTTATTGGGAAAAATTGACGGCTGTTATCTTCAACGTTAGAATATATTTATGTTCCGACTTATAAAAAATATTGTCTTTATTGCCTTCATCTTTTTTGTGGGGTATATATTCGGCATAAAGGAAGTCAGATTTGTTGAAATCATATCCTCTTCAATGGAGCCAACACTTAAGGTTGGTGATAGGGTAATTGTGGTAAAGAAGGATGTTTTGAAAAGGCAGGATATTGTTGTTATAGAAGCACCTCAGGGGAAAAAAGAATTCCTGACAAAGAGGATTGTGGGACTGCCTTCTGAAAAGATTGAGGTTAAGGATGGTTATGTATTTATCAATGGAAAGAAACTTGAAGAACCATACATAAAAGAAAAGCCCGTTTATGTGCTGGTTGAAGAGAAGATCCCAGAAGATAGTTATTTTTTGCTTGGAGACAACAGGAATGAAAGTGAAGATAGCAGTGTATGGGGACCTGTTAAAAGTTCTTTTATAAAAGGCAGGGTTGTTTGCAGGTACTGGCCATTAAAGGAATTCTCGTTTTTAAAAAATACTCTCCCCTTAAAAAGATGATAAAATGAGAAAAAGCGGACTTTCTATTCTTAAGCCCGCTTTTCTCATAATTTTTTACTTTACTGCCTTTTTTAACTCACTGCCTGCCTTGAAGACAGGAACCTTCTTTGCAGGAATCTTTATCTCCTTACCTGTTCTTGGATTCCTGCCAGTCCTTGCTTTCCTCTTGGCAACCTTAAATGTTCCAAATCCAACGAGTGTAACTGCCTGTCCCTTTTTCAGGGATGCTGTGATTGAGTCCAGAACAGCATCCACCGCTGCAACTGCCTCTTTCTTGGAGCAGACAACCTTTGCCACTGCATCAACCAGTTGCGCCTTATTCATATTTCTCACCTCCTCTCACTAAATTTTTTAATATATTACAAGGGATATGTAAACTTGTCAAGTGGAATTTTACATATATCAAGGGATTGCCTCTTTTTAACTTTCTGAATGCCTGATTTTTCAAGATATTCAGGGGACTTCTTTCCCTCTTCCTAGAGGGGTGTCCGAAGGACAGGGTGTTCAAGTTCGCTTTCAGCGAACTCCTTACTTTGCCAGTTCTACTTCCCTCTTTTCTCTTATCACTGTAACCTTTACCTGACCTATATACTGCAGTGTGGATTCTATCTTCTTTGCAATCTCTCTTGCGAGTTCCTTTGCCCTTTCATCAGTGACTTTGTCCGGCTTCACTATTACCCTTATCTCCCTGCCTGCAGATATTGCAAAGGCAGTATCAACACCTTCAAAGGAAGATGCAATCTTTTCCAGGTCTTCTATCCTTCGTATATATTTTTCCAGTGTATCGCGCCTTGCGCCCGGTCTTGTTGCAGAGATAGCATCTGCTATCTGGGCAAGAAGTGTATAGGGATTGTTCACCTCAATATCTTTATGGTGGTTTAAAGCAGCATCAACAACTATATCACTTTCTCCATATTTACCAAGAAGTTCTGCACCTATCTCTGGATGTCCACCTTCCACCTCCTGGTCAACTGCCTTTCCTATATCATGAAAGAGTGCAGCACGTTTTGCTATCTTTACATCAAGCCCCAACTCTGCTGCAATCATACCTGCAAGGAATGCACTCTCTTTTGCATGCTGCAATGAGTTCTGTCCATAACTTGTCCTGAATTTTAATCTTCCAAGGAGTTTTATGAGTTCAGGATGGACATTCTCAATACCAACCTCAAAAATGGTGGACTTTCCTTCTTCAATAATTTCCTCTTCCACCTTTCTTTTTACCTTTTCAACCACCTCTTCAATCCTTCCAGGATGAATCCTTCCATCTGCAATAAGCCGTTCAAGTGTCTGTCGTGCTATCTCCCTTCTGTAGGCATTGAAAGAGGAAAGCGTAACTGCTTCAGGTGTATCATCAACGATAAGGTCCACACCGGTTGCCATTTCAAATGCACGGATATTTCTTCCTTCCCTTCCAATAATCCGTCCCTTTATCTCGTCATTAGGTAAACTTACCACAGAGACAACACTCTCAGATGCCTCTTCAGGTGCAAGACGTTGCATAGAGGTAAGGATAATCTCCCTTGCTTTCTCTTCTGCAGTATTTCTGGCTTCTTCTTCCAGTTTCCTTATAAGGACCTGTGCTTCCTTTTTTGCATCTTCCTCCATAACCTTCAAAAGTTGATTTTTCGCTTCTTCAGGGGACATACCTGAGATGCGTGCGAGATTCTTTTTTGCCTCTTCAAGCAGAGAATTCAGTTCCAGTTCCCTGTTTTTTAAAGCATTTACCTTCTCTTCAAGTTCTCGCTCTTTCTGAGAGATATCCGCTTCTTTTTTATCAAGAACCTCTAGCTTTCTTTCAAGGTTCAGTTCCCTCTGCTGTAGCCGCTTCTCCTGGAACTGCAGTTCCTTACGTTTATTCCGTGTCTCTCTTTCAAATTCCGTCTTGAGCCGGTATATTAGTTCTTTGGCTTCAATGTCAATCTCTCGTTTCTTGCTTAAGGCAAGGTTTTCCGCTTCCTGAATAATCTCTTTTGCCCTTCTCTCCGCTGCCTTTAGTGTCCGTTCAGCAATGAACTTTCTCCATAGATAGCCAATCAGCAGAGAGATACATCCCCATAAAATAAACCATGGCAGTACAAGTTTTACTGTATTAATCTCGTTAATGGTAATCACCTCCCTCTTGTGGATGACAGGAGACAAACACCCCTGTCCATCAAAGAGGAATTATCCGGCAGGACTTTCTGTAAGGTGAGAAAAACTTTTTAAGATAGTACCCTTGCTTCCTCGTTCTTCTATATTGAAATATATCTTCATTTGTTTCTCTTTTTATATCCTTACAAGTTTTACTGAATGAATAGCCGGAAATTCCTCTATCTTTTTTAATACCTCTAAATCTATCTCCTGGTCAAGATTTAAAACAGTTATTGCCTTACCACCCTTCCTGTCTCTGCCGAGAGTCATAGAGGCAATATTAACCCCTTTTTTTCCTAAAATAGTTCCTATATGCCCCATTATTCCTGGTTTGTCTTCATTATAACAAACAAGAAGATAACCATCAGGGGATGCGTCAACAGAGAAGCCATCTATCTTTACAATCCTTTCCTCACCCTTTTTTATAATGGTCCCCGACGCAGATACCTCTTTACTGTTTTTAACGGCAACTGTTATTAGATTTGTAAATTCCCCACCACTTTCCTCTCTGTCTTCAATAAGGTCTATACCTTTTTCCTTCAGAATAAGGAGAGCATTCACAGGATTTACCTTCTCTGATTTTTCCTGTAAAAGCCCTATAACAATGTTTGCTCTTAAGAGAGAAAGGTCATAGTTTGTTATTTCTCCGGAGTATATGATGTGAACCTGTTTTATATTATCTCCTGAAAGCTGTTTTAAGAAGATACCGAGTTTTTTCCCCAGTGAAAGATACCCCCTGAGTTTCTCCATAGATGTCTTGTCCAGAGATGGCAGATTTACTGCATTGCGAACTTCCTGTGTGGTGAACGCCATTACTATCTGGGATGCAAGTTGCTGGGCAACATTTATCTGTGCCTCTTTTGTAGAGGCACCAAGGTGAGGGGTAACAATAACCTGTTCTAATTTTAAAAGGGGATTCTCCGGGTCGGGTGGTTCCTTTTCAAAGACATCAATGGCAGCCCCTTTAACCTTTCCCTTCTGGATATATCTGGCAAGCGCTTCTTCATCAATAATTCCGCCTCTGGAACAGTTGATAAGACATACACCTTCCTTCATCATCTCAAACTCTTTTTCTCCAATAAGGTGGTAAGTGGATTCATTAAGAGGTATATGGAGCGTGATAAAGTCGGACTGTTTAAGAAGTCCGGGCAGATTAACTATTGTTATTCCTGTTTCTTCCAGAGATTCCTTATCAACATAAGGGTCATATCCTAATATCTTCATTCCGAAACTACTGGCTATCTTAGCAACACACCTTCCAATCCTTCCAAGTCCTATTATTCCAAGTGTTTTGTTGTAAACCTCTGCCCCCATAAACTTCTTCTTTTCCCATTGCCCACCCTTAAGCGACTGGTTTGCATTAGGGATATTTCTTGCAAGTGCAAGAAGCATACCGATGGTATGTTCAGCAACAGAAAGGGTATTACCTTCAGGGGCATTCATTACAATAATCCCTGCATGGGTTGCTGCTTCTATATCAATGTTATCCAGCCCAACACCTGCACGTCCTATAATTTTCAGGTTGGTTCCCTTTTCTATTACCTCCTTTGTTATCTTTGTAGCACTTCTTACAATCACGGCATCATATTCACCTATAATCTCACATAGTTGTTCAGGAGAAAGTTTACCTGTCTCCTTAACCTCAAAGCCGGCATTTTTTAATATATCAACGCCTTCCTTCTCAAGAGAATCAGTAATAAGAACTTTTATCTTTCTTTCCATTAGTTATATCCTTTTTACCTTTAATAACATTATTTTAAGATAATTTTATCCACAAGTCAAATAACGCATCACTGAACTATAATCAAAAAGATCTTTTGACTTAAGGGACTTTTTATATTAAACTTCTTTTCACATTTACAAGTTTACGGGGAGGATAATATGAAACTTGGGATAGTAACCTATATGGTTGCGGCTGAATGGGATGTTGATACAATTATAGAAAAGTGTACAGAGACAGGTTATGAAGGTGTTGAGTTAAGGACTACCCATAAACATGGCGTTGAGCCATCTCTCTCAAAGGAAGAAAGGATGGCTGTCAGAAAGAAGTTTGAAGACTCTCCTGTAAAACTTGTTGGACTTGGAACTGCCTGCGAGTATCACAGCCCGGATAAAGAAGAACTTAAAAGAAATATAGAGGAGACGGAGGCATTTATTCTTCTGGCAAAGGATGTTGGGGCAGAAGGAGTGAAGGTGAGGCCCAATGCTTTTCCAGAAGGTGTATCAAAGGAAAAGACAATAGAGCAGATAGGCATTTCTCTGAGGAAGGTCTCTTCCTTTGCTGCTGACTATGGAGTGAAGATACGTTTAGAGGTTCACGGTGCAGGAACCTGTCATCCACCTTATATAAAACAGATGGTAGATATAGCAGACCATCCTAATCTTTATGTATGCTGGAACTCAAATATGGCTGATTTAGATGAGACGGGCTCTATAAAGAAGCACTTTAATATGCTGAAGGACAGGATAGAAATCTGCCACATAAATGAACTCACAAATGAATATCCCTGGATTGAACTCTTTTCACTCTTACAGCAGATGAATTTTAAGGGATTCTGTCTGGCAGAAATAATGGGAAATCCTGAACCAGAAAGGTTTTTAAGGTATTATAAAGCACTCTTTGATGCACTTAATAAGATATCTTCTATAAAATAAAACCTACCAGTTGCCAATATCATCAGGGGTGTTAAATCTTCTATCAGGACCTGCGGAGAAGATTATATAGGGAACATTACTGTGTTGGTCTTGCGGATACTTATAATAAAGTGGTACCTTCCACGCATCCAGTATATTCCTGTCACTGTCAAGATCTTCTTCCTTAAACCTCATATAAGGACCTTTCCACAGCCGGCTTTCCACAGGTCCCTGAAGAAGTCCTACAAGTAAACTACTTCCTTCACCATCATAATACGGATAATCGCCAAAGTCAGTTCCATACATAGAAAGTGCTGCCTCAAGTGAGTTTATTATTGCCTTTGTCTTAACGATAAGTGCCCTCTGTCTTGCCCTGTGATAGGCAGGGAGTGAAAAGGCAGCAAGAGAACATATGATTGCAAGTACGACCAGTATTTCAATAAGGGTCATCCCTTTTATACCTTTTTCCATCGTGTTCCGTAAGGTGTATCTTCAAGGATTATACCTTTTTCTTTTAATAGATTTCTTATTTCATCTGCCTTTTGAAATCTTTTTTCTCTCCTTGCCTTTTCCCTTTCCTTTAGCATCTTCTTTTCCTCTTCTGTCAGTTCTATCTTTTCCCTGTCAAGGATTGCAAGGACACTGTCTATCTCTTCAAGAAAGGTCTTTACCTCCAGTGCATCAGTGTCTGAAAGAGAGCCATCTGCTATGGATATATTAACCCTTTTCATCAGGTTAAAAATCTCTGATAGTGCAGCGGATATATTCAGGTCATCATCAAGTCCATCTATAAAGCCCTGGCCTGCCTTTTCTATTGCTTCCCTTATGGACTTGTCTGTCTTATCTCCTTTGCAGAAGTCCAGTGCCTGATAAAATGCATTGTAGTTCTTTACTGTATTTTCTGCCTGAAGTAATGACCTTTCTGTAAAGTTCAGCGGGTCTCTGTAGTGTGTAGAAAGCAATAGGTATCTCACAGCAACCGGGTTATATCCCTTTTTTAATATATCCCTGAGTGTATAAAAGTTTCCTTTTGACTTTGACATCTTTTCGTTATTTACAAGCAGGTGTGCACAGTGTAGCCAGTAGTTAACAAATCTTTTCCCTGTTGCTCCTTCACTCTGTGCTATCTCATTCTCATGATGGGGAAAGATATTATCTACCCCGCCTGTGTGTATATCAAAACTCTCTCCTAAATACTTCATACTCATTGCAGAACACTCTATATGCCAGCCAGGCCTTCCCCTTCCGAGTTCTGTATCCCAGAAGACCCCTTCCTTCTCTTCCTTCCACAGTGCAAAGTCCCTTACATCCTCCTTTTCATACTCATCCACATCCACCCTTGCCCCTGGCTTTATCCCTGTAAGGTCTATGCCTGACAGTTTGCCGTAAGAAGGGAACTTTGATATGCTGAAATAGATGGAGCCATCCTTCCTGTAGGCATAGCCCTTTTCCATTAATTTTTTTATAAGTGATACCATCTCCTGGATATGTTCTGTTGCCCTCGGTAGATAGTCCGGCTTCTTCAATCTAAGTGTCTCCATATCCTCAAGGAATGCAGCAATGTATCTGTCAGTGTATTCTTTTAGACTAACTCCTTCCATTTGAGAACCCTTTATTGTCTTGTCATCCACATCCGTGATATTCATCACCCTTATCACCTTATATCCCCTGTATTCAAGGTATCTGTGGAGTAAGTCCTCAAATACATAGGCACGGAAGTTCCCTATGTGTGCAAGGTCATATACAGTAGGACCGCAGGTATAAAGTCCGACAACCCCTTCCCTTATGGGCTTAAATTCTTCCTTCCTCTTTGTCAGTGTATTATAAAACCTGAGCATTTCACCATCCCAATTTTTTAAGTATTGTTTCTGCTTCTTCCTGAGAGCCACAACCTGTTTCTATCAAAAGCCCTTCTGGCTTAAGGTTCTCAAGGACTATATCAATCTCATCTATTTTAGGATACACTACTATTGCCTTCTTTTTCTCCTGTATCTTTTTATAAAGTGGTATCCACCTTTCAATGCTTTCACCAGCAAACCTTGCTCCTGAGACCCACTGGACTGCATTAAGACGCGGGATGTCAAGCAGTATATCAAGATGCTGCAGTGCCTCAATACCATCTAAATGGTATATGGAATAGTCAAGGTAGTTTATCTCTGAAAGGAGTTCCTCAAGCAAAAAGTCCCTGTATATCTCAGGCGAGACAAGGCAGGACAGGTCATTCTGAACAGGATACATCCTGCCGGGTGCCCATATACCTATCCAGCTGATAGTTCCCTTCTGGATATCCTTTGTGATGGATAGAGAGTCCTCATATACCTTATACCATGCCTTAAACAGGCGGTCCATTGCCTTTTTTACTCCTGCAGGATTGTCTATTATATCCATACATCCCTTATCAGGTCCACCCCTTAAAACACAGAGAGAGTCAAAGCCAGCGTGTATATCAGTGATCCCAACGAGGTACCTACCTTTACCCCTTAAAGCAGCAACATTCAGGAGTTCTAAATATTTTCTGTATATAGGGTTGCCATCGGAAATTTTTAGTTTCTCCACATCTTTATAATCAGAAAGCACAGGGTTTTTCCAGTCAGCCCAGGATGTTTCACCAGAGTTCTCGGAGTAGTGTAGTTCTGCACCAAGGAAGGCAGAGAATACATCCGGTCCAAAGTTTGGCCAGAAAAAAGGGACTGCAAGTCCGCCAAAATAAGTGTTTTCTACATATCTTTCAAAAGAATCTATAACCTTCTCAGGGCTTTCTGTAGCAACAAAGTAAGGATAAGACCACCTTTCAGTAGAAAGATTCTTTCTTTTGGGTGCAGTAATACTAACAGCAACCCTATCAAGAACCTCACAGTTCCAGAATGCCTCATAATAGGGCAGCAGTCCCTCAAAGTCCTCTTTATATTCCATAGTTAAACCCTTTTTATGTCAGGGTCTGTGAATAGGTCTGTCTCGTCTATACTTGTGGATGAAAATTCTGATACAATTGCACCTTTATCGCCTGCCTGAAACCAGTGGAGTGTGTCAGGTGGAAGTGTGTACTGGTCTCCTGGTCTTAATACTATCTCCTGCCACACAGTAAAATACTCCTTCCTTGCTTTCAGGACTGCCTTAGGATTTTTTGTGGGTTCTCCAGGGACATAAAGATAGACCTCTCCATACCTGCACCTGAATGTCTCCTGCTTGCCTGGATTTGAAGGAGAGAGTGGGGGATGCCTGTGTTCAGGGCAGGTCTGTCGTGGTAGCATTATAAGCTCCTTTGCACAGTATCTGTCATTGTTTTCATATACCACTATCTGCAAGCCAATAATCTCAGGGATGCCAAGCCCAAGTTCTGCCACCTCCATATCCTTATACTCTTTTTCTGTGATAACTATACCTGCCTTCTTCAGTAATTCAAGAGAGCGTCTTTTTAGTTCCTCCTGTTTTTCTTTTGTAATCATAGCCATCTCCTTAGCCGTGTCAGTGTCTTTTCCCTTCCTAAGTGTTCAAGCATCTCAAATAGCCCTGGTCCTTTTGTTTTCCCGCTTACAGCAACCCTTAGAGGATGAAAGACCTCAGAGCCCTTGTATCCCTTTTCTTCACAGAACTTCCTTATCCTGCCTTCAATCTCCGCAACATTCCATTCTTCACATCCTTCAAGAACATCCAGCACCTGTGAAAGGACATTCCTGCCTTTTTCTGTAAGATATTTATTCACCGCATCTTCTTCATAGGCCGGCTCTTTAACAAAAAAGCCGATGTGGTATGGGACATCTTTAAGAAGTTTTATCTTCTCCTGTTCAAGTGATATGGCCTTTTCAAGATACTGGCTTTCCTCTTCTGACAGGTCTCCCTTTACAATACCTGCCTCTTTAAGGAAGGGCAGAGATAGGGTAAGTATCCTCTTCGGGCTTGCCTTCCTTATGTAATAACCATTCATCCAGAGAAGTTTCTCAGGGTCAAATACAGCACTGGACTTCTGACACCTTTCAAGTGAGAATGCCTCTATCAACTCTTCCTTTGAAAATATGTCCTGGCTCTCTGTTGTCCCCCAGCCCAGGAGTGCTATATAGTTAAAGAATGCCTCTGGAAGATACCCTGCCTCCCTGTATGCCCTGACAGATGTAGCACCATGCCTTTTGCTCAGCCGTGTCCTGTCAGGTCCAAGCGTCATTGACATATGGGCAAACTGCGGGATAGGTGCGTTGAGTGCCTCAAAAAGAAGGATGTGCTTTGGTGTATTTGAAAGGTGGTCTTCCCCCCGTATCACATGGGTAATCTTCATCAGTATATCATCAACAACCACAGCAAAGTGGAATGTTGGCAGCCCATCGGACTTCATAATGACAAAGTCAGGTATATGCTGACCTTCAAAGATAACATTGCCCCTTATAAGGTCATCCACTGCTATATCCTTTTCAGGGACAATGAACCGAAGGACTGGCTTTCTTCCTTCTCTTTCATATGCTTCAATTTCTTTTTGTGTAATATTTCTACACCTGTTATCATAGCCAGCAGAGGCATTCTTCCCTGCCTCTATATTTCTTTTTTCAATCTCTTCCCTCGTGCAATAACACCTGTATGCCTTTCCTTCTTTCAATAATCTTTCTGCCACATCCCTGTAGAAGTCAAGACGTTCCATCTGCCTGTATGGTCCAAACTCTCCGCCTATATCAGGTCCTTCATCCCACTCAAGGCCTATCCACTTAAGGTCTTCAATCAGGGCAACCTCATATTCCTTTGAAGAACGTTCTATATCCGTATCCTCAATCCTCAATACAAACCTGCCCTTGTTTTTTCTGGCAAAGAGATAATTAAAAAGTGCTGTTCTTGCATTTCCTATGTGTAGATAACCGGTAGGACTTGGTGCAAACCTCACTCTAACCATTTTTCCTCTTCCCTTATGTCATATGGTAGTTAAAAAAGTTCTGCTACTCCTGCTATTGTATCACCCGGAATATCAAACTGAAGGGTATTGTCTTTCACTGAAAACTTTACCCTTTCAGGTTTTTCTCCGGGCCTGTAAAGCACAACCTTCTCTATCTTTTTTACTCTTTTTGAGTTGATACAGATGGTTTGAGGAAGCATCTTCCTTTTCGGATATCTGTCCATTTTTCCTGCAATACTTGCTATCAGTGTCCCTCTTTCTGAAATAAAAAGGTTTCCTTTAAAGCCAGGGGGCAGAGCAATTGGCTCTTCTTCAAAGACCCATCTGCGTCTGTATAGCCGCTGGAGTAAAGGAAGATAAAGGTCATAAAGGTCCTTTGAGTGCTTATAGACAGAGGGATAACTTGTAAAGCCAGCACCATATATCAGACAGTTCTGGAACATCTCTTCTACTGCACGGTCATTTTTGTTGTACTCAAGGAAAAACATTGGTTTTTCCAGTGCATAATACTGGAGGTGGTCACATAGCCATCCCTGACTTTCTGCCATAAAACCGTCTATATATTTCATAATTCCTATCCCAAATGGGCCGTTGCCAATGATAACCTTATCCGGATGAAGTAGTTTTGAAAGAAGTTCAAGGTGAGGGAAATAATTAAAACCGGTCATATAGGCAGGCCTGTTGTTAACAGCGGTGATTCCATCGCTGTGGGCAGTATCAAGAAAGTTATAGCATGCCTGGTCAAGAAAGACACCATCTATCTCAGGATATCTTTCCATCATTCCTTTTATCTGTCTTACCATATCTTTCCCAAATGGTAAAGAAGGGTCAGAGTTTAAAAGATGTGTTCCGGGCCATGCGGAGACCGTTTCTCCATAGATATCCTTTATCCGGGAGTTCTTAACAACCTCTTCAGGGAGTTTATCATCCCCATCGCCTGAGACCTGTATATAGGGGAGTGCAGCCGCACCTACACTGTGTAAACGTTTTATTGTTCGCTTTATAATATCAACCGTTATGTAGGAACTATTCCGCATATGGCCTGACCTCCATTTCTTAAGCCCTTCAGGATGATAGTTCCCATAAAAAGGAAAGTGTCCGTGTATCTCGTACCACTTAAGTCCTAAGGCAGCCATTATCTCTGCATCTTTTTGAGAGAGGTTATAACTGCCGCTTATATGGCCGCCCCAGAGATTATGGATGGTACGTGAACGGGGTGTAAAGTATTCTTTAAATCTTTCATACAGATAACCAAGAGAGGGCCTCCAGCCACCAGAGGAAGCACGAAGGATAAGGGATGCCTGTGCCGCCTTTTTTTCACTCAGTGTAAGCCAGTCATATCTTACATCAAGGGATGGTTCACGATAGCCACCTACGAATCGGAAACGGGGTGTTTTAAAGTCAAAGGGCATAGCAAGAAGAAGTCCTGCTTTTGCTTCTCTTCTCCATACACACAATGCAGGAATAAGAATACCACTGGTAATCTCTCCATACTCAAAGGCAAAGCCGCCAAATCTGTATAAATCAGATGGCATATTGTCCTTTGCCGCCCACAGGGAATTCCCGAATGCTGGCTGTGGCCATGGGATGGAATAGACAATAGAACAGGAACGGAACTCTCCTTTCTCCATCTTCAGTGATGCTGTCCATCTTATCTCTCTATCTTCAGCATTATATTCTTCAGACAGTATAAATGGTGCATCCTTGAAAATCTTCTGGATACTTAATATATCCCCCTTTACGGCAAACCTTATGCTTTTAAGATGCTTTTCTGTATACCTCCTCCCTGTAAGGTCATCAAAAATAGAGACACCACACTTAGCAGGTGTCCAGACAAATTTCTTATCCCCTGAAATTGTGATACATCTCACATCACCTGTTCTTTTCTCAATATCCAGCAGCAGGTCCCCGCCTTTAATCCGCCATCCACCCGAAGTTTTTTCTATCCTTTCCATTTTTCCCCTTTTTAGATTTATAATTATATCCTATCTATTGATTTATACAAAAATTCCTGCTTCTTTGTTTCATCTTATATAAGGTATAATTAAGGTTATATGACAAAAGAGACACTGACACTGAAGGAGTTTTTGGGACAATTAAGAGAGGTTATTGAACTATCCTATCCGCTACAGTATCGTATCACCGCTGAGATAGCACGGATTAACATACACTACCAGTCAGGACATTGTTTCCTTGACTTAGTAGAAAAAGAAGATGAGTCCGTTGTTGCAAAAGCCAGCGGTGTTATCTGGAAGAGCCGGATTGATGAAATCCTTAAAAGGTTCAGGGAGGTTGTGGGACAGGAACTCAAGGAAGGGATGAAGGTCTTACTTTTAACAGAGGTTCGTTTCCATGAGATATATGGACTGCGGCTGAACATTGTGGATATAGACCCTTCCTATACATTGGGAGAATTTGCACTCTCTCGCAAAAAGGTGCTTTCTCAACTTGAAAAAGAAGGGCTTCTTACAAAAAACAAGCAGATTCCATTTCCTTTAGTTCCCCAGAGGATAGCGGTTATATCTTCAGAGACATCGGCTGGATATGAGGACTTTCTTAACACACTGCATAACAATCCATACGGATATAAGTTCTCAATTAAGTTGTTTCCTGCATATATGCAGGGAGAACAGGCAGAAGGGTCCATCCTGAGTGCAATGGATAGAGCCCGTAATGTGGCTAAAAACTATGACATACTGGTTATTATCAGGGGTGGTGGGGACAATGTAGACCTTCACTGCTTTGACAGTTATAATATAGGAAAGGCAGTTGCCTGCTTCCCTTTACCTGTCATCTCAGGTATAGGACACACACGCGATGAAACAGTTGTAGATATTGTGGCATACAAAAAGGAGATAAGCCCTACTGCCACAGGCCAGTTTGTTATAGGTGCAGTGAGGAACTTTGAGGAGAGACTGGATGGACTGAGCAATAGAGTTATCAGTGTTTCCAGTACTATCCTTGCAGAACAGCAGAGACAGGTAAAAGAAACAGGCAGCCACCTGAATATCTTTACGGACTTTTTTCTTCATAAGGCAGAGCAGAACTTTACAAGGACTGTTGTTGATTTCAAAACAAATGTTTCAAAGTGTATCGCATCAAGGGGGTTTTTTATTGACCGTATGCCGGATAACCTTGCTTCTGCCCTTCGTATATATGTAAAGGCACAAATAAACTTTCTTGAGAAGCAGGAAGATAAGGTAGCCCTTATGAATCCTGTCAGTGTATTGAAACGTGGATACAGCATAACATTCAAGGATGGGAAGGTCGTAAAAAGTGCAGATGATGTGAAGGAAGGCGATAGGATAGAGACACAACTGTATAAAGGGAAAATAAAAAGCACAGTGGAGGGAAAAGATGGCGGAGAATAAACTTACCTATACGAAGGCAATATCTGAACTTGAAGAGATAGTTAAGGAGATAGAAAACGAAGATGTGGAGGTGGACAACCTTTTAGAGAAGGTAAAGAGGGCATCTTTTCTTATCAAATACTGCAAGGAAAAGTTGAGGAATACAGAAGAGGAGGTAAAGAAGGTTCTATCCTCTCTGGAAGAAGATAAGAAGGCATCCTCTAAAGACGAGGATGTTTGATTAAACTTGATTACACAGATTATGGAAAAATACTCACTCAAGGGTGAGGGGGCTAATCTGAAAGAGAAAAAATCCTTGACTTACCCGATAAGGGAGGTTAGAATAAGAAATGAAATTACTGATGAGTTGCCTATTCGGGAAGTAAAACCTTGTTAAACCCCGTCAAAAAGAAAAAGATTAAAGTGGCTTTATAGTTAGGTTGTTTTTTATCTCTTGTTCAAGGTAAATCCATTGTGTATCAATGGTTTTTACATCTCTTGACAAATTTCTGGGGGGGGTATAATAAAAGTGTAGTATAATATTAGCAAGTGGAAAAATTAAGTTAGAGATAAAAATTGACAGGCGGGATTAGATGAGGTAAATTAAATGCAAACGCAGTTTACCAAATATTTACTTTCTTGGCTTGTGGCCGCCGCGGTTTTGCACGCGGAAGTCAAGATAGATTTTGTCTGCTTCAAAAAAGTCTACCCGTCCGATCCAGGGACGATCCACATTTTTCTGAACAACAAAGGAGAACAGGAGGCAAGAATAGCAAGGCTGGTTCTTAATGAAAAAGAGGTGGAAGAAGGCGAGAAAACAGATGATGTCTTTTGGTGGACACAAGTTCCCAACACCATCCTGCCTGGCAAATCAGGTATCTTAATGATAAAAACTGCCCGACCGCTGGCTCTTCCCGTAAAAGTTAGGATTGTTTTGAACACCGGAGATACTCTTGAAGAAACTTTACACTCACTCACTCCGGAATTTTTCAGGATTGCTTCAGTGAGTTTTGACCTTAACCAAAACAAGATATATGTATATCTGGAAAACAAATTTCCGAACAGAACAGTGGAAATAAAAGATATTCTTATTGACGGGAGGAATGTCAGAACGCAGATTATCAAGCGACTCGGAAGTGTTATCCTGCCCGGGGAAAAAGACTTTTTCATATGCAAAGGTTTGAAAACCATTGTTCCTGGTCAATATATCACCATAAAAATTACCACCGAGGAGGGATTTGTAACAGGGGCTCTTGCAAGAGCGTACAGTTATTTTCCAATTCAGGACTTTGGCGGAGACAAAAGAAAAGAGTTGTTCTTTAACGAGGATACTTTTGATATGCATTTTCCCGGGGATGAAAAGAAGTTTAATGAATACAGAAAAGAGCCATCCTACAAGGTTTATCATCTATTGGATGACCCTGTGTGTAGCGATGAGAGAAAAGGTTATCTTGGAGCAATGGCAAGAGAAGTCATCACACGGAGAAAAACATGTTATGAAAAGGATTCAGGACACCCAACTCTTATCTACATTTGTGAGTATTCAAAACCACTGGGGTATTTCGTCTATGGAGAACTTGCAGATGTGATTGCGGTAGACCCTTATGAATTGACTTTCTATAATAACCCACCTGAAAAGGATGGAGAGTATGTGGCGATAGCCAGAAGGGCATCTGCCCCAAGACCAGTAGTTGCTATTCCAGAAGCATTCAGGTGTATATCCCCAAAATTTCCGGTCGGTTCTAAGAGATTTCCTACCCCTGAAGAAGAAAGACTTCTGGTTTATTCAGAGATTGCGGCCGGAGCGAAAGGGCTATGGTATTATGTAAGTTACGGGCAGAATGGTTACAAGAACAATCCGGAACTGGAGAAGGAGATTGGGCGGATTAACAGGGAAATCCAATTCTTAAGAGATTTTTTGGTTGTGGGTGAACCAATGGACATTGTGAAGACGGACAGCCAGAGCGTGAAAGCCGACGCATTATTTTGCGGAGACAGAGGAATCGTGATAATACTGAGAAACGGGGACTACAGAACGATCAAGGACAAAGAAAACGACGGATGGAAAACGATCGTGGAAAACCCAGGGAAAATTAGTATCACATTGAATTTGCCTGGGAACTTTCCTTTTTCAATAGAGTCTATTAAGGCACTTGGAAAAGAAGGTAAGGAAGTTGTACTGGTCAGAAAAGACATGCTAAGGAAAAAGGTTGTTATAGAGAAGGAAATGACCGAAATTGCCGAGCCAATCCTGGTGAAATTTAGGGAGGAAAAATAGGATGAAAAGAAAAGCATGTTTTTTGACAACCGCCATTGTTCTGTTCGCATTGCATTCTTTTTCCTCTTCCGCAAATGAAGAATACAGGGTTACAATCACCGGATATAATATCTCAGTAGAGGGTGAAAAACAAGATCAAGTAATAAAACTTTTGGAATCGTTTCCCTTGAAGGGGAAAACCATTTTTGAGGCTGCCAAAGAAATAGATGAGAGCTTAACTGTGAAGAAGGAATTTGAGTTCTCCTTTAGCACCAAAGATAATATTTTGTGTGTTGTTGAACCTGTTCTGGAATGGGGGAAAATTCACTTGGAAATAAAATTAGTTCCAAACCTTATAAATGATGTAATTTGTGAGTTTAATATTGAAGAAACTCCAAAGTGGTGGGAAGAAAAAGAGAGGGCAATGATAAAGGATGTAAAAATGACAGATGAAGAGATAGAAAAAAATAAACAAGAAACTATAGAAGAACTGAAAAAGTTAGTAAAAGAGAAGAACATGCCGCAAATAGTGTTAGAGAGAGAAATAAAACATGTTGAACAACTTTATGCGCAACTAAAGGGACAAATTGGGCCTAAAAGCAAACTTGAAGGCGGGAGAATGATGTTTAAACTGGGTACGGTTAATGCATTGTACGGCCATAGTGTTCAAAAGGAAATTACTCAGGAAGGAAGAGTGAAAACTTTTAGTAACTTAAGAACAATTCTAATTGAGAGGAGATAAATAAAATGAATAGAGTGGAAATATTTATTCTGTTTTTCTTATCTACTCTAATTTTCGTATGTGGTGGAAGAAGTGAGGTAATTAGACAGGATAGTTTATCAGCGACAACAATGTCTCCCAACGAAGGGGAAACTCAATATGTGGGTTCTGCTTATATTAATGGCGGAACATATGAAATTGGTTTGACAAAGATAGAAGAAACAAATGGTACTGTGCGAGTTGATTATACAAGAGGCACCCGTATGGACGATGGCTCTGTAAGATCCTTCTATGCCACAGATACCTGGACGTGGAACCCCCGAGAGAAAAGTTCAAGGTACGATTCCGGAGTAATAGGGTTGAACACTCAATATCAATTCTCTGAAGTAGGTAATCACACTTGGACAACGGAAATCTGGTGGGTAGGGAAGGAATTCGCAGGAACAGGTTGGAAAATCATTGGAGGAGGTTCTACACAAGATACAAATAGTTTTACTGTTGCAGGGCCGGGTGGGTGTTCGTAATCTATTAGCGTCAGAAAGTTAAACCAAAATTACACATCAATAACCTTTTTTACCATCCAAGGAGAGACATACCAACAACCTTCCCGGCTTCTAATACTTAATTGGATTTCTTATTAACTCTGATTACAATACCACTACTGTCCAATTAAAATTAGGGACATATAATTTTAGGAAAGGCCTCCTATATGGTAAAATCAGATTCAGTTTAACAGACCCTTAAAAGGAGGCCGGTGTGAAATATGTTAGCACAATTTTCAGCCAATTGCTAAATATATTGCCAAAAAGATGAAGAAATTGTGAGGAACAACAAAGAATGCGGTGTTAACTCAAATCTGGACTGCTATGATTTATTATTTGCTTTTAGCCTATATCAAGTATCAGACAAAATACAAATATTCATTGTTTTACTTAACCAGAGTAATTAAGGAATGTTTGTTTAAAAGAGCAGATATTATTGACCTGTTGAATTTGAGTCTCAAAAAAGTCGGACGATTACGAGACCCTTGCTATGAGTTGACTTTGTTCTAAAAAGGAAAATTTTCATTGGACACTACTGGAGAGAATTTAATATCCAACCGGAAACACCCTTCCCTGAAGTGCAATTTCTGGGAAGGTTAAATATATAGGATATAAATAATTTTTCTATAAAAATACTCATAACACTGTTAAGTGAAAGGTACAGGAATGCAAAATATTTTCCTCCTTCACCTTTTACATCACTGGGCGAGGGATTGATTTATTTACCCCGTAAACTTCTTTGTCTTTCTAACTCTGATCGGGGACTTGATTTATCTTCTTTGTTGCCTCCTCTCCCTCAAGGGGCTCTTTTACTCTCCTCCCCCTTGAAGGGGGGAGGATGTAGGTGGGGGTAAAACACCCCATCTGCTTGGCGCAGACACCCCTCTAGGAAGAGGGGAATTTGAATATGAAAGACATTTTTATATCCTTATATAAAGGGCAGAAGATTTCTCATATAAAGGAACTCACAGGGAAAGGGGAAAGGTATGCAATAAGCGGTGGAGGAAGGTCGTCTTTTTTTGCTGCCTTACTTTCCTGGCTTTTTGCAGAAGTCAAAAAGAATTTTGTTGTTCTGCTTCCTGATGAATTATCTGCTGAGACATTTTTTCAGGATACTAAAACATTAACCGAGAGTAGTGAAGATGTAAAGTTCCTTCCTTCTCCTGAGTTATTCTTAAAAGAGGAAGAAAGTATCTCCCCTGTTATGTTTGAAAGGGTATCACTTTTTACAGAGATTTCCAGTCATAAAAGTCCTTTACTTCTTGTTTCCCATCCTTTAGGTATATTAAAGAAGATACCTGCATTAAAAAGTTTCAAAGAAGGTTGTATCTACATCAGAAAAGGAGATAATATCAGGAGGGACTTTTTAATTTCACAGTTGCTGGACTATGGGTATGATGAGACAGATGTGGTGGAGGAACCAGGTGAGTTTGTTAGAAGGGGTTATATCATTGATGTATTTCCTTTAGATAAACAGTTTCCCATAAGAATAGAATTTTCAGGCAATGTTATCCATTCACTGAGGACCTTTGAGCCATCCAGCCAGACATCATTTGAAAAGGTAGATGAATTTGTGCTTATGCCACTCAACGAAAGATTTGTGGGGGAAGAGTCCGCAGATATTATAGAGCAGATGAAAGATGTAAGGGTATTTATTATAGACCCGGATGTCTTCTCTCAGTCAAGGTTATGGGAGGAACTGAAAAATAAGGGATACTATGATGAGGCATCTTTTGAAAAACTTCTCAAAAAGGCAATCATCCTAAAGGAAGGGGCATACTTTACAGATAAAAAGGAACATACCTTCTACTTTAATGTATTCCCTTCCACTGAGAGGTTTTCTCTGAAAGATGTTTTTATATGGAGGCCATTAGATAACGAGAAGATAGTTATTTTTTCGGATAATATCTCTCAGGAAGCACGGCTTAAGGAGATATTGAAAGAGAAAGGGATTGATATATCCGGGATAGTATTTTTTCAGGGTGTTCTTTCAGGAGGTTTTTCTTTCCCTGAGGCAAACCTTACAGTGCTTGCCAATGATGAACTCTTTGGAAGATATAAGATAAGAAGGCAGCCATCTAAACGGTATGCAGAGACAGTCCCTATAAGCAGTTATTCAGAGATAAAGGAAGGGGACTATGTTGTCCACTATAATGAGGGGATTGGTATCTTCAGAGGGATGGAGTATATAAAAGGAGAAGAGTTTGCTGTGATTGAATATGAAAGGGGAGACAGGTTATATGTGCCACTTGACCAGATAACACTTCTCCATAAGTATGTTGGAAGTAATAAGCCAAAACTCTCTACACTTGGTGGCAAGGGATGGATAAGGATAAGGGAAAAGGTAAAAGAATCAATAAGGGACCTTGCAGCAGACCTTTATCAACTTTATACAGGCAGAAAAAAAGAGCGGGGATTTGCATTTCTACCCGATGAAGAACTTCAGAAGGCATTTGACAGCAGTTTTATATACACAGAAACAGAGGACCAGCAGAAGGCAATAGACGAGGTAAAAAGTGATATGGTTTCTGAACGTATTATGGACCGGCTTGTCTGTGGGGATTCCGGCTATGGAAAGACAGAGGTGGCACTAAGGGCATCCTGTAAGGCAGCAATAAGTGGTAAACAGACAGCAGTCCTTGTTCCGACAACAGTCCTTGCGCTACAGCACTTTATTACATTTAAGGAAAGGTTTGCCGACTTCCCAGTAAGGGTGGAGATGCTTTCCAGGATGCTTACTCCATCAGAACAAAAAAGGGTGATAGAAGGCATAGAGGAAGGCAGTGTTGATATAGTCATAGGGACACACAGATTATTACAGGATGATGTAAGGTTTAAACATTTAGGGCTGCTTATCATAGATGAAGAGCAGAGGTTTGGGGTGGTGCATAAGGAAAAGATAAAAAGGCAATTTAAGAATATAGATGTCCTGACACTTACAGCAACACCAATCCCGAGGACCCTTTATATGTCCCTTTCCGGGATTTTAGATATAAGCGTTATAGAGACACCGCCACAGGGACGGCTTTCTGTTATTACCTATGTGGGAAGGTATAATGAAAACATAATAAGGGAAGCGGTTTTAAGAGAGATAGAAAGGAAAGGCCAGGTCTTCTATCTACACAACAGGATATATGACATTGAAAAGACAAGGGATAAACTCTACCGCATACTTCCCTTTGTCCCGAGGATAGAGATAGCACATGGAAGGATGAAGCCAGATGTTCTTGCCTCTATTATGGAAAGGTTTTCAGCAGGAGAGATAGATATTCTTGTGGCAACAAGTATTGTGGAAAATGGTATAGATGTCCCGAGGGCAAACACACTTATAGTGGATAATGCACATACCTTCGGACTTGCAGACCTTTATCAGTTGAGGGGAAGGGTAGGCAGGTATAAGTGGAGGGCATATGCATATTTTCTCTTTTCTGATAGTGGACTTCTTTCCGCCCCTGCGAGAGAAAGATTGTCTGCGATAAAGGAGTTGAACAGGCCTGGGAGTGGTTATAAGATTGCCTTGAAGGACCTTGAGATACGGGGTGCGGGCAATATCCTCGGGAAGCAACAGCACGGGTTTATTGAGCAGGTAGGATTAGAACTTTATTGCAGGTTCTGGAAAGAGGTGATGGAAGAAAAGAAAGGGAAGATGCCTGTTATCCGGAAAGAAAGAAGGGTTCCTGTCATCCCTTCTGACTATATAGAAAGTCCTGCCTTACGTTTTTCCTTTTACAGAAGGTTTGCTGAGATAGAGAAGAAGGATGATATAGAGGCACTCTTAGAAGAGATGAAAGACAGGTTTGGTCCTGTGCCAGAAGAACTTGTTAAGTCCTTAACAGAAATCACAGAAGTTATGGTAAAATAAAGGTCAAAGGTAAAAAATGAAAAACAAGATAAAGGTATCACCATCATTGCTTTCTGCGGACTTCAGTTGTTTAGGAGAAGAGGTAAGAGCAATTACAGAGGCAGGCGCGGACTTTATACACTTTGATGTGATGGATGGCCACTTTGTTCCCAATATCACATTTGGTCCTATGGTACTTAAGGCAATAAGGAAGTTTTCTCATCTTCCCTTTGAGGCACACCTGATGATTTCCCATCCAGAAAAGTACTGGAAACATTTTGCTGATGCAGGTGGAGATGTTATAGGAATCCATATAGAGTGTGATGTAGAGCATAAGTCATTGATAAAGGAAATTCAGAGATACGGGAAGAAGGTATGTATGGTGGTCAATCCTCCAACAGATGTGGAAAGGGTATATCCTTTTCTTGAAGATGTAGAGCAGGTTCTTGTGATGACAGTAAATCCTGGCTTTGGGGGACAGAAGTTTATCTATGAGACAGTTCCAAAGATAGAAAAACTTGCAGAGATAAGGGAGAAGAAAAAACTTTCTTTTGAGATATCTGTGGATGGCGGGATTAACTATGAAACAGCAGAGATAGTAAAAAAGGCAGGTGTGGATATCCTGATAGCAGGTTCTTTCATATTCAGAAGTAATGACTACAGGAAGGTGATAGAGGGCCTAAGAAAATGAAAGGGATAACATTAGAAGGGCTGAAAAAAATACTGGGTAAAGGTAAGGATGATACAATTGAGAGAAAGGTCTCTTCTATCATAGATGAAGTGAGGGAGAAGGGAGATAGGGCACTTATACAACTTACAGAGAGGTTTGATGGTGTTAAGAATGTAAGGATTAAGATTCCTAAGGCAGAGATTGTTAAGGCAGTGAAATCCATAGATAAAAGACACCTTCAGGTTATAGAGGTAGCAAGAAGGCGGATAGAGAGATACCACAGGAAACAGATGCCTGAGAGATGGACAGTAAAGGAGAAAGGACTTTCTATAAGTTTTGAGTTCTCCCCTGTGGAAAAGGCAGGTATATATATCCCTGCAGGACAGTCACCTCTTGTTTCCACTGTGCTTATGGCAGTGGTGCCTGCTTATGTTGCAGGAGTGAAAAAGGTCTTTGTGGCAAGTCCACCTTCTTTTAAAGGAAGTGTTCATCCAGTAATAGCAGGAGTTCTTGGCTATTTGGGTGTTAAGGATATATTTGCTGTTGGTGGAGCGCAGGCAATAGCGGCATTTGCCTATGGAACTCAGACAATACCGAAGGTAGATGTCATCGCAGGTCCCGGAAATAGATATGTCAATACAGCAAAAATACTTGTCTCAGGAAAGGTAGGGATAGATACACCTGCAGGACCAAGTGAACTGGTAATCTTCTCTGATGGAAGTGGCAGACCTGAATTTATCGCAGCGGATATGAATGCCCAGATAGAACACAGGGATGGCTTAGGAGTCCTGATAACAACATCTAAAAAACTGGCAGAGGAGATAAGCCGTAAGGTAAAGGGTGGTTACTGGCTCTATGTAAAGACACAGGAAGAGGCGGTACAAGCAATAAATGAGTTTGCACCTGAACACCTGCAACTGATGTGTAAAAATCCCGGTTCTATTGTAAAAAAAGTGGTTGCAGGGGCTGTCTTTATCGGTGATTACTCTCCTGCAACACTGGGGGACTATTTTGCAGGGCCAAGCCATATACTTCCAACAGGAAAGGCCGCCAGATTTTCTTCCGGGCTTTCTGTTTATACATTTTTACGGAGTTATGCTGTCATTTCAGGCAGCCATAACTTTTACAAAAGGTATGGAAGGTTAATGGAGATGCTTCCTGAGATAGAAGGACTACCCTTTCACAAAACATCTCTCAACATCAGGAGGGATAAAGAAGGATGAAGACAGAAGAAATACTATCTGCCCTATCCGACTTCAATAATGAGACCAGAGAGAATGCACTTAAAGAGATAGTAAGATTGATTGATGAAGGGAAGATAGAGAGAAACAGGGAGATAAAGCCCTGGATTAACCTTCATATCCATACATTCCATTCATATAACTACAATAACTGGTCACCTTCACGGATTGTATTTGAGGCGTGGAAGACAGGACTTAAATATACAGGGACAGTGGACTTTGATACACTTGCCGGACTGGAAGAGACACTTCTTGCTGGAAAACTTCTAAATATGAAGGTAACAGGTGGCTTTGAGACAAGAACATTTGTAGATGAGATGAAAGATGTAGTGATGAATTCTCCCAGAGAACCTGGTATCTGTTATCTTTGCGGCAAGGGTTTTCTGAAAAGTCCTGATAAGAATTCAGAGGCAGGAAAATTTTTTAGATATATCAAGGAGATAGCCCAGAGAAGAAACAGAGAAGTGATTGAAAAACTGAACAGGTATCTTGGAGAGGTGAATGTGGACTATTATAACGATGTATTACCACTCACTCCTTCAGGAAATCCCACAGAAAGGCATATAACAGAGGCATACCAGAAGAAGTCAGAAGAGATATTAGGAGGAAAGGTTGATATCTTCTGGTCTGATATACTGAAGATAAATGTGGAAAAGATAAGAGAGATAAGGGTAAACAAAAGGGCGGATTTTCAGGAGATATTAAGGAAGACACTTATCAAATATGGCGGTCCGGGATATATGGTTCCGGAGAAAAAGAACTTCCCTTCTTTTGACGAGACAGTAAAGATGATAGAAACAGCAGGGGGTATTCCTGTGGGTGGCTGGCTTGATGGGACTACACAGGGAGAGGAAAATCCTGATGCGCTTCTGGATTTTTTAGAAAGTAAAGGGATAAAGGTAGTTATGGTTATTCCTGATAGAAATTATAATATCGCAGATAACAGGGAAAGAGAACTGAAAATAAGGAAACTTGATGAATTTATGGCTGCCTGCCAGAGGAGAAAGGTGCCTGTTATATGCGGGACTGAGATGAATAAGTATGGACAGCCATTTGTTGATAACTTTAACAGCCCTGTTATAGGAAAATACCTTCCATACTTTCTATCCAGTGCAGAGATATTTTTTAAGTAATGGACATTAAAGATATTGAATATTTCAGATTAGAAATTTCAGTACCGTGGGCTATTAAATACTTTAAGAACTATATGTAACAGGAAAGCATGATTTAGCGAAAAGGAGAAAAGATATGTACAGGATAGGAAAAGAAGAGGTAAAGGAGATAGAAAAGGTAATAAAAAGTAAACAGTTATTTAGAGTTGGGGACCCCAAACAAGGACATCTTGGAGAGTGTGATAGATTTGAAAAAGAATGGGCTGAAAAGATAGGGACAAGATATGCACTTTTGATGTCAGGAGGAACTTCTGCTTTGATATGTGGGCTTGTTGGGCTTGATATAGGTCCTGGTGATGAGGTCTTAATCCCTTCATATACATTTATGGCAACAGCAACAAGTGTTTTGATGGTTGGAGCAATCCCTGTTGTTGTTGAAGTTGACCAGACCTGCACGATTGACCCTTCTGATATTGAGAAGAAAATTACCAAAAATACAAAATGTATTATCCCTGTTCATATGGTTGGATTACCCTGTAATATGGAAAAAATAACAAAAATTGCAAAAAGGTATAACCTGAAGGTTCTTGAGGACTGCTGTCAGGCAGTTGGAGGTAGTTTTAAAGGCAGGCGACTTGGTAGTTGGGGAGATGCAGGAGCGTATAGTTTCAATTATTTCAAGATTATAAGTTGTGGAGAAGGAGGAGCACTTGTAACAGATGATAGAACTATCTATGAAAGAGCAAGTATATTCCATGACAGTGGAACTGCATTCAGGCCTTATGCTGGTGAATTTTCCATTCCTGTATTTGTTGGGCTCCAGTTCAGGGCGAATGAGATTATGGGAGCAATGATGAGGGTTCAGCTAAAACGGCTTGACGGAATTTTAAGGGATTTAAGAAAAAACAAAAGAAGATTGATGGAAGAACTTAAAGATAATATTAAAGGTATAAACTTTGCCCCATCAAATGACATAGAAGGTGACTGTGGAGTTATGATAACTTTCAGGTTTGATGATGGTGTTGTTGCTCAAAAATTTGCTTCTTTAGTAGGTGGTTATCGCCCAATAGATTCAGCAAAGCATGTATGGTTTGACTGGAAACCAGTAGTAGAAAAAAGGATATGGCATAAACCGTCTTTAAATCCTTATAATTTCCCTGAAAATAAGGACTTAAGGATGAGTTTTACAAAAGAGATGTATCCAGAATCAATAGAAAACTTAAGTAAGACAGTATTTGTTTCTGTGTCTCCTGAATGGAAAGCAAAGGATATCAAGGAAAAGGTAAAGATAATAAAGAAAGGATGGGAAGAAGCACATAAAAATGGAAATTAAATTTTTTGATGTGAATATGTTCATCGGAAGACCGATGAATGGGTTATTTGGTTCCGTCATATCTGCCCGGGACCTTATAACTGAAATGGACAAACAAAATATTAAAAAAGCAATTGTCTGGCATATCTTCCAGTATGAGGGTTCTCCTGTTGAAGGAAACAGAATTCTTGCCCGGGAAATATCAAAAAGTGAAAGATTATATGGTTGCTGGACAATTCTTCCACCACAGACAAAGGAAGTGATTGACAGGGATTTTTTTAAGAAGATGAAGGAAAACAGAATTGTTGCCCTGAATGCATTTCCTGAATGGCACAGATTTGTGATGGATAAGGTCAGTTTTGGGAAATTTTTTGGTGAAATTTCAGAAAGAAAGGTCCCTCTATTTTTGACAATGGGAAGGGCATGTATCTCCTGGGACTCTTTATATCGCCTGATGCGGGATTTCCCAAAGATGGTCTGTATACTCTGTGATATTGGCATCTGGGGGGTTGACCGTTATACCTGGCCACTGCTTGAGAAATTTGAGTTTTTTTATCTTGAATCAAGCCAACTTTCACTGGAAGAAGGTGGAATTGAAGCAACTGTTAAAGAGTTTGGACCTGAAAAAATTGTTTTTGGTACTGGTTTTCCTGTTCGTTATCCAAAGGCAGCAATACTTCAATTAAAACATGCTGATATTTCAGAAGATGCAAAAGTAAAAATTGCTTCAAAAAACATAGAAAAGATTTTACAAAAGGTGCAACTATGAACTCAATATGGAAAGAATTTTATGAAAAAGGGAAAAGTGAGCAATGTCCTGTTTATGATATGCATGGCCATATGGGTTCATACAGCAGAATTTATTTTCCTTATGGTGATTTTGACCCTGAAACAATAAAGAAAAGATTTGACCGTGCAGGAATAAAAATACTTGTATTCTGCCATCACTGGTCACTTTTTTCCCCTGATATTGGAAATACGGCAAATATTGAAGCAGTGAGAAAACTTCCTGAACTGCTTAGAGCATATTGCGGACTTAATCCAAATTATCCTGAAATTATTGAAAAGGATGTTGAGGAATTTGAAAAATACAGGGATGTCTTTGTCGGATTTAAATTGCTTGCTGATTATCACGGGCTTCCAATTTCTCATAAAAATTATTCTCCTGCATGGAAATATGCTGACAAAAAAGGGCTTATTGTGCTACTCCATACCTGGGGTGGAAGTAATGTTGATGGTCCTGAACAGGTGAGGATTGTTGCTGAAAGATATCCTGGTGCAAAAATCCTTATGGGGCATTCCTGCCATGGGGAATGGGATAAGGCATTACAATTGATGAAGGACTTTCCCAATGTATACGCAGAACTTTGTGCTGTTGTTGATGACAGGGGCGGGCTTGAAAAATTTATTGATGGCGCTGGTTCGGAAAAAATTGTTTTTGGCACTGACTGGCCCTGGTTCAACCATCATTATTATATTGGGGCAGTCCTTGATTCAGGGATTTCAGATGATGATGTCCACAATATCTTCCATAGAAATGCAGAAAAACTTCTTTCTTCTTTGATTTGAAAAGATAATATACATTACAGGTCTTTTACCAGCAGGAATTTATAGATGTTTTTATGGCCGGTATGGGCAAAACAGGATAGTTTTTTCTTATAAAGGACTTTAAAGCCATTTTTTTCAAAAAATCTTACTGCATCGGAAGAGATTGTTGTAAGATGGACGCCTTTCACTCTTTTATTTTTCAGGTATTTTATATATTCTTCAATGAGTTTTGTTCCCATCCCCCTGTCCCTATATTCCTTTGATATATTTATATGAAGTATAGCGGGATAGTCATCTGAGACATCAGGGAAGAAAAGTTCCTTCTTAAAGAATGCCACTACGCAGTAATACAGGAATGCTATATTTTTCTTCTTAAAGACAAAAGGTATCCTTACAATAGATTTTGCTATCAATAAAGGTAAAATTTTTGTTATCCATATCCTTTTATATCTTTTTATATCAATACAGCCGATAAGGTATCCTGCTACTTTTCCCTCTACCTCTGCTATAAAGATGGATTCCCTTTCATACTCGGTATAATAGAGTGTAAGAATATCTGCAACAAGTTCCCTGTCATCAAAGAAAATATCTGAGGGGCTACCTAAAAAGGCGGTATCGGATGCAATCTTTCGGACAGAGCCCCTGTCGGAAGAAAGATAACCTCTTATTATCAACATATTTCAGTAGTCTATTACCACGACACCCTCTTTGATGCTGCCTTTTTTAATAATAGCCCCTTCCTCATTTACAATCTTATAGTTTTCAGCAGGTATATGCTTTTTGAAGGTGATTGTAAGCCCGTCAAGGTTAAGTTCATTACCCTTCTCAAGTTTTATTGTCAGGGTATTGCCTTCTATCTCTGTATCTGCATATAACTCTTCTCTTGCCTTCCACCACAATGCAAGTTCTGTCAGGCTGGGCTTCCATATATCCTTTGTATCAAGATAGTTTAACATCTCTGTAAGGAGTTTTATTGAGGGTGGTGTATTGATAAGTTCTATATGGGAATAAAGGATAAATGTACCATTGTATTTATAGATTCTTTCAAACCTGGTTTTCATAATAATAAAGTTCTTGGGATTCAGGTGTGTTCGGAAAAAATCTCCATGGCTTACAAATTCTACCAGGTTTAGTCCTGCAGGATGATATGGATAATAGACCGACTCAACAAACCTTCTTTTTCCCAGCATCTCATAAGGGGGCGGATAGACAGCAGCATTTGCGCCATATAAAAAGTCAAGACGTTCAAGAATTTCCAGTGTATTTCTATCAGCACTATATGCAGGCGCCCTGAACCCGTTGACTTTCAAGCCACAGTCCTCAAGTATCTTTCTACCCACATATATCCTGCGCTTCTGTTCTCCATAGGGAAGCCCTGCAAACTCTCTTGCTATATTTGCAACACCTACCTTATAACGTGGAATGTGGTGTGTCAGCCCGTGCAGTCCAACCTCATTACCTCTGTTTGTTATATCTATAAGTGCCTTTGTTACAGGGTCTGTACTGGTAATCTTATATCTGCCCCTATAATAAGGGATAACAAAAAAGACAACCTTATATCCATATTTTTCAAGTAGAGTTGTTAAATTCAGTATCTTCTCCGGCTCGGTTAATTTATATACATCGTCTATTGTAAATACAACCGCTGATTTATGGTTATATGGATAAAGACCTATTGAGATATAGTTATCGTCCTTAAAAAACACAGGAGGTCCGAATATTATATCGCGGTAGTGATGAATGAGTGAGGCAGCCAGTCCACATAAAACTACTACAAAGATAGATATACAGATAATCTTTTTAGACAACCTTTTCTTCATAACTATATTATATCATAGCCGCAAAACTCATTTATAAAACGCTGGTTGACTGAGGACAAATACAGGTGGTATAATAATCCAAATTTATATGGAGGATAACGATGGGAAAAACATCAGTAGCAAAAAAACAGGATATTGAGAAAAGGTGGTACCTTATAGACGCAGCAGACAAAACACTGGGTCGGCTTGCAAGTGAGGTTGCGAAGATACTTATGGGCAAGAACAAACCAATCTGGACCCCCAATGTTGACACAGGTGATTTTGTTGTGGTTGTCAACGCTTCAAAGGTAAGAGTTACAGGCAAAAAACTTGATGATAAGGTTTATTATAAACACAGTGGATATTTAGGGGGGCTGAAGAAAGAGACACTCCGTTCACTTATGAATAGAAAACCAGAGACGGTTGTCACTCTTGCTGTCAGAGGTATGCTGCCCAAGACAAAACTTGGAAGGCAGATGATAAAAAAACTTAAGGTATATAAAGGGAGTGAACATCCACATTCTGCACAGAATCCGCAGCCGGTAGATGTATAGGAGGTAAAAAGATGAAAAAGATTTATATTGTTGATGTAACCAACAGGGATGGAGTTCAAACAGCGCACCTCGGGCTTTCCAAACTACAGAAGACAATGATAAATTATTACCTGAACAAGATGGGTATCTTCCAGAGTGAGGCGGGCTTCCCTACTACATCCCATGAGGTCAACTATCTCAATGCCAATATAAAACTTGCAAAAAAGAAGGTATTATATCCCATACGCCTTTCCGGATGGATGAGGGCAATACCGGAGGATGTGGAGTTAGCATTTAAGAATGTTCCTGGAATTGAGCATATCAATATATCAATATCCACTTCTGAACAGATGATTGTAGGCAAGTTTTTAGGGAAGATGAAGTTTAAGGATGTCCTGCGTTCTATGGTGGATGCACTAAAACTTGCAAAGCAGAAAGGTATAAAGTCCATCGGGGTGAATGCTGAAGATGCATCAAGAACGAAGGTCAAAAACCTGATTGAGTTTGCTGCAACTGCTAAAGAAAATGGTGCTGACAGGATAAGGTACTGTGATACACTGGGTTTTGACTCACCCTTTACCATATATGAGAAGATTTATAAGATAGCAAAGGAAGTTAAAATACCCATAGAACTGCACTGTCATAATGACCTTGGTATGGCTGTTGCCTGCTCTGTTGCAGGTGCGAAGGCAGCCATTGATGCCGGTGTGGATGCTTATATTAATACCACAGTCAATGGTATGGGAGAAAGGGCAGGGAATGCAGACCTTGTATCAGTTATCCTTGCTATAAAATATGCTGATGGTTTTACTGGGAGGTATCAACTGGATGAGAATATCAACCTGAAGATGGCATGGAAGATATGCCACTATGCATCCTATGCCTTTGGTGTGCCCATCCCCATAAACCAGGTGGGTGTGGGCAAAAATGCGTTTGCCCATGCTTCTGGTATCCATGTGGATGGTGCACTGAAAGACAGAAGAAACTATGAACTCTATGACTTTGAGGAACTGGGCAGAGGGGAACCGGAGATTGTAGAAACAGGAAGGATGATATTGATGGGAGAGTATAGTGGGATAAAAGGGTTGAGGAATGTTTATGGAAAGCTGGCAATAAAGTTTAAGGATGATGAAGAGGCACGGAAGGTCCTTACACTTGCCAGATATGCAAATGTTGAAAACCAGTTGCCACTTACAGATGAAGAACTTATATTTATTGCCGAGCATCCTGATGAGGTAAAGGAACTGCTCACCTTAACACCCTAAAGGGTAGTTCGCTTTTAGCGAACTATCAGTCATCTGCAGAGCGGATGAAGCAGAGATATTCCCCTCACCTTTTACCTCGCAGGAGATAGGGATTGATTTATCGCTTTTCCTCGCCCCCAAAGGGACTATCCCTTACCCATATCTCCTCCCCCTTGAGGGGGAGGATGAAGGTGGGGGGAAGAAATACAAAATCATCCCTCTCGCATAGAAAGAGATGGAGGAAAGAGCGAGAGGTAAACAAGTCGTTCGCCAGACATCCCATTTCATGTTTGACAGGTAGAGAGAAAAAAGAGAAAATTGTGGGTAAGGGATAGCCAAAGGGAGAGAGAGTAGGAGTATAGGTAAGGAAAAAAGAAAAGAGTTAAGATATTTGGAAGGAGGTTTCGGGGGAAGAAATTCCCCTGAATATCTTTTATGGGACAGACCATTGCAGAAAAAATTCTCTCTTTACATTCAGGTAAGAAGGTAAAGGCAGGGGAGATTACACTTGCAAAGGTTGATTTTTTGATGGCACAGGATGGGACAGCGCCCCTTGTGATAAAGGCATTTGAACAATTCGGAGCAGAAAAGGTATTTAGCCCCGAGAAGGTTGCATTTGTTATAGACCACAACAGTCCCAGCCAGAGCCAGGGTGTATCCACACTTCATAAGATGATGAGGGACTTTGCTAAAAGATATGGAATAAAACTTTTTGATATAGGTGAAGGGGTCTGCCACATCCTTTTACCTGAAAAAGGGCTGGTAAAGAGTGGGGACTTAGTCCTTGGTGCGGATAGCCATACACCGACCTATGGAGCACTAAATGTAATGTCCTGCGGCGTTGGTTCCACAGACCTTGCGATTGCACTTCTTACAGGAAGTTTGTGGTTTAAGGTTCCTCCGGCAATAAAGGTTATTATAAAGGGTAAAAGGCCAGCAGGTATCTATGGTAAGGATATAGCACTTTATATTGTGAAAACGCTTACAGCAGAAGGTGCAACATATAAGAGTGTGGAGCTTGCAGGTCCCTCTATAAGAGATATTACTATGAGTGAGAGGTTTACCATCTGTAATCTTACAACAGAGGTAGGGGCAAAGTGTGGAATAATGGAAGTAGATAAGAAAACTGAAGAGTGGATGAAAAGGCACAATGTAAAGAAATTCAAACCAGTCATTCCTGACAGGGATGCTGTTTATGAAAGGGAGGTAGAGATAGATATATCAGGACTCTCTCCTCAGGTGGCAAAGCCACATACTGTTGATAATGTCTCTGATATTGAAGATGTTGAAGGTATAGAGATACAGCAGGGATTTATAGGAACCTGTACCAACGGAAGGGGGGAGGACTTTGCAGTAGCAGCAAAGATACTTAAAGGAAGAAAGGTAAAGACGGGTGTGCGGCTTATATGCACGCCTGGTTCCAGTGCAATATACCTTGAGTGTGTGAAGAAGGGCTATATACAGACCATTATAGAGGCAGGTGGCTGTGTTACTAATCCTGGTTGTGGTCCCTGTGTGGGGACACACCAGGGCATTCCTGCTGATGGGGAGAATGTTATATCAACCGCTAACAGGAATTTTAAAGGAAGGATGGGCAATTCTAATGCATTTATCTACCTTGCCTCTCCTGCAACAGTTGCAGCAAGCTGTATAGAAGGGAAGATTACAGACCCACGAAAATACCTAAAAAAGTAGCGGGAGATGGATATATTAAACCTGAAATTATGGGAACTTAAAGGTCTTATTGAAAAACAGGAAGTTTCCTGTGTTGAGGTAGTAGAAAAACTTATCTCAGAGATTGAAAAAAAAGACAGAACTCTCCATAGTTATCTTTCCATAAACCCCCATCTTATTGAAGAAGCCAGAGAGATAGATAAAAAGATAGCAAAAGGAGAAAACCCGGGATTGCTTGCAGGTGTACCTGTTGCGATAAAGGATAATATATGCACAAAAGATATGCCAACTACCTGCGGTTCAAAAATCCTTGAAAATTTTGTCCCCCCATATAATGCCACAGTTATTGAGAAATTAAAAAGAGAGGGTGCTATTATTATAGGCAAAACAAATATGGATGAGTTTGCCTTTGGTTCATCCACAGAAAGTTCTGCCTTTGGTCCTACAAAAAATCCCCTTGACCCCCAGCGTGTACCGGGTGGTTCTTCAGGTGGCTCTGCGGCTGCTGTTTCTGCAAATCTTTGTTTTGCTGCTCTGGGCTCTGATACAGGTGGTTCAATAAGACAGCCAGCGGCTTTCTGTGGAGTGGTTGGTCTAAAACCAACCTATGGACGTGTGTCAAGGTATGGACTTATTGCTTTTGCCTCATCTCTTGACCAGATAGGACCCATTACAAAGGATGTCAGGGATGCAGCAATGATGATGAATGTTATCTGTGGTAAGGATGAGAATGATTCTACTTCTACTGATATAAATGTGCCTGACTATACTGAATTTCTTGACAGGGATGTTAAAAAACTTAAGATAGGTGTCCCTGAGGAGTATTTTATTGAAGGTATAGATAAGGCAATCAGGGATAAGGTGATGGAAGTGGTAAAAAAACTGGAAGATATGGGTATGGTTGTGGAAAAGGTCTCTCTGCCTCATACCCGGTACGGAATAGCCGTATATTATATCCTTGCAACAGCAGAGGCAAGTTCAAACCTTGCAAGGTTTGATGGTGTGAAGTATGGACTCAGGACGGAAAATTATGATAACCTGTATGAGATGTACACCAATACCAGAGGAGAAGGATTTGGAAAAGAGGTAAAAAGAAGGATAATACTGGGTACATTTGTGCTTTCTTCTGGATACTATGAGGCATACTATCTTAAGGCACAGAGAGTATGCTCCCTTATAAAAAAGGACTTTACAGATACATTTAAGGAAGTGGATGTTATTATAACTCCGACAACGCCGGAACTTCCTTTTAGGTTCGGAGAAAAGGCAGAACCCTTGAAGATGTATCTTTCTGATATATTTACAGTAAATGTGAATTTAGCGGGCTTACCCGCGATGAGTATACCTGCGGGTTTTATTTCCTCTTTACCTGTGGGGCTTCAGATAATTGCCCCACATTTCAGGGAAGACAGGATTATAGAGATTGCTTCTCTTATAGAAAAATGTGTAAAAGGAGGGTAATGTGGACAGATTTCTTACGAAACGGGCTTTTATTACAGGACTTATATTGTCGGTTGCCATTTCATTTGTCGCCCAGTATTCTGTAAATATCACCCACAGTTCTTATATGGCGATAGACCATATGCCTGCAGGGGGTATATTCCTCTTCTTTTTACTGGTTTTTATAGTAAATACCATCCTGAAGTCCATAAGACCTAAGTTTGCCTTTTCTTCAGGGGAACTACTTCTTGCTTATATAATGGTACTTGTGGCTTCTTCGGTAACAGAGATGGGGTTTGGCAGTCAGATTCTTCCCATTATCTCAGGTCCTATGTATTATGCCTCCCCTGAAAACCAGTGGGAAAGTGTTATCCTCCCCCACTTAAAGAAGTTTTTGATCGTTACTGATAAGGATGCAGCAAGGTATTTTTTTGAAGGGCTACCTTCAGGGATGAAGATTCCGTGGGCTGCCTGGATAAGGCCGCTTTCTGTCTGGCTTCCTTTTATATTTGTTCTTTATTTTGTTATGTTCTGCGTTGCTTCTATCTTGAGAAAACAGTGGGTGGAGAAAGAGCGGCTTATCTATCCACTTACCATACTACCGACAGAGATGGTAAAGGGTGCTGATGCATCAGGTAAAGTTCCCCCTTTCTTCAAGAATCCACTTATGTGGCTTGGCTTTTCCATTGCCTTTATTATGGGGACCATCAACGCCCTGCACTTTTATTTCCCGATGGTGCCTTTTATAAATCTTGCCCCGAGCATTAAGATATTCCGAAGGACAATGGACCTGCCATTCCGTATCAGTTTCCCTGTTATTGGCTTTACATTTTTTGTTAATCTCAATGTCTTATTTTCTGTATGGTTTTTCAATATCCTTTTTAAGATAATACGGGGCAGTTTTAACATTATGGGCATAGCAAGTCCTGAAAATGTAGGTATCTATGGATGTTCAGGTGAGCCCATCTTCAACCACTTTGGTATGGGTGCAATGGTGGTGATGGTGGTGTATAGCTTATGGATATCAAGGGCGCACCTGAAAGATGTATGGGATGGGGCAACAGGCAAAAGGCAGGTAGATGACTCAGGAGAGGTAATGAGTTATAAGGCCGCCTTCTGGGGGCTTGTCTTTGGCTCTCTTTTCCTTACAGGGTGGCTGATAGTATCAGGGATGAAGTGGTATATCGCTATTTTATTTTTGGTCAGTGCATTTATTATATGGATGGTCCTCACACGGGTTGTATGTGAAGGTGGAATTCCTACACTTGTCGCTACCTCAATTGCTTCGGCACAGATTGTCTCTGCCTTTGGTTCTGCACATCTTGCTCCTATGACGATTGTTGCACTCGGTATGACATATGTCTATGCTGCTGATATAAGGACATTCCCTCTATCCTCCATCTCTATGGGACTTAAGATAAGCAGTGATGCAAAGAAGAATAGTTATGGTGTATTCTGGGCGATAATGTGTGCCATAATTCTTAATATCATAGTCACCCTCATCTTGCAATTACGACTTGGATATAGATATGGTGGTATCAATATGAATGACTGGTACTTCCGCGGTGATGTGACGGCTCCTTATAAATATGTGGCTGAGATGATAAAGTCGCAAACATCCCCCAATAAGATAGGGTGGATAAGTAGATGTATAGGTGCATTTACAATGTGGCTGTTTTTGTTTATGCGGCAGCACTTCCTGTGGTGGCCATTCCATCCTATTGGGATTGTTATAGCACCTGTATGGCTTATTGACAACCTGTGGTTTTCCATATTTATTGTATGGCTTCTAAAATCTATTATTATGCGTTACGGCGGAGTACAGGTATATGATAAGGTTAAATACTTCTTCCTTGGACTGCCTCTGGGGATATATACCTGTGCAGGCATATGGTTTATTGTGGACCTGTTTACAGGGAAAACAGGAAATGAAGTATTCTGGATATAGGAGAAAGAGAATGGGGTTTCTTGATGATAACTATCTTCTAAGCAGCAAGACAGCAAGGAATATTTTTAAAAAAATTTCGGACTTACCTATCATTGACCCGCATAACCATGCCGATGTGAAGGAGATTAAAGAGAATAAAAACTATCCCAGCCCCTGGCAGTTATTTGCAGCAACAGACCACTATGTATGGTCGGTATTGAGAAAGTGCGGTGTTGATGAGAGATATATCACGGGAGAGGCACCTCCTCTGGAAAAGTGGATGAAGATGGCAGAGGTATTCCCTCTTATTGCGGGCAATCCTGTCTATGAGTGGGTCCATCTTGACCTGAAAAGACATTTCGGCATTGAAGAGACATTATGTGAGAAAACAGGAAAGAAGATATGGGATGCCATCTCTGAAAAACTTGCCCTTCCTGAAAATAAGCCGCAGGAGATCTTGAAAAGGATAGGTGTGGAGGTAATGTGTTCTACTGATGACCCTGTGGATATCCTGGACAACCACACTACTGTCAACCAGATGATGGGAAGGACCATTGTCCGTCCTACATGGAGGCCTGACAGGATTATGAAGATAACAGCCCCGAACTGGCGTGAATATCTTTCTAAACTTGAATGTAGATTTGGGAGCAGGTGCTATTCAATAAAGGACCTTGTGGAGATTCTTAAGATATCCCATAACTACTTTGCTGAAAACGGCTGCAGGGTAAGTGACCATGGAGTGGAGGTTCCTTATCCAGCAGTGACAGAAGAGAAAGATGCAGACAGGGTCTTCAAAAAGGCAATACAGGGGGAATCTATATCTCCCGATGAGGCATATCTCTTTTCTGACTATCTCTTTGGTGTGATGGGAGAACTTGATGCTGAAAAGGGATGGGTATTTCAACTGCACATAGGGGCTGTAAGGGATACCAGAAAGTTGCTGTTTGAAAGGATAGGACCTGACTCAGGTGGTGATGTCTCAAGCCACTTTCTGGATATACTGCCACCCCTTGTCTCTTTTTTGAATAGATTTGATAGCCGATTAAAGGTTGTTCTTTACTGCCTTGACTTTTCGCATCAACAGACACTTGCAACAATCTCACGGGCTTTTGGACAGAATATCAGGTTAGGGGCTGCATGGTGGTTTCTTGATACTCCTTACAGTATGAAGAGGCAGTTACATCTCATAGGGACGATAAACCTTTTATCTGCATTTGCAGGTATGGTATCAGATTCAAGGAAGATTCTTTCATATGGTTCAAGGTTTGAGATGTTCAGGAGGGTGCTTTCTGATGTGCTTGGTGATATGGTGGAAAAGGGACAGATGCCGGAAAAGGTAGCAGAAGAACTTGCATACAGGCTCTCTTATAAAAATCCAAAGGAATTTTTTAATCTATAAGCAGGGGGAAAAATGAGAAAACTTATTATACTTTCGGTACTGATATTTTCTTTATACTGTTATGCGGAGGAGAAAGAAGCAGCAGGTAATCCACAGGATATAACTGCATCAAAGGTAGTAGAACTGGAGGCACGGATTGATAAAATGTCTGCTGATATAGAAAATATACAGGAAGAGATAAAAAAGATAAGTGAAGATATAAAACTTTTATTAAAGGCATCCAGAGATATCCAGATTTATATACAGGGTAGTGCTAATATTCCTATGGATAAAGAGGCATGGGGAAAGATAAAAAATGGGATGACAGCAGAAGAGGTCAAGAATATTATTGGACCTCCTGAAAAGATATCACTATTAGTAGGAAGAGGGGAGGTCTGGTATTACTCCGGATTTGGCAGTATTACATTTGATAAGGATGGCAGGGTTGTTTCTCAAAAAACATTCAGGTGATAAGGGGACTAAATGAAAACAGAGACATTTAGCATAAGGATAATACGTTCACCCTGGAGTGATTTTTATGGACGGGAGATAGAGGACTCTGTAAAGAACCATCCTGAAAGTTATCTTAAAGAGATAGCAGAAGAAGGGTTTAATGCGGTATGGCTCCACTGTATCCTCAGGGATATTGTTTCCTGTAAGTCCTTCCCTGAATTCGGGAAAAAGGAAAAGGAGCAGATACCGGCTCTTAACAGGATGGTTGAAAGGGCTGCTCAATATGGCCTTAAGGTCTTTCTGTACTTTTGTGAGCCGAGGGGATTCAGAGAAGATGACCCTTTCTGGAAGAATAACCCTGATGTCAGAGGACAATCAACAGAATTCCATGGAATAGACCCATTTTCTGGAAGATATTATGCACTCTGTTCAAGTACACAGAAGGTTAAGGACTATCTTTACGAGAGCAGTTATAAACTTTTCAAAAAGGTCCCGGGGCTTGGTGGCGTCTTTATGATAACTGCAAGTGAGTTCCATACCCACTGCTATTCACATTATCCGAAATGGCGGCTGAAGTTTGCTGACCCGGTGATGGAAGAATGGGCAAGGATACCCTTTGAGTGTAAGAGATGTGAAAAGAGGGAGCCGTATGATGTTGTTGCAGAGATAATAACACTTATAAATAAGGGAATAAAAGATGCAAAAAAGGATGCAAAGGTTATTGTATGGAACTGGTCGTGGTATATCATTGAGCCAGACCCACAGAAAAAACTCATAAGTCGCCTTCCTCAGGACATCATTCTTCAGGGTGATTTTGAGAGGGGGGGATATAAAAAACTTCTTGGTAAACAACTTGTGGTAGATGAGTACAGCTTGTCCTATACAGGTCCATCGCCAAGGTTTAAAAAGTTGTTTTACCTTGCACGGAAAAGGGGGATGGCTACCACCGCCAAACTGCAGATAGGCACAACACATGAACTCGTGACTGTTCCGTATATCCCTGTACCATACAGGATTGCTGAAAAACTTTACAGGATGAGAAAGATGGGTGTGGACGGCTATTTGGGATGCTGGATATTCGGCGGCGATATATCACCGATGAGTAAGGTAGCAGGTAAACTTTCTACCAATGTTTCTCTTACTCCATCTAAGGCAGTAAAGGAGGTTGCAATAGAGGAATTCGGGAAAGAGCCAGCAGGATATATAGTGAAGGCATGGAGGTACTTCTCAGATGCGTGGTCGTCATACCCTTTCAGTATCCCTTTTCTTTATTCTTCCCCTGTTAATTATGCCACTGCCTATCCTTTTGACCTTTCTGCCAAAGAGATTGAGGCCATCCCCTCCTGGCTACCGCTTCCAAGGGATAAGGATGGACATCTTGCTGTAGCAGGAGATAACCTTAAGCACTGGATTAAGCCATTTTCAGATATTTTTGTCCAGAAGGCATTTAAAAAACTGCTTGCTGAATGGGAAAAAGGGATAGAGACCCTTAAAGAAGGGAAGCAATACCTGAAAGACCCACTTTATAAAAAGGAATTGGACCTCGCAGTCCATATCGCGCTTATTATAAAAAGCACCATCAATATCATTGAGTTTTATAGATTGTTGAAGAGATACAGGAAGGGGGATTCTAAAGCAAAGAGAAGGCTAAAGGAACTTCTAAAAGAGGAGATTGACATTGCCCAAAAGGACCTTGAGATTATCAGAAGTAATAAGGACCTTGGCTATCACCCTGAGGCACATGAATACTTTATCACAGAAAAAGACCTTACCTACAAAATCTCCTTCCTCCAGAAACAGATAAAGACCCTATAAAAACAAATCTTGCTTGACTGTTGTTTAAAAGATAGAATGTCGTATATTTAAAAGATAAAATGTCGCCCTTGACTTAAAAGATAGAATGTCGTAAACCCATCGGCTATGATAGTTTTAAAAGGAGGTAGCCGATGGGGAAAATATATTCAGTAGAGATAAAGAAGCGTTTTGAAGTAATGAATCTTTTGATTTCTGGAGTAATTACAGAGACACAAGCAGCAGAGCAATTATCTTTGTCTCTCAGACAGGTTCAGAGAATAAAGAGAAGATTTATTCTGGAGGGGAAGACTATAGAAACCTTACTTTTCCACAGACAACATCCTCAGGTAAACAAGGTTCCTGATTCTATTTGTGAAAAAGTAGTTTTTCTCAAAGAAAAAGGGTCTCATCGTTCCTGCCAGCATATTTCAGAACTTTTGCCATCTATTTTAACTAAAGAGGAAAAGAAATGGTTTATAAGATGGGGGAAGGCCCATTTTCGCCTTTCACACCAGACGATAAAAAACATTCTGGAACAAGCAGGGCTATATGAAGATGTCTATGAGAGAACCACACCGGCTGTTAGATTTGAGATGGAGAATTTTGGGGAATTAGTCCAGATAGATACTTCTCCTTTTTCTGGTCTATGCGGATACAAAAGAGTTTATTTAATATTAAATCTGGATGACCATTCCCGGATGATACTGGCAGGAAGATTTTTTCTTTCAGATTCTGTTTACAATAATATGCTTATTTTAAGGGAGACAATAGAAAGGTATGGGATATTCAAGATGGGTTATACGGATAATGCTTCTTTATTCAATTATATCAGGCATAAAAATTGGTCCTGGAGGGTTTACAATGGACAGATGAAGTTTTATGATAATAACCCTGATAGGAAGGTAATAACAGAGATAGAAGAAGCACTTTTAGGGTTAGGGATACCCCTTTTAAATCATTATCCAGGCCATCCGAGAGCAAAAGGGAAGATAGAGAGGATATTCAGATTTATTAACAATAGATTTGTTAAGGAGTGTAGAAACAGGGTAAACAGGTTAAATCAGTTAAATAATCTTTTTCAAGCATGGGTAAACTGGTATAACAACAACTGGATAAATAGAGATACCGGCTGTACTGCTGAGGAGAGAAAGACACCTTCAGTTTTCGCTCCATTGCCTGAAGGGGTAAATCTTGACGATGTGTTTTGTCTTAAAGAAAACAGGAAGGTAGACAGAACAAACTCTTTTTCTTATAATGGCAAGATTTATACTCTGAATCATCAGATTAATCTTGTAGGGAGAAAAGTAATACTTCATATTCATCCTGAAAGAAAGATAAGAGTGTGGTACAATGACCAATTTATTGAAGAGTTATCCTGGTAAAATACGACATTTTATCTTTTAAACAATAGAAATTATAGGGGATTAAAAACCCTGCTTTTTGAAATTCATTGTGTATCAAGGGAAAAGAAAAGTTAGAATACGACATTCTATCTTTGCACCATACGACATTTTAACTTTTAAACTACAAGTATTTTTGACATTTTTGAAGAGGTAGTTTAACATTAACGTAGGGTAAATCCTTGTTAAACCCCGTTAAAAAGAAAAAGCGTAAGGTAGATTCATAGAGTGGTATGATATAGCAAGTTGAAAAATTAGGTTAGACTAAAATTCCGACATTAGATAAAGAGATTATAAGTTTTTGGTTTTCATAGATTTAAGATAAGGTGGATTGTGGAAAAGAGGGAAATTTGACACATTTTTTTATTTTTGTTATAATCTTAAGAAGTAAAAATTAATATAAACATATGAAAAAAGGGGAATTAAGTAAAGGAGAGATAAAAAAGATTATTTACGGATTAAGGAAAGAGAGGCAATTATTGGAGACGCATTTATTAAACACAGGGAAACAATTACCTATCTGGATAACAAGTCAATATACATACTGTAAGAAAGGTAATTGTAAATGTACAAAAGGTTTTCCACATGGACCATTTTACTATTTATTTTATAAAGAAGGTAGAAAGATTTACCATAAGTATCTACCAAAGGGAAAATTTAGCCAGATAGAGAAGTTTGCAAATACTTATAAAGTATATAATGAGAGGATGGCAAAATTAAATAAAATAAATAAAGAGATAGAAAAACTTTTAAGGATAAATCAAAAAAACAACTTATTGCCTATACCAAAATGGATAAGAGAGAAAAAGAGAAAGTGAATTGGAGGTATTACACAAGGGATGATGAATATGTAAAGGATAAGTTTTTAAATAAGGACTTTGACACAATAGAGACAACCGGGATAGGTAATTTTGATGGACTATTTGCTTTTTTACTTTACATAAATTTCTTTTCACTATTTGATTTTAGGCCCTCTTGTAGAAAAAGGGTGATGATACCTTTAATTTACCTTCTTTCAACATATAGTTTAAAAGTAATTTTAAGGATAAGTTCATTAAATAGGATAGATAGTTTTTTATTTAAGGATAGGGCATTGCTTGAGATGATTGGCTTTACAGGGGTGCATTTTGAAGAAGGGTTTTCAGGGAGGAATAAAGGCAAACACCTACCATTTAATGTCTCAACACTTGGTAAACTAATAGGTGATTTTTCTCTTTCCCAGACAGATACAATTTTTACCAATTCACTTAAACTTCTATCTAAAAATGGATTTATTAAAAAAGGGGTATTTGCAATAGATTCAACACCATTATATGTTTCTTATGCTTCAACTGATTATGAGAATACAGGAGAGATTATAAAAGAGGGAAAGAAAAGGAAGGGATATAAGTTGATAACATTAAAATATGTAGGGAGAGTTAAGGAAAAAGAGGGGAAAGAAGAAGGGCCTGTGATATTTGTTTCAGGGATAGTGGTCCCTCTAAATGAAAGTGAGAATAAATACCTAATTCCTTTGATAGAGAAAGCGATAAAAAACATAGGAGAAGGGAAGATTAAGATGATAGTGGCAGATAGGGGGTTTTTTTCTGGGAATAATTTATGGGAATTAAAGAGGAAGTTTGGGATTGACTTTTTGATTTATAGTAAGAGTAATATGGATGTGACAAAGGAACTAAAAGAAAAGATGAAGGACTACCAGGAAAGAAAAAAGGACAAGGTGCCTTTACCTTCTGATTATTTTTACCAGGAAGATGAAGAAAATACTATATATGGCTTTAATAATCTTTGCTGGTTCTGGACATATGGAGATAAAACACATCAAGAAAATGTAAAGAAAAAATTGTATAAAAAAGAAAAACAATTTAAGACACATCCAATAGCAGGTGCAATTATAACAAGATATAAAGGGAAAAAAGGGAAAACAATAACACTGCTTTCTTCAAAAAAGTTTTCAGGTAGTTTTACTCCACTTGATGCAGTTAAAATTTACAAAAAAAGACATCACATAGAAAATGAAGGATTTAGAGAATTGAAACAGGGATATAAGATAAATAGATTTCCATCAAGGAAATTTTCTGGTGTTTATTTTCACATAATATTTACACTTTTGATATATAACTTTATTAATTGTTTTAAGACAGAAAAAGGAGATAAACTTGCAGGAATAGGACTTATCCGATTGCATGATGAAATAAGTTGGTATGAAGTAGTAATCTATGCGTATCCACACTTTGGGATATTTGAGATAAAAGAGATAGCTGAATGGTTTGGATATAAAGGGAAAGGGATGAGAGGACCACCAGTTTTAATTTTTTGAATATGAAAAATATAATTTTAAAATTTGTCAAGAGGAATTTTAAAATTCTTAAATCCATTGTGTATCAATGGCTTTTACATCTCTTGACAAATTTCTGGGGAGAGGGTATAATAAAATTGTGGTATAATATATAGCAAGTTGAAAAATTAGGTTAGAGACAAAAATTGACAGGTGGAATTAGATGGGGTAAATTAAAGGCAAACGCAGTTCACTAAATATTTACCTTGACCAAAATCAGTAAAAAGTAGAGGTTTAAAAGTAATGGAGAAAATAGCTTTGATAACAGGGATTACAGGTCAAGATGGTTCGTATTTAGCAGAATTTTTGCTTTCAAAGAGATACAAAGTTCATGGAATAATTCGCAGAAGTTCTACTTTTAACACACACAGAATAGATCATATATATATTGACCCACACGATCCAAACGCAATGTTATTTTTACATTATGGAGATTTATCAGATTCAGGTATCCTTACAGAGATAATATGGAAGATAAAGCCTGATGAGATATACCATCTTGGAGCGCAGTCTCACGTAAAAGTTTCCTTTGATATGCCTGAGTATACCGGAGAGATTACAGGACTTAGTACAACAAGACTTCTTGAAGCTATAAAAAGAAGTGGTATCAAAACAAAATTCTATCAAGCTTCTTCTTCTGAGATGTTTGGTGCATTTCCTCCACCACAGAATGAGCAAACTCCATTCTACCCAAGAAGTCCTTATGCATCTGCGAAAGTATATGCCTATTGGATGACTGTAACCTATAGGGAAGCTTATGGTATTTTTGCTTGTAATGGCATCCTTTTTAACCACGAAAGTCCTCGCAGAGGAGAAACATTTGTTACAAGAAAGATAACAAGGGCTTTGGCAAACATGATAGCAGGTAAACAGAAAAAACTTTATCTGGGCAATCTTTATGCAAAAAGAGACTGGGGATACGCTCCGGAGTATGTTCAGATGATGTGGCTTATGCTTCAACAAGATGAACCAGATGATTATGTTGTTGGTACAGGAGATAGTCACTCTGTGAAAGAGTTTGTTGAACTTGCTTTTAGCTATGCAGGGATAGAATTAGAATGGAGAGGCGAAGGTGTAGAAGAAAAAGGCATAGTAAAATCTCTTGAACCACATCTTACTACTTACCTTTCACCCGGAGATATAGTTATAGAAATAGACCCGAGATACTTTAGACCAACAGAGGTAGAGTTTCTACAAGCGGATATTACAAAAGCAAAGAAAAAGCTTGGCTGGGAACCAGTAGTAAAGTTTGAGCATCTTGTAAAAATAATGGTAGATTACGATATGTTGCAGAACGGACTTAAGCCGAAGGGAGAAGGAATAAGAATCTCTAAAGAGTTAGGATACGGATGGACAAATCATGAGTTTTCTTTTTATGAAAAGATGAGGTAAAGGTGAAAAGTGAAATGTAAGATGGAGAAGGATGCAAAGATATTTGTTGCTGGGCATAGGGGATTGGTGGGTTCTGCGATTGTAAGGAAACTGCAAAAGAAAGGATATACAAATATAATCACAAAAACCAAGTTAGAGTTAGATTTAAGAAGACAGTTAGAAACTGAGAAATTGTTTAAAAAAGAAAAACCTGAATATGTATTCCTTGCGGCCGCAAAAGTGGGAGGAATACTTGCAAATAACACTTACAAGGCGGAGTTTATATACGATAATCTAACAATAGCAACAAATATTATTCACTCATCATATAGGTATGGAGTAAAAAAACTTTTAAATTTGGGCTCATCCTGCATATATCCGAAATATGCGGAACAACCTATGAAAGAGGAGTATCTTCTTACAGGAAGTTTAGAACCAACCAATGAACCTTATGCCATAGCAAAGATAACTGCAATTAAACTCTGCAGATACTATAATGAGCAGTATGGGACTAACTTTATATCAGTAATGCCAACAAATTTATATGGTCCAGGTGATAATTATAATCTTGAAACAGCACATGTATTGCCTGCACTTATAAGAAAATTTCACTTAGCAAAACTTTTAAAGGAAAAAAACTTTGATGAAATTGTAAAAGATATAAAGAGAAATCCATTAGGATTTGGACTTGATGGGAAAGTTAATTTAAAAGATGAAAAGGATATAACAAGGACATTGAAGAAACTTGGTATAACAAAGGATTATGTTGTTATGTGGGGAAGCGGTAATGTTTATAGAGAGTTTTTGTATGTAGAAGACCTTGCAGATGCATGTATATTTTTGATGGAGAATTATGATTATAAGGATATAGGCGAGTTGATAAATATTGGAACTGGTGAGGATATAACGCTTATAAATGTAGCGAGGATGGTAAAGGTTATA
>Ga0078972_1002433_pt1 | contig 61557 bp, 48 predicted proteins | sample YelNatPaOPGAMG01_FD_67568 | JGI IMG/M metagenome (GOLD analysis project Ga0078972, IMG submission 67568) | Hot spring thermophilic microbial communities from Obsidian Pool, Yellowstone National Park, USA - OP-RAMG-01 (SPADES assembly) (version 2) | ecosystem: Environmental > Aquatic > Thermal... | reverse complement strand
CTGAGGCCAAAGTGACCGTAGTCACGCGCAAGAAAATCGCTCGGGTGCGCAAAACCCTTGCAAAATAAGGCTCAACCCCAATTTTCGCACCCAGAATTCAATGGAACTTCCGCTGAAAATCTTCGAAAATGTGAGCGATTTGGCAGTATAACTATCCAAGCTGTCCAAGATGGTACTACAGGAGGCGTGCGGCGAGGCCGAAATACGCCAGCAATGTGACTATATCAGCCAGAGCGAGTGTAACCGGCCCGGCTGCAATCTTGGGATCAAGCTTCAAGGCGTGCAGCAACGTTGGCACGCTCAGGCCAATACAACACGCCGCACACAAGGACAACCATATCCCTCCGCCGATTGTAACCGCGGCAGCGCCGTGTTTCTGCCACATCCATGCCACCGCACCAACCACGATGCTGCAAGCCGTCGCAAGAAGAACGGCCGTGCCCAATTCTCGTTTGAGCGAATCGAAGTACCAACGCAGAGTCGGTCGCTTTGCCCGAAGGGCCTGAATGGCAACCGTCATCGATTGCATGCTCACACTCTCGCCCAAGCCCAATACGAGGGTCAAAAAGAACGCAAGAACCAGGCTCTTGGCCAGGGTCAACTCGTATGCGCCGGCCAGCAAAGCGCAAATGGTGCCGCTGCCGATTGTCGCCAACAGCCACGGGAATCGGAACCGAAAAGCCCGAACCGGCGAGGCACCCCGAACCTGAGAAATCCGAAAACCGATTGACTCGAATAGCGCGTCGGTCTGCTCCCTTTCAGCGAGGTCAAAGGCCTCTTCGGTGAGCAGGCTGACATCCACAACGCCGAGAATTTTTTTCTGGTCATCAACGACCGGGAAGGCAAGGAACCGGTGCATGATGAACGCTTCGCACGCTTCCAGCAAGGTTGCCGTGTGCGGTATGGCAACAACACGCCTGATCATTACGTCGGAAATCTTCTGGTCGAGGGGCGCGGTTAACAAACGTCTTGTGGGGACCACGCCGACCAACCGCGCGCCGTCGTCAACCACGTAAAAATAGACGATCTTTTCGCCGGCGCCTTCGCGACGGATAAGATCCAACGCTTGCTGGATGGTGAGATCGTGCCTGAGTGTTGTCACATCCTTTCGTACCAGAGACAACACTGGCTCCTTGAAATGCTCCGGTTGTTTCGCCATCGCCGCCCAATCTAACAGATTGTTCCAAAAAGCACAGTTCGGTCTGTTGAACTTCGAGCCCGGCACTCTATTTGACGACACAAGCATGCCAAAGGGGAGCGCAGTCCGCCACTTTGCGCTCTGGCGCAGATTGAACGCGCGCCGAATGCAGTCGAGAACAGATGCCTTCAACCGGCGGGCCAACGATCTGCCCCTCAAGGCAAACAGTGAAGCGGAACGAACATTGCCATGGGATCCGTCACCACGGCATGTCTTCGTCTTCGTAACGGCGACGGTAGAATCGCTTGACCTTGACAATGCTGCAAAGCATCGCCCCAAACACAAACCCGCCGATGTGCGCCCACCACGCGATGCCGCCCACAGTACTCGGCACCGCCACAAGACTCAGCGTGCCATTGAAGAACTGCAAAATAAACCACCAACCAAGAAATACCACCGCCGGCACAACAAAAAGCGGCCCAAAAATAAAAGGTGGAACAACCATTTCTATTCGCGCATGCGGATAGAGGCGAAAGTAAGCGCCCATCACGGCAGCAATCGCACCGCTTGCACCAATGGTCGGAATGGTCGAACCAAGATTCGTGAAGATGTGGAGCAGGGCGGCAACCACACCCCCAACAAGGTAAAAAACGAGGTACCGCGCATGACCCAAGCGGTCCTCGACATTGTCACCGAAAATCCAAAGCGTCCACATGTTACCGAGCAGATGTGTCCAGCCGCCGTGCAAGAACATCGAGCTGAGAAAGGGGGTGATTTGTTCGCGCCAGCCAAAAAGCGCCGACACCTGCTCATCGGTGTAACGGACCGGGATGATTCCGAGCATCAGAATCGCGTCCTGGAGTTTTGCGCCGAGGCTCAGTTCCCAGAGAAACACGAGGACGTTCAGCCCGATTATGGCGGTTGTGATTATCGGGAAACGCCGACTTGGTATGTCATCGCGGATTGGGAGCATTTTGTGGCAAGATGATGGGTCTGTCTCGATGGAGCTTTTTGTCAGGCGGCAGCGCGTTTCCAAACAGGAACGTCAAGTTTGGGTTGGAGCGACCGGACAAGGAGCATTTCGCCAACGTTCTCGGGCGTGATCAACCCGACGAACCTGCCGTTGGAATCCACGACCGGCAATGCGGGGCACGCGCAATCCTGCATCTGCCTGAACGCCTGCTCGAATGGATCGAACGCCGAAACCACCGGCAGATCGCGGCGCATGAAATCAGAAACAGGCGCCTGTGGGCCAAACCGTTTCAGCGCGGCTATCATGTCATCGCGCGTGAGAACCCCAAGCACCTGGTCATTAGCATCCACAACCGGGAACTCATGCTGAGCCGTCCGCAGAAGAGCCTCGACCGCATCGTCAAGTCGCGCATCGGGCGCAAGCCGCATCAGATGTGTCATCATGGCTTCCGACACCGGCAATCCGGTGCTGATATCCTTCATTTGTGCGACAGCGGCCTCTTGTTGAGCGCCAAGGAACACAAAGAAAGCTATGAAAATCAGCATCGGATTGTAAAGCAGCCCGAGAAACCCGAACACAAAAGCCAGCGCCTGGCCAACCGATGCCGCGATGTGAGTTGCACGCGAATAGGGCAGTCGCATTGCCAGTATCGCACGCAACATTCGGCCACCGTCCATCGGAAAGGCCGGAATGAGATTGAAAAACAGCAACGTGAGGTTGATGGGAACAAGTTTCGCCAGCAGCCCAACGCCGGGTTGATTCAGATGCTGCAGGCCGCGAAAGCTGATTTCCTGTCCCAGAAAAAGGATGAGGGCCGCTGCAATGACGGCGTTAACAAGAGGGCCGGCGATTGCAACAATCAATTCCTGATTGGGTTTGTCCGGCATGCGCTGCAGTCTGGCCACACCGCCGATCGGCAGCAGAGTTATGTCCGGAGTCTTGATCCCAAAATGCCGGGCTGCAAGCGCATGGCCGAATTCATGGAGCAGCACACAGCCGAATATCGCCAGGATGAAAACAGTCCCTTCAATGGCAGCAGCACTCCCACCCCTTTGGTAGTAACTGAATCCAATCCAGGCAAGAAACAGGAGAAACGTCAGGTGCAGTTTGACGTCGATGCCTGCGACACGTGCAATTCTTATTGACCAGCGCATGGTGTAAGCACTCTGTTCCGCGAGCTGACCCGGTCTTCAGACACGAGAACCTGAGATTTTGAATTTTTTGAGCTCGACCTCCGGGCGCGGGAAGGTCTTGAGCAACTCGCACTTGTCGGCCTTTGCAAGATCGCGGGCGATGTTAACCTCGATGCGCTGGCGGAGGCTCTGGGGCAGTTCGTCCAGAATGAGATGGTTGATCTCTTTTGGAGCAGCGAGCCAGACTCGGAGGTTATTTGTGCGCTGAATCAGGGATTTGATCTGAGCCGCGATCTTTCTTATGAGCCGGCGCTGCATTTCAAGTTCGAGATTGTGGGAATCTGACAGCGGCGTGCCAACCTGGCTGCCTGCGCTGGCGCCACGTCTGCCTGCGAAATCGGTGACCTTGTCTTTCACGCGCACGTGGGCATCGTCGAAGCGGGTTTCTTCAATCAGCTCGAGCCTTGGAGTGCCCCTGGGAGTGAGCTCCCGGCGGTAGGCACGCAACAGGCCAAGATCGGTCACGATCAGTAACTGTGGAGTTTTCATATGCTTTGCTGAGAACGTTTGGCTTTCAGGGATGAAAATGGGGATTTGCAGCAGCACGGTGCAGCCGCAATTGAACGCAATGACTGCGCCGGTACTCGAATAGCGCCCCATGGATGCCGCCCACGCTGCGTGGGAGACATCACGTTTCTTCGCGGATGAGCTCTATTTGGCACTGGTCTGCTTTGCGATTCTTTCGGTGGTGAAAACAAGCTCGCCTTTGCGCACATCAACCGTGACGCGGCTGTTGTCTGTGATCTCGCCTGCAAGCAGTTTCCGTGACAGACTGGTTTCGAGGTTGCGTTGAATGAACCGCTTGAGCGGTCGGGCCCCGTAAACCGGATCATACCCTTCACGGGCGATGTGTTCTTTGGCAGCTTCTGTCAGCACCAGCTCGATGTGCCGGTCTGCAAGTCGCGCCCGCAGGAGCTTCAACTGGAGTTCGACGATCTGTTCTATCTCAGCCAGTGTCAGCGGCTTGAATAGCACGATTTCGTCAACGCGGTTCAGGAACTCGGGTCGGAAATGTGCTCTGAGCTCGGACAACACCCTGTTGCGGATATTGTCGGCGATTTGGCCCGATTGGCTGGCATTCTCGATAAGGTGCGGGCTGCCAATGTTGCTGGTCATGATGATCAGCGTGTTCTTGAAATCCACGGTTCGCCCGTGGCTGTCGGTGAGCCGGCCGTCGTCGAGAATCTGCAGCAGGACATTGAAGACGTCGTGGTGCGCCTTCTCTATTTCATCGAATAAAATCACACAGTAGGGCTTGCGCCTGACAGCCTCGGTGAGCTGGCCCCCTTCCTCGTAGCCGACGTACCCCGGCGGCGCGCCAATCAGCCGCGCCACTGCGTGCTTTTCCATGTATTCGCTCATGTCGATCCGGACAATGTTGTCTTCGGTATCAAACAGAGCTTCCGCCAGCGCGCGTGCCAGTTCGGTTTTGCCAACGCCCGTCGGCCCGAGGAAAATGAACGATCCAATCGGGCGTTTCGGATCCTTCAACCCGCTGCGCGCCCGAATAACAGCGTCGGCAACGGCCTTCACCGCCTCGTCCTGCCCGATCACCCGTTGGTGAAGAATCTCGTCAAGGCGAAGCAGTTTCTCTTTTTCGCCCTCCATGAGGCGCGCAACCGGGATCCCGGTCCAACGCGAAATCACCTCGGCAATTTCCTCGGCAGTGACCTCTTCCTGCAAAAGCCTGCGACCGTTCTTGGCGGCATTGGCTGCCCTGGCTTCGAGGTCTTTGAGCTGCTTTTCGAGTGCGGGGATTCTGCCGTATTGATACTCCGCCACACGCGAAAGATCGTTCTGCCGCCGGGCTTTTTCCATCTCGGTCCGCGCCAACTCGATTGCCTCGCGAAGCTTCTGGATTTCCTCGACCGCGCTTTTCTCAGATTCCCACTGAGCTTTGAGCGCATCGCGCTCGTTCTTGATGTTGGCAAGTTCTTTCTCGAGAGCGGCAAGACGTTCTTTGCTTGCCTGGTCTTTTTCTTTCTTGAGTGCTTCGCGCTCGATCTCGAGCTGCGTGACGCGGCGTTCGAGTTGTTCGAGTTCTTCCGGCATCGACTCCATCTCGGTTCGGAGCTTGGCTGCTGCTTCATCCACGAGGTCTATTGCCTTGTCGGGAAGGAACCGATCGGAGATGTACCTGTGCGAAAGCTGAGCTGCAGCGACAAGTGCCGCATCTTGTATTCGGACCTTGTGATGAAGCTCGTAACGTTCGCGCAACCCGCGCAAGATCGAGATTGTGTCCTCGACACTCGGCTCGTTGACCATTACCGGCTGGAAACGGCGCTCAAGAGCGGCGTCTTTCTCGATGTACTTTCTGTACTCATCGAGCGTTGTGGCGCCGATGCAATGCAATTCCCCGCGAGCCAGCATTGGTTTGAGCATGTTGCCGGCATCCATCGCGCCTTCTGCCTTGCCAGCACCGACCACAGTGTGGATTTCGTCGATAAACAGAATGATGCGCCCCTGGGCCTTGGTCACTTCCTGCAAAACAGCCTTCAGCCGCTCTTCAAACTCGCCCCTGTACTTGGCGCCCGCGATAAGCGCGCCAAGATCAAGCGCAACAATTCGTTTGTCCCGCAAACTGTCCGGCACATCCCCGGCGACGATGCGCCTTGCCAGGCCTTCCACGATCGCAGTCTTGCCGACGCCGGGTTCGCCGATCAGGACGGGATTGTTCTTCGTGCGGCGCGAAAGGACCTGGATGCACCTGCGGATTTCCATGTCGCGTCCGATCACGGGATCGAGTTTGTTCTGGCTGGCCAGCCGTGTCAGATCACGCCCGTATTTTTCGAGAGCCTCGTAAGTTGCCTCGGGGTTGGCACTGGTGACGCGCTGGTTGCCGCGCACTTCTGTCAGTGCTTTGAGGAAATCCTCCTTGCGCACTCCGAGCCTGCCAAACACCTTTCCGACACCTGTCGTGTGCGGTTCGTCGAACATCGCCAGCACGAGGTGTTCCACGGAGACATATTCGTCCTTGAGCTTCTTGGCATGGTCAAGGGCGTGAACCAACAGCTTGTTGAGCCGCTGTGTCACGTAAACGCCTTGTGCGGTCGTGTCGCCGCCCGACACCCGCGGAATTCGGGCCAGCTCTTCCTCGACCTTTGTCTTGAGCAGCTCCGGCGAGACCTTTGCTTTCTCGAACAGGCGCGGTACCAACCCGCCCTCTTGCTCCAACAAAGCCAGCAACAAGTGCTCGACATCAGCAGCTTGATGCTGGTTTCTGCTGGCGATGTTTTGGGCTTCAACCAGCGCTTCCTGGGACTTTTCTGTGAATTTGTTCAGGTCCATGTAATAATCTCTTCAATCGGAGTGGCAGTCGGTGCTGTTCCGGCCGGGCGCACCGCCATGCCAACCCGGCCGGTGATCATCGGGATATGACCGATGCCTGATCAACGGCGTTTGCCGGCGTTTATGACGACGTACCGGCTTCCACCGCCGCTGTACACACGCAACAGCACCCGATCGCCCTTCACCTTCTCGCTGGCTGCAATCGCTTCGTCGGCGTTGGTAACACGTTGCCGGTTGATTTCGATAATGACATCACCCGGGCGAAGGCCGGCTTCTGCAGCCGGACAATCAGGATCAACTTCCACAACCAGTGCCCCCCTGACATTGGAAGGGATGCCCAGACGAGACCGCGACCGAGAATCAAGATCATCAACAGTCACGCCATCCAACGGGTCTGCCGCCGACTCGCGCCGCAATCCGCCCGAAGACCGCCCGGCTTTCGCCAACTTCTCCGGTTCAAGCTCGCCCATTTTAACAGTGAAAGTCTGCTCTTTGCCCTCACGCAGAACTTTGACCGGCACTTTTGTGCCCGGAGGGGTTTGTGAAGCCATCAGACGTAAATGCCTGCTGTCATTAACCTTCTTGCCGTTGAACTCGATGATGACATCGCCTTCTTTGAGCCCGGCCTCTTGCGCCGGCGAATCAGCCGTCACTTCACCCACAAGCGCACCGGTGTTTTCCGGCAACTTGAACTCCTTGGCAAGGTCCGGTGTCACCGGCTGAATGACCACCCCAAGGTACCCGCGCGTAACCTTGCCGTCTGTCACAAGCCGCTCCATCACATACCGCGCAAGGTTGATCGGCACAGAAAATCCGATGCCCTGATTCCCGCCGCTGCGGCTGATGATCGATTGATTTATCCCGACAAGCCGACCCATTGCATCGACCAGCGCACCACCGGAATTGCCCGGGTTAATCGAAGCGTCCGTCTGAATGAAATCCTCGTAATCGACTATCCCCATGCCGCCGCGGCCGGTGGCACTCACGATCCCCATGGTCACTGTCTGGCCAACCCCAAACGGATTGCCTATCGCAAGAACAATATCCCCAACTTCCAGTTTGTCGCTGTCAGTCACTGTAATCGCCGGAAATTTCTTTCCGTCAATCTTGAGGACGGCGATGTCGGTCTGAGGATCCGTGCCCACAATCTTGGCCTCGTAGGTCGTCTTGTCGTCTTGAAGCGCCACCTTGACCTCGTCAGCCCCTTCCACCACGTGGTTGTTCGTCAAAATGTAGCCGTCCTCGGTCACAATCACACCCGAGCCAAGGCTCTGCTCGCGCCGCTCGCGCGGGATGCTCTCGAATGGCATGCCAAAAAACCTGCGGAAAAATGGGTCATCAAAGAAGGGTGAGAACGCAGGATTCTGGCGGACCGTTTTGCTACTGTAAATATTGACCACGCTGGGCGCGACCTTCTTGACCACGTGACTGAACGACAAGGTCGGTCGCGCCTCTGCCGGCAACGCCGAATCATCAACCTTGAGCTTGGGCGGCGCTCCGGCTTCAACACCCGAAAACCACAACACCGCCAACGCAATCGCCAACCAGCCGCCAAAACCAACCCCCTGCAAATAAGAATGTTTGCTTGTCATAAATCAGTTCCAAGTTAAACCAAATTTGATTCTATTCAAAACTAACCTTTCGACACCTATTCCGACACTTCACGCACTGTCCACAACCGCCGTCGCAACCCGCTGCAACCCAAATTGGCAACTCAAAGCCCTCCCCCTGTCCTTCATACACATCAAGCCGGGCGGCGAGCGTGCCTCGCCACCCGGCACTGTCCTGAACCTTGTTAAGAAACCTTCACTTCAATTTGTTTCGGTCGGGCCTTCTCGTTCTTGGGCAGATGCACCCGCAGCACACCGTCCTTGAACTCAGCCTTCACATTGTCTGCGTCGGCATTGTCAGGCACAGCGAAGCTGCGCTCGAACCGCCCATAGTACCGCTCGACGCGGTGGAACTTACGACCCTTTTCCTCTTTCTCAGCTTTGCGTTCACCGGAGATCGTCAGAGTGCCACCTTCCACAGTGACCTTGACATCTTCCTTCTTGACTTCAGGGAGCTCAACCTTGATCAGGTACTCCGCGTCGTCTTCGGAGATGTCAACCAACGGTGCCCATTCAGGTACCGTTATGTTCTCGTCCTCCGTGGTAAGGCTGCCGCGACGGAAAGGATTCCAATCGAACAGAGAGGCCATCCGCCGCTGCATCTCTTCGATCTCTCTGAATGGATTCCAACGAGTCAATGCGTTCATATCTGACCTTCCTGGTCGCGGACTTGTTCAACCTCAGGCGCCGCAAAAGGGTCCGCATTTTCCATTTGCGGCGAGCAGGTACATCTTGCTCAACTCACCCGAGCTGAGCCGACCCGCATTTTCAACTCATCTACATGCAACAACAATGCCGAACCATCCAAAAATCACAATACATTGAAAATCACGTACTTAGATTTCACCTTCGGATCCCTAAAGTCATCAAAATGAGTCAATTTGTCTCTGACACGCAGCAACAAAGTGTGTCATTGTGTCGCTTTTGCCGCGCAAGTATCGACCCTACAGTAATTCAACCGGCAACATGCTCTGTGCTCCACCCCCGAAAACCCGCGGCTGACTTTGGTTTACCAATCAATGTCGCGGACACGATAGAACATAACACCGTCGGTCGATGGCGCAGGGACAGCGAACTGAAAACGCGTGTCGCTCGTGTCATTTGTGGCCCAATCGGACCATTGACACAGGTTCGTCGTGCTCGACAGCACAACGCGGTGGGCCCAAGGTTTCGGGCCTTGGATCTCGAGTCCGCCGTTCGGGTGCGAGAGGCACGCTGTGACGTGCAGCACCTGCTCCTGCTCTTCGCCCCAATCGGCCACGATCGGCGTTGTCACCACAGCTCCGCCTGAATCGGCAAGGCTCAGAAAGAAACTGAGCGGGCGGTCTGGCGGCAGGAAGGCGCGAATGTTGCCATCGGCGATCTGAGCGGGAACACTCTGCCATGTGCGCTGGTTCCAAGCTCCCAGGTTGGTTGTGTAGTTGAGCGCTGCGTATTCAACTGCGAGTGGGGAAATGAACCATGCGGAAACACACGCGCCTTCGCGGACGATTGGGCCGAGCCTTGGCAAAGGCAAACCCCCTTTGAGCCAGTGATCCATGAACCGATTGATTTCGATGTCGGCGCCGGGGATTGTGTGGACATAGCCGTGCACGCGAAGAGGCGGCACCGACAGTTCGGCGCCCATGGGAACCAGCGCAGCCGATCGGATAAAACCTGTTGGTGGAAAGAACGGGTCCGAAGCGCCACTGGCGAAGAGCCAGCGGCAAGTTGAGCCAGTCAGATAGCTGGCGGCGTCGAAGCAACGCGCCCAGAACCGACGCGATTCGCAATCCAGCGACTGGATCAGGTCCGCGACGAAAGAGCCTTCTTGAAGATAGCCGGCGCCGAAGACCAATGCCGCAGCCTGTGGGCGATGATCAATGCTCGCTGCAATGGCAGCCACACAACCGCCCAGACTCAAGCCATGAACACCGATGCGCGTCGCATCCACTCGCGGGCGTGACGCGAGCAGCGAACAACCGCGTATCACAGCAGCCACTGCGTGGTACATCCACTGCTGGTCAATTTCCTCCGCTGTGAACGAACGGAACCGATCGGCCAGACCCGGCCCGCCGTCGGGCAGCCTGCCATCCGGCCCATCTCCATTCAGGTCCATCGAAAGCGCCACATAACCGCGGTCAGCCCAGTACAGCGCCCAGTCGGCGTTCGCACCTCGCCCAGCGCCATGTACCAAGGCCACGGCAGGGAATGGAGCAGAATCGTTGGTTGGCTCGGCGTAGTAAGCAAAGACGCGTGTGGGATGGCCTTGATACGGCACACTGCTGTAGAAGACCTGCTGGACCCTGCCCGTGGCCGGCCCCCAAGCAACGTCAGGCGTTTGCTCGAGCGACTGAATGTTCCACGGCCATGTGCCGCCGTCGGCTGCAAGTACACCAACAATCCACAGCAACGCACCAGCCACCAGCCACGGACTTATTAGCAAGGCGCGTCGCACAAGCAATGAGGCTATATATGGCGGCCCGGCAATTCAAGTCCGCGGCCACCGGCAACAACGTCGAGCAAACACTTCAACCGTCAAACTGCCCAGCCGGGCGCAGGTCAAACGCTGCACCGTAGCTGGCTGGATTCCCGAGCTGGGGCAAACCAGCCGGGGCGCAAACCTCGTCGGCAGGCCGGGCGCCACTCTGTTAGCGGCTCGTGATGGTGATGTGAATTTGTTTTAACCCAGCGCTTCGGCGTAACGTTTCGCCACCTCGCTCCAGTTCACAACGTTCCACCAGGCTTTCAAGTAATCGCCGCGGCGGTTCTGGTATTTGAGATAATAGGCATGTTCCCAAACGTCCACGCCCAGAATGGGTATTCCTTCACACCCGGCGATGTCCCTGCCCATGAGCGGATTATCCTGATTGGGTGTCGAGGTGATTTCGAGTTTGCCGCGGTTCAAGAGCAACCATGCCCAACCGCTGCCGAACCGGCCAAGGCCGGCGGCTTCAAACTTTTCCTTGAAAGCGTCAAAGCTGCCGAAAGTTGAAACGATTGCATTCGCGAGCTGGCCGGTTGGCGCTCCACCGCAACCCGGGCCCATTATGCGCCAAAAGAACGTATGATTCCAATGGCCGCCCCCGTTGTTGCGAACTGTGGTGCGGATGGAATCCGGCACTGAGCTGAGGTTTGCCAGCAAACGCTCTATGGGCATTGACTCGAGAGCCGAGTGCCCGGTTATGGCTTTGTTGAGATTGGCAACGTAGGCGCCATGGTGCTTGCCATGGTGGATTTCCATTGTAACAGCGTCGATGTAAGGTTCGAGCGCGTCCTTTGCGTACGGCAATGGTGGTAGTTCGTGTGGCATGGCTTTTTGTTCTCGTTCGTATGTTACTTGTTGTTATTTTCGTTTGCGATCGTGCTGTCCGCTTGTTGGACGGTGCAGTCGTCAGCAATGGGGATAGTAGCACGCGTTCGTGCGGGCGCAAACGACGCTCGATCGGACTGGCGGGGAATTTCGCTAACCTTTCTCGATGCAGGCGTAGGCGTTGTGGTTGTGGATGCTCTCGAAGTTTTCCGCTTCCACCTTGTACCATGTCACATCCGGGTGCGCGTTGAGTCGGAGTGCGATGTTCCGAACAAGGTCTTCGACAAACACGGGATTCTCGTACGCGCGTTCGGTGACGAACTTTTCGTCCTCGCGTTTCAGGAGCGAGAACAATTCACCGCTGGCGGAATCTTCGATGATGCTTATAGCATCTTCGATCCAGACCGATTTGGTTGACCGGATTTGCAATGTGACAGTACTGCGTTGGTTGTGGGCGCCATGCCTGCTGATTGCCTTTGAACAAGGACACACGGTCGTAACATTGGCAATCACTGTCAAAACAAAGTCTATTTCATTCTGGCATGCGGTCGCAGTGAACCGTGCTGTGTAATCCATCAGCCCGACCAACCCGCTGGCCGGGGCCCGTTTTCCAAGGAAATATGGGAACTCCAATTCAATGTGCGCCGTCTTGGCCTTCAGCTTACGCTGCATCGCGCGAAGAATATCGGGGATGTTGTCAACGTGGATCAGGTTCCCGTGTGCATGAAGCACCTCGAGGAACCGGCTCATGTGCGTGCCTTTGAATTCCTTTGGCAGGTCCACGTACATCCCTATTGTGGCGATTGTGTTTTGGATCGAATGTGCTTTGTCCCGAAGCTGAATTGGGAAACGAAGGCCGCGCACACCGACCTTGTCTATGCGCAATTTGCGGTGGTCTGGTTCGCTTTGCTTGTCTTCAAGTTTCCCGTCACTCAAGTGTTCAACGCGCGATTGTGACTCTGGTTCCATAAGGTCTGCATCTCGCAGCATAGAGAAGAATAGCAGTGCGCCCGGTGGTTGCAAACAATTACAAACCCATTTGCGTTGATCCGGGTTTGAAAATCGCGTGGCCGCGCTTTAACCTCGACCCATGATTTCAAGAGTTCGATTGCCCCGGCACTGGACCTTGTCCGTTTGCATTTCCGCAGCCTGTTCGGCATTGTGCCTCGCAGCACCATCGGGCTTCCCCTTGGACGGGACCTGGAAGTTCAAATTGGACCCGCAAGACCTCGGGCTCAACCAGCGTTGGTATCAACAGACTTTCCCAGACCAGATACGTCTCCCGGGTTCTCTCCCGGAACAGGGCATCGGCGACGAGATTTCCACCAACACCCCGTGGACTGGCGACATCGTGGACCGTTCATGGTTCGATGCCCCTGAGTATGAAAAATACCGGCACCCGCCCACTGTAAAAGTCCCATTCTGGCTCCAGCCCGAGAAATACTACGCCGGCCCAGCATGGTACCAGAAGGACATCATCGTGCCACAGCGATGGGCTGGCTACTCGGTCTTCCTCATCCTGGAACGCCCACATTGGGAAACTCGAGTGTGGGTGGACGGCGAACCAAAAGGTTCAAACCTCAGCCTTTCCACTCCGCACGAATATGATCTTGGCTCGCTCAAGCCGGGCCTTCACACACTGACAGTGCGCGTTGACAACAGGCTTGTTATCGATGTCGGTCGTAATTCACACAGCGTTTCGGATCACACCCAGGGCAACTGGAACGGCATAGTCGGAAAAATCCGACTCGAACCAAGGCCAAACGTCTGGATCGATCATCAAAGGATTTTCACTGAAGGTGACAACACCGTGCGCATCGAGGTTTGCATTCACACAAAAGCGCCCCATAAGGTCGCAGGCACGCTGGCCACGGAAGTGCGCGAAAAACGATCCGGCACCAGACTTGGGCGGGTAAAAACTGCTTTCGAGTGCGCGCCCGCCACTCGAGTTGGCGAAACAAATCCCATTCTCCAGCAGACAAACATTCTGGTTCTGCGGCTCGAGCGCCCTGCCGAGCGCTGGAGCGAGTTCAGTCAGGCGCTTTACGAGGTGACCACCGAGCTCCGTTCCGAGCCGGAACGACAATCCCACATCGCCAAAGACACGTTCGGGTTCCGCGACATCGCGACAGACGGCACTCAGTTCATTGTCAACGGACGTAAGACATTTGTGCGCGGAACACTCGAGTGCTGCATTTTCCCAAAAACCGGTCATCCGCCGACTGAGATTGGCGAATGGCGACGCCTCATTCGCATCGCAAAAGCCCACGGGTTGAACAATCTCAGGTTTCATTCGTGGTGCCCGCCCGAAGCGGCGTTTGACGCGGCGGACGAGCTCGGGATGTACTTGCATGTCGAATGCGCTTCATGGGCAAACCAATCAACCACGATCGGTGACGGCAAACCCGTTGACCAATGGGTTTACGATGAAGCCGATCGCATCCTCCGCGCCTACGGCAATCATCCGTCTTTTGTATTCATGCTTTACGGTAACGAGCCCGGCGGCAGACAACACGAAGCGTATTTGAGAAAGTGGGTCGATCACTACAAGAAGGTCGATCCGCGACGGCTCTACAGTGGCGGCGCTGGTTGGCCTCAGCTCCCGGAAGACCAGTTCCACGTCACGCCCGACCCGCGCATTCAGGCATGGGGAGCAGGACTCAAAAGCCGCATAAATGCCCTGCCACCGGAGACACGGACCGATTACCGCGCTTATGTCGCCGCGCGGAAAGTGCCCGTCATCAGCCATGAAATCGGCCAATGGTGCGTATATCCCAACTTCGACGAAATCTCCAAGTACACGGGTTACCTCAAACCGCGCAATTTCGAAATCTTTCGCGACAGGCTGGCTGAACACGGTATGCTCGACCAAGCGCGCGAGTTCCTACTCGCATCCGGCAAATTGCAGGCGCTCTGTTACAAGGAAGACATCGAGTCCGCATTGCGCACGCCCGGGATGGGCGGGTTCCAATTGCTCGACTTGCACGATTTCCCCGGACAAGGCACAGCCCTCGTCGGCGTCCTTGACCCGTTCTGGGGCGAGAAAGGCTACATCACCGCGCGCGAATTCAGCAGGTTCTGCGGCCCAACTGTCCTGCTCGCCCGCATGGACAAACGCGTCTTTACACAGAATGAGGCGTTGGAAGCCGATATCGAAGCCGCAAATTTCGGACCTGTCCCGATCCACGGCGCTGAAGTCCGCTGGCGCCTCGTCCACCAAAACGGCTCGATCGCCCGCTCGGGTACACTCCCGTACCAGATCATTCTGACCGGCAATGCCATTCCGCTCGGCCACATTCGCGTTGACCTCCAGAACGCGCCCGCACCTGCTCGCTACAAACTCGTCGTTGACCTCCACAAAACTCGGCCCTCGAACCTCAAGAAAACCACCGGGGAAATCGCAAACGACTGGGACATCTGGGTGTATCCAGCGCAAGTGGAGACGACGACGCCCAGCTCAATCAAGGTTACTCACGAATTCACTGATGAAATTGCCCGGGCTCTCGAAGCCGGCGAAACCGTTCTCTGGCTGTTACCACCCGGGCGTGTCCGCCCCGATCCCAAGTTGGGCAAGGTCCAGTTGGGGTTCTCAAGCATATTCTGGAACACTGCGTGGACAGGCCGACAGCCACCACACACACTCGGCATACTTTGTAAACCGGAGCATCCGCTTTTCGCGGAGTTCCCGACCGAATTCCACAGCAACTGGCAATGGTGGTACCTTGTAACACGATCCGGTGCAATGATACTCGACCAACTGCCCGCGGAACTCCGCCCCACGGTGCAGGTGATTGACGATTGGGTGACAGCGCGAAAACTCGGTCTGCTGTTCGAGGCCAAGGTCGGTCGAGGCAGACTGGTCGTGTGCAGCATCGACCTTGAACGCGATCTTGACACGAACCCTGTGGCCCGCCAGTTCAGGCACAGCCTCTTCAATTACATGACGAGCGATCGTTTCGCACCGAAAATTTCGGCCACTCTCTCACAAGTCAGGTCCGTCGCGGCACCAACTGACTGATGTGCAGCCCAGGTTGGGCTGAGTGTTCAGGCGTCGGGCCCGCCATGCGCTTTTTCATGCCGCCTGTTGCACTTCGAACGTTGAGCGTTGTGCGGCGGACGTTTGGCGTTCGCCACTACAGCGGCGGACAGCAGGGGGTGTTGGTAACACTCAACATCCAAGGTGTGACCCAACAACGGTCTTTGGCCAGACAATTCGAACCGAGCTTGTACTCAACGCCGGCACAGCCGCAGCCGAACGCTCATGTTGTGACAACTGCGCTGGTTGCAGGAATACCAGTGTGTCGCGCCGTGCTGAACGGGGAGACTAGTTGAGCCGCATCGGCATGATGACGTACAAGAACGGGCTGGTTGTCTTGAGAAGGCCGGGGCTCAACTCGTCGGTCAACTCGAGATACACCTCGTCGTCATCCAAAGCCTCGAGAGCATCGAGCAGAAAACGCGGGTTGAACGCTATCACCATGTCTGTTCCCTTGTAGTTTACAGCCAAAGACTCGCGCGCTTCGCCCACGTCAGGAGTGTTGGATGTGATCAACAGATTGTCTCTTGTGAAACTGAGCTTGACGGAGTTGCTCTTCTCGCTGGTCATGATCTCGGCGCGCCTCAGGGCCTGCACAAATTCCTCGCGAACGAGCGTGACGCGCTCCTTCGAGTCGCGCGGTATAACCTGCTGGTAACTCGGGTAAACACCTTCAACGAGCTTCGTCACCAGACGAGACCGAACGCCCTGCTCGGGCTTGAAATTGAACGCGGCCTGGTTTTGAGCCACCCAAATCTCGACTTCGCCTGTGCCTTTCACCAGCCGGATCATCTCCGCGACGGACTTGCTCGGCACGATGAACTCGCAGGCGCCATCCAAACTCAGCTCGACTTCATCCTCTGCCAGCGCGAGCCGGCGCCCGTCTGTGGCGACAGTTGTAAGCTTGTGTTCCTTGAACGAAAAGAACAGGCCGTTCAACACGTATCGGCTCTCATCGTTTGACGCCGCAAACGCTGTTCTCTGAATCAGGCGCTTGAATCTATCCTGCGGTATGGTAACAAGCGGCGCGCCACCCACGTCCGGCATTGGAGGAAAATCATCAGCCGAAAGTCCGTTGATGCGGAAGAACGACGGGCCCGCGCTAATCGCCGCATACAGCTTGTCGTCAACCTCGATCTCGATTTCTCCAACGGCAAGTTCTCTCACAATGCTCACCAGTTTCTTCACTGGCAACGTCACTGCGCCGGGAACCTCAACCCTGGCTTCGACTGTGGCTGATATTGTCACATCCAAATCCGTCACTGTCAGTTCGACTTGGCCTTCCACAGTACGAACCAGCGCATTCGAGAGAATGGGCAATGTTGTCCGAGAAGGGACGATGGTGTGTATCGATTGCAGGCCATCGCTGAGCTGATCTTTTGCTATGGACAGTTTCATTCGGTGTTAAGACGACAATGTTGCGCGTCTCAGAGTCATATTATTAAGGGCTGTGAATAGGTCAAACAACATTCGTTGTCAAGGTTGGCTCAAGCATTTGTGCAATGTCAACCATTGTGAAAATCTTGTGGATCACTCTGTTCAATTACGTTGTTCGGCGGTTGACCAGCCCTTGTTTGCCACTTTTTCACAGCTTTTTCGACTGTTTCGATGACTTGTCTTGGTGCTCGGAATGCAGCAAGGAAATGCGAGACATCTGCGACAATTGTACGCGTGGCTCTTGTGCCGGGGTCTGGGTATGCGAGCCCGGCTGCGCGCAGCGCCAGGGGATAATCGCTTGATCCAGCGGCGAACTTGTTCTTGTTCAGGCCCTCGTCCCAGTACAAGGAATCGCCCAACACGGGAAATCCCGTCGCAGACAGGTGCGCGCGAATTTGGTGCATTCGACCGGTTTCTGGTTGGACCAAAACTACCGAGCAGTCCACAGAACTCAGCAGGCTGTACGTTGCAACGCAAGTGAAGTTTGTTGAAGCTGCCTTGCCGTCAGCTCTGCCAACCTTTACGTGTGGTTGAGGCGCCGTGCAAACTGAGATCGGCATGGAACAGCGCCAGGTTTTCGGCGGAAGCCCGGCAACAATTGCGACGTAAAGTTTTTTCACGCTGCCGGTCTCGAACAGGCGTGTGAAATGTGCCAACGCCATTCTGTTGCGTGCCAGAATCAGCAAGCCCGAAGTCTCAGCGTCAAGGCGGTGGACATAACGAAGAAACCGAAGGTTCCGTCGCGCCACCCATGTATGCCGTTCTTGGATGGCGATCTCGAGAGCACGCTGGAGGTTTCGAGAAGTGTGTTTCCAGTGCCGCGGCGCGAGTAACCAATCAGCAGGCTTATCAATCACCAGCACGTTTTTGTCCTCGTAGATGATCAAGGCACGCTGGCGAGCGGGTAACGGGATGAATTCGCAGGTGGTTGTGTGCACGGTATCAGGCACCAGCTTGCTCCAAGATTGCCCAAATTGTTTGTGGGGCATTGCCTTCCAAGCGATTGTTGACGTAGATAAACGCCCGCTTCGGCCGTGCGGCTGTCGCGTTCTGAATTATCTCCACAGCTCCTGCACGAGCGGACGGGCATGGACGGACAATCCGGTCATATGGGCTAAACTCTTTGACAGCAAGGGCGTAGGGATGCCCGGGTTCGAGAAGCAGGCGTGCGGCAACCATTTTGTCGTTCGTGAACGCGCCGGGCCGCCTAAGTTGCTCGGGCAAAGGCGGCATTCGTTCCCAGCTATTGAACACGTGTGTCACGTCATGCTTTCGCAGGACTTCAAAATAGAGAGGCTCGAGGAAGGTGGAGTTGCGGATTTCGACGCCGTATCGCCACCCGGTCGGGATGCGACGGAGGAATGTATCCAGTGCAGCAACAAAATCTCGGCCACGCTCGAACTCCGACCTGTGAAACGCCGAGAACTCAAAGATTAGGAGACCAACCTTCGGCTTGATCGTTTCGCACGATGCAATGAACTTGGAAGCGAATAGGTCAGGATTGAGGAAGTCGGGGTTCATTTGACCGGCACGAGGACCCAACCTTGCGAGGTTCGGAAAACGCCGGATGGTGATTTGGTCTGTCACCTTGATGGCGAAGAGGAAATCATCTGGCACTTGTGACGCAAGCAATTGCAGATCAGAAGGTTCGGGAAACCTGTAGTACGCGGAGTCAACGCAGACTGTCTTGAAAATCTCTGCGTACTCCTGCAGACACGTGCGATTAAACACTGGCTTGGAGAATTGACCGTGGTGGGTATAGCGCTCTGGGGTATAGACCTGGCCGAGCCAGCCTTCATATTTCCATGACGAAGTCCCGATGAACACGCCGTTTTGAGCCATTTTGGCGAGGCGGACGGCCAGTTCATTTCGCTGGAAAGGCGTCATTTCAATTCGGTTGTGGCAGCGCCGTGCTCTGTTGACCATATCACAGGACGACCGATTGGGCAACGCAAAAGGTACTTATACGTATAATAATCACCGCTAATTATCGCGTCGATTTGATTGGCGATGAAAAAGGTTTGTCTGTTGTCGCCGGAGTGATCTTGTGGTATGATCGCGGCGTGGTCCAGGAAAAGAAGCAGTACGATGTTATTGTGGTGGGTGGCGGCCATGCTGGCGTTGAAGCGGCATTGGCCGCAGCGAGGATGGGGGTCGAGACCTTGCTGGTTACCATGAACTTGGACACCATCTGTCAGATGTCCTGCAACCCGGCCATAGGTGGACTTGCCAAGGGTCATTTGGTGCGGGAGATCGATGCTTTGGGCGGGCAGATGGGATTGGCAACTGACCTGAGCGGGCTCCAATTCAGAGTGCTGAACCGAAAGAAGGGACCAGCCGTCTGGGCACCACGTGCGCAATGTGACAAGAAGGCGTACCAATTCGAGATGAAGAAGGTCTGCGAACGTCAAGAGCGACTTTCCTGTGCGCAAGGCGAGGTTGTTGCGGTAACAACCGAGGGGGGCAGGGTGACGGGGATCGAGACAGCACTGGGCGTTCGGTTCGTGGGACGCGCGGTGATCCTCACCACAGGCACATTTTTGCGCGGGCTGTTGCATTTCGGGATGACGAGGATTGAAGGCGGACGTGCGGGCGAGGCAGCGGCGTCAAAGCTAAGTGACTCTTTAAGAGCCATTGGATTGACGCTGGGCCGGCTTAAGACTGGCACACCACCACGGCTCTTGCGGCGGACGATCGATTTTTCGAGGACTGAACGCCAAGACGGGGACGAACCTGTGCCATATTTCAGCCATTGGACAGACGAATTGTTCCACGTGGAACAAGAAAAATCAATAACGGACCATGGACACAGGTCGTCGGCTTATCCGCCGAACTCGGTCTTGGCGCAGGCTGGCGGCCAAGTCCCTTGTCACATAACCTATACCACCAGCAAAACAGCCGAGATCGTTCGAGCAAACCTTCACAAGTCACCGCTTTACGCTGGAGTGATCAAAGGCGTCGGCCCAAGGTACTGCCCCTCGATCGAGGATAAGATTGTTCGGTTCGCTGACAAGCAGCGACATCAGTTGTTCTTGGAACCCGAAGGCATAAATACCGAGGAAATCTACATCAACGGCCTCTCGACAAGTATGCCGTACGAAGTCCAAGTCGCTTTGGTCCGATCAGTCATCGGCTGTGAAAACGCAGAGATCATGCGGCCCGCCTATGCGGTCGAGTATGACTACGCTGACCCTACTCAACTAAGCCCGTGGCTCGAAACCAAAGTCTGCAGCAACCTGTTCTTGGCCGGTCAGATCAACGGGACAAGTGGTTACGAGGAAGCGGCCGGGCAAGGGATCATGGCTGGGATTAATGCGGCGTTGCGTGTCAAAGGGCTTCCACCGCTCGTCCTTGGTCGAGACCAAGCTTACATCGGTGTTTTGATCGACGACTTGGTGACCAAAGGGACCAACGAACCGTATCGGATGTTCACCTCGCGGGCGGAGTACAGGCTTTTGCTCCGCCAAGACAATGCCGACCTGCGGCTGTGCCGGATAGGATATGAACTTGGGCTGCTGCCGAAGCGGCGTTACGAGAAGTTCCTAGCCAAGGAAGCTGCGATCAACGCGGAGCTCGAACGTTTGCGTTCGACAAAGGATGGGTCGCTGACTTTAGAGCAGATTTTGAAGAGGCCGGACGTCCGGCATGGCGACCTGCCGCAGCCAGAACACGCTGTGCCTGATGACGTTGCCACAGAGGTCGAGGTTATTGTCAAGTACGCAGGTTACATTGAGCGACAACAGGCCGAGGTCGAGCGCATGCGTCAGATGGAAGGCATGGTGATTCCGGATTGGGTGGACTACGACGCAATTCTTGGTTTGAAGACTGAATCGCGACAGAAACTGAAGCGGATCCGGCCGCAGACATTGGGGCAGGCATCGCGGATTTCGGGCGTGTCGCCATCTGATCTTGGGATGATCATGATCTGGCTCAAAGCTCGTGGCGGGGCAGGGTCAGGGAGACGGCCATAAGATTGTGGGGCTGGCTTTGGGGGGGCGGCTGGTCTGTGGTACGGGGTTGATAGTGGGAAAGCACCTGTATTGAACAACGACAACTTCTACGCGACGTTCATGCTATAAGCACCGCTAATATGGTCGATTAGCGTTTTGGCCGCGCTGGAGTTGGTGCTACCAACAAGTAAACCCAAGTCCAGGTTCAGACCAGCCACGCACAACGTCAGTCCCGCGAATCCGGATTCTATTGCCTTGGCGCGGTTTTTCCCAAGGCCGAAAGACCTCACTATCTTTATCGCCCGAAGAACGCGGTGAGTCTCAGGCGACCTGAGTCTGAAAATCTTCGCAAATATTGATCGATTTGTCAGTATAAGCGTGGTCTGGACTGATCCGGCCAGCAGCATCGAGTCGGGCCAAATATCGTGTCTGTCCCCACATCCAGCCCATCATGCGCCCTTTCGATCACCCCGTTGAAAGTTGAGAGTTGAGCGTTGGACGTTCAACGTTCCTGATCGGCATACCGGACATCGTGCCTGTCCCCATATCCGGGTGACCGGCAGCCTCGACCGCCCGACGGGCGCGCTTGGTCAGGTCCGCCGGCTCAAAAGTTTGGTTGCCCAAATTCCGTGTCTGTCGCCATATCGCGTCCAGGTCCAAGCGGTTCTCCTTCCCAAACGCCCTGGTAGAGGTCCAGAACCCGTCCAGCTTTGAACTCAAAGTCTGGATCGCGGGGAAATATCCAACTGCGGTGATGCCATGGACGGATTGCATCTTGGTTGAGCCACCTCCACAGGGTGGTGCCGCTGATCTGAGCCACAAGTCCCCTGTTGACCACTTCAGCGACCAGATCGTTCCGACTAAACCGCGACAGGGGTAGGCCAGTGGTTGCTGGCAACTCACAAGCCAGAGCCTTCACTGCCACCACCAGTTCTGGGGGGGAAAAGGGGCGGACGCCCTCTTCGCGGTTGGTCAATCAGACCGGTCAGGCGGTCTTGGAAAAACCGCTTTCGCCATTTGCTGACGATCTGCCGGGGCAGTGACAGACTGGCGCCTATTTGGTTGTTATCAAGTCCCTGAGCTGCCAAGAGAATTACTTTGGCGCGAACTACTTCTTTATACGGTGACGTATATTTACGGGCCGTACTTTGCAGGGTTTGGAATTCCTCGGGGCTGAGTGTGATCGTATATGGGCTTTTTCTGGGCATATGCGTGCTGTTGTGAGTGAGCAAAGCATACGCCACAGCGCATCAAGGAGCAATATAATACGTCACATTATTTATGAACAGGTGTACTTAGTCTGCTCATAGTACCGGTTGAAAGCCGGCGAACTGTGCCGCTTGGAGCCGGGGAGTAGGGAAGGGGCAGACACGGTTACGGGGCCGACACTCGGGCACACGTGGGACACACAGTGGTCCTGAATCGTGTACACGGAACGAGGTCGGATAACGGGGCGGTGGAATCCGTGACTGGAAGAACCGTGTGCGGGAAAACCGCTCGCACGGGTCTGTGAGGGAGCCGGTGGGAGACTACCGGCTCTACCCGGATCCCGCCCGCCATGCGCCCTTTCGGTCACCCCGTTAACAGTTGAGAGTTGAACGTTTCACGTTGAACGTTCCTGACCGGTACATCGGACAGCGTGTCTGTCCCCATATCTGGGTGCCGCAGCCAGCCTCGACCAATCGACCGGTACTTTGGCAGCTCTGCCGGGCCAAAGGTTCGGTCGCCCAAATTCCGTGTCTGTCCCCATATCTGGGCGCCCCGCCGGCTTGGACCGCGCGACCGGCGCTTGGCCAGGTCCGGCGGTCAACAGTCCGGTCGCCCGCACATGGTGAAACTCCGTGTCTGTCCCCTTTTTCCCCATCCCTTTGGCCTGATCAGCCCGCTGGCACCGGTCGGGCCAAATATCGTGTCTGTCCCCTTATTTCAAATACGATGGGGCATTTGAACTTTGAACGTTATCAGCAGGACAACTTGGCCAGCACGGCGATTGCGAACGTTAAAATTTCACCGTGCGACTCTCGGACGTGCAACTGGGTGGATGGAGGGGCGCTTGCTGGACGGATGTCGGATCACTGACCATCGGCTCCTGCCCCCTGACATCTGTCCTGACTTCGGCCAATTCAGGGGCGGGGAGGAATCCTTGGGGCGTTTCTCTTGCCGGGTCCTGATGGCCGAGCACCTGGCGAGGCTCGTTGGGGCCGGTCAAAAGCAACCGGGGCCGGCGATTGCCGGCCCCGGGGCGATTAACCGCTTAGATCAGAGCGGTAATTATTGACGTTGGAGGCGATAGAACTTCGTTCCGGGCCCGACCGTGACAACTGTGGGGTTGGCAGTGCCAACGTTGGTCCAATTCGGATTGGACAGGCTGTCCGTGGCTTGCAGCACCCAGCCGGTCGCCGCAGGCGCCCACGACACGGTAACGGTCGAGCCGGTGAGCTTTATGCTCAAGGTTGGCGCCGGACCGCCAACACCGGGCGTCGGGTCTTCGGCAGGAGCAGGATGAGTGAACACTGTGTAGAAGTTCACTTCTTTCGGGCTGTCTTTGCCAAGCTCGGGCTTGTTCTGCATGTTGATTTCGCCCTTGGCTGCGATCATGATTTGTTTGGTCGTAATAGCCGGGCTCATTTGCAAGCTGCGTATTCCACCGGTCTTTGCAGTGTTGATGAACGGGAAGAAGCTGTGGGTCAGCGGCGTGATGGTCTTGGTGTTTTCATTCAGGGCCATGACACGTGCTGCCACTTGATAAGCTTCGTATCCCTCCGGTTGAGACGCCCACGCCACAACCACCCGGTTGAGGGCATCAACAGCCAGATTGACGCGGTCTGCAGTGCCGGGGAATCCCGCCTCGCTCACATCCTGAACGGCGACGAAGCTCAGGTCGCGTGAGTCGAACGCAGCGATCGAAACCAACTTGCCGCCGGTTGTTCCTGCAAGGAACACGTACGGGCTGTTGATGTGACCCTGAATACGGGTGCCATCACCGCGGCCACGATCGAAGCTGCGACCACAGATTGCCTGATCGATCTGTCCCTTGAGGTTGCCATCGTTGTCATAGAAGTAAATGATGCCGTTCATACGGACGGCGAAACCGCCCCGGTAGGCACACGCGTTGGACCAGATATCGCCGTCTGCGATCTTGAACGTCTCTTTCACGACTTTTCCGTCAGGTGCAAAGATTGTGGCAACACCGCAGTTGCCATCCGGTCTTCGCACTCTGCTGCGATCCTCGACGACTGATACGAAATTGCCGTTGTCGAGGCACGCCAGTTCTCCGCCAAAACGCGTTACCTGATCGCCAACGAGCACGCCCGAGGTCACGCGACCGTTTGCGGAGTCCTGGACTTTGGACAAAGGCGTTGGGGTAAGCGTTGCCAAATCGAGTTTGAAAGTTTGGACACAGCCATAACGCGCGCTCGAGTTTTCAAGCAGCGTCGAAAACAGATCCCACCGCCCGTCGGAATTGAACAAGTCGAGGTACCCGTGCGGCGAAACCTCTGCGCCCGTCATGTAGTTCACTGCACCGGGACGCGCATCGCCGGCCACGCGGCCCGGGTTACCGTTTTGGCGTGACAGGTTGAATTCATCGCCGTACGGCGCACCGGCATCCGTATAGAAGGCATACGTCAGTCTCGCCGGTTTGCTTCCGTCCACAGGCTGGAGTTGGACGACAAACTGCTGTTTGTCGGCGGTGTTTGTGGCAAAGGTGTTGCCTTCGATGAGGAAGACGCTGTTGCCAAGGACGCTCGCATAAGGCTCCCAGTTGCCCAGTGCGTCGTATTGCGGCGAGTCGATCACTGTATCAGGAACAATGCGGGTCAGCCCCTCGGCTTCGATTGTTCCAGGCTCGTAAAGCACGCCGAACAGTCTCGCCGCCACAACGGGCGCGCCAGAGTAGTCCGGGCAATTGTTGCTTTGCCATACTACAGCGAATTGATCTCCCCGTGCAGCCACACGCGGTTTCTCGGACTTGAAATAGGCGAACGAGGTCTCAGACTCGCTTTCGCTGATGTAGAAGGTGCCGCCGATGGGTTTGCCACTGGCATCCAGCACCCGGCCCATCACGAGGCTGTCCACCATGTCGTTCTCAATCCGTGCATCCCAGACCGCAAAAACGCGTCCTTTGGCGTCAATTGCTGCGTCTGTGCCGCCAACATTTGTCAGCACATAGTCATCGCAGACCGACTTCGAGTAAACCAGCGTACCGTCGGCTTTGAGAACTGTCACCCAAACACGAAGAGCTTGTTGCTCATCTTGACCGGAGCAGATTGCCACATAAAGGTTGTCACCATTGCCGTGGAATCCGGCGCCATCGCCCCTGCCGCCGCCCGCGGCGATTTCCTTGCCCGTCAAGGTGCCAAGATCAATGTTCGGTGTGATTGGATTGCCGTTGTTGTCGAACAACCGGACGGTGGCTCGGCCGCCCGCTGACCAGCGCACGCCGAAACCGTTCTTGGTCACGCCAACACCGTGCCACATCTCACCCGGAGTCGGTGTGGCGCTCACGAGTGTCTCTGCTTTGACCACATTGCCTGCGGGATCAACAATGCGGAAGATGACGTGCCTGCCTTTTGCGGCGCCGCCGTACTTGCTGACAAGGTCGTCTTCCTGCCGGCTTTCTCCGACAATGACGATGTTGCCATTGGACAAGTAGTCCCAGTCGCCAATGCGGATGGAACCTGCACCCTGCGCGTACGTCGAACTAACGCCTGCAACAATGCCAATCGGCCTGCCATCATCGGTTAACAGTTGTACGGCGGGGTAATCATCTTCATTTGCATCGGTCCATGGGGCGAACTCGACGACTTCCTTGCCGAGGTCCCATGTGCTCGAACCCATGCCGACGCCCGTGCCAAACAGGTTTGCTTTGATTTTCGGTCCCCAACCGGTTCGTCCCGAGATCGCACTGCCATCTTTGCGGAAGTACGACAAAAACCTGGTCGTGATCGTTTGCCCTGCATAAGCAGGATCGATCGAAGTCACAACCGTGTTTGGTGTTATTGGTTGTCCGAGTGGATTGTACATGGTCCAGACCGCTTCCCAGTCGGTCAGGCCGTCTCCATCGTCTTCCCAGCCGATTATGACGTTGCCGCTGCTGGAAATGGCGACACCAAGACTTTCCGTCTTGTTGTTGTTTACATTGTCCGGCGGCGTCGTATCCGGCGGGACGTTGACGTAGAACGTGGCTGATCGGGGAACAAGTTTGTTGTCTTGAGGTGTGCCAGTGACAAGCTGCGCTATTGCTGTGGACAGGCACATCGCAGTGCCCACGACAATAGTAATACCAACCAGTTTCGGCTTCATTGTGTCTCCTTTTTCTCGGTCAGTTCATTGCAGTTACAACACGGTGCTGCTGACGCGTCCTCGACCGGGCAAAAGGCCCAACCAACACACCTTCTTGCCGAATCGAGACGGCGCCAACACCCTTTTGCGCGCCCCGGTTATACCGGTGCATTACACAAGGGACTAATAGATTGGGGCAGTCAAACAAGATACGCAAGACTTTTTTGGGAAAAAACAAAAGGGCATCGACAGGGTGCCGATGCCCATGCGAATTACCAAAAGGTACGCAGCTTCTACTGCACGGTGACCGGGCTGCTGGTGACGTCCGCTTTGCTCGAGTCGGTCACGTCTGTCACGGTAATCGTCTGTTGGCCGGCAGTCCACAAGGTGACTGTGAAAGTCATTGTCCCACGGACGAGCGCTGCCTGTTGTGGGAGCTCGGCCCACTCGTCAGAGCTGGTGAGTCTAACGACGTCCAATGCGATCGAGGTGATGTTCCAGTTGTCATCCACGGCGTTGACGATGACGTCGAATGGGACACCAGCGGTCTGTGGGATTGGCGTGCCGGTTTTGCCGGTTGGGGTGCCAGGCGCGGCGGTTTCGCCCGGAAGCAGTATCTGGAGCTTCTTGAACTCGCGTTTCACAAGGCGCCAGAAACCTGCATCCGGACCTGGCAGATCGCCCTGCCGCAGCAAAACGCGGTGTTTTCCGCCCACGTCGAACCCTGTTGGCGCGGGAGAGGTCCATGGGCCAAGGACCGTCGGGCTTCCTTCCAGCACAAAGCCCATTGCTGGCAAGGTCCAATCAACCCAGTACTTGGCGTCTGTTGGGATTTCCTGAACTCCGTATGTTGCGCTGGATGCGAGAATCTCCCACACATTGGTGTCAAGGGGCTGGCCGAGGAAGTTGGAATCGACGGCAGGCGCGTTGGGTGTGCCGGTGATTTTGACTCCGGTAAGGACGGCCATTTGGCCTATGCGATCGAGCGAATTCGGGACGACGCCGACGTAAATCTTCATGGTATTATTGAAGATCGGGACGATGTCAGGCGGGAGATTGGTGGCCAATGTGCCGCCGCTGGGAGCAGTAACTGTGATATTGGTGTCGTGGTCGAACGTAATTGTCCATGTGCCCAATGTTGTTGGATCCCAAACACCGCCAAGGTTGCCTGCGCCCCACAGAATGCCATTGTCATCGGGCGCGTTTGTTTTGTAACGGACTTCGGACCATGCAGCGCCGCTTGCCTGGTTCATTATTCGCCACAGGAGTACATTCGGCTCGTGCCAGTCGGCGTCCGCGCGGTTATCCGGTGTACCGGGTACGAAGTAGATGTGCAGTTGGAAATCCGGATGCGCGTTGTCGGCCAATTTGGCTACAGTGAGTGAGTAGCTGACTGGTCCCGTTGCGCCCACCCATGAGTAAGCGTTGCCCAGCGTGCGGATGTTTTGCCGGTCCCACTGTCCGCCGGTGGCGGCGACAAAAGCGAGTCCGGGGATGGGCCTGTCAAGTGAAAGCGACGGTGGCGGGGGCGGAGTTGTGCCTTTGAGGATTACGTTATCGACCCAGAACCCGTATGTGCCGCCGGCGTTTTTCTGGGCCTCGGTAATCCATTTCTTGAAGACGATGCCTTTGCTGGGGTCAATGCCTGCGATGGCCGGGTTTATGGGCACGCTAATGTGTACCCAGCCGTTGGCGGCAGCCGCTGGAACCTGGATGTTACTGATGGTCGGTCGAATGTTGAATCCGGGATAATCGACCGCCCAGATTGTTATGCCGCCTTCACCGCCCAAGGGCGGGGAGTTGAATTCGGCGATCGAGAGCGACTTGCTTGTGTCCCACTTGATATCGAACTCGATGCTTTGATATTCGGACAGGTTGAAATTGGCGGAACTTGGATGCCACCATGGGTTTCCCTCGATGCACCCGTAGATTGTCAGCGTGTTCTGATCGGCGGAGAAATCGGCAGAGATGTAACAAGCGCCGCCGCCGTTGCCTGTGTTGTCCTCTGCGGGGTCATGCTCAGCTCTGGCATTGCCCCACGCTGTTCCCCAGCCGGCGACGTCGCTGTCAAAGGTGCCGAGGACGAGATCCGTCGCAGCCAATGTAGTGGCAGTGCACACCGTTAAACCCAAACCAACCAAAGCTGACTTAAACCACCTTGTCGTATTCGATCTGGTTTTCATAGACTTATGTTGAATAGTTCAGTGAACCTTTTGCCAGGGTGGTTGTTGATCGAGCCGTTCTGCCAAAACTCACTCGAGCGGCGGGAACCGGCAACAACCAACCCAAGACCGCTGCAATTAACAGGTTCACATTAATTAGTTAACATGCCATAAACCTGCTCCATGTCCAGAGCATGTCATGTCACCAGAATTGAGTACAAGCGAGTTGAGTGCATGCTCAGGCGCTCCAATAAATCGGTTGCAGGTTGGGAAAGATGTTGTGTTTTTCCTCGAGGCTGGCCAGAGCGGTTGGGTTGATTGTGCTGGTTGTAATCTGCTCGTGCAGTGAAAGGTAATTCCTAAGGTGAGTTTCAACTCTGTGACGGGCGTAATCCGGGTTTGTGCCGGTGTGGATCATGAACGGCCAGTCGCTTGCTTGTGCGAGCATGAGCTCGCGCGCGGCCTGTTTGAGGGCGCGCCCGGTCAGACCGTTTGCATTCGAGTACCATCGGACCAGTTCGACGAGCTTGTCTTCTGCGGCGCGGAGATGTGGTTGGATCCATGCATTGCGTTCATTGAGCCAAACGCCAAGGTGGCCCTGGTCTCCCCATGTGGAAGGGCTGGGGCGCGCAACCTGGTTGGTCGAGTGGCGGCGGAGGTAATCGGTGGGAGTGATGAGACTGAATGCGGGCGATTCGGCCAAAGCCATGCGGGTCATGGTGTCAATGAAAAGCACGCCCTCGTGCCACCAGTGCCCGAACAATTCAGCGTCATAGGGCGCGACAATCAGCGGCGGCCGGTCCATTGCGGGCTCGATTCTGGCCATTTGCCGCAGGCGGTTTTGGATGAAATGGCGGGCGTGTTGTTGCACGGCTTCTTGCGCGGCCGAAGGATCGTAGATGGCTTTTTCGCCCCTGGCTCCCGTTATGGCATGGTACTTGATGCCGGTGAAACCGCGCCGGCCCGGCGATGGAAGAAACGGTTCGATGTAATCGAGGTCGAGGTCAAATCCGATGTCGCGGTAAAAATCGCGGTAACGCGGGTCGCCGGGGTAACCTTCAAGTCTGCTCCAGACCTGGTTGGCCGAATCGCGGTCGCGCCCGAACACAGCCAATCCGTCGGGCGTGAACACCGGGCTGAATGTGCCGTAGCGCGGGCGCGGAGTGCCGTGCAGCAAACCATGTGATTCAACTATGAACCAGCGTACGCCGGCTTCGGTCAGGGCCCACTCGATTTCGGGTGAATAAGCACATTCAGGCAGCCAGAAACCAATCGGGTCTTTCCCGAAGCACTGCCGATAATGATCTCGAGCCGTAAGCACCTGGGCTCTCAATGCGCCGGGGGAATTGACCAGCAGCGGCAAAAGAGCGTGTGTGGCTGCGCAGGTGATGATTTCAATTCGGCCCTCGTCCTGAAGTCTGCGGAAAGCGCCGACAAGATTCCGTTGACATGCGAACCAGAGGGATCGGATTTGGCGGAAACGATTCGCGTAGTTTTCGGCCAGACGCTTCATCTGCGGTTCCCACTGCAAACGCAGCACTTCGCGGTCGGCAAGCTCGATCAGGTCTTCGAGTCTCCGCTCGTATCGAGACTGAAGCAACGGGTCCAGCAGCATCGAACAGAGAGTTGGGGACAGACAGATGGTGATTCTTGCGTTGATGCGATCGCGTTCCCAACCACGGAGCATCTCGAGGATCGGCATGTAAGTTTCTGTGATCGCCTCGTAGAGCCAGCTCTCCTCGAGGAAACGTGGATGCTCCGGATGCCGAACAAACGGCAAATGAGCATGCAGAACAAGCGCAAGGTAGCCTGGCATTGTGACAACGGTGTCTGGTTGGGAGTTTGAACCGATCCAGTTTCTAATGTTCGCGCCCGGGTCTGATTCAGCTCTTTCGCGAGCGCCCGGGCGGTGGCGCGAGCTTCGGAGACTGCGGCGCAGGTTCGACCTTGCCTTCGAGGGTAGTGCGCCGATGTAACGTCAGTCTTGCGCACCGCCTGTCGCTGCCATCCGGTGCTGTCGCCTCGATGTTGAGTTCGTGTTCTCCGTCCGGCAAAGAAAAGCGGAAGCTGAAAGTGCCGTCCGGGCGCAGTCTGACAGGCTGTCCGGAAACAGTGAACGAAGCGTGCGGATCGGTCGCCCCATACACAACAAGTTCAACGTTAAGATTGAGCCAGAAACCGCGTCTCTGTGCCTGTGGAGGCCGGACAACCGCGATGCTCGAGGGGGCCTCCGGACCTGCCTGCGCACCAAATGGGACTTGCGGTGAGAACGCCAACGACGAAGGTTGACCGCCCACGATGGGCGACATCAGTTCTTCTTCGATCAAAGGCACCACTGTAGCCGGGAATCCAGGCCCAGGGGCTGGTGAAAGTTGTGGAGCCACTTCGCGTGCCGGGTGTTCTGGCGCAGGCCTGTGAAGAGGTCGGATTGGTTGGTCCAAGGGAATGGTTGCAACCTCGTAGGCCGCCTCTTGGGAACGTGCCGCCGGCGGTGTTCTGACCACGGCGGACGTCGTCATGCACACCCATTTGTCCGGCTTTTCTTGATACCCAATCTCGGCAACATACAGTTCATCGCTACGCGGCACTTCGACAAACCATGTGCCCCGCCGGTTCTGCGGAACAACGACCGGCACGCGACGAACGAGGTCGTTGCGTGACGGCCCTGCATAAATGCGCAGCTCGGCGGTCAAACCTTTTGCCAGCGATTTGATGCGCTCGATCTGATCCGCGCTGACGTCCCACTGCACACAGAGCCACTTGGGGTCTCTCGCCGTTAGCAACAACCGACCGGTTTCGTACGACGCAGGCAACGATTCTGGCGGTTCGCCCGGGGTGGGGATCTCGAGAGCTGCTTTTTCAGTTGTCGGACCGAGAGCGAACCGTTGACCGGGGCCCTCGGTTGGCGACGGTTTCGCGGCGAGCGCGCCTCTCGCGACAGGTTTTGGTGCTCTGGGTGGTTTTTCGGCTGGTTTGGTCGGCATTGCCTGACCGGTGGTGGCGGGTTTGACCTGCCGGCCCGGCAAAGGCGGCGTGGTCGGTTTGGCACCGGCTGCCGTTTTTCTCTCACTGCGTGAGCCTCGCGATGGCGATGTCTGTTTACGCTCCGGTTTTTGGGCGGTCCTTGCTGTGGCAGTGCGTGAAACAGAACGAGAGTCTGCCGCAGTTGTTTTTCGTTTCGGCGCCTTTTTCATGAACACCAGTCTTCAGGTTTCCTGCATCATTAACAAGCTGGAGAAGTAAAATCCACGTTCGGCTTATGTGCAAATGAAATGTCACCTTATATTCGGGCAGGTTCGAATCCCGGCGGGGCGGCCCACGCGCCGAGCTTGCAACCAACGCCCTTGTCTCGCCGCGATCATCCGGTTGCGGGCGCGCGGCGCTGCGAAAGTTCGTTGGACAGGATTGTGTCGCGTGCCTTGTTGGTTTGATGCGGTGCCTCGCCAAAGGGGAACCGTGCCAAAAGCATGGCGGAGAGGGGGGGATTCGAACCCCCGATAGGGTTTTAGGCCCTATAACGGTTTAGCAAACCGCCGCCTTCAGCCACTCGGCCACCTCTCCGCACTGCCGATATAAAACCCCTGTTTTCTCCGGATCGCAAGCAAATAGTTGCCTTGCAAAGAGGCCTCGGCGGCGTACTGTGCTGCAGGCGTTATGGTGCTGGTAATAGATAATTACGACTCGTTCACTTACAATCTCGTCCAGTACCTTGGCGAGATGAACGTGCAGGTCGAGGTACACCGAAACGACGCGATTACTCTGGATCAGATTCGCGATTTGCGTCCGGACAAGATTCTGATTTCGCCCGGGCCGTGTTCGCCGAGAGAATCCGGGTTGTCAAACGATGTGATTCGGACTTTTGCCGGCGTTGTACCGATTCTTGGAGTGTGCCTCGGGCACCAGTGCATCGGGCATGTGTTCGGCGGCCGGGTTGTCAGAAACCACCGCGTCATGCACGGCAAAACGTCGCTGATCCGACATAACGGTCGGGACCTGTTTGAGGGTTTGCCGAACCCGTTTGTCGCGACCCGGTATCACTCGCTGGTCATTGCGCGCGACTCAGTGCCGCCCTGTCTCGAAATCACCGCCGAAACTGACGAGGGCGAAATAATGGGCGTGCGCCATCGTGAATGGCCTGTTTTCGGAGTTCAGTTTCATCCGGAGAGCATATTGACCGAGCACGGTCGATCTTTGCTTGAAAACTTTGTGCGCATCGGCAATGGACAAAACGCATCTGACCCAGCGCGGCGCAGCAGCAACCGAATGACCGCGGCTAGGTAAAGGCGTTCATTGCAAGCTCAGCGCTCTGTCGCGCCGCGCTGACCGAGGCGACCACGTCTGCCACGGGTGAAATGAGATTGGGATCAATAACCGAACAGCTTGAAGACAAAATTCTCGAATGATCTGCTGACCTGCGTTCTGCGCGGGTTTTCGAAAACAGTGGTGCAGCGCGGCGCACCAGCAGCCGGACGATCAGATGGACGAGAACGGCCGCGCGGTTTTTCCAGGATCACAGCGCGCGGCAGGCAATCGGAGCCGCGTGAAAGCGACGATTTGGAGAAATGAAACCGGGGCATCTGGCCGGATACAAGGAAAGTGCGATTATCAATACGCTGCGGTCGTGCCAGCTTTTTGCTGGATTGGGCATTGGCGATCTGAAATGTATTGCTCAGATAGCAATTCCGAAGCACCTCGATAAGGGCAAGTATTTGTTCCGGGAAGGCGAGCCTGCGACCGGGTTCTATGTAGTTCAACGCGGGACGATCAATATTCACCGAACAGGCGCGGGGGGCCGCGAGCAGGTAATACACCTGTTTCACGCCGGCGATTCATTCGCGGAAGTCGTCCTTGCCTCGGAAACGGGTTACCCGGCCGATGCGCGAGCGACCGAGCCGAGTCAGGTTTTGTTGATCCAGAAACGGGAGTTTCTGTCGCTGTTGCAGAGCAAACCCGAGCTGGCTCTGCGCATGCTGGCATCTATGAGCAAACATTTGCGGGTGCTTGTGGACATGCTTGGCGATTTGACGTTGAAAGACGTCGAAACGCGGCTTGCCAACTGGCTGCTTCGCCGATGTGTCGATCCAAACAGCAGCGAACCGGTTGAAATCGTGTTGCCCGCGACAAAGCGGATTTTGGCGGCGGAGCTTGGCACTGTGAGTGAGACGTTGTCGCGCACACTTGCAAAATTCCGCAGCCGCGGCCTTATCAGCGTAACGGGCCGTGTGGTTACTGTTGTTGATCCGGCAGCGCTTCTTGCGCTGTTGCGGAACAGCGAACTGCGATGAAGTTCATCAGAACAATTGCCGCATTCGGCATAATGACCGCGTGGCTGGCGATCGCTCAGGATGCCGGTGCGCCTGTCAACCTGGCCGAGTTCGCGGAGGTGAAGTTGGTCAAACATGGCAATCCCGCTTCGGCAACCGATACACAGCATCTCGTGCGCGATGGAAATCAAAAAGAGGTGATGCTTGACGGAACCTGCGCCGTGGAAATCTCTTGGGACCAGCCACGAGCGATACGCAGCGTCACCGTCAGAACGGATGGCGAACTGCAGGACGTTTCCCCGATCAAGGTCGAATGGTGGTATCGCGTGTGGCCGGACAACGGCAGTGGCGGTTGGATGAAGCTGGACGATCCTTTCAACGGACGGTGGGTCGAGGCCAGAACATCTGCCAAGGTTGAAGGCCCGAAAATCACGTTCGATTTTCTGCCATTGGACAAGGACGAGGTTGCCAGCGCAAAGCGGGTCGGTTTCGAGTACAGGCTCACGTACAAGCTGCGCTTGAGATGTGCCAACACCGTCAAGATCACAGGCATTGCAGCCTTCTCTGATGCCAGATGGAAAAACGCGCGGCTCAGGTACGAATGGAAAAAGAAACGCCAATCCGCGGGCAATTGGAACCCGCAGTTCGAGCCTCGAAACGCCCGCATTCGCACAACGAAACGGCTGGGTGCCGAGGTGTTCGAGGTTGATCTGGCCTACGCAGATGCCGGGGACCGACTCAGCGCCGACCGCGGGCGCGTCGTTTGCAGGGATGGTGAAACCGCGAGTTTTGCAGTTTTTGTTGATGATGTGTTGCGCGAAGGGGCGATTTTTGTCCGCGATGTTGACGTGTTGGTGAGCGATGCAGACCGCGGCATGAGTCTCAAGACATGGCCCGGCCCGGCAGGTGAGCGTTGGACCGCAGGCACGGTGGCGGAACAAGTGGCGCGCATGCCGGAGCAAACTTTTGATCGGCTTGCAAAAGCGGTCCCGCAAAAACCGCCGCGGTATATGTTTCTCGGCGTGCCAAATCTGCGGCAGGAAATTGCATTGCTCCCCCGCGGAGAAATCCAATTGCGCGCCGACAGTCTCAGGTCAATTGGCCCGGATGCCGAACTGAGACCGTGGGAGTGGGATGACATCATTTTCGACTTTGGCGCGGGCGAACACCCGGTAATGGGACCGCAAAGCAATCGCGCGGTGACCCGCAGCCTTGCTGACGGTTGGCTGCCAATTGTCCGTCACCAGTGGGAAACCGACCAGATTCGGTATGCGCAAACCTCGGTGGCAACGCCGTTGATGTGTGACATCGGATCGCTGCATACCGAGACGGGAACGGAAACTGTGGTATTGGCCACGCGCTTCGAGCTGTTGAATGCCTCGCAGGAAGAACGCGATGCATGGCTTTGGATCGAGATCAGCCGCCCCAGCCCGTGCAGATTGACGCTCCAAAACCTCCTGGTCCTGAGCCGACCCTCGGACAAATCGCATCGATCCGGTTTTTTGCCGTTGCGGTGCCGATTTGACATCCATGACAAAGGCGCGCTCGACATCGCTGTGCTCGAGCCGGGCGGCCCCGGGAGCTATCGACAGGATTTGCCAAGCCCATCGTCCGCGCGCGAAGCAGTGCGCTACCGGGTCAGACTGGCCCCGGGCGAACGCCATGCAATCGACCTGTTTGTCCCGTACATCGAGCTCTTTGACAAACAGGAGCTCGAAGCACTGTTGAAGATGTCGTTCACAAACGTTGCCGCATCGGTGGAACAATTCTGGCGCGAGCGCGTCAGTCGCGGCATGACATACGAGGTGCCCGACCATTACCTGAACGAGCTGTTCAAAGCCAATCTCTGGCATGTGCTGATCTCGACCGACATCGATCCGTTCACCCGACAGTATCAGCACGGCGCGGCCACGCATCACTACAGGAATTATCTGAACGAAACTGCCATGGTCGCTCGCTCGCTCGAAATGCGGGGCGAACACGAAACCGCAGCGTTGCTTATCGAAACGTTCCTCGCAAATCAAAGCGTCAAGGGATTGCCCGGCAATTTCCGGTCCAAGGAAGGGGTTCTCTATGCCGCTCATCCTGAAGAGCCGGACCCTTACACGGCTCAAGGATACAACATGCACCACGGATTCGGGATGTGGGCTGCGGCAGAACATTACCTTTGGACACGCGACATCCGGTATCTGGCGCGAATTGCTCCGCGGCTGCTGGCCGCCGCCAACTGGGTGATCAACGAGCGCCAAAGCACGAAAACCACCGACCCGGCCGGCCGGCGCCGCCCCGAATTCGGGCTTGCACCTGCGGGCGACCTCGAAGATGTCGAAGAATATCTGTATTATTACGCCACCGATGCTTACTACCACCTCGGTATGAAGCGCGTCGCGCAAGCATTTGCCGAGGCGGTTGACCATGCATCGGAGCTCCCAGCCCCGGCCCGCCCGCCCGATCGATGGACCAGCGAAGTCCGGGCAGCCGCAAAACGATTGACCAAAGAAACCGAATCATTTCGAGAGGACATCCGTGCCAGCGTTGCCGAATCAGTGGCCACATCACCGGTTGTGCGCTTGCGCGATGGTTTGTACATCCCATACGTGCCGCCACGGGTCAATGCTCTGACACATCTGAAAGAGGGCTGGATTCGCGAGGGGTTGTATCCAGCACTGCATCTGGTGACAGGCGAAGTTTACGAGCCACAGCATCAATTCGTCGATTGGATGATCCATGAGCTGGAAGACAACGTGTTTCTCAGCGCCGAAAGCGGCTACGGCCTCAAAAACCCCGAAGCCGAGTTTTTCGATCTGGGCGGGTTCACACTGCAGCCGAATCTGTTGGACCTTGCCATTGTGTATCTCGCGCGCGATGAGATTCCCAACTTCATCCGCGCTTTCTACAACACAGCTTGGGTGAGCCTTTATCCGGACACAATGTGTTTTGCCGAATGGGTGCCAAGGGCCGGCCATGGTGACGGGCCGCTCTACAAGACACCCGATGAATGCAAGTTTGTTCAGTGGATGCGCCAAATGCTTGTGTTCGAACGCGGGGATGACCTCGAACTTGCCCTCGGCGTGCCGTTGGCGTGGATGCGCGACGGACAACGTATCAGAATCGAGCGCGCAGCAACGTTTTTTGGCCGGCTCGACCTCGAAATAGTCTCGCACGCCGCTTCCAACAAAGTGACTGCCACTGTCAAGCTGGCCAAGACCAAAGACCCGAGAACTATCCGGCTTCGACTCCGGCATCCTGACGGCAAACCGTTGAAATCAGCTCTCGTCAACGGACGGACCGCCGAAGTCGATCCCAAGCGGCAACTGATTGAACTGCCAAAGCGCGCTCACGAATGGCGGGTCGAAGCGTTTTTCTGATTTTCGAGGCGGTCGCGCCTGCCAAAACGGAAGTTATTGACATCGCTCTGCCAACGTGGCTACCGTGCGGCGTATTTGGCGCTGTATGAATGCCAAGCTGTTATTCAAGATTGTGTTCATTATTGTGATGTTGTTTCTGCTCGTGCTGATCGGGCTGAACAACAAACAGACGGTTTCTTTTGTCCTTCCCCCCTTGCTTGCGAAACAGATTCATCAGCCGGCGGCGATAATGTATTTTGCGTTCTTCGCTGTCGGGATACTGACGGGTGCCGTGCTTTCTGTCGGGGTTGGGAAAAAGGGCGGTGGCGGGGGAAAACCATCCGGCGGAAAATAAATCGGGAAACCATTTTCCCGGCCCCGGTTTATTGCCTTTCCACCAGCCGCTTGTAGTCGAGAATCCCGTCTGCAATAGCCTGGGCAAGATCGCGGCGGCGTTCAAGGCCGACGAGCCGGCGCCGTTCATCCGGGGCGCTCATGAACCCGCCTTCGATAAGGATTGCGGGCATGGTTGCGTCTCTGAGAACAAGGAATCTGGCGCGTCGGACGCCACGGTCTTCAACGTCAAGGCCGGTGACCATTGCCTTTTGGACAAGGTAGGCGAGAAGGACGTTTCGCGAATCGTTGTTGTTTCCCGGGACGGCTTTTGTTGTGGCATTGTCATCGGGCCGCGTATTCGTTGACTTGGCCCCCGCCGGTGTTACACAATAACACTCGACTCCTTTTGCATCGCCACGGCCATTCCCGTCCGAGTTGTAATGCAGGCTCACAAAGATGTCGGCCCGGCGACGCTTGGCCAGCGCGACCCGGTCGTCAAGTTCAACGAACACGTCCGAAGACCTTGTGAGCACAACTTTCAGACCCGCTGATTCAAGCAACGATTGAAGTCTGCGCGCGAGCAATAATGTGTGCGTCTTTTCCTGACACCCCGCGGTTTCGACGCCCTTGTCTTTACCGCCGTGCCCCGGGTCAAGAGCCACAAGCGTGACTTTGCGCTGTGAGTTGTTGCGGGCAGGGGTCAACAATGGCCGGATCAGCTTTTGGATGTCCAAGAGTGCAATCGACGCGTTGGTCCCACGAGCAATCACAGGGAAGGACAGCCATGCTTTGACGCCGTTGATTTCGGCTTGCCGGGAATTGACGGTGAACGCCAGCCGCCATGACCGGTTGGTCAGCATGAAATCCCGACCGTTTGAATTCCAAACGATTCGAAATGAATTCGTCCGGCCCCAGCCTGCAAGGTCCACGTACTGTGGCGAAGACTCATGCGCCTGCGCGCGCTTCTGGGCCGCAAACACACTGGCGGCAACCAGCATCGTGATCAAGAACAGTTTCAAGACCCGGGTCATGGCGACCGGGAGAGGCTGCACAAGACCTGAGCAGGTCTTCAAGCAAAACCGCTTTGATGTGCACAACTTTCCGAAAGATGGGACATCGGCGCGCAGATCCTTGGTCGCTCAGGTGCAGGGCGATTCTTCGCTACCCCATTTTTTTGTGCCCGATTTTTCTGCCAAAAGCTCTTCGACCTTCTTTCGTTTCTTTTGGCCACAACCGAAAAATTAACAGTCGGTTCTTTCAGTTAGCCGAAAAGAACGAAAAAAGTGAAATCCACCTCTTTCCGTTTCTTTGCGGTTCGGGTGTTTACCTGCCGGAGGCAGCCGCGTTCCGGGTGAAGTTGTGTGGATCACTTCACCTCGCGCACGGCGTTGAAAGTGCCGAACGGATTCGGAACGCGCAGAGTGCATTCGGGATCGTCGCACCACTCACCGTCCACGATAAACTTGTAGTGATATGTGCCGGGCGCCAGTTCGACCTCCGCGTGCCAGAATCCATCTGGTCGTTTCTGCATGCTGATGGGACTTTTCTGCCAATGAGTAAAGTCCCCGACCAACAGGACGCTGGTTGCAGAGGGCGCGTTGTACGTAAAAGCCTGTTTGTTCTTCGCAGTCGCCTTTTTGGATGTTGCTTTCTTTGCCATGATCTAATCCATACTACGGTTCAACGCACCGGTCAAGTTCCCGTAACCAAGCGAACATCCTGTCTGGCACGTTATTCAACCGGTTATTCTCACCCGCAGTTTGGCAGCAGTGAGGCAATCGCCGCCGCTGCCCGTGCGGCTGCGCCCGGCGGGCCAAGCTCCGATACGACTGCTGCAAGTTTCGCTCGAATCGAGCTGCGCAGGTCCGAGTTTTCGAGGAAATCGGCAGTCGCACGCGCCAAGTTCGCCGGTGTGGCACGACCCTGAATGAACTCCGGAAACAGCTCTTCGTCGGCCAAAATGTTCGGCATTGCCAGATACCGCACCGAAACCAATTGCCGTGCCACGAAATAATTGATGGCTGAGGTCTTGTACATTGCGACCGTGGGTACGCCGTAAAGCGCGCATTCGAGCGTTACGGTGCCGGTGCAGGCTATCGCCGCTGTGGCGTCGGCCAGAGCGCCGCCCACATCGTTCACCAATACACGCACTTCGGGCAGCAGCCGCCTGCATATTGGATCGGCAATCTGCCGCAGCCGCTCATCCGCCAACACCAGAGTGAACTCGAGTTTGCGACTCTCACCCGAATCCGCTGTTTTCTGTCGGTGCACGCCCGCCACGAGCAGCCTGGCCGCCTCGAGCATGACCGGCAGGTGCCGGTTAACCTCCGCAACACGACTCCCCGGCAGCAAAACAACATCTTGGACCCGCCCGACATGGCGGTCATTTCCTGTGTCGGGCGCGGTTTTCATCGAGGTTGCCTTGTGACGGTCAACCACTGGGTGCCCGACAAACTCGACTCTGAGGGATGGCGCGCGCTTTGCGTACCACTCTTTTTCGAACGGAAACAGGCACAATAGCAGATCGAGATTCTTCGCCATTGTCCTTGCCCGTCCGGGGCGTGACGCCCACACCTGCGGGGAAACGAACTGGACAAATCTCGGCTTCCAGTTAAAGAAGAATCGTGGCGCTTTACGCAGCATTGCGCGAAGCGCCCGCGCAAACCGCAGGTTGAACCCGGAAAAATCGACGCCGATGATCACATCCGGCTGCCTTTCAAAGGCCAGCCTTAGCAACTGGCGCATGTGCCGCCTGAAAGTCAAATAGTGCCACACCGCGCCGCTGAGCCCGACCATTGCGTGTCGGCACAAATCCAGGACCACGTCGGCGCCTGCGCTTTCCATGTGTTGTCCGCCCGCACCAAAAAAGCGCGGTGCAAATGCGAATGATTGCACTCCCGGATCAGCACGAAGAGCCTGGATCAGCTCCCCGGCCAGCATGTCTCCACTCGGTTCACCTGCGATGAGCATGAATCTGGGCGCGTGGTGAAGAGCATTCATCTCCGGTCCTTTCACGCTGCGGGCGAATTCGATTGAATCTGCCTTGTGATTTCCAGTGCCACGTCCAGTGCCCGTGCCCCGGCTTCGCCGGATACGACCGGTGTGCGTTTTTCCCGGACGCAGCTCAGGAAGCTTTCAAGTTCGAGCTTCAGCGGTTCATCCTTGGTGATTGGAACCGACTCTCGGACAATGCGTTTTCCGCCAAACCTTGTGACAAGCGAAGCTTCCCTGCCGCCGAAAAGTTTTTGGGCAATGGACGACTCTTTCTCATCGTCGCGTGCCAGTCGATACAAATACCCTTCTTGCGCCCTGTAATCCAACGATACGTAGCATGGGTCCGGGCCGCCGCTGAACACGCGTATCTTGCGAAGGCGTTCAGGGCTGACCCGGCTGGCTGTCAGGTTCGCCACGCAACCGTTGGCGAAGCGAAGACGGGCGTTTGCGATGTCCTCGTTCCGGCTCAGGACGGGGATGCCCACCGCGTCAATCGACACTATCGGTGATTTCACAAATGCGAGCACCACGTCGAGATCGTGTATCATCAGGTCCAACACAACGCCCACGTCCGTGCTCCGCGCGGGATAAGGAGACAACCGGTGCGCCTCGATGAACCGTGGAAAAACAACCGTGCGCTGCAAGTACTTGAACACCGGATTAAATCTTTCCACGTGGCCAACCTGGAGAACGGAATTGTTTGCACGCGCCAACTGGACAAGCTCGGCAGCCTGCGCCTGTTGATCTGTCATGGGTTTCTCGACGAGCACATGCTTGCCCCGGGCAAGGAGCGCTTTGGCGATCTGGAAATGAGTCGATGTGGGTGTAACCACGCTGAATGCATCGCAGGCGCCAACGGCGGCATCGATCGAATCGAAAACTGTTGTGCCACAACGCTGTGCGACGTTTTTGGCCGTTTCGACGTCGAGGTCATAAACCCCTGCAAGCACAACTTCTCCTGTTCGGCTCAACTCGGCATATAATCTGGCATGTTCCTTGCCGAGCGCGCCGACTCCTATCACACCGACTCGAGTTACCGCTGACATGGGCCGAGTCTAGCGACAAACGTCGGTTCTGTCGAAAGTGTAAAAATGCATTTTTTTGCTTGTGCAATTGACGTTTTCCATTCTAATGGTTCCCCCAAGCGTAACGCCTGTAGTGAATCCGATTCACCACTAACAGAGCATAAACAAATATGAAGAAAACAAAAAATACCGCAACCCAAGTTGTCCTACCCGTTGCCTGCACGGTGGCCATTGGCATACCAGGGGCAGCGGTAATGCCGGCAGCGGCTCAGGAGACAGCTCCTGCCGAGCCGGAGCGCATGGAGAAAATAATCGTCACCGGTTCGAACATCGAAAGCGCAGATGCCGCCGGCACATTGACGGTAAGTGTCGTTGACATCGCCGAACCGGTCAACGCCGGACGCCCAGCCCTGGCGGACACAATCCGGGTGCGCGCCCCTCAATATGCAGGCGGCACGGGTGCGATCAACCCGGGCTTTGGAAATGGTGGCGACGGCAGCTCGCAAGTGTCGCTGCGCGGTTTGCCGGCAAACGCAACCCTTTTGCTCGTCAACGGAAGACGAACAAGCACAAGCGACCTGAACCTGATCCCCGAAGCAGCGATCGAGAAGATCGAGATTCTTCAGGACGGTGCTTCTGCCATTTACGGATCGGATGCTGTTGCAGGCGTCGCCAATATCATCCTCAAAGAGGAATACACAGGCGCCAAGATTGGCGCCTACTACGCCAATACCACTGACACAGACATCAGTGATTGGAAGACGAGCGTGATGGTCGGCGAAACCACCGAGAAATCCAAATTCGTGATGGCCGCCGAATACGGCAAGTCCAACGACCAACTCAGCGTTGACCGCGAGCGGTCCAAACCGCTGCCGTTCCAGACCTCGCAGACGTCCAACCCGGGTCTGTTCCTCAACAACAGTTCGCTGCCTTCCGACGAGATCGCCCTGCGTTGGAGCCTGGTGCCAACCAACACAAGGGGACTCACCAACATCACGCAGATACCCGCAGGGTTCAACCCAATCGCCACCGTCAAGGTGCCAGAGGGTGCAAGCCGCACTGCAGTGCGTAATGCAGCCGAAGCTGAGCTGAATGCCGCACTGCCTGCTGACTCGCCCGTGCGTTACGGCGGCAACCCGTCGCTGATGCCGGGGATGGACCCTGGTTTCCCGTATCCGTACTACACAACCGCGTATCGCCCGCACGAGAGATATACGGTTTACATGTCCGGGTCTCACCAGTTGTACGGCGAGAACCTCGAGGCTTTCATGCTCGGCTATTACGCGTCGAACAGCTCCAGTTTCCAACTGGCGCCGTCGCCATTGTCAGGAGTTGAAATGCCAGCCTCGAATTACTGGTATCAACTCCTCTTCCCCGATGCCGCTGCGACCGGCACACCGCTTCGGGTTTCCTACCGGCCAGTCGAGCTTGGCCCGCGTATTTTCTACGACGACTTTGAAAACACGCACCTTGTCGCCGGGCTCAGAGGCCGAATCGCAGAAAGCTCATGGAAGTGGGAGACCGCTTTCACATGGGATCGGACTGAAATCGATGAAACTCAAACGGGCGGGGTTCTCAAAGACGTGTATGTGGAGCTTCTGGGTCGCAGCACGCCTGACGCATGGAACCCGTTCGGTTACACGCCAATCGGCGGTTCGAGCGTCGTCAATCCGCGGAGTCTCGTGGACCAGATTTATGGCGAGGCCACGATCAAGACTGTCGCAGAACTGCTCGGTTGGGATGCCAAGATCAACGGCGAAATCTACAAACTACCCGGTGGCGCATTGGCTGGCGCTGTTGGAACAGAGTACCGACGCGAGACCCTTGACTTCGCCCCAGACTACGCCATCCAACACGGTTCGGTCTTCCCGTTCAACGTCCAGCAGCCGCTGTACGCCGCACGGGATAGCATGGCTGTTTTCGGTGAAGTCCTCGTTCCGATATTCGGCGAAGACCTCACCCTGCCGGCGTTCAAGTCTCTCTCGGTATCAGCGGCGATCAGGTACGAGGATTACAGCGACGTGGGTGACACCGGCGTCAAACCGCGCGTGAGCTTCAAGTGGCAGCCAATCGATCACCAGTTCACAATTCGCGGTTCATATGCCGAGGGCTTCATCGCGCCGGGATTCTTCGACCTGTACCAACTCCCTGGCGAGGACTACATCGAGGTGTTGAACCCGTACACGAAGTTGCGTGAGCAACCCGAGAACGCCGTCCTCACAATCGGCAACCCAGAGTTGAAACCGATCGACGCCGAAAACTGGACCATCGGTGGCGTATTCGAGCCTGACTTCCTCAAAGGGTTCAAGGTTGCCCTCGATTACTATCGCATCAGGCAGACTGGCATTCCGTTCGCCAGCGCACAGTACATCGTCAACCAGTGGTACAATTACAACCCCAACGATCCGCGGGACCCGACAAATCCGTTCGGGCCAAATGCCGGGCGAAGCGCAGCCAACCCGCTCGGTGCGCAGGTTGAACTGTCACCCACTGACGAGATCAGTCAGATTCGTAATGTTGGCCCAATCAACACCGGTGAACGGCTCACTGATGGTATCGATATCACCGTTTCACAGAGGATTGATACAAGTATCGGTGCGTTCACGCTCACCGGCCTCGCCACGCGCATCCTGACGTTCGAGCAGGAAAACTTCCCGGGCGCAGGCACGATCGACTACCTCGGCAAGTACTGGGGCCCGGGTGCTGCACTCGAAGATGTCAGCTTCCCAGAATGGCGTGCCAACATCGCCCTGACGTGGGAATACGAGCGGTGGCTTGCTGCCATCGGCTGGAACTATGTCGATGGTTACACCGAAGACGCCACACAACAGAACTTCGAGTCCGAAGATTCTGAGCCGCGTGACGTCAGGTCTTACATGACCTTTGACGTCCGCCTCGGATACAAGATTCCGTGGATCGAAGGCCGCTTGATGGCCGGTGTTAACAACGTGTTCGATGAACAACCGCCGCTCGTCGAGAGCAGCTTCGAAAATGCCTATGACAGGCGCCTCGCTGATATCCGTGGGCGGATGTACTTCATCGAGTTCACCAAAGAGTTCTAAACCAACTGCTTGAGTCCATGGGCCGGCTTGGAAACGAGCCGGCCCTTTTTGTTTGGGAAAAACCGCCTTGCGCCAGTCGCAGAGTTGGTGCATGGTGTTTCAGTATGAAAGTCGGATTGAGCAAAACAGAGTCGCGCCCGATGCTGCGGTTCCTCCTCTGTGCCATCTGTGTTTTTCTCGCCGGAGCAATGGCTGTGGCAGGTCAAACCAAAAAGACTGACCACGCCAAGAAGAACCCGCCCAAGGCATCCGCAGTTCACAAGTCCAAGAACACAACCAAGGCCACAAAGTCCGTCAAGGTCACCGGGTCCAATATCAGCTATCAGGTCGGAGAAGGATCCGATACCGCCGATGCGCCGCTCAACCTGACGGTGATCGACGTGAGCAAGGCCGAGAACCGCGGTTACAGTCGCGTGATGGATATCCTCCGCCGCGATCCGAGGGTTTATCCCTCATACCGCGGCTACTAACCCGGAAACCTAACCGACATCAAGCTTTGGATGTCTTCAGCAGGCGAGCCCGTAAGATTCCGGGGACAGCGGCTGGGACCGTCACAGGCGACGAAAACGCAGGATCGCGTTGGCTAAGAAATGCCCGAAATAATCGGAGGGCATGTAGTGGCGAAGGGCCGGAAGACGTCGGAGGAAGCAAGCCACACTGCGAAGAAAAGAGCAAAGGAGGGCGAAGAGAAAGCAGGCCGTTGCCATCCGCGAGCGAACTTCTTGGACAGAAAAACGCAGCCCAATGTGACGACTTGCATTGGCTGCGCAAAAAATCGAGAATGGCGCTTACATAGTGCTTCGATGAATACCAATGCTTTTTCTGCCGTTCTGCTGTCATTGGCAATTATCGCATCGCCGGTCTTTGCCGGCGATCAGCCCTCTCAACCCCCGGTGCCGAAAAGCCCCCCACCCCCGGGCGTCGAGCTTGCTCAGACGATTTCAATGGTCACCGGCGTTGCAATCTCACCATTGCTGGGCGTGAGCGCGGTCGGAGCATGGAATTATTTCAAAACACCGGCGGCCCGGCGTGCGGCCCTGCCGTGGTTCGCTCAGCCGTGGTTTTTTGTGCCAGCCCTGATCCTTGTGATGGCCGTTTTTGCGAAGGATTCTCTCGGGCCTGTGATACCTACGGCGCTGAAGAAGCCGTTTGATTTGGCTGAGTTGATCGAGAACAAACTCAGCGCGCTGGTTGCAGCGGGCGCATTTCTGCCGTTCATCGTTTCTGTATTTCCCAACGCCGCAGTTACCGATTCAACCGCCGGTGGTCCGCTTGTTTGGGCGGCGGTCGAGCCGGCTCAGCTTGGCAATTTGCTGCTGACACCGTTTGCGGTCGCTGCTTTCGCAATTGTCTGGCTCGCGTCACACGCGATCAATATTCTCATCCTGATCAGTCCGTTTGGGACCGTGGATGCCGCGCTCAAGGGATTCCGTCTGTTTATACTTTCGACCGTTGCGGTGACCTCGTTTGCAAACCCGTATGTGGGTGCGGCGTGGGCACTGGTCATAATCCTGATCTGTTATCTGCTTGCGGGCTGGTCTTTTCGGATGCTGGTTTTTGGAACGGTGTTTTCGTGGGACCTCCTCACCGCGGGGCGCAGGCGATTTGTGCCGGGCGTCTCCGCCTTGTGCGCATTCACAAGCCGCAAGATGCAGAAGGTCCCAGTTCGTACTTACGGACATCTGTCGCGGGATGAACACGGACAATTGGTTTTCACATACCGCCCGTGGCTGGTGTTTGGCGCCAAAACCGTCGTGTTGCCAACATCCAATCTTGCCGTGGGACGTGGTTTCCTCAACCCGTCTCTCATGGCCGTTCACCACGATTCTGCGCGAGCTTTGTTCTCATTCCCGCCGCGTTGTCGCACCCACGAGGAATCGCTGGCGCAACTCTGCGGCTGCTCCGAAGTGCGCGACGTCGGATTGCGCGGTCTTTGGCGGTGGCTGCGGGAACTGTTTGGCTTCCGTGGCAATTCTCAAACTGAGACCGGCATGTTGGCCTCGGTCTGAGAATCGCAGGGCTTGGCTTGTGAGCTCGCATTGGTTACCATCCACAGGCCGCCCCGGTCATGGGGACCGGGACGGTTAACGTGGATTTTGGAACAGGGAATAGGGACACAAACTTGGGTGGTAGTATGGGTGGTTTGCATTTGGGCAATGGTAGGTTTGCGCAACGCTGTTTCTGTCAAATAATCCCCAATTACATCCTCCGCGAACTGGCAGCGCGTGGTCACAGCAAGCTGCGTGAACATGCCCTGCGCACGATCGAACAAAGCGAGCGCCTGCGCGGTCAGCGCGACATGTTGGCGTTTTTGGGTGCAATATCAGTCGCCACGCCGCCCGGGGCAAAACGCCGGACGATATACGACTGCCAACACGAAACAAAATTGCCGGGCAAACTTGTCCGAGGCGAAGACGATCCCGCAACAAATGACCGCGCAGCCGACGAAGCATACGACTATTCAGGCGCAACATATGATTTCTTCAAATCGGTTTACGGGCGCAACTCGATCGATGACCGCGGCATGCGACTGGATTCATCGGTTCATTATGGAGTCGATTACGATAACGCGTTCTGGAACGGGATGCAGATGGTTTACGGCGACGGCGACGGCGAGATATTCCAGAGTTTCACCAGCGCCATCGAGGTGGTCGGCCACGAACTGACCCATGGGATCATCCAGTGTGAGTCCGGGTTGATCTACTACGGCCAGGCCGGCGCACTCAACGAGTCGTTCGCCGACGTGTTCGGCGTGCTTGTCAAGCAATGGAAACTCAAGCAGACGGCTGCCGAGGCCGATTGGCTCATAGGCGCCGACCTGTTCACAAAGAACGTGAAAGCCAAAGCGCTTCGGTCAATGAAAGCCCCCGGCACGGCTTACGACGACCCGAATCTTGGCAAAGACCCCCAGCCGGCTCACATGAAGGACTATTACAACGGAAAGGGCGACAACGGCGGCGTGCACATCAACTCCGGAATTCCCAATCGCGCTTTTTACATCGCCGCAACCCAAATCGGCGGTTACGCGTGGGACCCTGCCGGCCGCATTTGGTACGATGCCCTGTGCAATCGGCTACGCCCGACGTCCGACTTCAGATCGGCAGCAAAAGCCACGATGGATTCTGCGGGCGCTCTTTGTGGCCCGGGCAGCAAAGAACAGCAGGCCGTCCGGTCCGCATGGGAACAGGTTGGCGTGATTTGATATTCGCCATGCGAAGTTTTTGGGATAAAGTATCGGCGTGGTTTAATGCGCCTGACCTTGTCCAGAAGCGGTGGCTTCGCCGGCATTCGCCGACCGGCAATTACCGTTGACACGCGTGATCTCGCGCCACACGAAGCTGCGCTCTTGGAAAAACTAATCTCGGATGTGCGCTTCCTCGACCTCCAGTCCCAAGCGCCGGCCCCGGGTCACCCAGACAGGTTCGAATACACAATCGAAGCGGTTCTCGACAATGGCCTGCCACACACTGTCACAATAGGCGAAGCTGATGCGCCACCGTTGTTCCTCGACCTGGTCCGAGCAATCGAGCAGATCGCCAAACGAAAGAAATGACTGTTTGCTTCTAACACGGAAATCTCACCGGCCAACGCCCATGGAGCGCCAAAGGTGGGATATCGTGTCTGTCCCCTTCTTTGAGCGCTGGATGCCATGACCCCACCCTCAGGCAGTCAAACCGGGCCAGCGTGTCAGCTTGGTTCCGTCTTATGGTGGACAGATTTCCCCGGGGTATTCTGTCAAAACTGCGTTCCACTCCCGGAGAATCTCGATAGAGACAGCCCCCCCAATCCAGCACTCTTCGTGCGGCGTTACATCATTGAAGGGAGCAGCCGGATCCTTTTCGCATCAAGTGCCACAAAAAGCGGGAATTGAACCTGCGAGCCGTTCTGCATGACATAGACACTTTTACCGAGATCTGACGATTGATAACGCGATAGAGTGCCAGGCTCGAAGTTCAGAGGCATCGTTCAACCACTGATCCCAATCGCATCTGCCCGTGGGCGGCGAAGTCGCCCCGTTCAGCACATACCCGATACGGTGCCAGGCTCGAAGTTCAACTTTCAATGGGGAGACCGAAAGGGCGCATGGTGGCCGGGATATGGGGACAGACACCGAATTTGGGCGACCGAACTTTTGACCCGGTGAACCTGGCCAAGCACCGGTCGGACGGTTCAAGCCGGCGGGGTGCCCAGATATGGGGACAGGCACGGTGTTTGGGGACCGACGGTGCAAATAGAGGGACAGGCACAATGTCCGATACACCGATCAGGAACGTTGAACGTCCAACGCTCAACTCCCAACTTTCAACTGGGTGACCGAAAAGGCGCATGGTGTGCGGGATATGGGGACAGACACAGTGTTTGGGGCCCGACAGTGCAAATAGAGGGACAGGCACGATGTCCGAAAGACCGATCAGGAACGTTGAACGTCCAACGCTCAACTCCCAACTTTCAACGGGGCGACCGAAAGGGCGCGTGGTGTGCGGGATATGGGGACAGACACCGAATTTGGGCGACCGAACTTTTGACCCGGTGGACCTGGCCAAGCACCGGTCGGACGGTTCAAGCCGGCGGGGTGCCCAGATATGGGGACAGGCACGGTGTTTGGGGACCGACGGTGCAAATAGAGGGACAGGCACGATGTCCGATACACCAATCAGGAACGTTGAACGTCCAACGCTCAACTCCCAACTTTCAACGGGGCGACCGAAAAGGCGCATGGGGGGCGGGATATGGGGACAGACACGGAATTTGGGCGACCGAACTTTTGACCGGGTGGACCTGGCCAAGCACCGGTCGGACGGTTCAAGCTGGCGGGGTGCCCAGATATGGGGACAGGCACGGTGCTTGGGGACCGGCGGTGCAAATAGAGGGACAGGCACAATGTCCGATACACCGATCAGGAACGTTGAACGTCCAACGCTCAACTCTCAACTTTCAACTGGGCGACCGAAAGGGCGCGTGGTGGGCGGGATATGGGGACAGACACCGAATTTGGGCGGCCGAACTTTTGACCCGGTGGACCTGGCCAAACACCGGTCGGACGGTTCAAGCCGGCGGGGTGCCCAGATATGGGGACAGGCACGGTGTTTGGGGACCGGCGGTGCAAATAGAGGGACAGGCACAATGTCCGATACACCAATCAGGAACGTTCAACGCACAACGCTCAACTCCCAACTTTCAACTGGGTGACCGAAAAGGCGCATGGTGTGCAGGATATGGGGACAGACACAGTGTTTGGGGCCCGACAGTGCAAATAGAGGGACAGGCACGATGTCCGATACGCCGATCAGAAATGTTGAATGTCCAACGCTCATCTCTCAACTTGCAACGGGACGACCGGAAAGGGCGCGTGGTGGGCGGGATATGGGGACAGACACGGAATTTGGGCGACCGAACTTTTGACCCGGTGGACCTGGCCAAACACCGGTCGGACGGTTCAAGCTGGCGGGGTGCCCAGATATGGGGACAGGCACGGTGCTTGGGGCCCGACAGTCCAAATAGAGGGACAGGCACGATGTCCGATACACCAATCAGGAACGTTCAACGCACAACGCTCAACTCTCAACTTTCAACGGGGTGACGGAAAGGGCGCATGGTGGCCGGGATATGGGGACAGACACGGAATTTGGGCGACCGGCGGTGCAAATAGAGGGACAGGCACGATGTCCGATACACCAATCAGGAACGTTGAACGTCCAACGCTCAACTCTCAACTTGCAACGGGACGACCGAAAGGGCGCATGGTGGGGGGGATGTGGGGACAGACACGGTTTTGCGGTGACACCTATCGCTGGGCTTTTCATGACGCTACGCCGTCGCTGTTGGCGGTGTCAGTCTTTTCTCAGGGGGCTTGAGCGGGGAGGTTTTCGCAGGCGACGGAGTCGCAGCAGATATCTCCCAGCCCGGCGGCGCAGAGATTTTTGATCAACGGGCGAAAGCACCGCGTCTTTGGGCGTCAGGCAACTTTGGTTCCGGCTCCGCCGGGCTGGGAAATATGCGAGTTGAGCAAGGAAAGCTGGTCGCGCAGGCGGATTGCAGCCCGCCGAATCACCGCCGGCCTGCTCGCAGTCCGGCCCAGATACGGGATTTCAAGAACCAGCTTCGCGGGATCGGTTTCCCTGAGTATTGCCGCGTTTGTTTCGGCGGATATATCCGGACGTCCGACGCCCATCAGGACGATTGCCATCGGCTCGAAGCCAACGCTGAGCAGCACCCGCTGGGTTAGCAGGACGTGGTTCAGCACGCCGAGCCGATTGCGCGCGGTCAGAATGATGCGCATTGGCACGGCTCGTATCAGGTCGAGCAGATCAAAATTTTCTGCCAATGGCGCAAGGAGCCCGCCACAACCTTCGACCAACAACAGATCGCACTTTGCAGCAGCTTGTTCGACCTTTGCTGCGAGGTCGGTTAGCCGGACCGTTTTGCCCTCTGCGCGCGCTGCTACGATCGGTGCAACCGGGGTTTTGAAGAAGAACGGATTCAGCAACGTGCGGGGCAGCTCGCCGTTTTGCAGGCAGTCCAGCAGGTCAGCGTCTGCGGTGTCGCCGGTCGCAAACGGCTTCATTGCGAGTGCCCGGCAACCGACATTGCGCAAATGACAAAGAAGCAGGGCGGTCAACAGAGTTTTGCCCGCGCTGGTGTCGGTCCCGGTGATTACAACCACTTGTCCCATTTGATTTGCAAGAAAGAGCTCGCGGAGTTTACGGGTGGCGGTCGGTGCCGGCCGTTTAATACCAACTGAACTGCAACACGGGCACATCCCTTGGTGTGTTCCGCCGGACTATGGCAACGAATGTCCGCCGCGTATTGCCTATTTGAGCGTCCACAGTGACCTCGAAAGTGCTGCTTTGCACGGAGCAGATCACTGCGTAGCGCGCCACCATTTCAGGGATTATGCCCGGAACAACAGCCGGATTCAATCCGGCAACGTTCAGGAAAGGCGTGTCATCCTCAGTCCCTTCTGCCCCGTCCGGCCCGGCTCTGGCGCGGATTATGTTTTCGGCCACGTTCGGGTCTATGCCGGGCAAAAGCTGGAGGACATGCACCGGCGCGGTGTTTATGTTGATCCGCCCGTTCGACAGCGGAGTAAAGAAGTCCACAAGCCCCAACGGATAAGATTGGCCGCTCGGTTCTGGGCCGAACCGGTTGCCTGACCGGACCGGGCGAAATCTGTGGCCGTAAGCGCGTGGCCCCCAATAGATTTCTGGCGTTATTCCCCGGATCAGAAGCAGCTCCGCGAGATCGTCGATCGGCCCGTTCTTTGCAACGTAAGGCGGAGTGAGGCCAAGATAAAAGTCAGACTCGGTCCCGTTCAGGTGCGGTTTGTCATCGGGGTCAATCCAATCGAATATCGAATCCTGGATTGTTTCTGCGTCGCCGGCTTCAACTCCCATCAAGGTCAACGCCCGGTTGATGATGAGCCGTTTTTCCATCTCCGGTAAACCGGAATTCAGATTGAACTTGCGTTCCAGATCAACAATCTTCACGGAAAAGCGCCCGTCGCCCAGTTCATTGTCCTCGAGTTTGATGTTCACAAGAACCGAATTGGTTTCGTTCGGGCCGCCCGGGCCGCCCGCCCATATCTGGTTCAGCGCCGTGTAGGGGGAATTCATGGATTGCCCGAGGACGTACCGTGCAAGTTCGACCCCGGACCTGCCGAGCCATTCCAGTTCAGACTCGTTTCCTGCGTTTGCAGCAAGGCGCGTTTCAACTTTCATGGCAAACGCAAAGCTTCCAGCAAGAATCCCGAGCACCACTATCACGATCAACACGATTATGATGGCGAATCCGCTCTGCTCAGTTGTTCGAGAACGTCGCGGTCCGCCGGCAATCTCGGGCCGTGCCCGGGCGCCGCGGCCACGATCAGGCCTGTTTCGCGGCCGAGGTTGTCCGGGGACTCCGGGCTGGCCCGGGGGCAAAGCGACAGGCGGTTGGGTACCGGGCTGGCCTTGCGGACCGGGCTGTATCGTACCGGGAGCGAGAGTCGTCGGTGGCACACCTCTGCCCGGGATCGTCTGGGAATCCACGGGTACTGCTGAACTCGGAATGCTAACCGTGCGCACCGTGAGCTGGGAAGGCTTGTCCGGCCTGTCAGGGCGACCAAACGCAAGCGCGAACCTGACCACCCGCGGCAATTGGTTCGTCTGTTTCCATTCCCTTGTCCATTCATATCCGGTGCTTTGCTGCTTGGCGAACTCGACCATGAAAGTGACCACGTCCCGGGCCAGCACAATCGTGTGCTGGTCAGTGTCGGCAATGTTGGTCTGCAAAAGCGGCGCCTGATGAAGGATCAGTTGTTGCCCGCCTTCGCGATTGTTTTCGACCGCGAATGTTACGCGCCGGACGACCTGGTCGCCGAAACAGCCGCTGCCGGGGAAAGAGGGCGGCAGGCGGGCCACGAAACTGAGCAGCGTATGCTCGTCGCTGCTGTCAACGATGAAAGCGTACAAGCTCGGGTTGCTGGCAAACATGACGGCGGAAACCAGTGCGTCTTCGATGGTTCTTGCGGCGATTCGGCTTCGTTGCATGTCTGTGGCCACATCTATTCCTGCTTTGGACGCGCGAAGAATCGCCGAATACGTCGAATAGACCGCGGCCAGCACCATCGAGAATATCCCGATCGCAAGGAGCAATTCGATTATCGTGAAAGCGAAGGCCGGGCGCAGTCTGATTGTGCCTGCCGTGCTGTCGGCGGCAAAGCAGCCCCGACCGGAGCGGCGTGGCGTTGTCGAGATTGCTTTCACCTTGCAAATGTCGGATTGGGAGAATCCGGTCGATAGAGCAGAATGCTGCCTTTGCGTTGCCGCACCAACCCGTTGTCCGGCCAGTCCACCACAATGTCCACCTTGAAAAGACCGTTCGACGAGTACAACTGTGTCTCCGCCGTCCATGACGCGCCGGGACGAAGGTCGCCAAAATCCCCCATGGTAGCACCCTCGGTTAGCCGATTCGTCATGCTCAACTCTGCTGCAACCGAGCTGAACTCGATTTCGCCAAGGCGCAGGCCGCGAGCGATTCTGAGGTTCTGAGCCACCAGATCGAGAATGGCGAATATCGCCATGAAGAATATCCCCATCGCGATGAGAACCTCGAGAAGCGTAAACCCCGCTGGCCGGGTACTGCATGGCAATGTCCTTGATTCGGTGTTCATCTGATGACCTCGATAATGCTCCGCGCAGTTGTGACCTCGAGGGTGATCGTGCGTTCTTCGTTGTCTTCGGACAACAACGTTGCACTGAACGCATCGCTGGTGCTGTTCGGGAAAAACCGCACCCGCGCTTCGTCGGTATCCATCATGTCCTGCAGGTTGACCACAAGCCTCTTGAACGCCACCGTTGAAGGCAATTTGAAAACCACCGGCGCAACGCCGACCGGCAACGGCGATCCGCCCGATTGCCCTGCATGTTCGCTTTTGTCGGCTTGCTCGACCGCGCCCGATTCCGGCTCCTCGTCCGGTGCGGTTTCACGGAAAAGCCTGACTTGGATCATCCCGTCAGCAGCGCGGATGACGACTTCCGAAGGCCGTCCCTCCATAATCGCCATCATGCGCGCCCTGGTGCAGGCTTCTTCAAGATCGCTCATCGCCTGGCGCAACGGGCTTTTTCGGACGGCGCGCAGGAACGACGGCAGGCTGATCGACACCACGATGCTCATCAGGGCCACCACAACCATCAACTCGAAGAGCGTGAATCCCCGCTCATGCTTGCACTCGAGTCGTGGTGACTGAAAGTGATGAGAATCGGTCATGAGACTTTCACCGGGCTATGTTTGCAGTGATGCTGAACATCGCGGACAACACGCCGAACAGGAGGAATCCCACGCCCAACGCCATGACGATAATGAGCGCCGGTTCGATAAGATTCGTCATCACCCGCAGTGCAATCGTCAGCTCGTTCTCGTAAGTCTGTGCAACGTTGTTCAGTGCCCCGGGAACATCACCCGTTTCCTCGCCGATCCGGATCAGGTCGATCATCAGTTGAGGAAATATCTGGCTCCGACCCAGCGGCTGGGCGATCGTTTTGCCGTCGGTGACTTCCTCGCGTGTCCGCGCGACCGCCTCGCGAATGATTGTGTTGGGCACGACCTGCTCGGTAATTTTGAGCGCCGTCAGCACCGGAACACCATTTTGCAGCAGCGTTCCAAGCGTTCGCGCGAATTGCCCGAAAAGATTCAACTGGACCACGCGCCCGATCACCGGCGCCTTCAGCACCAGCCGATCAATCGTCCGGCGCCCCATCTCTGTCGAGCGGTACCTGTTGAACGCCACAACACCTGCCACAACCACAATTGGGATCGTCCACCAATACCCGGCAAGGAAATGGCTCAATCCAATCAGCGCTCGTGTTGCCGCAGGCAGCTCGACGCCTTTCATGCTCTCGAAAATCGTCATGAACTTCGGCAACATCACCGTCATGAAGAAAAACATGATCACCAGACCCACACAGCACACAATCGCAGGATAAATCAGCGCCGACACGAACTTCTGACGCACTTCGGCGAATCTTTCGTAATGATTGGCCAGCCGTTGCAACACTTCAACCAGAGCGCCACTCTGTTCACCGGCCCTGACCATGTTCACATACAAATCCGAGAATATCAGCGGCTGCTTTGCCATGGCGTCCGAGAGGCTTTTGCCCTCGATCACGTCCTGCCGGAGTTGCTTGCTGACTTCTGGTGGGATGCCCTTGGACACGAGATTGGACATGCTGTTCAGCGCGGGCGCAAGCGGCATCCCGGCTTTCAACAGGTTCGTCAGTTGCTGGGTGAAAGTCGCCAGCTCCTGCAGCTTCGGTCGGCGCTTCCGCCGCATCAAATCCCGCAGTAAAGCCGGCAGCAGGTTCGATGACGCGGCAGCAGGGGCAGGCACCTTTTCCGCCCGCGCCGGTTTGCTGCCTCTGACCAGATCAACGGCCACAGGAAACAAACCGAGCCGCTCGATCTGGCCAAGCGCAGCCGCCCGGTCAGCCGCTTCGACCACGTCCTGAACCAGTTCGCCGGTTCGTTTTCTGGCTTTGTATGCAAATTGAGCCATTGCAGTTCGCAAAAGTTTAATACCCAGATCAATGCAGAAGTTTCTCCACGAAACGTAAAAGCGCAAGGAGACTTTCGGGCCTCACACACCACCGATTTGGACTGTCCCCCGCCCCCGGTCACAATTGGAGGGCGGCCCTCTCGGCCCCGCAAACGCATCGATTCCATGCACAATCTCTCTGTCGAGCCACGCCAAAAACCCGGAGTTGTGCCGGCGCCCTGAACATGGTCAAATGGAGGCCGACTTCCCGGAAATCAAACATCCGGGTCGATGTAAGGAACAGCATGGCAACCGAATTGCCCCACTCGGAAAATGGCACGAAAGTACCGGCTGCACCCGGGCAGACCCGTTCTCCCGGCTCAGGCAAAACTGACAGCCATTACGAAGCCACCATGGAACGCGACCTCGAGCGCATCAGGTCTGCAATTGGCCGAATGTCGGATCTGGCCTGCCGCGCTTTGCGCGACTGCATCAAGGCTCTCGAGGAACGCAATCGTCAGTTGGCTTACGCTGTCATTATTCGCGATCAAAACATCGATGAGTTGGAGAAGGAAATCGACCGCTTGTGTCTGGAGTTTCTGGTGCGGCAGCAACCTGTCGCCCGTCCGTTGCGGTTTGCCTACACCGCGCTCAAGGTGAACACCGAGCTGGAACGCGTCGGCGATTACGCCGAGAGCATTGCGCATCAGGGCGCCAAGCTGATCACGCTGGGCGTACCCGTGCCAGTTGAGCGGTTCAGCCGGATTGCCGACCGCGCCATTGGAATGCTGGTCGATGCCGTGCGTGCCTATTTGAATGCCGACCACGCCCTTGCACTCGCCACAATCCCCACCGAAGACATTGTCGATGTCCAAAAGTCAGAGCTCAGAAAGGAGCTCATACGGATGTACAAGGACAACCTGCTCCCATTCGAGGCGTTGGACCCTTGCCTCACGATAACGCGGCGGCTGGAACGCGTCTCGGACCAGGCACGAAATATTTGTGCAGAAACCATTTACTTGAGCACCGGTGAGTTCTCGAAACACCGCGAAGCCGATACTTTCAGAATCCTTTTCATCGACAGGTACAACGCCGGAGTGAGTCTGATGGCCGAGGCAATCGGCGAGTCCCTGCACCGGCCACGCTTCATCTTTGCCAGTGCCGGCCTTGAACCCAGAGTGCCTTCCGAGTGCGTTATCGAGTTCATGAAAGAAAAAGGATTTGACCTTGCACACAAACGTTCCAAGCCGATCACTCAGGTTCCAGAGCTGGATCGCTACCACGTGGTGATTGCTCTTGACCCCGACGCAAAGCGGCTTTTCCCGCGGCAAACGCACAAGATCATCTTTCTTGACTGGGCTGTCGAAGACCCGGCAGCAATCGATGGACCACCGCCCGTCGTCCGCGCCTTGTGCGAAAAGGCCTTCAGAGTCGTCAATGAACAACTCCGCGCCCTCATTGACGCCATAACGGTCGAAACAGGAGATTGAGCGCTGTCCATGAGGAGAATTCAAGAAGCTCCCCAGAACGGTGATCCCGGAAAATTTGCACTGCCATCGAGCAATCGATGCCGAAGCGCAAGTATTGCTTCTGCTGTGGCAAGTTGGTTGCGGCCCTCCAGCGCGCTGTTGCCAGAGATGGTTGGTAGGGATTGGAAAGCGAGGTTGTGGGTTGCCATCGCCCTTTTGCTGGTTCTTGGCGGCGCGGGCTGCTCACAATCAACCGCAAGAACAGACGGGTCTTCGGGCAAACCCGTGGTGATCCAAAACATCGGATCTGACACCATGGTGAATCTTGCACAAGCATGGGCCGAAGAGTACCAAAATGTGGAACCCAACATTTCGGTCGAAGTTTCCGGCGGCGGTTCTGGACTTGGCATTGCGGCATTGATCAACGGCACCGCCGACATTGCGAACTCGAGTCGCCACATCGAGCCAGAGGAAGAAGCAGCAGTCGCAGAACATTCAGGCTCGAAACCCCGCGAGTTCCTCGTCGGATTTGACGCACTTTCCATTTACGTCCACAAGGACAACCCCATCACATCGATCAGCCTCGAAGAACTGCACGAAATCTATGCCGAAGGCGGGAAGATAGATCGATGGTCGCAACTGGGCATAACAAACATCCCTCGGGCGCGCACTGACCGGATCATACGCGTCAGCCGACAGAACAACTCGGGGACTTACCACTACTTTCGGGAGGTTGTCTGCGGCAAGAAAGGCGATTTCAAACTCGGTTCGCTTGACATGAACGGATCGAAGGACGTTGTCGAGCTGGTTTCGCACACGCCCGGGGCCATAGGCTACAGCGGATTGGGCTACAACACCCGAAACGTCAAAATGATCCCGGTCTCGAGAAAGAAGGGCGAAAAAGCTGTGTTGCCCTCAATCGAGACCACGCTGGACAAAAGTTATCCGATTTCCCGGCCAATGTTCATGTACACGCCGGGCGAACCGCCGGCTCATGTGCGCAGGTACATCGACTGGATACTTTCCCCGGCGGGACAGAAGATAGTCGAACTCACCGGCTACATCCCGCTCAACCTTGCTGAGGACAAGAGATGATCGCGAACCAGCCTGACAACCTGAAGCGCCCGCGCATGGCAAGGTCCATGACCGCGATCCTTGGTGAGCGAACGATCGAATTGCTCATCCGCCTTTGCGGAGTTAGCGCGATTGTTTTTGTGTTCGGCATCTTCCTGTTTGTGCTGCGCGAAGGCGCGCCGTTGATCGACAAACTCGACTGGTCAAGGGTGTTGTTCAGTCAGGAATGGTATCCGACATCCAAAGGCAATGTGCGGTACGGAGTCGGAGCTTTGATTGTTGGCACACTGAGTGTCACCGGTCTGGCGATGCTGTTTGCAGTGCCTTTCGGCCTCGGCGCCGCAGTCTTTGTGTCCGAGTTCTCCACCGGCAAGGTGAAAGAAACGCTCAAGATCATCATCGAGATGCTTGCTGCGATTCCAAGCATAGTTTGGGGTTTTATCGGTTTGACCGTCATGAACAGGCTGATTCAAGAATACCTGCCCGCGCCGGTGGGCTTGAACCTGCTGAACGGCGCCATCCTGCTGGCGTTGATGAGCGTGCCGATCATCGTCAGCATCGGCGAAGACGCGCTCAAGGCCGTGCCGGATTCATATCGGGAGGCTGCCATGGCCATGGGAGCCACACGCTGGCAAACAGTTTACCGCGTGCTGTTTCCGGCGGCGCGCAACGGCCTGCTTGCAGCCGCATTACTCGGCGTCGGTCGTGCGATCGGCGAAACAATGGCGGTCCTGATGGCCACCGGCCATGCCGTGAACATACCAAGGAGCATTTTCGATCCAATACGAACCCTGACCGCGACCATTGCTGCCGAGTTGGGCGAAACCGCGGTCGGGTCCGACCACTACAGGATGTTGTTTCTGATAGGCGTCTTGCTGTTTTCAATCACGTTCGTGGTAAACCTGCTTGCTGATCTTGCTGTGCGCGGTGTTCGAAAACAATGAGTGCTTCTCCGTTCACTGTTACTCCGCTTGTCAGGCGCAACATGCGCAGGGAACTGGCTGCGCGAATTGTTCTGGGCGCAATGGTTGCCGCAATGGTGTTGCCGTTGCTGGCGATCATCGCCTACCTCGCGGTCAAAGGAGCGCCGCTGATCTCGTTGAAGTTTCTCACTACCAATCCAACACACGGCATGCGTGAAGGCGGCATCTGGTCCGCCCTGTTGGGCACGATCTACCTTGTTGTGATTGCACTTGCGGTTTCGGCTCCGATTGGCGTCCTTTGTGCGGTTTATCTGAACGAATACGCAAAGGACAACTGGCTCACGCGTATTATCAATCTTGCGGTTGTGAATCTTGCCGGCGTGCCCAGTATTGTTCATGCTTTGTTTGGTCTCGGCGCGTTCGTGTTGTTCGCCGGCATCGGGCGTTCGATCCTCGCTGCTTCCCTGACGCTTGCGATCATGACTTTGCCGGTCATTATTGCCAGCACCAAGGAAGCCCTCGCCGCAGTGCCAATGTCATTCCGGGAAGCGTGCTGGAACGTCGGGGCGTCACGATGGCAAACAATTTGGAGCATTGTATTGCCGAATTCGCTGAGCGGCATCTTGACAGGCGTAATACTGCAGGTCTCGAGGACGGCAGGCGAAACCGCGCCCATTATGTTTACCGGAGCAGTGTTTTTCAAAAAGATTCAGTCCGGTACACTGTTTGCATACTCTCTGACCGACCAGTGCATGGCGCTTTCGATGCACCTGTACACGGTCACGACCCAGGTGACAAATGCCCCGGAACCGCTCCCTTACGCGATTGCGCTTGTGCTGCTTGGGGCGGTCCTGGCCGTAAACGCTGCGTCCATCGCCGTGCGCAGTTGCTTGCGCTCAAGGAAAAAATGGTGAACACCGAACCCAAAATCTCTGTTGAGAACCTGCGCCTGAGCTACGGGCACCGCGAAGTGCTCCATGGACTCTCGTTCTCCGTCGCCCAGAAAGAGATCCTCGGTGTCATCGGCCCCGCGCAGTCGGGCAAAACGTCACTGCTGCGCTGTCTCAACCGTACGATCGACTTTGTCTCGAACGCCTTCTTGAGCGGGTCAGTTAGAATTGATGGTGAGGATGTGTTGCGCACCACGGATGTGCACACGTTGCGACGGAAGGTTGGAATGGTATCGCCCTTGCCGGTGGGGCTTCCGCTGTCAATCTACGACAACGTCGCTTTTGCGCCGCGATGCGCAGGAATCAAAAACAAGGATGAGCTGGACGCACGTGTCGAGAGATGTTTGCGGCAGGCCGCGCTCTGGGACGAGGTGAAAGACCGGCTTCACACCCTCGGTACCAAGCTTTCCGGCGGACAGCAACAGCGCCTCACGATCGCCCGGGCGCTGTCGCATGACCCGGAGGTCCTCTGTCTGGATGAGTTTTCAATTGCAATCGACCCCGTTACCACGATGCGCATCGAGGATGTGCTGAAGGAATTGAAATCGCACATGACGATCTTGCTTGTGACCAATCTCGTGCAGCAGGCAAGACGTCTCGCCGACCGCACGATGTTCTTGTGGAACGGCGAGATTGTTGAGCTGGACCGTACGGAGGCCATTTTCTCCAATCAACCCCGCGATAAACGCACCTATGACTACATTCACGGGCTCTTCGGTTGACATGTCCCGGCCAAAGCTCGAATACAGTCTCGCAACGCGCGGGCTGAGTCTTTGGTACGACCAGTTCAAGGCTCTCGACGATGTCACCATCAACGTCAAAACCGGCTTTATCACGTCTTTGATTGGGCCTTCAGGATGCGGAAAAACAACCCTGTTGCGCTGTTTCAATCGGATTAACGAGCGCTACGGTAATGTCACCGTAAAAGGCGAGGTCACAGTGATGGGCAAGAACATCTATGACCCCGACGTTTCGCTCATCGAACTCCGAAAAACCGTTGGCATGGTTTTCCAACGACCAAACCCGCTGCCCATCTCTGTCTATGAAAACGTCGTTTTCGGTCTCCGGCTGCACAGCGAACCCGCCGCGCTCAAACGGTCATTACTCGATACCGCGGTCGAGAAAGCTTTGACTGAGGTCGGGTTGTGGAACGACTTGAAGGATCACCTGGATCGCAAAGCCACGACTCTGCAACTCGAACAACAACAGAAACTCTGTGTGGCAAGGCTGTTGCCGCTGAAACCGGAAATCATCCTCCTCGACGAGCCGTGTTCGGCGTTGGACGTCAACGGCACGCGTGCGGTCGAGGAGTTGATGTTCTCCTTGAAGGGGCGCTATACCATGCTCATTGTCACCCATAACATGGCGCAAGCGCGCCGCGTGGGCGATGAATGCATCTTCATGCTCCTTGGCCGCGTCATCGAGCAGGGCCGAACGGAAGACATCTTCTTAAACCCTCGCGACCCAAGAACGGCAGAGTACATCGAAGGCCGTTACGGATAAAAAATGCCGCAAGGCACAGCAGAAACCAGGGCCCGTGGGCGACGAAGTCGCCCTGTTCAGCGCGGCGCGACACAGCGGTATATTGTTATATTGCGAAATCGATCATATTTGCGAAGATTTTCAAACTGTGAGTTGGCTCAGTTTGTCAGTATCTGCTTCTCTGGCAGCGAGTAGTGCGGTCACCACAGTGCGGTCTTCGAAGTGTTACATTGGATAGTCTGCCCGGAACCAAATATG
>Ga0078972_1002432_pt1 | contig 61569 bp, 61 predicted proteins | sample YelNatPaOPGAMG01_FD_67568 | JGI IMG/M metagenome (GOLD analysis project Ga0078972, IMG submission 67568) | Hot spring thermophilic microbial communities from Obsidian Pool, Yellowstone National Park, USA - OP-RAMG-01 (SPADES assembly) (version 2) | ecosystem: Environmental > Aquatic > Thermal... | reverse complement strand
CATGCCCGCAGTTCTTGCAGATACCGAATTCCAAATGTTCCATAATTGAACCTCCTTTTCTTGTTATTTTATGAATTCATTATTAATACGCCTTTTGCAGCTTTCGCTGCACATTTGCTCAATAAAATGTCACTTATAAGTACTTCCTATTTGTTTTATGAGAAAACGTAGAGATATTCAATTAATATCATAAAAGTTCATGTTCTCCTCTTTGTTTAGCTGAATTGAGCTAAGAAGCGTACTACAACTAAATAGTTTGGTACCATTCTCTCAAATTCAGCCAGATATTAGAAATCCTCATCAAATTGATAGTTCCAATTGATATAACTTACTCATTTGTTAACTTTAATCGCCATGCGGTAAGTATACAGACAAAATGCAATCAAGAGTTTTTACAGTAGGGACATAGAAGTGAAAAAAGGGTTTGAGAAGGAGGGCTGGAAGTACGACTGGAAGGAGAAGGCATTCGCTAAGGAGGAGGTATTCATTACCTCAGGGGGAGCGAAGGCATGACAGTCGAGTCAGAGATGCTGCCTATACTCAGGAAATACGGGATCAGCCGCCTGAGCGCCTTCCTCGAGGGGGATGGGATAAGGGTCAGGGTCTATGGGAACAGAACATTCGACCAGAGGGCATATTATCAAAAGAACAGGGAAAGGATCAGGAAGTACCAGCACGAATACTATCTGAGAACCAGGGAGAGGGCAGCGGAAAAAAGAAGCCTGAAGGTCGCTAACTATATTCCTACTCCGCAGGACCTCGCAAGGGCCATGGCTTACCTCTACTCAAGGAATGGGTCCGCTCTCTGTGAGGACGACCTGAGGGACACAGCAGTCCAGGTGATGCAATTCTTCGGTTTCGGGAGGGAGGTGGTCGGCAACCACCTTGAGCAGGATGATATTGCATTGATGTACCAGCTGGAGGACATCGGACTGATTGACACCAGGATAGAGGAGTACAACCTTCCGCACGGGAACCCATGGAGGGTGAATTATTTCGTGCTCAATGTGGGGAAGATCAGGGAATATTCCTCCAGCAGTGTTGAACGTGATGAAGCCTCCAACGTTTACGGAAGCCTTCCCAAGGAGGCGTGGGTGAGATGAAATTGTTCATTTCCGATCCATGCAGCCATAATCAGCACGAGCTATGCAATGAAAAGGAATGCATGTGCGGCTGCCATTTCCCAAAGAGAAACCACAAGGAAGGTTCCATTGAGGAAACTATCCGGAGAGCCCGGAAGGAGGAGATGAAGGTCTTTGACCACTCATCTGACAAGCTGAGGGCAATTGCAGAGGAGGTGCAACAATGACAACTAAGGATGGTGAAGTGTTATGCGACAAGTGTGGAAGAAAAGTCGAGCAAGTCAGTTCTGTGAAGATTGGGAACATCATGAGCTTTGACCTTTGCGGTAGATGTGAACGTGATCTGGAGATTATAGTCCTTGACTTCATGCACGGGGTGAAGGAATGACGTTCAAGTACAGCAGGAAAACCCTGCCATACAGCGGCACGGAAGTGCCTGCGGAGCAGAGGTTCGCAAAGATTGACCGGATGCTGAGGGACTACGGGATCACGAAATCCCAGTGGACAAAGGACTGGGACTCAGACAGGATAGAATTGAGGTTCATCATAGAGCAGGAGGACGGTCCTGCAATAGGGATCAAGCTAGTTGCCCCGTTATTCATTGCCGGACACAGGATATGGAATGAGAAGCTCGGTAAGTCCGAGATAAAGCAGGCGAAGAACTGGGCGCAATCCCTTGCGCTCTTCGAGCACTACCTCAAGACGAAGCTTGAATCGATTGCATTCGGCCTGAGGGACGTCAAGGAAGAATTCTTAGCAGACATCCTTGTGAAGGACTCGGAGGGGAGAGAAAAGACGATAGTTGAAGTGATAGAACCGGCCCTGGAGTCCGCGGGAGTGACTTTCCCAAGGCTGGCACCACCAACGGAAGGTGAAGACCAATGACAACATACTCCTGTTCTCTTCATTTTGGGGCGATCGAGATTGAAGGAATAGAGGCCACCAATGAGAGCGAAGCAAAGTCGATCGCAATGAGGGCTTTCAGGCCGGCAATCGAGAGCATTGATGAAAGGAGCATCAGGGTAGCGGTGAGGGAGAAGAAAGTGACCCCTTTGATTTCTGTGAAGCTGAACGTCTCCAGGAGAAAGAAGAAACTGCCCCCGATGGAATTCCATGAGAAGGTCTGCAAGGAGATCGTGAGGATTGCTGAGATGGAGGAGAAGCTATGAACGACGAACTGGAAGCAAAGTTGCCGGAGTTTGTGTCCTACAGGATAGGACATGGAGATTCAATATCGACGGCAGAGCGCAGGGCAAGGAGGATCAAGACCCTCCAGAAAAGCATAGACGTCTTCAGGCCTGACATGAATTCAATATACAGGTACATAGAGCAGAGGCAGAGGAACGGGATAAAGAAGAAGTCGCTGCGGATAGAGATGATGGACCTTGAGCACTGGTTCGCCTTCCTTGGTATAAAGACAGCGATGCCCAGGCTGAAGAAGGAACCTTCACCACCGCCGATCATTCTGACGCATGAACAGGTCAGCAGGATAATCCAATACTGCGGGGAGCACTTCAACAAGGAAGTGTGGTTCCGCAATAAAATCATAATAGAGGTGCTTGCGTTCACGGGCGTCAGGATAGGGGAACTTGAGAGGATGAACTTGGAAGACGTGAGGGACGGGAAAATTTACGTGAGATCAGAAAAGATGGAGAGGGACAGGCTGGTCCCGCTGCCGGGAGGGCTCCAGGACGACTTGAGGGAATATGTTGAGAAATACAGGATGCACTCCGATTCGAGGGCACTGTTCACAACGGATAAGGGAAGGATGAACTATGCATATCTCAGGTCGTTCATCAGGAAGTTGGGAGCAAAGGTAGGGGTCAAGGACCTGCATGCCCACATGTTCAGGCACTTCTACGCATCTGAATTATACAGGCTCACGGGTGATATCAGGTTGGTTCAAATTCTGGTAGGGCATGCCCGCATTGAGACCACAACAATATACGAACACATAACATCCGAAGAGACTGTGGAGAAAGGAAAATCCGCAGTCGAGAAACTTTTTCGCGGGGGTGAGGATTTGAACCAAGAGGATCAAAAATACATGGGAGCCTTAGCAAAACGATGGGAGCACTGGGATTTGAACCCAGATCTACGGGTTTCTTCCGGATCATAGTTCCAGTCACTCATCATGAGATCAGTTGACCCATAGCTAATCATTTCCTGACTGGAGCCCGTTAGGATACCTGACTACCCCATGCTCCCGCAATTAAGCTAAAGGGAACGCCTCCACCAAGTGCAGGCTAAGGCCGATACACCTCTTACTCAACTGGCAAGTGGTTATCAGTCTGACTTATAAAAAACTACTTTGAGAAAAATTAACAGAGACCGTCTCCGTAGAATGTGGTCCAAAGGATCGGTATGCGATTAAGACCCTTACGTTCAGGCTCTGTTTGCCTTTCTTGCTCTTTTCAGTCTTCTGATTCGTTTCTTGCGCCACTTCCAGCGCATCTTTCCTTTCTTTTTCCAATCTCTTGAGCCTCTCTTCAATGAAGCACCTCATGTTAATGCAATAAGCGGTATTTTGATCTACCCTAATCTGCCCTTCGTGATTTGATCGTTTTATATAATCCTATTCCGTAGGTGACAATCTGCTGTGATTCCTGTACAATTTGTTGTGTGGATCGAGTTCGATGGCTTTTTGGAAATCGACCAGAGACTCCTGCTTTCTGCCCAAGCTTTCCAGAAGGTTCGCCCTGAAGAAGTAGAATTCTGCTTTAGTTGGATTTAGTTCGATTAGCCTTGTATACTTTGTCAGGGCCTCTTCAGCATAACCTGATTCCTCGAGAAATTCAGCCACTATCTGAAGCCATATCTGGTCGTTCGGTCTGAGCTTGGAGATTGTTAACATGTCCTCGAGAGCTTTGTCTCCTAAGCCCAGCTTTTCAAGAACTTTTACCCGATCGTATCGTATCTCTGGGTTTGTTGGATCGTGGTCGACCAAATAGTTATAGTCCGACTGAGCCTCCTCAAATTTATCAATACTTGCAAGTATTTCAGCCCTTCCCATGCGATATGTCGGGTTCTCTGGGTTTAACCTGACGGCTTCGCTGCAGGATAGAAGTGCTCCCTCAATATTCTCATGGTCCCTAAGAAAGTCAGCTTTTTTCCAGTATAGTTCTGGATCATATGGATCAATGTCTATTACCTCATTGTAAGCGTCAAGTGCGGCGTTGAGCATCCCAATCTTTCTAAGGCAGTCGATCTTCCTCAGCCTGAAATCGGTGTTGCGAGGTTGAAGGGATATCAGTTTATCATAATACTGAAGGGCCTCGCTATATCTTCCGAGTTTTTCAATCGTCCAGATAATAGAGTCCAAGTAGCTTATGTTATCTGGATCCATGCTAGAAGCCTGTTTAAAAGCGTCAAGCGCCTTTTCCAGATTTCCCTCAGCAACTGCAGTATGTCCTTTCCTGTTATAGAAATATGGAGACTCCATGATTCGCTGCAATGTATACATACTCAGATAAAACAGTTGTTGTCGATACGTTCGCCGGAGAATTCTCCTCGGGTATCATTAGCATGAGGGTTGATGAATCTGACTGCAGTCTTGAAATCTAAATCACATTTTGAGCCGCAATCATAAGAATGGCATTGAAGTGCCGTCTCCTCGCGGATCTGCAGCGCCCACGACTGTGCCTTCTGGTAGAAGTGTTACTATCTGGGAATGACCAAATTGTGACGAGAAGCCAATGTTCCTGACCTTGTCCTTTTGGTAGAAAGATGAAATTGAGTCCTTAAGCTGTTCGGATTCACATATTATTTCCGAGGGTTTTTCGTATATGGTGTAAGGGAAAGCCCACCTGGGCCTGTCTAAAATTTCCTGCGGGTCTGAGAGATCGGAAAGCAGAGGCAGGATCATCTGCATATGGAGCTGCGGCTGAATGTCGCCGCCCATGGCTCCAAATGATGCCAAAAAATGGTCTTCTTCCTCAAGCATTCCTGCACATAATGTGTGAAAAGTTCTCTTAAATGGAGCCAGAGAATTATGATTCTTTGGATCAAGCGAAAAATATGAACCTCGATTCTGTAGCACAAAGCCCGTTCCGACAGGCATCACACCTGATCCAAAACCCATGTAGTTGCTTTGAATCCAGGAAAAGCTGTTCCCTTCTGAATCTGAGATGCACATGTATGTCGTGTCTCCGTCATCTTTAGCATGTCCTCCAATAGTTTTCTTCTTTTCGTCCTGATCAAGAAGTCTTTGAGCAAACTCCTTGGATGTGAATCCATCAGGAAGGGGGTGAAACTTTGGGTCCGTTATGTACTTATCCCTCTGTGAATATGCAAGCATTCCCGTTGATATGACTGATGACAGGCTCTCTTCCTGAATTGCAGTCGAGTCCTTAGAACCTGCTTCCAGCAGATTCAACCAGAGAAGGGCTGTATAACCCTGGCTGTTGGGGCCGGTTTCATATATCTTCTTACCGTTAATTTCAGTGTTCCTGGCTTTCTCATATGTAACATAGTGCTTCTTGAGGTCTGAGGATTGAAGAAGACACCCGGAACCTTCAAGGCCTTTTATTATCCTGTCCGCGAGGTTACCATCGTAGAATGATTCCAGACCATCCTCTGCAAGCGACCTCAGTGAGCTCGCCAGATCCTTCTGTCTGAAAACACTTCCTGCAGCAGGAGGCTTACCACCGGGCAAGAATATTTTATTCCACTCCGCCATTCCAGAAAAAACCTTTTCACTCACGCGTATAGATTCTGTGTAATTTTGGGTGACCGGAAAACCCTCTTCAGCAATTTCTATGGCTGGATTAAGTAGATCCTTGACTTCCATTGTGCAGTACTTGCTGTGAATATGAGCCCAGCCGCTGACTATACCGGGGACTGTAAGTGCACCGCCTGGTCCACGTGCATTAAGCCTCGCCAGACCCTCTTGCTTAAAATGCTCGATTGTCGCGCGTTCAAATGCCCTGCCGCTTGCATTGAGGTCGATTACTTCTTTCCCGTTCATGCGTATCAACGCAAACATGTCGCCTCCAAGCCCGCACAGGTTATTCTGTGTCACACAAAGAACTGCGCTAGTGGCTATTGCCGCATCAGCAACATTTCCTCCCTGCGATTTGATCTTTACGCCTGCAATTGATGCCACCTGGCTTGAAGAAGCAACTACGCCCTTAGTGGAAAATGAATTTGGTCTGGTTCTCATGTCACCGTTCAGCAGTGGAGGATATATGAATTATTTCTTTCAACCCTGGAAAAACGATCCGATTGGTTGCTGCGATACAGATAAAAAAGATTTATCCGTATTCACAATGCAGAATTGTGAAAGTTGGTGTTATAGGATTTCAGGGTGATGTTACAGAACATATGGAAATCCTGTACAAACTGAAGGATGAGAGAAAAAGAGATATAGAGCCAGTACTGGTAAAGAGCCGTAGAATGCTTTCTGAGGTGTCCGCGTTGGTTCTGCCGGGAGGGGAGAGCACAACCATTTACAAGCTGATAAAAGAATATGACATTTACTGGGACATCATTCGGAGAGCGAAAAACGGTATGCCTGTCATGGGAACATGCGCAGGCCTCATACTGATCTCCAGAAATGCGAAGGATGAGAGGGTCAGGGGGATGGATCTCATAGATATTACAATAAGACGCAATGCGTATGGAAGACAGGCAAACTCATTTTATGAAAATATAAAGGTGAAATCTATTGGAAACATAATTGCCATATTCATCAGGGCTCCAATTATTGAGAGTGTTGGAGATGCAGAGGTCATGGCAATGTATGATAATCAACCAATAATGGTAAGGAACCAGTACGTTCTTGGAATGACTTTCCATCCTGAGCTTTCCGGTGATACAAGGATACATGATTATTTTTTGAGCATGGTGGGGAGAGAGGGGTATACTTCCACTGGAAAACGAGAATGGTATGTGAGTGATATAGCATGAGAACACCTATTTATGAGTGGCATAAGGAAAACGGTGGAAACATAGTGGATTTTCATGGATGGGACCTTCCCCTCTACTATGAGGGGATATTGGCTGAACACATGGCTGTGAGGAAAAAGGTTGGAATTTTCGATGTTTCGCATATGGGTGACATTGTTGTAACAGGACCCGACGCTGTAAGTCTTATGAATACTCTTTTACCCAGCAAAATTGATGCAATTCAACCCGGAAAATGCATGTATACTGCATTTCTTAATGAATCTGGTTTTCTCATAGACGACACCATAATTTATCGTGTCAGCAATGATACAATCTTCTTCGTTCCAAATGCTGCCACTACCGATGAAGTTCTGGAATGGTTGATACGAAATAGCAAGCAATTCAATGTTAAGATATCCAATTTATCAAATGATCTTGCATGCTTTGCAGTTCAGGGTCCAGAGTCAAAAGCTGTGGCAAATGATCTTGGAATAAAGTTTCCTGAGCAGTTTACATTCTCTTTCCAGCATGATGTGTATGGAGGAAAAAATAAAATCAATGGAAAGAATGATTTGATAGTTTCTGGAACAGGGTATACAGGAGAAATTGGTTTTGAACTTATAGTTGATGCTGAAAGTTCCAATAGATGGTGGAATGCTGCAGTGGAATCAATAAAACAACATGGAGGAATGCCATGTGGCTTGGGTGCTAGAGATTCTCTCAGGATGGAAAAAGGAATGCTCCTCTCTGGTGTGGATTTTAATAAAGATAGAGACCCATATGAGTGTTCTGTAAGTTTTATAGTTGAGAAAAAAGAGGGTTTTATTGGATCAGAAGCACTGGCTAATAGAAAAAATAATGATTTAGAGATTTTCAGGGGATTCATACTAGATGGAAAGCAGATTCCAAGGCATGGATATATTATTTATAGCGATGATAGGAATGTTGGAACAATAACAAGCGGGTCAATTTCTCCTATACTTGGAAAAGCTATCGGTTTAGGCTTCATAGATAAAAAATATATGAAAAATGGCAACAAGGTTGCAATTGATATCCGGGGAAAAAGGTTAGATGCGATGGTATCAAGACCAAAAATAGTTCCATAGGAAATTACCCCTCTCCCTGTCAATTTGTCTGCTTATTCATTGCAGGGTTTTTATAAGTTCTATGATACCCCATCGCACATGAATCAGGACAGAGGATTGAAAATAATTATAACTGATCCAGTAGACCAAGTACTCATAGAGAAGCTGGAGGATGAAAGGTTTGGCGTAGATTATTATCCAAAAATACAGGAAGAGGAGTTAATCGATATTATTGGGAGATATGAAGGAATTGTTGTACGCAGCAGGACAAAAGTTACTCAAGATCTGATCAATAGAGGTAAGAATCTTAGGTTTGTCGCTCGAGCAGGAGTGGGGTTAGATGGAATCGACCTTGCTACCTTGAAGAACAGGGGGATCAGCATTATTCATGCCCCGGAAGCTTCAACGGATTCCGTAGCTGAGTTAACCTTTGGTCTGATGATAGGATCCTGCCGAAGAATACCTGAGCTTGCTGCTGAAATAAAACATGGTAATTTTGCCAAGGAGATAGGTACTGAAATATCTGGCAAAACGCTGGGGCTCATAGGCTTCGGAAGGATAGGTTACAGGGTGGCAGAAATAGCAAGGGCCTTCAATATGAATATACTTGCTTACGATATTATCAGAAGCGAAAGAATTAATGCTGTATCAGGATCTTATGTATCACTTCAAGACCTGCTAGTGGCTTCAGACTTTATAGGTATTTTTGTAACAATAAAACCCGGCGAACCCCCTATACTGGGAAAAAATGAACTCATGATCGTCAGGAAGAAGCCAGGCATAATTAATACAAGCAGGGCAGCGGCTATAGACGGGCCCGCTATTTTGGATGCCCTTAAGATCGGATCAATATCGTTTTACGCCTCAGATGTAATGTGGAGCGAACCTCCTAAGACTGAATGGGAGCTTGAATTACTAAAGCTCCCGCAGGTTACAATAACGCCACACATCGGCGCACAGACAAGGGAGGCTCAGGCAAGAATAGCGGAAGCAACAGCTTCTAAAATAATTGAAATGTTTGGGGGCGTTAAATGATATTCACACCGGGGCCTGTAGAGATATCACCAAGAGTTTTACAAGCATCCATGAAGCATATGAACCACAGGTCTCAGGAGTTCAGGGATATCATGCAGTCCTCGCTACATGCTTTACGCAGCATCACGAGCTCAGAACGTGTTTCTCTTACCACAGGATCAGGAACCCTCGCGGTTGAAATGCTTGCATGGTCCATTCTATCAAGAAGAGAGAAAGTTATCGCAGCGACCTATGGTGAATTTGGGGACAGGATGATCGAGTCACTTGAACGAAGAGGATGCATCGTTTACCGGATATCAAAGCAGGAAAACGAGATCATTCACCCAGACGAGGTCAGCGAGCTTGCATCAAACTCAGGATCAACCTCATTATTTCTGGTACACAATGAAACCGGAAACGGAACGCAGGTTTCAAACCTCAAGGAGGTGGCAGGAGCTGCAAAGAAGAGCGGCATGAAGGTACTCGTAGATTCAGTGTCTGGCTTTGCTGCACTTCCCATAGAGCTTGAATCCTGGGGAATAGATGCGGTAGCGACATGCGGACATAAAGGCATTGCCTCTGTAACTGGGGTAGGGATAAACATACTCTCGGACAGATTTGACTCTTCTCTCACAAAGGAAGATACTCCAGCCTATCTGGATCTTGAGAAGTCTCTGCGCTTCATGGAGAGAAACGAAACGCCGTTCACACCTTCGACAGGTGCATTCTCAGCGCTGTCCGAGGCCCTGGAAGAATTGGTTGAAGAAGGATTAAAGGCAAGGATTCACAGGACATCCATATTTGCTGAAGCGGTTATCAAGAGGCTCTCGGCCGAAGGATATTCTATTACCGGAGAGAAGGATACCCGATCCAGATCGGTCTTGAATATTTTGACGCGAAGAAAATCCACTGATGTAGCTAGCAGCCTTGGGAAGAGCGGATTTATTGTAGGAAATGGATTAGGCAAATTTAAGGAAAAAGCAATCAGGATTGGCCTGATGGGTACAATAACAAAGGAGGACATAGAAAACCTCCTTGATGAATTCCTGAAATTGGATCAGATATGAGGATTCCTTCCTACCTTGTCAAACAACCTTATGGCAATCCGGCATACCGGAACCTCGAATAAAAGGATATCATCCGCTCCTTTCAGCAGCAGGGAAAAATCTTTTCATTATTTCGACATATGTCGGTTGAATAATTTGGCAACCAAAATAACAGTGGGCCAGGAGAAGCTTATAGATAAACTACGTCAGGAAAGCAACAGAAACGCAGAGTCTGTTGCAAAGTTTCTTGAGAAGAACTTCAAGCATTCAGTTTCCGATCTTACTATGCAGGAGGCCAGCAGGCTAATTGAATCACTGAAGAAACTCCAGGTTAACAGCGAAATTTCAAGCAATCCACCCGTGACTGCAAAGCAAATCGCTCTATTGAAAAGGCTGCAGGATGGCAGTGAAAGAATCCAGAAGCTCATGCAGATGCTTGGAAAACTGAAGAAAGATAGCATTAATGAGTTAACGGTTCCTGAAGCCTCAACTGTTATCGATGCCCTTATTTCTACAAAGGCTGGAACGAACGAAGAGCGAGGAAGAAGCCCTGCAACAGAAAAACAAGTCAGGTTTCTTGAGAAACTCTATGCAACAGACAACAACCGGACTGTTATAGATGGATTCCTGACCAGGCAGAGAAAGAAAAACCTGGAGGAGCTTACCAGGTCTGAGGCAGGTGAACTGCTTGACCGCTTGGTTGAGAGCACCCGCTAGCATTTCAGTTTAAGTGATTATCTAATAAACCCGTGTTGTATAAGGTAAAAACACATGCAACGTATACTTGTAAATTGTGCGCTGCCCTATGCGAATTCATCGCTTCACCTGGGCCACATAGCGGGTAGTTATCTTGGAGCAGACATCTTTGTCAGGGCGCTCCGCCTTATGGGAGAGGATGTACTTTTTGTCTGCGGAAACGACGAATATGGAACACCGATCACAATACAGGCCGATAAGGAGCACGTAAACCCGGTTGAAATTGCCGACAGGTACCATGCGGAACATGAGAAAACTTTTGGTAAGATGCAGATCTTATTTGACATATTTTCACGTACAACATCACCGATACACAAACAATCCGCTTCAGAGCTGTTTTTGAGACTCTACCAAAAAGGCTTCCTTTCGGAGGACAAGATGATATCGCCATACTGCCCAACTTGTGGGAGATTTCTTCCGGACAGGTATGTTGAGGGAACATGCCCATACTGCGGAAATACCCGTGCAAGAGGAGATCAATGTGACGTATGCGGCAGGATTCTGGATCCACAGGATCTTAAGGATCCGAGATGCATCATATCTGGCGATACCCCCGAATTCAGGGAAACGAAACACCTCTTCTTCCGCCTGGACAAATTTCAGGACAGACTGGAGAACTGGATCAATTCAAAGACGAACTGGAAGCCACACGTTCTGGAATTTACGAAAGGGTTGATTGCTGCTGGACTTAAGCCAAGACCTGCGACAAGAGACATGAACTGGGGGATCCCGGTTCCAGTGGATGGCTATGAAGGCAAGGTCATCTATGTCTGGATCGAAGCTTTGATGGGCTATCTCTCATTTGCAAAGGAACTTTCGTTAAAGCGCGGGGACCCCGATCTTTGGAAAAGATACTGGGAAAATCCGGAAACCAGAAGTTACTACTTCCTCGGCAAAGACAACATTACATTTCACACAATCATCTGGCCTGCAATTATTATGGGGCTTGGAGATGTGAATCTCCCATACGATGTTCCAGCAAACGAATACCTGGAATTCAACGGAGAGAAATTCTCAAAAAGCAGAGGAATTGGGTTTACTGTCGAAAGTATGCTCTCAGCAGTCGATAGCAATTACCTTAGATATTACATTGCAACAATACTTCCTGAAAACGGAGACTCAAACTTTGATATAGACGAAATGCAGGAAAAGGTAAACAGCGAATTCATATCAAAATATGGCAATCTGTTGCATCGGGTTGTAAGCTTCGTGGTTTCAAATAAGATAGATCTCTCCACCAGGAAAACGGATTCATTGGACGGAGAGATAATTTCCCGTTTTGTTCGGTCATACGGTGAATATTCAAACCTGATAAGGTCTGTCGAGATCAAGAAAGCCTTGAAACTCTGGCTGGATCTGGTTCAGGAAGCTAACGCTTATGTGAACAAGTCTGAACCTTGGAAGCTCATAAAGACTGACATCACTGCATGCGCCGGGAAGCTTTACACGTCGCTGAGACTGCTGCAGATCCTGACAGTTATGATCTACCCGTATACACCAGAAGCATCGGAGAGATGTTTGAGGATAATGGGCTTTGACGGAACTATTGATCAAGCGCATTCAAAATTGTCAGATGAAAACGTCACCTTTAGGCCTACTGCCGCTGAGATCCCGTTCCAGCGGATTGAAATCAAGGATGTCAATCCCAATAGCCTCGACCTGACCGTGGGCAAGGTAGAACAGGTAGAGAATCACCCAGAGGCCGAGAAACTTTACATACTGCAGGTTTCATTCGGAGATCGCAAAATACAACTTGTCGCTGGACTTAGAAAGCATTACTCAATCGACCAGATCCTTGGGAAGAAGATCATAGTTGTTGCCAACCTCAAGAAGGCTAGGTTCAGGGGAAAGGAATCTCAGGGGATGCTGTTGGCGGCTGATGATGGTATCTCAACGCACTTTCTTACCGTAAGCGACCAGGTACCTCCTGGAACAAAGGTTAAGATAGGTCCATATGGTTTCAATGGAACCAAGGTCGTGACAATTGACGACCTCGCAGCTTACAAGCTAACTGTAACAGAGAAAGGTGAGGTAAAGGCCACCATAGGAGGCAAAGAAGAAATTCTCTTTGCAGGGTCTGAACCTGTAAGACCAGAATCGCCAGCAACTGCCGGAGCAAGAGTCAGGTAGGTTGCTATACCGTGCCTTTGGAACACAAAAATCAGCTAAATCCGGTCAATCTTGATCCAAAATAAGCTAAAGAACTTGCTTCAGTGCCAGATTGCAACATGTTCGATATCTGGAACAGGTTTTTATTGTAACCAGTGGCTTTCATTCTTAGCTAAATTTAATACTGTCCCGTGGAACTGATCAGACGCAGTCAATATAATACTTTGGACTGTAAAAAGATAGCTGAACAAGGCAGAAAAATGCCCTGCCAAATTGGATGGCTATCAAAAAGACCGGGCAATCAGGCTTCGGATTCCAGGCTTCTGCTGATCACCTGTGTCAGATCCAGAATCCTGTAGCCAAAAATCCGGAATTTGCTTCCATTTCCTGCATTAGAAACGAGAACAGTTACTTTTCCGGAAAAAGTATCCTTTGGCGCAACCTGCCCAAGTGTAGCCACTATCAGAAGATTATATCCATCGTCACCTGAAGCAATAAAGACATGAGATGCATTGGTCAGCTTGAATGAACCAAGCACTTCCTCATCGTCAGCCGCCTCATTCAGTACAATGAAACCCTCAGCCTTTAGCTTAGACGCCTCATTCTCGCTCTTCTCTATTATTACGACAGACTTTCCCGCGTTTTTCTTTTTGACCAGGTATTCATGTATGAACGACGAGTAACCTAGTACTAATATGTAATCGCTGAGAGATTCAAGCTGTCTTTTTTCCATCATGTTGACGACCCCACCCAATCTTCGTTCAATTATAGGCGCTATGAGTATTGACATCGATCCAAAGAATATTGCTATTCCAAGGACAGAGATAGATATCGTGAACATCTTTGCGGTTAGAGTAACAGGTAAAATATCTCCAAAGCCGAGAGTTGTAACCGTTTCCCCAGTGAAGTAGAGCGCATTCCCCAGACTTGTTATGTGCGGACTGAACTCGTTTCCAAGCAGAAGTGATCCACTCACCCCATAAGATACTGTGAAAACGATCGTAATAAGAGCCACCACAACCTCAGATCCCCACCTTGGTGCTGACCAGATTACATAATCATTTCTTCTTCTGTACAGGAAAAGGATGACAATAAGACCAAATACAACCCCCGTCAATGTCACATAATCGTAGTGAAGCCCACTTACCAGATTCAACAGTATTGAAAATGTTACCACAGCAACAAATGTCCTGAACGAACCCCTAGTTTTCTCCCTGAGCATGTATCCAACTATTACAAGAAAAAAACCGCCAAAAATTGTCAAGAAGGAAACGATTCTCTGGGAAAAGTTTACGGAAAAACCCAAAATTTTGTAACTATACATATACGAAGAAGGCGCCCCCAGTGCACCGAGAAAAATCGTAAAGAGACCAAGGCAAAAGATGAGGATATTTATCCCTAATCCCTGCTTTTTTCCTTCCATTCTTACGATATAAAGTATCGAGGTATATTAGTTTCCAGCCTGTCTCAGATATACATCGAAATGGGTCCTGATTGTTATATTAACGGGCATTTCTTGACAAACAAAAGTGGAAGATAAGATAAAGATTCTGGGTCTATGCAAATAACGAATCAGCGCACAAAAGCTAGATTTCCTGCCGGAGCGTGGGACACTATTCCCGATCTGTCGCTCCTCCTGCCGGGAAACTATAAATAGAGTTTTTTACTATCGGTATGCCTTGTTGATTCACATGTCCTTGACTAAATTTGAGAAAGCTAGAATTATCGGTGCAAGGGCATTACAGATTTCCATGGGTGCCCCGGTTATTATTGACGTGCCCAAAAATCTGATAGATCCTGTTGATATTGCAATGCTTGAATATGACAACAACGTCATACCCATTACAATAAAGAGATGAATGGAACCTTTTTATTCATTCCTTTTATTTTGAAATGTGGAAAAGTCTGAATTTACTGATCTCCTTTTACAGATGATCGATTCTGTCCGGCCTGGTAAGAAGATTAGGCTGACCCTTCTGAGAACACCTGAGAATTATTTTTCTGGGAAAATAGCCGGTGACCAATATGTCAAAATCCGCTCCATTCCGATTGCAGACAAATATCGCGTTATGATATCTAATTTTAACGCACTTGAATACAAAAGATTCAGGGAACTCTTCAAGGACGAAATGCAGTTTCTGTCGTTCGGAAAGGATCAACTTGAAGAAATCGTTTCAACAGCAAACCAGTCCGGTTACTATCTATGTGGCTTTAAGTCGACCGGCGGGGGCACGATTTCACTCAGGGCAGTACCTGATAAGACTGGCCAGAATTATCTATTGAATGAGATAAGAAATGGGATAATCAATGGAATATACCCATCAATGTACAGGCTCTCAGATGGTTCTCACCTGATTGAAATCAGAGACGACTTCAACATCATCATGTCCACAGAGAAGAAGCCCGATCCAGGGCCGGTCTTCGATCTCTTCGTGAGCCTTATAGGGACTTTCCGTGCTCTCCATGACAGGCTCATGAACCAGGTAAATCCCGAGTCAGTCGGAACTCTAGGGCTTCCTAGCTTACCGGGAATTAGTTTTAGGAGAAACCAGGGTATCAGTGACAATCTTATACACCAGGCAGCGTGCCGCAGCTTCACGCCGGGTCTAATGGAAGACAGTCCAGCTGGCAAGGCATTCTATATCTTTGAGGAAACTTACACAAGCCCCTTCTGCCGTATCACACTAACCAGGGATTTCATAACGCTTATATCAATGCCAAAAGGATCGATGTCTTCAGTGCTTAGGGTGATCAGCAACCTTTCCGGGATCACAATGGTGACGACCAATGGCAACTAAGTCATCAGCATTATACAGGGAATATGCTATTGAACGGGAATCGCAGAAGACACTTTCAATAGTGGCATCTTTCCTCCAGTCAATCATATCCACCATACCCTATAGGATAATCCGAATCGGAAAGTCTGACAGCACCTCTTTCAGCTTAGTTGCTTCAAGGGATCTGAATTCAGGTAGCAATGAGAATCTCATCCTGCTCGACGTGCTTCCACCTGTGTCTACAGTGCCAGCAGACATATCTATGAAGGAACATCTTTCGAAAGATTTCAGCGGGCCAGAGAAAAATCATACAATAGACAGGGTGATTGTGATAAGGAGCCGGGAAAGAGAGCATATAGTGAAATATATTTCCTCATCCCTCCATAATTCAATTATATGGGAAATAGAGGATGGCACAGGTGCCCTGAGATGCCCATACGGGACACACTTCGACAAGCAGCTTCAAGCAGCAATTAAGAACGGCTTCTTCTATGCCTATGATAACTTTCCCAATCCTTACTTCCCGGAGATGAATCCGCTGCTTAAGCTCAATTTTCTAACTCTAAACTTCAACAGGAAGGGACTGCACAATCGATCTTCTGTCATCGACGACGCAGTGCGCATGGCAACCAGGTTCAGCACTTATAAGGACGGAGGAGTCGTAAACGCTGATTTCTCTACACTTCTCAACGTGATGCTTAAGGTTGGCATTGCAAGTGGTTCTGCAAGAATTAGTTTCCCATGGTCAAGAACTCATACTGAAAGAATGTTTCTAAGGCGGTATTACAAATATCTCGAGAGGGCCTCAAAGACTTCACTGTATGACTACGACGCGCTTTTCTGAGTAGGGGAAGACGGTAGAATAATTAAAATAGGTTGGAAAAGCCGCTTCCGACATTTGAAACGCTGGAAAAACTGGAACTATGATTTCAGGCTCGTTAAAGTTAATTAGTATCCTGAAAAGCACTGAAAATACGGGTGGAATAATACTCCACTCTGGAAGACTGCCAACACAAAAACCGGATGATCCATTTTTTTGATCCCTCTCTTTCAAGGTGTGGATATAATTCCCCTAATACCGTTTGTCTGAACTTTATACTAAACATTTTTATGCTGGGTGAACAATGCCTAATCAATGGAAGATCAAATCAAGGCTATTATGGACAGAATAACATCAGAAAAAGTGTCATTCCTGCAGATGCAGTTTACAGACATTCTTGGGTTCGTGAAAACACTCACGGTTCCTAAGAACAGGTTCGAAAATGCGGTTACGGAGGGCGTATTGTTTGATGGCAGCTCTGTTGCTGGATATGCACAGATCGAAGAATCAGATATGCGAGCCGTACCTGACCTAGGCACTTTCACGCTACTCCCAGATGAAACCAACTCATACAAGGTGGCGAGATTTATCTGTGATATACACACACCCGCAGGTGAACGTTTCCCCGGAGACCCGCGTTATGTTCTGAAATCGTTGCTGGAAAAGCTTGAAAGGGAAAAGAAGCAGTTCTTTGTGGGACCCGAATTTGAGTTCTTCCTTTTCAAGTATGATCAGAACGGCAATCCGACAAACGAACCTGTGGACTTTGGAGGTTATTTCGACAACACTCCACTGGACAGGGCAGGACTTGTAAGAATGGACATACTGAATGAACTTCACAAGCTTGGATACCAGCCAGAGGCAGCTCACCATGAGGTTGCATATGGACAGCATGAAATTGATCTTAGGTACGCTCCCGCTCTTGTCATGGCAGACAGGGTTGCAATGCTGAAGAATATAATCAAGAATACTGCACAGAGGCATGGATACTATGCAACATTCATGCCCAAGCCAATAAACGGCGTTAACGGATCCGGTATGCACGTCCACCAGAGCATAATGTCTGTGGATGAGGATACAAATTTCTTTTACGATGAAAAATCGAAATATGGGCTGAGCGAGATGGCAATGCACTATCTTGCCGGGGTGCTTTCTCATATAAATGAAGCTTCCGCCATTCTTGCATCATGGGTGAACTCATACAAGCGACTTATCCCTGGCTATGAAGCACCAGTGTACATATCATGGGCAAATAGGAACAGGAGCGCACTTATTCGTGTACCGGCAGGTGTTGGAAACAGGAAGAGGATGGAGCTGCGTTGCCCCGATCCGGCCGGAAACCCATACCTTCAGTTTGCTGCAATACTGTCTATGGGCCTTGACGGAATCAAGAACAAGCTGGAACCCCCAGAACCAGTAGAACGTGATATCTATCATATGACAGCAGAAGATAGGCAGAAACACGGTATAGGCTCAATGCCTGAGAGCCTTGGGGAGGCTCTGCACCACTTCAGGCAGAGCAAATTAATGCATGACGCTCTCGGATCCCACATATTCGAGAACTTCGCAGTTGTCAAGCAAAGGGAATGGGATTCATTCAGGTCTTTTGTAACTACGTGGGAACTGGAGAAATACCTTCCTAAACTCTAATTCGTTCTAATCGAGGTACGATTCCTGGCAGAGGTTCATTCCAGGCTCCTGGGACACAGAGAAAACTGCAGAACTTGCGAAGGTATTAAAATACATCCTGGAATGACACCCGCATGAAGGCAGAAGAAGCATATTCGATCAAGGTGGCTTCCGACATCTCGGTGGCAGACGGGCTGGCGTACTTTACAGTAAATTGGATTGAAGGGAATGAATACAAATCGTCCATTTACAGCTTTGATGGCACGAGGGAGGAAAGAGTGACCTTTGGAGGGCATGAGAAAAAGCCTGTGATTCACAAGGGCTCTCTTTATTATGTATCCTACACGAAGGAAGAGGAGTCGCTGTTTGTAATCGATGGAATGAGTGAGCCAAGGAAATTATATTCAAACAGGTCGATTGGCAAGTATATTTTTGTAAAAGATCAGGTGCTGGCAATCGTACAGGATAAAGCCGACAAGGAAGCACCTTTTATTGCAAAGAAACTGAAGTACAGATTTGACTCGCAGGGATATTTCAGAACAAGGAAAAAACTTTCAATTATAGTACCGGAAGTTAAGGATCTGGTGAAGGGTGACTTCGACGTAGTAGATATTGCAACCAATGGAAACAGGTTTGTCTTCTGCGCAACAATAGAAGACGATGATACCGGCCTGCAGGACATCTACGACCTTAACATCTCTTCGGGGAAATACAAAAGAATTACCACAGGCAAGGGAACTGCCACAAGTGTCGCTGTTGCAGACGATGGAGCGGTTGCATACATCGGCCACAGGGATGGAAAAAAGCCATGGGCGGCGGCTAAGTTGATGTTCCCTGAGATGTCAAAGGGCATAGAAATAGCAAAAAGCGCCAGCAGCTCTGTCGGAAGCGACCTGTTTATCGGTCCAGCCGAGTCCCTTGTTTATGATAAGGGCTCCTTCTACATGATAGGCCAGGATGGCGGATCATCTGCCTTATATGGCTATCTGAAGAAAGCTACCAAACTAACAGGCGAAAAGATAAACATCAGATCCTTCGACATTAAGGACGGGAAGCTGGCCTATGTGTACACTTCCCCAGCCAAACCATCCGTTGTTGTTTTCGGGAAAGAACTGGACCTCAATCCTGCAACCAAAGGTATTGTTCCAAAGGAGATGAAAGTAAACGGGCAGGATGCATGGTTGATGCCGGCCAGGGGAAAGGCAAAGGGGACTGTGGTCTGTGTTCATGGAGGTCCTCATACTGCCTACGGTTATACGTACTCAATAGAATTCAATTTCCTCGCGAATAATTCCTACAATGTACTTTTCGGCAACCCGCGCGGTTCTTCCGGGTATGGAGAGAAATTCGCTGCCCAGTGCGTGGGAGACTGGGGTGGCAAGGACTTCAAGGATATACTTGACTTTATGGATGCTGCAGTCGCCAGGCATAAAGTGGAAGAGAACTTTGCAATAACCGGAGGATCTTACGGTGGGTACATGACAAATGCTGCAATAGTTCAAACTACGCGCTTCAAGGCCGCAATTGCAGAAAGATGCGTCTCGAACCTCATGAGCATGTGCGGAACCAGCGATATTGGTTTCTGGTTCAACGCTATTGAGTCGGGCGTAAATGACCCATGGTCAGAAAGTGGAATGCGCACTCTTTTGGAAATGTCACCAGTCACAAAAGCTAAGAATGCAACTACACCAACACTCTTCATTCATGGTGAAGAGGACTACAGATGCCCGATTGAGCAATCTGAGCAGATGTTCTCAGCGCTGAAACTAAATGGTACGGAGACAGTTCTTGCACGATACCCTGGAGACTCTCACGAGCATGCGAGGCATGGTGTTCCAAGGAACATGCTTGACAGGCTGCAGAGGAAGCTTGAATGGCTTGACCAGCATATGGCAGGGGCCGCACGATCTGGAAGGTCAAAGAAGAAGTAAGTCGTTGATTACCGCAGTAGCGGTTTCAGTTGGCCCATCACTGAATTCGAGTACAGTTAGCGGGGCCCTTCCCTTCATGTAGACGGTGAATCCAAGTCCAGTACCTTTTAGAGACGCCAGCGGATCAGAGGGCTCAAGTTTCCTAAGGGTGGAGGATGCAACAAGTTTTCCGTCCTGAATTTCAGTGTCAGCAAGCAGTCGTGTGTATTTCAGGTCCGCCACTTCCGGACTCAGTCCTTCAACACCCTCGAAAATGATATCATTGACTTTCAGTTTAGATCCAAATACTGAGTTTGCGGTAATGACAGTCTTCCAGGCGCTATCGTTTCCAAGCGTGTCAAAGTGGTAGTTTGCTTCAAGTATTCCAAGCTTTCCCGCCTCCTCGATTGCATGATCAAAAGTCTCTCCATTTGCAATGTTGAGAAGTACAAAATTGGCAGCGCTATTCACCTGCCCCAGGATCCTTGTAACTATTGAAGATCGCAGGCACTGCTGGATGAAGCTGAAGAAGGGAACACCGCCGGCTACCGTGGCTTCGTATCTGATCTGCCTGCCACTGGAAACGGCCGACTTCATTATTTCAGGCCAGAAATTAGCGAGACCAGACTTGCAGGCAGTAACAACATCCCTTGATTGGCTGAAAGATCCAAGATATAAATCCCTCGCGCGCAAGCCGTCAGAAGTTGCAGGCATAAGATCAACAAGCACGTCAAACTCCCTCTCAAAAAGTGTTTCTCTGTCTATTTCAGTGTAGCCTGTACCCCAGATGTCACCTTTCTCCTTGTAATACAGTAGCCTCTGGGGATCAATGCCTTCCTCTGAATGGAGCATGTGATGAAAATCGGCTGCCACGACGATCTCTACTTTCCTATGGAACCGCTGTTCATAATATGTCCTGTTTTCTGCAAGTATCTTTAGGACGCTTCTTCCAACCTGGCCCAACCCTAGCAGTGCAATCTTCACTTTTAATTACCTTGCGACAGTATGTTTGTCATCGCATTCTGCAGGATCCCGCCTCTTTCAAAGTACTGCTCTTCTGCCTTGTTGTCTATTCTAACTAGCAGGTCTTCGACGCACTTCTTTCCGCTCATGTCTGTATAAGAGAGCTTAGCAGTTCCTTTTTGCAATCCATTGAAAATGATAGAAAAAGGCTTCGATGTATCAGCATTGAGGGGGGCAAAACCTCTGCCAGGCCTGAACTGCAGGGGCACAATGCCCATTCCAACAAGGTTTGAGCGATGGATCCTCTCATAACTTTCTGCAATGACGGCCTTTATGCCAAGGAGAAATGGGCCCTTTGCCGCCCAGTCCCTCGAACTTCCGGCTCCGTATTCCTTTCCTGAAAAGACAATGAGGGGCTTATTTTCTTGCATGTACTTCATCGCGGCATCAAAAACCGACATCTCCTTATTTTCTGGGAAATATATCGTGTTTCCACCCTCAGCCTTCACCAGTTGGTTCTTTATCCTTGGATTTGCAAACGTTCCGCGCATCATAACCTCATGATTCCCCCTTCTCGAACCATATGAGTTGAAATCAGCTGGATCGACACCGTGCTCGAGAAGATATTTTCCTGCGGGGCTTGATTTTGAAATGGATCCTGCAGGTGATATGTGGTCAGTCGTTATCGAATCACCCAGCACAAGCAGAGCATAAGCATTCTCAATTTTCTCAAGCCGCCTGGATTTTCCAGGGGTGAAATGATCAAAAAATGTGGGATTCCTAATATATGTGCTCTTCTGATCCCAGTTATACGTTTCTCCCTCCTCGGAAGGAAGGTCTGACCAGCTTTTGTTGTAAGAATCAAGATCATGATACTTCTCTTTGTATACGGTGCTTGTAAGGTAGGTCTTAAGAACCTGGTCTATTTCCTGGCTGGTCGGCCAGAGATCTTTCAGGAAAACAGGACTTCCATTGCTTGAGGTTCCGATTGGTTCGTGCTCGAGATCAATCACAACGGTACCGGCAAGTGCAAAAGCTACGACCAGGGGCGGTGACATCAAATAGTTTGCTCTCACATCCTTATGGATTCTGGCCTCGAAGTTTCTGTTTCCTGACAGAACGGCGGAAACTGAAAGCTTTCCTTCGTTTATTGCGCTCTCAATTGCAGGATCGAGTGGGCCGCTGTTTCCTATGCATGTGGTACAGCCATAACCAGCTAAAAAGAAGCCGAGATCGTCCAGATATTTCTGCAGCCCAGATTTCTCGAGATATTCGGTTACAACTCGCGAGCCCGGAGCAAGAGAGGTCTTGACCTTAGGATTAACATGGAGACCTTTCTCTACCGCTTTCTTTGCCAAGAGACCTGCTGCGACCATGACATTCTGGTTACTTGTGTTGGTACAGCTGGTAATTGCTGCTATGACAACATCACCATCTGTCAGGACATCATCTTTGCCTTTAATCTTCAGGGGAATCCTTTTCAGGTTGACCTGTTTCTGCTGGCTACGACCCGTTGGTATTGCTTCCTCGCCTTCAAGGAAATTCAGGAAATTTGACCTTGAATCGGCAAGGTCAGTTTTCTGCTGTGGAAGTCTCGGTCCGGAAATCGTCGTCTTTACTGTAGAAAGATCGAGATCGATGAGTTCGCTGTACTCAACCCCTTCCGGCACACCGAACATGCCCTGCTCATGCAGGTACTTTTTCACCAGGTCTATCTGGTCTTTGCTCCTGCCCGTCAATTCGAGGTAGTCTATTGTTCTATCATCCACTGGAAACAGGGCAACTGTTGCTCCATATTCAGGGCACATGTTGGAAACTGTTGCCCTGTCCGGAACGCTCAGCTGCGAGACTCCGTCACCAAAAAATTCAACAAATTTTCCGACCACATTTGCCTTCCGGAGTATGTTCGTGAGTGTAAGAACGAGGTCCGTTGCTGTTATTCCCTCTCTGAGTTTCCCATGCAGGTTCACACCTACCACTGCCGGCAGCTGGAAAGTGACCGGTTCATTCAGCATAGCTGCCTCCGCCTCTATGCCGCCGACGCCGAATCCAAATATACCCAGCCCATTGATCATGGTTGTGTGTGAGTCCGTTCCAACCAGGCTGTCAAAAAATGCAATGTTATCACCTTTGCTTGTTTCTGTGGCAACCACTTTTGCCAAGTATTCAAGGTTGACCTGGTGAACAATCCCAACCCCTGGAGGTACGATCCTGAATTTGGAGAATGAATTCTTAGCCCACTTAAGGAACTTGTATCTTTCATAGTTACGCTTGAACTCCATCTGTATGTTTTTGTCAAAGGCTTCATCATCTCCATAAAAGTCAACCTGGACAGAGTGATCCACTACTAGGTCCACTGGAACCGAGGGGTTGATCAGGGCGGGATCTTTGCCCATAGATTTCATTTTGTCCCGCATTGAAGCAAGATCCACCACCGCAGGTACTCCTGTAAAATCCTGCATCAGGACTCTCGCGACAATCAGGGGAACTTCACTATCTGAAACTGATTTTGCGCTCCAGTTCAGTACGTTCTCAATATCCGCATCTGTGATTCTTGTGCCATCTTCGTTGCGCATCAGCGACTCTGCGATTATCCTGATTGAAAGGGGGAGTTTTTCAACTTTAATGCCCTTTGTCTCGAGGGCGGGTAACGACACGTAACTATATTTTTTGCCGGCTGAAACAAAATTCTTCTTTATGAGATACCTAGACGACATACGTGAGGATTGCTGTCACGTAAATAGTATTTTTCAATATCTTTCACCCGAGATCCATGAATGATAACGCCTGATCCTGATCGATGAATTCTTAATTGACAGAAGCCATTACATGTGTGTTTGAATATGATTGAAACCGACGAATACAGTAAATTTGAACTTCTGGATGCATCAACATTTAAGTTTGCAGAGGAGGCCACAGAGAGCTTCAAGAAACGGTATGGAGATGCCTCTTCAAGTATTGTAAATGAACTGAGAAAATTCACCGACCCGCCAGTAACTATACAGGCAAGCATAAGTGGCAGCCAAAGCGCGCGTCTCTACAGGGAGTCGGGATCTTACAAGCTTGTAGTTGACGGCAGGCTGCTTGTTTCAACCTCCAAGCTTATCACATGGTTCAGTGTGTCAGACGATTTCAGTAAAGTTGCATATTTTGAGACCGATGGTTCAGATGAAGGGATGCTATACATCCTGAACAATGGTTCCGTTCAGGAAAAGCATGAAGGGTTTTACCATCAGGTGCTCTTCTTCGAGGACATGTACTATGCCGTGCAGGCCTACAGAGGAAAAAACATACCGGCAGGAGTCCCTTTGAATGCCCAGCGAGTCATTCTTAACGGTGAAATCGTCTGGGGCAAAGATGTCAGCGAAGTTGAGTTCATCACCCTGTCACGGTTTGGAGAAGAATGCCTTGTTGCGGTCGGTAACTGGATGAAGGCAAGGATATATAGGGGCAACCTAAACGATCCATCAACCTGGAAACAGGTCATTTCAATGTATCACCCTGCATTTCCTATAGGCATCAGAAATGGAATGGTATATCTGCTCGAATATATGGGATATGGGGCAATTTCAAGAGACGGAGAAATCATAGTGAGGCTTGATAATCCAGTGGAGGAATTCTCAGGATATGTTCAGCCGGTCATGATGATAGAAGATAGGTTGATTGCATTTACACTGAAAGATGCCAGGCTGCATCCGTTGGTGTACAATATTGATGGGACCATGCTGGAACACCTCCCTGTTTATGAGTTCTCGGCCCTGGCTACGTCCTGCCATGACGAAAAGACAGCACTGTTCTACTTGACTTCAATGGGAAAACCGGAGATCGTATATTCATATTCTGAAGGGGAGCTCCATTCTCTTTCTGAGAACAAGGTGCTAGAAGTTGAAATAAAAGAAGGGTTTGCCTTGAACCGAAATACCAGAATACATTATTTCCTGGCTACTTCCTCAGGGAGCAGGCATGACAGGGCAGTTGTGTATGGGTATGGCGGATTCAATCTAGGCATAACCCCGGGCTACAGGCCAAACTACGCTTATCTCCTGAGTAAGGGGATAGACATAGTCTTGTGCAATCTTCGCGGGGGAAATGAATACGGAGAGGAGTGGCATCTTCAAGGAACCAGAGATAACAAGATCAACGTTTTCAACGACTTCAGATCTATTCTAGAGGCCATAACGAAGAAGGGTTACCGAGTGGTTGTTGAAGGGGCAAGCAATGGAGGTCTTCTAACATCATATACACTGATAAACTTCCCTGAACTTGTGGTTGGTGCTGTTATAGGAAAGCCAGTAATTGACATGCTCAGGTTTCATAAACTACTTGCAGGCATCTACTGGACAAACGAATACGGGAATCCTGACGACGTCGGTGATCGAAAATTTCTTTCCGATTACTCCCCCTACAGTAACATAAAGAAGAGGCATTATCCACCAAGCCTGCTCTGGGTTAGAATGAACGATGACAGGGTCCACCCTGCACATGGGCTGAAGTTTTATGCAAAGCTTAAAAAAACAGGATCCCCTGCATACCTCCGGGCCGATTTATCAGGTGGCCACATCGGCCTGAAATATGATTCAATGCTTGACGAGTCTGCGGATATCATCGCTTTCATACAATCCTGCTTTGGCAATTGAACAACTCCACCCGGAGGGACGCACACAGTTCAAACCCTGCCGACTTTACCTTCCTCATTGTAGCAATTAGCTCCAAACATTGTCATATAATGAAAAATTAACGGAAAATCTGAAAACCTATATAGGCGGAAACAAGCATTTTTCAGACAGGATCATACTCAGGCATCTGCCGGTAGAATGATTACCGGTTCACTGTGATCAAGGTTTAAGTAATTTTGAGTGTTGTCATTTACATGAATTCCAAAATAAAAAACGTCGAAATATACGAACTTGGAGAGAAGGGGAGGGAAATATCTTCCCCCTGGAGCTCGACTATACTGCTAGTTAAGCTAACATCTTCTGATGGACTCATTGGCTGGGGCGAGGCACCTACAACCTTTATGACGATCCCGGTCCGGGAAAGCATGCATGAAGTTGAAAGAATATTCAAGGGAGCCAACTTCTTCAATGTTGAAAAGAACATATTTGATTTTTACAGGAACTCCTTCTACCTTCCTAAGTCCATGGAAGCTACTTCAGCACTTAGTGCATTTGAGATGGCCTCATGGGACCTTATTGGAAAGCAGCTCGGGGCGCCTGTGCATGACCTGATAGGTGGTGAATTCAATTCAAAGATCAGAGCCTACGCCAATGGCTGGTATTCAGATTGCAAGACACCGGATGATTTTGTCGCAAAGGGTAAATCCATGGTGCGTAAAGGGTTCACTGCGCTGAAATTCGATCCCTTCGGCCCTCACTACGATAGAATTGACAGGCAGGGAGCAAAGCTGGCGTCAGAAATAGTTGGTGCACTTCGGGAAGAACTTGGTGACGATGTTGATTTACTGATAGAATGTCACGGTAGATTCAACACTCCATATGCAATAAAAGCCGCGAAAGGGATAGAGCAATATGATCCTTACTTCTTTGAGGAACCAGTGCACCCAGAACTTGAGGTGGGTCTTGATGAATTCAAGCGCCACATTGAGACACCAGTGGCGCTCGGAGAAAGAATACTGAACAAGAGGGACTTCACCAGACTGATCTCACAGGGACTTGTTGATATAATTCAACCGGATCTGACAAACTGCATGGGTATACTGGAAGCAAAGAAGATAGCAGCAATAGCTGATGCCTTTGGTGTACTAGTAGCCCCTCATAATGCTTTCGGGCCGGTGCAAACAGCAGCATCCCTGAACCTGGATTATACAATGACCAACTTTGCAATACAGGAAAGTTTTGAAGAATCTTGGCCAGATTGGAAGAAGAAACTGCTGAAGACGGGATACAAGCTCGCAGGAGGATACTTCACGCTCTCAGGAAAACCTGGTCTTGGAATCGAGGTGGATGAAAAGATCCTGAAGTCCAAGATCGTTGATGGTATGGAACCGTTTGATCCCGCAGAACCCCCATGGGTCGTTTCAGGAACATTTAAGTGATACCATGTCGATAGGTACAGGAAAATAGTATGGATCAGAAGGACAAGGCTTTACAGGAACTGAAACAACTAATAAATCAGGCACAGCAGCTTTTGGACAGGGCCCATGCGAAACTGACGGAAATCGAAGGGAACACTCAGAATGCTCCCCCCCTACAGCAACCACAGGCGCCCAGACCAGTTTCGCCCACACAGCATATTATTCAGGAAAGAATAGGATCATCATCAAGGATGAGAAGTCCGCAGACTGTGCCTTCACAGCCTCCGGCTGCCAGGCCTGAAAAGATGCTGGTTGGGATTGAAAAACTTGACGACCTACTTGGGGCTGGGATTAGGACATCTTCCAACGTCCTTCTTGTAGGCCCTCCATATTCTGGAAAGGACATTCTTGCGTGGAATTTCGTTGCCACATCCCTTCGTGACCAGATACCTGTAATGATCATAACAACAGACAAAAGCATCAACGACATCAAGATGGAGATTTCCCGGATATACCCTGAGGTTGAAAATGCAGAGACTGCAGGTCTTTTGCGTTTCATTGATGTCTATTCCCGTTCTATCCAGACACAGACACAGTCACAGTATGCAGTTACAATAGACAACCTGATAAACGTGAGTTCTCTGATCAAAGCAACGGATTCGATGGCAAGCCAGTTTCTTTCTGTTAAGCCATATTACAGGCTTGTTTTCACTTCGCTCACCAGCTACCTGAATGAGCTCGATGAAAAGATTTACATGAAATTTATCCAGCAGTTCGCGCAGAAGAGAAAATCTGAATATTGTACCTCTCTCTACCTTCTGGAAGCAGGTCTCTTTGACAAGAAGGTTGTTGATGCCATCACTTATCTGATGGACGGGTCAATAACGTTCAAGTCAGAAGGGTCAAAGATCTATCTGCGGGTAGAAGGCCTTGGAACCGTAAGATCCAGGGACTGGGTAGAGGTATTTCTGCACGAAACAACGTTTGAGCTTGGCGCATTCACACTGGAAAAGATAAGATAATCCACTCAGTCTGCCCGTCTCACATCATTTTTCAGTCTAGGCTGAAATCATCACAGTGGTATCCTTGAATCAATCACACATATTTCTGATTTGCTACAGGAATCTTATTCTACATCCTTGGAATCGTTTGGGGCGCGCTGATGGCAAAAATATCACCGATACATGAAGATTTGATTAAGGCTGCAAGTGACATTATTAAAGATCACTATCTGAAGCACTGGCACTCGATAGGCGCGGCATTGCTCACCCGTGATGGGAAGATCTTCACCGCATTCAATATAGACGCAACAGTTGGTAGGATAGCTGTATGTGCGGAACCTATTGCTATCGCAATGGCTCTGAAGGAACACATCGATGATCTGGATACGATTGTAGCTGTCAGGCATCCTGACATCGAGAGGCACCATAGCAAATACGAGATAGTTCCTCCATGTGGAATGTGTCGTGAAATAGCAATAGACTATGATTCTGATATACACGTGATCATCAATATAGACGGAACTCCTGCCAGAATACCTATGAAAGATTTACTTCCGTATAAATATGAGCGATGAGATTAACAATTAGTTAAATTTTTTAGCTTAAGTCAAATCCCTCGCCAATTGGGGCTGTGGGGTAGCTTGGTATCCTACGGGCTTTGGGAGCCTGAGACCCCGGTTCAAATCCGGGCAGCCCCACTGCTAATTTTGAATTGTTTATTGTACGCAAACTGAAGCCTGATGTCAGATTCACGACATTTGCTCTGTTTAATCTTTTAGTTCTGATCCAGTTTATCGTAAAGAGAACACTCTGTCTTGCACCAATCGATTATCAGAGGAATACCTGCTTTTTTCCAGACACGACCTGATGTCCGGCATTTCAATGGTAGAAGCAGGGCTTTCTATTCTCTCTGATTTAGTGCTCAAAGTAACTCCAATAAGGCTGATGACTAATGAAGGCTATACTTTCCTAACATTGGTCTCTTCTCTGCTAGGCACATCAAATTGCAACCTGAGGCAAGATTTTTCCACCTATCCAAGAGATTGATGGTAACCAACAAATTTCAATGGCAACCTCGTAATTATATATATAAAGCCTATAGAGTGCTTATGGTGCGATCCGAAATATTAACGCCTAACGCACAACCATTTATGGTTAAATTTCGCAGTTGTCCCTTACAGGCATCCCTTGGTACACTTGGAAAGAAATGGGCACTTATAGTCCTGAGAAATATTGCAGTCTATAGAGTTCAGAGGTTCAATGAAATGCTAAGATTCACTCCGGGCATGAATAGGAGAACACTTTCAATGAGACTGAGGGAACTCAAGAATGAAGGTTTCATTGAGATTCCCGAAAGGTACAAAGGAGATTCGAAATGGGAACTCACAGAAAAAGGACGCTACGTTCTGCCAGTATTGATGTCTTTAGTGAATTTCGGAATCAGGTGGAATGCCAGCTCAGTGTTTTCTGATGAAAAACCAAGATCCCTTAAAGAGGTTTTTGACTCAGGCTATATAGAATCTGTTTTAAATATGATGATCCAGCCCTAATGAGTTCTCCAGCAAGAATAGGTAGTTTAAAGCTGTTCCCTTCTAAACTTAAATCCTCGTCCATATTTTAGTCCTATGGCAAGAGAGATCACTGTCAATATGTACATGACACTTGATGGCTATGGAGTGTTTGCTGACTACCCCGGTTCCGATATAGATGAGCCAGAACCTAATGATTTCTGGAAAGAAATGTGGATAAATATGTATCCAAAGGTCGACACCATCGTATTTGGGAGACGGTCATATGAGGGGCACGCGCAATTTCATGCGGTTTCGAAAAGAAAGCCCTCGGATCCAGAATATATGTTTGAATATTCGCGATTCCTTGAAAAATGCAAACTAGTTGTTCTCAGCAATACATTACTGGAAGCCACCTGGGGTCATACCAGGTTAATGAAAGGAGACCTTTCTGAAATTACTGAAAAACTGAGAAAAGAGGACGGTAAAGATATAATCATCGAGGGCGGTCCCGCTCTGGTCCATGAAGTCATTAAAAGGAACCTTGCTGACTACTACAGAATTTTCGTTATGCCCGTAATCTATGGTAGTGGCCCACACTACTGGGGGCCAATGACTAAACAGGAAACCTTGAGACTCATTAGCGTGAAAACCCTTCCTTATGGAGAAATGATCCTTCATTATGAAAGCGTCCGGTAACTTGCTTCAATTATCCCATTAACAATCAAAGAGGTTCTCCCTGCACCAGCACTATACTAGATCTATTCGCTACGAGTCATTGTGAGTGTTTTGCTGACCTCTATAGGGATTTCCTTTTGACCTAGTTCAGGGGATGATGGACCTCAGCAAACAATAGAAATTATATCTCAGAATAGACGGATGATTAGCCAGGCTCTGGTTGTAAATTGAAGTTTCAATCTCTAATTCAGGCTAATTTTCATAATATATCGTAATTTACTGTTTTTTATTATTGTTCGAGTCCGAAGAACTAGTTACTTGAATATTACGTGCACTCATAATATGCTGCATCATTCTTCGTTGAAATAATCAAAAATGCAAATGTGTTTCCAAAGTCACTTGAGACATGCTGAGAAATATTGATCAGATTGACAGATAATCCTATTAAGATACAATTTAGCAGGTTGAAAACTCAGCAACACTGTTGATAAACGTCGAGTAGATATCGCAATTAACGAGGAAATCGAGGCTATAGTCAAGGCTCCTGAGAAACCTTGTATGCAAAAGAGTTGTAGCTAGGATTTAATATGAGGGAAGTGATCGCTCTTTCCATAAGTGGCAGATCTTCTCAGAAAGTCAGCAGCGGAGTTAGTTGGAACATATATTTTTGTGCTATTTGGCCCGGGTAGTGTCGTTGCATTCATTGCAGCATTCAACCAGACACTAAACCCATCAACACTATTCTACCTGGCGATTACTTTTGGACTAGGAATAGCTATTGGAATAATGGCTGTAGCTAACATCTCTGGCGGGCACGTAAATCCTGCAGTTACCATTTCTCTTTTCCTTGCTGGACGTTTCCCCGGAAAAAATGTCTTGCCTTATATATTTGCCCAGCTGGCAGGTGCGGTGCTTGCCTCAGCCACGGTCTCGGTCCTATTTGGATATAGCGTCGCCGATTCTGTGCAGTTTGGTGCAACAATCCCAGGAATAAGAGGACCTTACGTTGCATTCTTCGGAGAATTTGTTATGACGTTTTTCTTCCTCTGGACTATCATGGGAGTAACATCCTGGACGAAGAATACCGCAGTAATCGCAATCGTCATCGGTATATATGTATCCATCATGATATTTATGCTGGGCACTATTAGTGGAGGTTCAATAAACCCAGCAAGATCTTTTGGTCCTGCCGTTTTTTCTGGAATTCTTTTCAAAGAGAAATACTATCAGTGGATATATTGGATTGCACCCATTCTGGGCGGTTCTCTGGGTGCCCTATCATACAAATACATGTATAAGGAAAATACCAAAATTCACCTTAGTGGATGATCTGCATTTATTGATCTACTGCAAGATCGATCTGCAAGCGTTATTGCTGATATTCTGCGTCCTGGAATTACTGTGAAGCCAAGCAGGTGAACAAATTTGCTAAATTGGCTTTACAACCTCATTTCTCAAGTCGCTTCTTCAATGGCTTCTTGTCTATTTTCCCGGTCGAGGTCTTCTCAAATGCATTGATGGCGATGTATTCATCAGGAATCCAGAATTTAGCAATCCTGCCACTTTCAACATATTTCATCATATGCGCATTAATTTCTTCCTTATTGATTCTCTCAAGTCCAGTTAAGAATGCTACAGGTCTTTCCCCCCATTTCTCATCCTTCCTTGCAACTACCGCAACCTCGCCGACTCCGGGATAACTGCTGAGCACATCCTCTATTACAATAGTGGGAATGAACTCCCCTCCGGACTTAACCGCATCCTTCTCCCTGTCAACAATAGAAACGTATCCCGCAGCATCGACAACCGCGAGGTCACCTGTGTTCAGCCAGTCGTTTTTCCATAACTTCTTTGTTGCCTCAGGATCATTTACGTATTCGCCTGTTAGCCATGGTGATCTGACAACTATTTCCCCGATTGTCTTAGAATCCCACGGGACCTCTTTGAAATCTGAATCTACGACCTTCAGATCAACAAGGGCGATTGGGATTCCTGCCATGAGCCTGTGTTCAAATTGCTCATCATGACCCATTCCCATCACCTGCTGGTTGAATGTTCCGATTGTCAGTATCGGTGCAGTCTCAGACATACCGTAACCTCCTACAACCTGGATACCAGCATCCTCTGCCTTCTTCGCAATTCCCCTTGGAAGTGCTCCTCCTCCAACAGTGACCCTCAGGTTAAGTTTCCTGAGAAGGTCAGAAGATCCTGGGGCTGTTATCAGCATGTACAGAATGGAAGGAACCATCAGGCTTACAGTAACACCTTCATTGACCATTATCTGTGGTAGCCTGCTGAAGTCGTATCGCCCTGGGAGAACGTATTTCATACCTGACATCAAAGCTGCATAAGGGGCGCCCCAGGCATGGACATGGAACATTGGAACCAGCGGCATTATAACGTCTGAGGACTTCCATCGTGTGGGTTCATATGCAAGAGTGGCCATGGACGACAGAACATGGAGAACTATCTTCCTGTGGGAAAATGTGACGCCCTTTGGAAGACCAGTAGTTCCGGATGTATAGAATGTGGTTGCAAGATCATCCTCTTTCAGTTCAGGAAGACTGTTCTTGCTGTGACTGTTTATAATTGACTCGAGTGTTATTGAGTCAGGAATCTTTGATACCGTTTTTCCAGAATCGCTGCAAACTATCCATTTCTGAACAAAACCAAATAGGCCAATGCTCTTCTCAACAAGAGGCACAAACTCGTCCCGAATTATTACAAATCTGTCATTTGCATGCTGCATGGTGTAGAATATAAGTTCCGGGGAATACCGGATGTTCACTGTATGTAGCACACCCCCTGATATTGGTACAGCAAAGTAGGCAACAAGGTAATTCAGCGAATCTACATCAAGCATTGCAACACGATCCCCTTTCTTAATGCCTAGCGACACAAGACCCCTTGCCATTGCGTAGACTTTTTCCCTGAATTCTGAATAAGTTATCTTCAGCTCATCCTTGTAGGAGATTTCCTGTTTCGGATTGTTCCGCACAGACGAAATCAAAAGCTTGTCTAGGGTCAGCTCATACCTGTCCTTGTACATGAAATAATGATCCGATCAAGCTATTAATTCATGCGGTTTTTATTCCGGAAAAGACGAGGCAATACTTATAACGGCTACAAAGTGATATCTAGTTCAAATAACTAACATGGTTTTTGCCTGCTTTTCGGGTTACGATAAAATACAGGTTAACGATCCCGATTTCTAATCCAGTTGCTGTTTAGATAGAGGAGATGAAACACAATGAAAGATATCAATATGGTAAATGTTTATGATGCTCATTTTGAATCATTCAGAAACGGAAAAATAAAAGACTGCTACAATGATCCCTGAATGCAGATTAATGCCAGATAGCAACGTTTCATGTTCCTGGGCTAACAAGACCAGTAAAATGAAGGAATACCATGATCACGAGTGGGGGAGGCCATTGCATGACGAGGATCAACTCGTTGCGTTATTTGTCTTTGAGACATTTCAGGCGGGATTAAGTTGGTCAATTGTTCTTGAAAAAAGAGACGAGATCCGTAAAGCATTATATTCATTCGACCTAGAGAAAATAATATCTTTATCGGATAATGATGTGATATCCATTCTGGAGAATCCGCGCATCATAAGAAACATTGCAAAGATAAAATCAGCAATCCAGAACGCAAGGATCATCCATTCGATGCATGAACGTGGAACAACCTTCTCAGAACTTGTGTGGTCATTTAAGCCAAAGGCCCATATAACACCCGGAAGTTTGCATGAAACACCGTGCGAGACAGAAGAGTCAAGAAAAATGAGTAATCATCTCAGGAAACTTGGATTCACGTTCGCCGGTCCGGTAATCTGTTATTCATTTATGCAGGGTGCAGGAATTGTAAACGATCATATATCGGGATGTCCAATAGGATTGGAGATATCAGGTCTCTATCGCTGAAGGTTAATCGAATCTCGTCATGATAGGTCTTGCTTATGTATCAGGAATCTGCAGAAGCTCTCACCTTTTACCTGGCGGTGTGTTGAATCGACCTTGACTCCAAGCACGCTCTGGAACAAGCTGTTTTCAAGATCACAAGCCTCACCCATCAACGTTGCTATCTGGAATATCGGACAGTTGAACTCTATGAGTTCATGGACGCCACCAGGAGTATTTCTGAGCTCAGCCATGTAACCTTCACTATCCCGCATGGCAGCAAGGTGTTCCAACCTCTTTTCAGGATCGACAGCAAGAAGTTCACGCTCATAATCCTCCTTAATTGAAGAATACCTCTTCTTTAAGAAGTCAAGAACAAGCTCTCGCTGATCGTTCTTGACTAAGAAGGAAATAAGATCGCTAATCATACCTTCATAGGATGAAACAAACCTCTTCTTGCCGGACGCTGTCAGGGTAAAAATAGAGACTGGTCTTCCGACATGCTTTTTGACAGTATTTCTTTCAACAAGTCCAGAAGCCTCAAGACTCGTGATGTGCTTAAACACAGCCATCTTAGTTACTCCAAGCCTGAAAGCAATCTGGTTCATCGACATCTTGCCTTCCTTTTTGAGTAGGGATAAGATCTGCGTCCTGGTGGAACGTTCCTGTTTTATTTCCATAGATTAATAAACTCAAGGGTTTATAAATACTTTTACGTCTCCTTTTTTGTTTCCTGTTCCACATGGGAAGCTTGCTGCCAGCCTGATCCTGTATTGTCCTTTCCCCACGTTTGTGGCCTTGCCTTCTTAGCACGTCCTATTGAAAAAATACCGGCTATTATCAGGAGCATAATGCTGACTATTAGCGCTGAGTGGAGCCCTGTGAGGAAGGACTTTGAAAGCGTAGTTCCCAGTGTGTATTTACCAAGAAAAACGGCATAAGCAGCCTGTCTGGGAATAGTTTCAGCTGCCACGGTGATTGTTATGACATACGAAAGCAGCGTTCCCATATTTGAAAGAGTTCGAAGCAGTCCGGAAATCGATCCGTAAAGCTCTCTTGGAGAGCTCGACATGACTGAACTGCTATTTGATGGCCAGAACATTGATCCTCCGAAGCCGGAAATGACCGAGCCCAGTATGACAACATAAATAGATGTCCCGATTCCGAGAAACAGATATACAAAAACGCCTAGCGACATGAAGAAAATGCCAACCGTGGCGACAATTCCTGCGCCGATCCTGTCAGCATATCTTCCCATCAACGGGGCAAGGAAGCTCGCAAGCACATATCCCGGCACAAGCAGAATGGAAGCGTAAAGAGGGCTGAAGCCGCGTATACCCTGGAGATACATAATGAGAATGAAAACGACAGAAAGGTAGCCAACTGCCTGCAGGGTTGCAGCTAGGAGGGAATAGGAGAGGAGCCTTTCCCTGAAAGCGCTCAGCTGGATCAGAGGGCTTTTCACCCTTGACTCGGCAAATATAAATGGAATAATCATAAGAATTCCTGCTACTATTTCGATGAGATTATCAATATTCAATCCATGACCAGCTATATCGGTTGCACCATAAGCAACAAGGGCTAAAATAGCAAACAGGATTGAAGTTCCTATGAAGTCGATCTTCGTTTCGCTCTTCTTATCATCCTTTATGTATAGAAGCGCAATAACAAATCCAATCAAGCCGATGGGAACGTTGATGTAGAATATGTAGCGCCAGCCGATCAAGGTGGTAATGAAACCACCAAGGACTATTCCTAAGGTACCTCCGATGTTCCACCCCATAGATGTTATGCCGAATGCCTTGCCCCTTTCGCCAGCAGGAAAATGATCTGCTACAATTGCACTGCTGTTTGCCTGAATAAGTACCGCTCCAAAACCCTGTAATGCTCTGAATCCAATAAGAAAATCAACCGTGGGAGAAATACCAGCCAGCCCAGATCCTGCTATGAATATAAGAAAACCGATATTGAAGATCCTTCCCCTGCCAAATATATCACCTAGTCGTCCCATCTGAGTGGTGAGAACGGCCAGCACCAGAAGATAGATCAGGATTACCCAGATTGTTTCTATAAAGGAAGCGTTCTTGAAGCTGCTGGTTATTGTCGGCAGTGCAAGTATAACTATCGTTGTATCAATTGCCGACATCAAGGTCCCAATTAGGACACTGAGAAGAATCAACCCCCTTCTTTCTGCCATTATCAATCACGCATCGGAGTCGTACCACTCCAGCGCCAAAATATCAGCTCAATGCCGTAGATGCTTGAATAGCCGTGCAGAGATTTGGCTTTTGGTTATTATTTTACTTTATTTAATCTTATCCTGATACGAAAGTATTTGCCTTTTATGCAATGCACAGCATTTCGCCTGAAAATAGGGTCTTTAGACCCTTTCGCCAGTTTAGACCGGAATGGTTATTATGGCAGAAGACAATCTGGAAACGATAGTTATGCCAAGACTAGTATTACATGAAAGAAACAGGCCATACATGGTTAAAGTGGGAGATCAGGAATTGCATCTATGCGCTTGCGGGCTTTCCAATAACAAGCCATACTGTGATGGAAGTCACAAGAGGACGCTCGACGAAGGATCAGAACTCTTCGTATACGACGAAGCAGGAAGACTGAAGGTCACTAGCTTTTACAAGAAGGACTAAATTTACAGAGAAAAAATGAGCGATTTGGGGTCAAAAAAGACGCTTTTCATACACTGAGGCCTCCTCAAACCCTTCGAGCCTTTTTCCATTTCTAATCAATGATCCAAGATCTTCCTGTACGGAGGTTATGCCTCCCGGAAGAAGTGAGACCTCCTTGCTTATATCCAGGAAATGAAAAGTTTCCTCATGATCATGATAAACAAAAACCGAAGCAAATTGACTGGCCAGGAGAGTGCCCATCTTTACATTGAGTTTCGCGTGATTGGCAAATCTCCAACCAATATTCACAAGGTCATCATATCGTCTATCTGATTCCAGCATTTCTGATATATCTGGCCTACCATCGAAAAATATGAACCTGCGCTTCTGAATGAAGCCATTCTTAAGAGCGAGGGAAATTGATCTCTGATTCTCGCTCTGTATAAGCATGCGTGCAAAGCTGGCTCTTCTGGTTATGGCAAAAAGTAATGCAGTGTTAGTAAGAGAGTCCCCAACCCCCATCTTCCAGTGCTCAGGATCTACACGAATGCCGCTGAACCATGCACTGCCATCTGGAAGCATTTCAATCTTCAGGAACCCGCAGGTTTTATCGATATCGCATACAAGTATGGTGCCTTCCTTCAAATAAGCAGGTCCTATCTCGTTGATGTAATCATCATAGCCAGAGGCCTTTGAAATACGGCTTATATCTCCCCAGTCGGCTTCACTCCCGAGCCTGATTTTCTTCTGCTGCATTCTCTAAGATTGATAAGGATGAGATATTAATATCGTCTTGTATTTCTTCTTCTATGAAAGCACTCCTGGTCAGAAAACCATACGGAGAAGAGAATGTGGGAATTTCCGAGGTCCCTGATCCTGTCCCACAGAAGGATGAAATTGTTGTAAAGGTCCTATATGCGGGGTTGAATCCAATTGATATCAATGTGGTGAGAAACAAGACTGTGTATGGCCTGAAACCAGATCCACACATACCAGGCTCAGAGATTTCGGGTGTTGCAGAGACATCAGGCAAGAACATCAAGAAGGGGGATCGTGTCCTCCTATACCCAAGATGGTTCGACGGAACCTGCAAGTACTGTGCAGGCGGCAAGGAATATCTCTGCTTAAACGGTGGGATTTTTGGTGTCCTAACCAACGGAGGGTACTGCGAAAAAATCTCGGTTCCAGAGAAGATGCTTCTTAAAATTCCAGATGGAGTAAATATAGAGGATGCAGTCAGTATTCCAGTCGGCGGTTTAACAGCCCTTCATGCACTGAACAGAACAGCCGCTTCGAGCGGGCAGAAACTGCTAGTTTATGGCGCTTCAGGAAATACAGGCCTGTTTGCGACCATCCTGGGTAAATACAGAGGAATGGAGGTTTTCGCGGTTACTACCAAAGAATGGGTGAAAAAATATGGTGCATCTTCGGTATACCCCCATGATAAGATTCCAGCTGATCTGAAAGCCGATTTGGTTATAAATTCGCTAGGAGGAGATTTATTCGCGGAATCACTCGATCATGTGGGTCTTGGAGGGAAAATTGCAACGTTCGGGGTATTCAACGGTGCTAACGTGCAGGTGAACCTCGCGAAGATATATACGCAGGAACTTGAGATAATTGGTACAACCGGAGGTACAGTAGCCGAAATGAAGGCACTTATTGGATTGATGCAGGAGCAATCCATTCGGCTACCTACAGACAAGGTATTTGGAATTGATCACCTGAAGGAGGCAATTCAGGCGTATTCTGGTAGAACTAATGGCAGGATCCTTCTCAGGGTACAATGAGGCATGTCTATAGTCTTGTAAGCAGGCGGACCTTCTCCGTAACTTCACCAGAGAATATGTAGGATGCAGATACAGCTATGTCTGCACCCGCATCCCTGCAGATCCCAGCAGTATCAAGCGTGATTCCGCCATCAACCTCTATTAAAGTTTTCAGCCCATGCCCTTCGACATACCTGCGTGCCTCCCGTATCTTGTTGACCGCATCTTGGATGAATTTCTGGCCTGAAAAACCTGGATGCACGCTCATTATCAGAAGCATATAGGCATCATCGAGAAAGGGCAATGCCTTCTCCAATGAGGTCTCCGGGTTTATCACAATTCCGAACCTTTGGCCTTGATTACTGATCTTTTTTATAAGTAATCCTGTGTTTATTGGAGACTCCACGTGGATAAGAGGTATATTTGCACCTGCCTCGATGAATTTCATGTAATATTTGTCAGGGTTCTGAAGCATAAGGTGAGCCTCCAGATCAAGATCGGTGCATCTCCGAACTGCCTTCACCATATCAGGTCCCATTGTCAGGTTGGGAACGAAATGGCCATCCATTATATCAAGGTGAAAGGACGTAGCTCCGCCTTCAATGCATTTTGCTATTTCTGTTTCAAGATCTTCTAGTTTTGCCGATATTAAAGATGGGGAAACTTTCACATCAAGATATTTTCATCTTGGCTAAATTATTTTCATTCAATATACAATTTTTGTGCCTAACCATGAGAAAAGTTAATACATAGCATTATGTTCATATTTCATGGGCTCCAGGAAACCTACCGGTGGCAGTGCTATTTCCGGCAAGGATAGGGCGCTTGTTAGACAGGATTTGATCACAAACATAATACGCCTCAAGTCGAGATTGAAATCTAGGTTCGAGGAACTCTATTCGAAGTCAAGCATGGATCATGTTAGAAATATATTGAAGGAACTTTCCAGGCAGGAAGATGATGACATAGTCATTCTAGAGAAGGCAATGGAAGACCAGAGCGTGTCTGACCTCGACATGATGATAGAGGCTGACGAGGACTATGAAAGGTTTGATCATTTACTTCAAGAGGAAGGTCCAATCGATCAAAACGACGTGAAAAGCGTACTTATGCTCGCAATGAGATACTATAGGGACCTTTACAACATCTTGCAGGTCATGGAGAAAGAATATGCCGATCCAGTGATAAAGAATGCCATCTCTGTGAGCATGGCGCGCGAACTTGCCAGCAAGAAAAAGATAGAGGACCTGCTGGACGAGATAGTGCACAAGGACTACTGGTAAGAACCATTTTTCTGGCTTTATTGGTGTCTAACTTTATCAGGATATTTATTAGGAAAGTGGACATCAGTAGGAAATGCCGGATGCTCCTATCAAAATCGGTATCAGGGATGAGCTTCGCGTTCTCCTGAAGCTTTACCCTGTTTTCAGGCGCTATACCAGGGACAGAGCACGAGTCAAGAAGAACGAGGAACATGCCTGGGATCCAAAGATCGAGACAAACGGCCAGAAGGCTGTCAACACATTCATAGATCTAGGACCAACTTATATCAAGCTGGGGCAGGTAATTTCAGCCAGACCTGATCTACTTCCAAATGAATACATAAAGGCGTTCGAGCAACTTCAGGACAGCGTTCCACCAGCTCCTTTTCCAGAGGTAAAACCTGTCATTGAGAATAACCTTGGCAAAATTTCTGAAGTGTTCGACTCATTTAATGAGGAAGCTATCTCTGGTGCATCACTTGGGCAGGTATATCTTGCAAAATACCGTGGAGAGGATGTCGTAGTCAAGGTAAATAGGCCAAACATTCAGGAGAGGGTCAAGAAAGACATAGCCGTGATCAGCAGGCTGCTAAACCTTGCAAGGAGACGCCTTGACACATATTTGTATGTCTCCCTCGACAACGTCATCGCTGACTTCAGCGGAAGGATTTTCGACGAAGCAGACTACCTGAAGGAATCATCTAACATAATGCGTATCGGGGAGAATATCAGGAAAAGACAGGAGAAAGTCATCGTTCCGGAAGTTTACGAAGAACTAAGCTCATCACAGGTTCTCGTCATGAGGTATCATCCAGGAATAAAGATAACTGATATAAAGACCTTAAAGAGTCGCGGGATAGATCTAAAGAACTTGGCATGGCGGCTCGACCTTCTTTTCATGAGGATGCTTCTCAGGGACAAGATATTCCATGCCGATCCGCATCCTGGAAACATCTCTGTGACGGATGACGGCTCAATAATCCTTTATGATTACGGAATGGTAGGCAGCCTTGATGATAAGACAAGATTTCAGTTACTCAAGTTGTACGACGGATTGTCCAATTCTGATCCAGATGTTATCATGGATTCTTTGATTTCCATGAACGCACTTTCTCCGGTTGCAAACAGGGCTATAATGCGTAGGACCATGGAACTCGCAATTGCAAACCTGCAGGGTAAGCCAGTTGAAGAACGTGAAGTCCAGGAGATATTTTCAATTGCAAACGACGTTATCTTTGAATTTCCATTCAGGCTTCCCAGGGAGCTTGTACTGTACATGAGGATGAGTTCACTGCTTGAAGGAACCTGCAAGCTCCTTGATCCTGACTTTAGATTTATCGCAATCCTGCGGCAGATACTATATCAAGAAGGTATGCTTAACGATCTGTACCGGTTCCAGATATCCGAATTCGTGCGAAAATCAATCTCTTCAATCGAAAAAGGGCTTGATGTCCTTCCACTGCTCAAGAGGAGCCTTGAAGAGCAATCAGGGAATTCTAATTTCAGGAACAGCATCAAGATCCCAGCATCCATATTTCTTGGATTCCTAACCTTAGCATCGGTTTACATATCAACGACAAACAGATATCTTGGATTCTCGTTTCTTGGTGTAACGGTAGTCCTTTTTTTACTTGTGCTCTTCAAAAAGGACTGAAGCCATTAACGCTTGCTGCCCAGATCCCTCGCATTTTCAGAATGAACTAAGATTAACTGAGAAGATCTTTTTTCTTCTTGAATTCCTCTTCCGTGATCTCTCCGCGAGCGAACTTCTCTTTGAGTATATCCAACGGATCCGATCTCATATTCATTCTCATTCCAGGACCCATCGCGAAGGGTTTAATCAAATAGAAGAAAAGGAAAACAAAAATGATCGCCAGTGCTGCCATTATGGGCATCACGAAATACCAGTATCCATAGTACATCATTCCATATCCAAAACCAGGTGAATAGTTAACTGTTGGTTTTATAACATATATGCCAACGAGAACCATTATTGCAGCCACTGCAACAAATAACAGCGCAACCATGACGAATAGCTTCGCCCATCGATCCATCTTATACATATCTCTCCGATAGCAACATTCAGGTCATGCTAATAAAGTACATGCCATATATGTATGTATAAATTATCCTACCATCGGACAAAAACAATCTCCGCCGGCACAGGAGTGCTGACTAAAACGCTAGATCGAGAAACTAATCTACCTTGACGCTCTTTATGCCCTTTACCGGAATTCTCACGGTGAGCACTCCATTCGTGTATTTTGCAGTCAGTTCAGCGGCTGGGTCAACATCATATGGAAGAGAGATCCTCTTGAACAGGTTCTCAGGTCTCTGGTTAAGTATTACAGTCCCTTTTTGCTCCATCTTCCTGCTTCCCTGAATTACAATAGCATTCCTGTCCAGTCTTACTTTAACATCCTTCTTGTCGAAACCCGGCATGTCCGCCTCTACAATTAATTCGCCGGCGTCTTCGGATATAGTGACTGCAGGGTATAGGAATGACAGCACTTCCTTAGCCCGGTCGTTTATTGTTTTCATGGCTTCACCTGCATAGAACTTCAATGGATTGTACATACTCGATAATATTGTATTCGTATATATCCTTGATCGTTTTGATGATTGCTAAATGTTAGGTTATGGCTGCGTGTCGATTTTTCATCTGGAAACTTTAGCAAACCTCCCAAGGTATTTCGGATATCTCTCCTAGGATTCTTTTTTTCAGGCAACAGAGCAAATTGTCGGTGAATCCAACAGGATGTTCGCAAACATGCTTGACATATTCTCCATGCTGTCGGGCATAGATGTATCATACAAGACCATTGAAAGATTGTATTCAGATGATGATGTCATCGCTGCGATACACAACCTTCATGTTTTGATACTGAAGACCAGGGATATAAAGAGTTCAGATGCCACCGGTGACGGAACAGGCTATTCCCTTACTGTAAAGAAGAACTATGAATCCCATGCACAGCATCTAAAGGACATGGCAAAGGAGAACCCTGATTACAGGAAAGACGCAAAGGAATCCAATAGTCATAGAAGACGGTTGTTCGCGTATTCCTTTGCCATAATGTATCTTGAAACCAGACTGTACATAGCCCCGGGTTCATACATGAAATCTGAAAGGAATGCATATGACAGGGCAATGGATCTTCTGTTATTTGTTGGGGTCGATATGGATTCCATCTGTCTTGACAGGTACTATTCGTCTCCGTCATACATGGACAAGCTTGGTAACACCAAGGTATTTGTCATACCAAAAAGGAATGCAACACTCAATGGATCACAGAAATGGAAGGATACCATGAAGTATCTGGAACAGTACCATCAGAGGAACAATTCTGAATCTGGATTTGCAGCTGACAAGAAGACGCTTGGATGGAACATAGCACAGAGGAGGGATGACAGGATAGACAGTGCACTATTCTGCACTGGCGTCTGGCACAACCTGTTCAACATGAGCAGGTCTTAGAATTGTGTCCCACACTCTACTTCTCAAATACCGTAATATAATCAGTTTCTATTAGCAAATTGAATGAAGATAGAGTATGATCAAGGCACTGTAGTTATCGACGGCTGGCCACAGTCGGTCAAGATACCGGCGTTTGTGAATTATGATCACAGGATCAACAAGTACCGTGCTATGGCCTGTTATTATAGAGACCTGATCTCATTGATCCCGGTTGTTGATGATCATGTCTTCCAGCAATCTAGATTGATATTCTCACACCCTCCACTTGAGCTACGGGGTTATCAGAAGCAGGCACTAAGCATGTGGGAGAGCAACGGCAAGCGTGGTGTTGTCGTGCTCCCTACTGCGACAGGTAAAACGCACATAGGGATTGAAGCAATATCCCGGGTATCAGAAAGTTCTCTTGTCGTGGCGCCTACAATTGAATTGGTCCAGCAATGGAGGTCAAGACTTGAATCCTCACTTGGTGTTGAGATAGGACAGTTAGGGGGAGATGTCCGGGAAGTAAAGGACATAACAGTCTCGACTTATGATTCGGCATACCTAATGGCTGAAAAACTTGGAAACAGGTTCAGGTTTCTGCTCGCAGATGAGGTTCATCATATGGCATCTGAGCAGTATTCCCAGATCGCAAAGATGTACGCTTCTCCCTACCGTCTTGGGTTGAGTGCGACATATGAAAGATCTGATGGACTGCAGGAACTTCTTGCACCTTATTTCGGTGACAAGATTTTCGAAATGGGTTATGAGGAATTACGCGACTACATAGCAGGTTTCGAGATCAGGAAAGTCCAGATCGAACTCTCCGATCAGGAGGAGGAAGAATACAATACGTACAGGGACATATTCTTATCCTACATCAGGCGATACAACATCTCACTGAAGGGACAGTTCGATTTCCAGAACTTTATACGCAGGTCATGGAACCGTGAGGGAAGGGAAGCACTGCTTGCTTGGAGAAAATCAAGGCAGATTGCATTCAACGCCAGAGCAAAACTGGACTTTGTGCGATACGTACTTTCAAAGCACAGGAACGAGAAGACGCTCATATTTTCTGAAGATACCGATACAGCATATCTTGTATCAAAGGAGTTCCTGATACCCGCGTTGACATACAAGACACCCGGGAAAGAACGAAAGATGTATCTTGATTATTTCAAACAGGGAAAGGTCACCAAGCTCTCGACAAGCAGAATACTGGATGAAGGTGTAGATGTGCCTGACGCATCCGTTGCGGTGATCATAAGTGGATCTGGGAGCGGAAGGCAGTTCAAGCAGAGACTTGGAAGGATCGTGAGACCAGGGAGTGACAAGCATGCAGTTATGTACGAACTTGTTGCTTCCGGGACTGGAGAATCAGGGACAAGCAAAAGGAGGAGTAAGGGTGTTCCAAACAGAGCTTCTTTCAATAAGACGAAATAACAGCCGCGGCACAGTGGTCCCGATTTTTATTGGCGAGGATTTCTTCGAGTACGCCAGGCTCGTCAGGGAACTTTTCACCGGAATGATAGGATCTCGCAGGAAGGATATAGCAGACAGGCTCCGGGAGCTCGAGCTGAAAGTTCAATACAACAAGGTCATAAAAGGGATTGGAGAAATCATGTTCAGGGAATCCAGATTCAGCAGCACTGGAACACTTGATCCTTCAACTATCAGGGAGCGAGTTTTCCTCAGCGCCCCATTTGGCGTCCGGACACAGGAAGAACGGAAAAAAATACTGCAGATGATCGCATCCGAATTTTCTACCACTCCGGAAGAGGTGGAGTCTTCAATGTACTCTGACATGGAGGAAGAAGAAATTCTTCTTGAAGTTTCTGGCTCCAGCGACGATGAGCTCTGCAGGCAATACAACCTAGAGCAGGCAGAGACGCTTCTTCTGAAAGCATTCCAGCTTACTGTAAAGGATATAAAGGACTGGCGTGGCCTTGCCAGGGAATCGAAGCATCTCGGCCTCCTTTTTAGCCCCAGGATCGTCGAAAACAGGATTGTCGAAATGACATTCGACGGCCCAATGTCTGCTCTGGAGGAAACGAGGCGGTATGGAGTGAGATTTGCCCAGCTGCTAAGATACCTGATCTCCCTTGATGCATGGTCTTTTGACTGCACAGTTGTTCTTGAAAAGGAGAGAAAGAAGGAAAAATTCTCATTTCATCTTGAATCATCTGTGAGCACTTATTTCTCCGATCGACCAGGAAAAATTGAGATACTGCCAGATAGGAGGCTAATCCCGGCAGATCCAATCTTACTCGGGGAAGAAGCCTTCTTTCCCGACTATTTTCTTGAAAATGATGGTAAGAAAATCTATATCGATGTAACAAGAAAGATTTATCAGGACTATAATGAAAAGATAAAGCAGAAACTAATCCAGGCAGGAGCTTTGGTAATGTTCATATATGTGCTCGGCCCTGGAGACAAACCCGTATCAGGAGAAATGTGCTTCCGTGAGTCTGTTGACTGGAATACCGTAATGTCCAGGCTGGTGCAAAACAGGACAACTGAAAACAAGGTGGAGCCTGAGACCAAAACAAAGAAGGTGAACAAGGATTCACTGCGTTTGCGTGTTGACAAGCTGTGGCCTGATCTTGACAGGATGTTCCGTGAAATAGAGGAGTCAGGTCTTGACCTTATAGATACGCTCAGGGAGTTCGGTTACAGCACTAAATGGGAAGGTCTGAACCTGAAAATAGTAAAGAATACATGACTTCTTGTAGCCTTTATAAAATTCATCTCTCAAATGACGGCGAAGCAAATGCCAATAGTTTCCAAAGGAAGCAAAAATTTAACATCTTGTATAGGTTATTTGGCTACCTGGAGACAGGATTATGGATTGGACAGACAAGAACATCATTCAGTTACTTCTAAAAGATGGCAGAATCCCACAGAAGAGGATTGCTGATGAGCTTAAAATTTCACCCCAAGCATTGAAATACAGGTTCAACAAATTAATTGATGACGGTATAATCAAGAAGTTTGTACTTCATGTTAATCCGGAATTCTATGGAAACACGCAAGGCTTTGCTGCTTTTATCACTGATCATGACTATAACGACGACATTTTTTCAAGATTCAGGTGCCTGGAAGACATATCAATATTTGGGTTCCATGGAAACGACAAGAATGAGCTTGAGCGTATACTGAAGAAGGCATATGATAAACTTGGCCCACCAATAATGAACTACACACCACCTGCTTCGGCCAAATTAATTAACGTTAGTGATCTTGACAGGAAAGTCATAGAGGCCCTCAGGGTGGATCCAAGGATATCTGTTGCATCCCTGGCGAAGAAACTCAACATTTCGAGTTCTTCCGCGAAGAAGAGAATCGAGCGCCTAAAGGAGAAGAGAGTAGCCTCTGTCATTCCAATCCTGGATCTGAGCAAGACAGATGCGGTCATTTTTCTCATTTTCAGCAACAAGCCGGAAAGCATAATGCCTGCGATTGAAAGATCGCTTATCTTCCAGATTTCTGACAGTACTGCCGGAATAGCAGTCTGTTTCTCTGAGTCTCTCGACGCCGCCAAAAAGTTGATAGTAAATGCGAGAAAGATGGATGAAAAATCAAGGGTAATGGTAGTTTATGACTATGACTTCCTTAATTGATCACTTCCTTTTTTCGCCTCAGCAATGATATCATTGCAGGGAAATAGAGGGATCTTATCACAAATGTATCAACAAGCAGAGAAACAGCAAAAGCCAGACCAAGCTGCTGCAGAAAAGCGATTGGTACCAGCCCCAGCGATCCTAGTGATGCAGCCAGAATGACTCCAAGTGCAGTCACAACATAGCCAGATCCTCCCATTCCCCTGTAGAGTCCTTCGGTGAATCCATGTTTTTCCTGTTCTTCTTTTATCCTTGAAATCAGGAAAACCGTGAAATCGTTTCCGAGCGACATGAGGATGATAAAAAGTATAACCGGGATCAGGAATATCAATGATTCATGCAGTATGTAAGTGATCACTACGTACAGGATTCCCAGGGTCCATGATATACTTATGAAAACCCCAGAAAGCGCTATCAGTGGGAACTTTATAGATCTGAAGGAAACACCTATAATTATTGCAATGGCCGCAACGATCAGGATCTCCAGGACGCTATACTGCTGCTGTGATGAGTCTTTCAGATCTATGATCCCAGATGTTAAACCACCCACTATAAAACTGCTGTTATCCCTGAGGTGCTGAACAGACTGGATTGCATTCTGAGAATAAGGTGTGTAATTCAGGTCAACAATGAAGTAAACGCTCCTATTATTGTTGAAAAGGAATGCAGAACTCTGAATTGATCCGTTAGCAGCAGAAGGTCCTATAATATCAGTCACTCCCGGCGTATTTTTGATGTAATTCTGAGCAGAAGCAATCTCGTTATATGCGACCGGGCTTACATTGCCTCCACTAAACGCAGGTGTGCTAAGGTTATAGATGACAAATACAGGATACAGTGCGGATCCACCAAACTTTTCGTTTACAGTATTTAAGGCAATAACACTTGGCAGGTTTGCAGGAAGTTCTCCCGACAGATCATAGGTAACAGGCGCTTCGAACCAGAAGTAAACTGCAGGAACAGCGACTATCAAGATTGCCGCCAGAACGGCCTTCCTCCTCTTGGATGAGAACTGTCCCGCCCTGTAGAAGATGGACTTGTGTATCTCAGTTGAAGGAAGCTTTCGGAAAATACGCCTTCCAAGCAATGCTGAAAGTGCTGGTAGCAAAGTAATTTCAGCAAGAACTGTAAGCAGCACCGCTATGAAGAGAACCGGACCCCAGGTATTGAGGCCGCTGATAAAGAAGAGTGACCCCAAGCTCGTTGCAACTGTGAGACCGCTTATAGCGACAGCCTTTCCAGACTTTTCAGCTGAGCTGCGGATTGCCTCTTCTGAAGTCTTGCCATTTGCAAGCTCCTCTCTGAAGCGTGAAAGTATGAACAAAAGGTAGTCAGTTGACACACCGAGAAGGACAGCCGTAAGGGTATAAGTCACTATGTAGTTTACAGGTTCGTAAATCACTCCTACTATGAAAACTGAGGCATAGCCAAGGACTGTAGCTATGCTCACCAGGACAATTGAAAGTATGGGCGATATGTATGATCTGAGAACAAGTCCGACGATAATTGCAAGAAAGACAAATGTGAAGATAAATCCGATAAATGAATCACCCTGGGTGCTCTGCAGATCGTATGAAATTGCTCCGTTACCTGTTACGCTGCCCTGATTATGGAAAAACACTGAAGTGTAGTTCCTGATTTGAGGGACAATGCTCTGTGCAGGGTAAAAATCATTGGCTCCTCGATATGATTGAGGGACATTCAATATTATACTGATAAGGTAAGTAGTGTTGTCTGGGGACACATACTGCTTGTAAATAAACGAAGGCGCACCGCTTAGCCCATAGTTCCTGACATAAAAATTACCCGGGTTTGCTGAGTTCACTGCAGAATAGACAACTCTCTCGGGGATGGAATAACCATACAGAGATAAGAATGCTTTTTGAACAATCAGGTAGTTGTAGCTTGAATAATTATTAAGATTTCCATATTTTAGTATGATATCTGTATATTGACTGGATGAGTCAAAGGTTTGAGCAGTCACACTCGTTGCGTTGTATACATTGTAATAAGGACCAAGTTGGGAATAATATTTCAGGCTATCATTTAAGGCGGAAAGGAAAAAATTCTGTGATGTGCTGTTCGTATACCCAGCTCTGTCGGCGGCTGCATAGATTTCTGTTGAATTATAGCCATAGAGCATCCACTGTTGATAGAATGATGATGGAAATTTGAATATCAGGCTGCTCTCGTTAGATACGGCACTGTAGGTTTGATTGATAAGCGGAAAGTATTTGCCGTAAACCTCGTCTAGGAAAGATTCGTAAACGGAAAAAGCTGATTCACTGGTGCTAATATACTTCAGAGAAGAGCTTGCGATCTTCTTCTGAAAGTTAAGAGTGCTATTTGCTATGCTTAAGTTGTTTGCACTAGGCACAGAGACCACAACAGTCAGGGAAGAATTCTGTGGATTTATTTTGGAAAGTATGTCGCTTGCCTTTGTTGATTCAGAGTGGGACGAACCCGAAGCAGCATTCGAATAACTCACGTGGTTAGTATATGAGATTATTACAGGGGTCAGAAGAAGAATGCCAATCACCCAGAGAATGATTACAATCTTCCTGTGTGAAACTGCAGCATTGACTATTTTGCCTATTATGTCCTGTTCCATCAATCAACGAATTAGCGGCTACTAGTTTAAATCTATTAAAAAAAAATTTTACTTTTCATAGTGCTCTGTAAGTTCTCCAGAGCCAGAATAAGGGCATTGAACAGAACAATCTATTGAGATCCTGAAGATTACTTTTTGGCTTTTATCTCAGTGAGGCCCATTCCCTGTATGTCTTGAGCAAAATGACACCTGGAAGAATGTGACTGGGATAACTGCATAAGTTCTGGTTTTTCTGTTGAGCAGATGTCCTTAGCGAACTGGCATCGTGGAGCAAAGAGACATCCCTTGTTATCCGAAGCCTCGCTCTGCGAGAAAATTCTCTCTCCAAGTTTCTCGGAAATAGATCCTTCTATGCCGATGCTTGCAAGTAAGAGCGCGATGGTATATGGATGAGCACTTTTCCTGATCAGATCCTCTGTTTCACCTGTTTCGACTATCTCACCCTTATACATCACATATATCCTGTCACTAAGATACCTAGCTGAAGCCACATCATGAGTTATGTACAGAACCGAGATCCCGAAATCCTGCTTGAGCTTTCTCAAGAGGTTTAGTATTCCGGCCCTGAGTGAAACATCAAGCATTGAGATTGGCTCGTCTGCAATCAAAATCTTCGGATCGACTATTAATCCTCTGGCTATGCTCACTCTCTGCCTCTGCCCCCCGCTTAACTGGTGCGGATACTTTTCAAGATAGTCTTCTGGTGGAGTAAGCTCTACTTCCTGCAATGCCTTCACAACCAATTTCTCGCGATTCTCAGCGTGACTGATTACAGAACCAAATCCATATTTCCGAGATCTACCGTCAGTTGAACTTGGCTGATCTTTGACAATTCCTCTGTTCACACTCAGTGGTTCTGCTACAGTACTGGCAATTGGAAATCGCGGGTTGATGCTTTGAAATGGATCCTGAAATATTGTCTGAACAATCTTCCTGAAAGCGGCGATCTGTTTCTTCTTTTTCAGGTTTACGGGCTCCCCCATGATCTTCACAAAGCCATCCGTAGGTGTATCAAGAAGGCCCAGCATCCTGCTAAGTGTGGTTTTTCCCGATCCTGTTTCTCCAACAAGAGCCACGGTTTCTCCTGACCTGACAGTCAGATTAACCTTGCTCACTGCAATGATCTTGTTTGATTCGTTTGTTGCTATTTCTCGTATACCAGTTCTCTTCTGGAATATCCTTGTCAGGCCGGATGCCTCTAAAACAACTTCCTGCTCGGGCATCTTACTACCAGACATGTCTCTTTTCCTGAACTCTTGAACCTGGGAATTGTCAGTGACAAACGCTGGAAGCACAGAGCATGCGACCTCATGGTATGGCTGGGTCTCTCTTAGTACTGCGGCCGAGTCCTCCTTGCATGACATGATAGCATAATCGCATCTCTCAAAAAAGGGACATCCTATCAATGGACTCGTAAGCCTGGGTGGGGATCCACGGATAGGTTGAACTTCTGCAATATCTTCTTCAAGCTTTGGTATTGAATTGACAAGAAGATGAGTGTAAGGGTGCTGTGCCACGTCAAAAGAGTTAGAAGGAAGTTTTTCGACCAGAATCCCTGCATACATAACCATGAGTCTGTCGGATAATCTTGAGATCAGTGCAATATCATGTGATATGCTCACTAGGGCTACACCAAAGGCTTTTCTCAACCTTAAAAGTTCCTCCATTATCCTGTATTGAGTAATGACATCAAGTGAAGTTGTGGGTTCGTCCGCGATTATTAGCGCAGGATTGAGAGAGATTGCCATTGCTATCACGACCCGCTGTTTCATGCCACCGCTCAGCTGATGAGGATACAAGCCATATACCCAATCATCAAGCCCGACAGCTGAAAGAAGCTGTTTGGATCTAATTTCAGCCTCTTCAGGCTTCATTGACTCTCTGTAGATGAAGATATCAGAAAGCTGAGTGCCCACTTTATGAACCGGATTCAGTGAATCCAATGCGCCCTGGAAAATGACCGAAATGCCCTTCCATCTTACAATGCTGAGCTGGTTCTCTATCTTCCTTTCCTTCCTGTCATACCTTATGGAATACGATGCACCCATCTCTGGGCTTACAACTACCTGGCCCTTGAAGTATACCCTCCCAGAAGTCACCCTTGCATTTGGAGGAAGGATATGCGCCATGGCCATTGCAAGCGTTGATTTTCCGCAACCGCTCTCACCAACTATCCCAATGGACTCATTTTTTCTTATGCCAAAAGTAACATGATTTACGGCAAATATTCTTGTTGTACCAAGTGTATATTCAATTGAAAGATCATCCACATACAGGACATAATCTTTGTAGTTGGGATTTATCTCACCAAGTATTTGTGTATCATTAACTTGTTCTTCCATCTCATCTCCTCAACGTAACATCTGTCACTTCTCTAAGTGTATCTCCCATCATGTTGAATGCGATCACGATTACAACGATGAATATGCCCGGGAAGACCACCAGCCACCAATCTGTCAGTTCAGAGTAAAAGAATGGTTGATATATCATTGCTCCCAACTCGGGTGTGGGAGGCTGTATACCCACTCCCAAAAAGCTGAGCCCAGATGACAGGAGTATGGCACTTCCAAGACCCAGCGCATAAAATACGATTGTGGGGGATATCGCTGCAGGAAGAACATGCCTGAACAGGATGTGTGCCTTGGATGCACCCTGAGATATCGCTGCTGTTACGTAAAGTTCATTCTTAGTAACCAGTATTGCGCTCCTTGCTATCCTGGAAAAACCAGGTATTGAGGTCACACTTACAGCAATTACTATCGCCCAGAAACCTTCACCTACAACTATGGCTATTGCCACTGCAAAGATGAGCACCGGGAATGCAAGGAAAACGTCCATCACCCTCATCACTGCATTGTCAGTGAATTTTCCAGTGTAACCCGCAAATATGCCTGCAAGCACTCCTATTGTATATCCTATTGTCACAGCCAGGAAGGCAAGCTCAAGATCGAGCCTGACGGCGAACACAATCTGTGAAAACACGTCATGCCCAAAATAATCTGTCCCAAAAAGGTGCTTGAACGAAGGAGGGAGCTGTCTTTGTGCCAGATCTATAGCTGTAGGGGAATAAGGTGCGATATAGCCGGCAAATACTGCGATAACAACGTATGACAAGAGTACAATAATTGAGACGAGGCCAGTCTTGCTTCGAAGAAAGAGTGCGCCAGTTCTGGATAAGCTCCTGACCCATGGTAAGCTCTTTATGCGCTGAAGCATTTTTTTGGATCTGTAGTTGTTGTTACCAGAAAAATCCATTATAATTCACCTAATACTTTACCCTCGGGTCCACCACACCATAAAGAATGTCTGCCAAAAGGTTAACAAGAACAAACAGGAATCCAGACACAATAACAACTGCCATTATTGCGCCGTAGTCAAGGTTGATGATTGAATCATAAGTGTATAAACCAAGACCGGGCCATGAAAAGATCGTTTCCGTGAGCACCACACCACCCATCAATCCCCCCATCTGTATCGCAGTAACAGTAAGCGCTGGCAGAAGTGCGTTCCTTAATGCATACTTGTTAATCAGTATCTTTCGAGGAAAGCCAATGGCAAATGCAGTTCTCATGTAATCTTTATTTATGACATCCAGCAAACTTGATCTAGTAACCCTTGAAATCGTGCCGATTATAGCAAAAGAAAGCCCAATAGCCGGGAGTATGATATGAGCAAGTGAACTGCCTAATGCAGCCAGGTTGCCCTCAATCAGACTGTCAAGAATAACTAACCCTGTTATGGGATTGGGGGCTCTTATGAATGGTGATAGCTGTCCAAAGGGGGCTGGAGCAATATGCAGGTATTCGTAGAATACTATAATCAGAATCAAATCTATCCAGTATACAGGCATGGATATTCCTAATAGTGTTCCAACTCTGGCAGCATGGTCAGCTGGTTTATTGGTTCTAAGCGCTGCAAATATGCCTGTATAAATTGCAATAGGAAGACCGATTATCATAGCGGCAATTGCAAGTTCTATGGAAACAGGCAATCTTGTTGCAATCTCATGTCCTATGTATTGGCCCTGGAAGTAGTCGTAACCAAGATTAAAATGAGCTAGCTGAATCAGGTAAATAAGAAATTGGACATAAAGGGGTTTGTTCAAACCCAACTCGGCTTCAAGTGCATGCAATTCTGTGGGGTTCTCAACAACTTCTTGCCCGCCTAAAATAAGAGCTGGGTTACCTGGTATAACATGAGAAAGGAAAAAAGTTAAAATAATTAGTCCCAAAATAGTAGGGACTAATGCTATGAGTCTCTGGATGAGAAACCTGTTGAAGCCCTTCATCCAATCACGTCATAGTTACTTGGTCAAAGAAGATATCGAATGTCGGGTAGATCAAGAGGTTGTGCACGTTGCTTGTCATTGGAATGACATTCTCAAGATTGAACAGTGGGACTTCCACAGCCTGGGCAGCTAGTATTTTCTGTACTTGTATGTAGAGAGCATCTCTCTGTGTCTGATTATACAGCTTCCCTGCTGCGACAAGGTCGTGGCTCACTGTGGAATTGTTGAAGAAGTTGTAGTTACCGTATATTCCAATGTTAGCTGAGTTGAACAAGGGCCTCAGGCCGTCATCCGGTGTTGCGAGAAGATTAACCCAGCCCTCATAAAACATCGGATATGTACCATGCCCAACGTCAGTCTGGAAAGTTGCTGACTCAACTGCTTGGAGTTTTAACGTTATGCCTATTGATTTAAGCTCGCTCTGAAGAATTGTAGATATTGCAGTACCGACAGGATCTCCAGACTGATAGTAGAATGTAGTTGTGAAACCACTTCCGTAGCCAGAGAGATTGAGGTAATGCCTTGCCATTGAAAGGTTGTAGGTATAGTTCTTGAAGGCAGGTATGTATGCCTCGATCGTAGGAGCCATGGTATCATATAGCGGGATTCCGTAGTTGAATACAGAATTAGCCGTAAGCTGTGAAACATTTACTGCGTAGTTTATTGCGATCCTTACATCCGTGTTGTTGAATGGTGTAACATTTTCATCCATTCCAATGTAATACTCAGATGAAGTAGGTCCAGCCTTGACTTTAAGGCCAGATGTACTTGCTATTGTAGACATCTCGTCAAGAGGAATGTTCATGGCGATGTTTACTGAGCCCTGCTGTAGTTCAGCCAGCTGAGTGGACGGGCTTGACACCACATCGTATATTATCTTAGTTATGTTTGGTCTTGGTCCCCAGTAGTTCGGGTTATATGTCATGGTTATTGTAGAGTCCGTATAGTTACCTGGGCCAATCTCGTAGGGGCCTGTTCCCATCGCATGAGTCGACATGTAGGTGTTAACCGTATCCTTCTGCACACCACCATGGGCATTGACAAACAGTGGATCAACAATGTCAGTAACCCAAAGCTGGAAGAGGTCCAAGAACCAAGGATCAGGAGCAAATGGGATAAACATGATCTGGTAGGGCCCCAGAATCTTGATGCCACTGGAATTTAGGAACTGCGTCACATGGAAAGAGTCACCCTGGCTCATTGTGATAATCCTGTTTATGCTGAAAGCAACAGCGGATGAATTAAAAGGGTCACCATTCGCGAAATGGACGTTCTGTCTAAGGTTGAAAGTAACAGATCCATTGGCGTTGACAGTCCAGCTTGTGGCCAGTTCGGGTACTGGTGTTAATGCACCATATTCCACTCCATTCACGGTAGTGTTTCCATAGCCCAACAAGGTCTGGTAAATCTGGTCGTCAAACAAGACTGAGTTAGTATCATACGCTACTGCCGGATCCAGAGATACAGGTGTCGCCGAGCTTGCCATAATCAGAGTCTGTCCAGTGTTTGCAGGAGGTGTGGACGGAGACTTACTTTTGTTCAAGGAAAAATAGGTCCCTAAGCCCGCGGCAATTACGATAACCACTATTATTACAGCCAGCAATGCTTTCATGCCAGTTTTCATAAAAACGCAATATAAAATGTAATATTAGAAGATTAGTTGCACCTGTGCAATATACATTTATACGTAATGACTGTCACTGTCAGTCAATGGCACACCGATGCCCTGTTTTCTATATTCTTCAATCGTATTTCATTCTTACTTTTTGATTTCTATTGATTTATTCATTCTTTTTCAATGAAAAAGGCTCTGGAAAGTTACATTAGCACTGCCTTTTAGCCCTATCTTCATAGATATAGAAAGCGATACAGCAAAATTTTTAAATCAGAACACATAAGATCAACATGAAAGAATTCAGACCAGACTCCCTAGACATGCAGATCTTAGAAATTTTGGAGAAGGACTGTCAAAAAAGTTACCGCGAAATTTCTGAGGAGACTGGTAAAGACCTGTGGATGATCAGAGACAGGGTGGTGCTTCTTAAGAAGAGAGGAATTTTAAAAGGTTGCAGGGCTGAGATAAACTATGCTGATATCGGTCTTAACTGTAGGTCGCTTATAATCTTTAATCTGCCTGAGGATAAAATAGATGCATTCCTGTCATTTGCGAGATCGAATTCATCATTCAAGAGGCTTGCGATAGCCACTGGTCAGCGCAGGTTCTATCTTGAGATCGTTGGTAAGGATTGTAATGAAGTTCGAGATTACGCTAGAAAAACACTGCCAAAATATGGCGTTTATGACGTAATCTTCGAAGTGATTTTCGACACTCCAATTTAGTGCCTGATTTTTGTAACATCTATATTTGATAGAATCATTTTGGTATGAAGTTATCTTTGTCTGCTTTTTTCTATAACATATTCTGTTGCAGAAACAATACCATTTCCAAAACCAACACAACTTTTGCTTGAAAAATCGTGATTTCAGGCAAATTGTAAGCATTTTTCTTATTTACCTTGCCATCATTGAGCATTCATGGATACTGGAATGGAGGAAATTAACAACTTCGCCAAGGCAACCTTGGGAAAAGTACCGGAAATTGTCGGTCTACTTGGTAAGATAAACGAGGAACTTGCAATGGAACAGTTCAGGGAGAACAAGACGCTCTATCTCGGAAGGAGGCATCTTGAGGGAAAGGCTCTTCCGCTGATTGCGATCGCTGTTTCAGCAGCGAACGGGCAAAAGGATTCCGTAAAGCTTCATTTCAGTCTTGCTAAGAAATTCAATGTCGAACCGCTCGAGGTACTAGACGCATTGAAAGCAGCTAAAATGGCTCTAATGGCTTCGACAATGTCTTCACTTCAAGAGACTCTCAAGTTAATTGAGGAAAATGGTCACGCTGTCAATCAATCCGAACAAGTGGACAAGATAATTAAGAAAATACAGTCCGAAAGCGGAATGGAAAAACTTCCTGAAGGCATACTTGCTCTCTCGAAATTCTCATTTGACCTTTTCATGGAGCACCTGAAGGAAAAGTCAGAACTCCTGTCTCCCTACAAGATCTCAACAAAATTGATCTATCTTATAGCATACGCAGTCAGTGTTTCCATCCATTCAGATGAATGCGTGACAATATACCTTGGGCAGTCTCTGAAAGCTGGAGCCAAGATAGGAGAGATTGAGGACGCGCTTGCAATATCACGCTTCATAACCGGAAACAAGGCTTACATAACATCTGTTGAAATCCTCCAGGAAATGGGTAATAAAGTCGAAGTGTAAATTCTGAAATCAACTCTTTAAGCACGTGGATTCTGACTTTCATGAAAAAAAGATTATTCGATCCTTTTGGATCAGAGTGGTTTGGAATTCCAATATCCACTCTTGCGCTTGCCCAGGTATACTTGCTGATCTTTGGAAGAGCACACGACATCATATTCAAGTATGTGGGAGAGGCATTGACCTTTACCGGTCTCCTGATTTTTGGAATCATATTTGTGATGTGGGTAGTAAGCACTGTTTCCTCTCACGGGAAAAAACATGCACACTGGGAAAATCTTACAAGACTTAGCTTTATAGCGTTGATTCCAATTGTAGGATTCGTTGGAAATGCCCAACTTTTATCTATATTCGGCATAAGTTCCATTTCCGCCGAAATTTCACTTTTTGATTTCTATGTGTTTTATGGGCTATCTCTCGTACTGGGAGTACTACTTGGATACAGGCTTTATACAAAGGAGATAGCACCGCGGGAGATCAACTATGCAATTGTGATACCGCCACTGGCAATTGGTACTAACGTATTCCTGGCGCCTTATATGATTACCTATTACTCAGGAGGCGTAGAACCACAGGCAATATCATTCCTTGTAGTCATGGGCCTTGGGATTTTTTTCTTCCTTTACATCTTTATTGGGTCACTTGCCCTTTCAGCACATGTTTCAACCAAAATGCATGAATCTTTGCCGACAACCATGTTGCCGGTTGGTATAGCCAGCTTAATCGTATTGAACTTATTCACAATATCCGGTTTCAACTCATTCGGAATCTTCACATTGAGCATTCATACTGTTAGCCTTCTTTCAATAATGCTTTGGGGGTTCGAGGTCTGGAACTTCCTCGTTGTGCTCATTATAATATTCACGAGACCGTCAAGAGGGAACCTTAGCGTTTGGGCATATGGATTTCCACTAGGTCTGTTCGCTACCTCCACGCTGAAGATAATGGCAGTAGTAGATTTTACATGGCTGTTCCGGATATTTATATTAATAGCTGTTATGCTCAATATACTGTGGGTATATGGTTGGATCAATACGGTATTATTAGTCAGGGCACAGTCGGCTAAGGCTTGATTAGAAGAGGCATTGTACGGCTGCGAACATGAGCCGGCCCTGTTTGAGCATCTGGAACAACAGTTCTGGCGCGATCAAGAGAGCCTTCCTTGTCTCGCTTTTGTTCTATATTGTGTGGTGGAAGGACAGTGAAATGAGTATTGAAGATTACGTGAAATCCCTGACGAACTATTTCCTGAACATGATAACTAATAAAAATTAGATCAACTGCTTATTTTATCTGGAAAGCAAGAACATTCACGTTCAGGAAGAAAATAGTGTTTGGGCACTACTACTAAGATTGATATTATGGACAGGCTGGTATTAAATTAAAGTTTTAAGGGAATGTTGCTGATAGTGTAATTAATATCTCAAATTCATTCAATAATTCACTCGAAAACACCTTAAGACAAGGACTTGAAAACTTCACCTTGACAAAAGAAAATTCAGAAGGGACGGGTCGGTATTTGATTAATGTTTTAATCGAATATTGGTAAGTATGTTGGAATTAAAGCACGGTTGTTTATTTTGAGGTAATAATGTTCATCCCAAATAAATAGAATTTAAGCCGGAGGAGAGTGCTATCTTATGAAGCTTTTCATCTCCAGTGTAAAACTCGTTGCATCCAATTTCAATAGCACTTGTAATCTGTAAGGCATCAGCAACATAGATGTGGTGCTTTATTAGAAGATCCCAGCTGCTTTCTAGTACGCTTTCTGATAGGGTGATTATCCTTATTCTGCTTATCTTCTTAAGCCTCGTAATCTCATTTGAGAATCTGCCCATAACTTCATCCAACTGTTCCCTTGTAATTCTTTTTTGCCTATGTGCCCTGTCAAATACCCCAATAACCTCTCCAATATTCCAAACATTAAATGAAAGCAGAACGTTTCCCAGATAGACTTCATTGTATTGTGCACGAATAAATTCCGAGCCAATTTCATACACATACCTCTTTACTATTGCACTACTGTCAAGATATGCGACTTTCTCTGTCATCCCTCATGCTCCTTATCAGGTCAGATACTTTACACTTTGGTTTAATTGGCTCAAAATCTAGGTCAGATTTGCCATATTCTGAATATTTCATTAAGGATTTGTCTAAATTTAAATACAGTTCGTTTTCGATCGCATCCTTTAGGATAAAGCTTATGTCCTTACCTCTTTGTAATGCGAGATTCTTGAGCTCCATCCAAATCTCTTTATCGATAGATATACTCGTTTTTACTTTCATATAAATTTAAATGGTATATTGGTATAAAATCATTTACCTCCATACCAAATTATAGGTAATGAAAACACTTTGAAGATTTTTATAAGAATAATGTGGAAAGATCTTCCTGAAAGTCTGCATCAGAAATACATACGATTCTTTTTTCAGGGAAGAGATAAATTTAGAATATTTATGAAGTGCTTTTATTGCAACATCAGAATCTTAAACAAAGGCAATACTTTCTCAACTTGTAATGAGGCTTCAAGTATTGATTGGCACATCTTTGTTTGACATGGTCATTTCATTCAGGAATATAATGCATTCAATGGCCCAATCGGGATTTGATTAATGTTTTAACCTAATACCATGAAATATGATTTTCAAATGAACAATATAGTGCATTTATAAACTGAATTGTTTGAACTATAGTCATAATACACTTTACCGTTAAATGTTTATATGGTATTTGTATTAGTATTCATGGTCAAAACCACTATCAACCTGGACGAAGAAATCTATGCTGAAATCGTCAAAGAATCCATAGAAAAGTATGGCAGCACAAAGAATATATCGAAAATCATTAACCAACGCCTCAGAAACAGGGCAAACACTACGGGAAAACGTAGACAGAGAATTACTTTCAGGGTAAGTAAGAGTCTTTTATCAAAGGATGTGGACGCTGAGATAAAAGCGGGATGGGAGGAAAGCAGCAAATGACAGTGCTTGTTGATACCAATGTTCTGGTATATGATGCAATAGAGAATTCTCCCCACCATGAGAGGGCAAGTGTCCTTATAGACGAGTCGGAAGACCCCATAATAAATTCACTTTCTATTGTTGAACTTGGTTTTGTGCTTCCAAGATATGGAATAGATAATGAAAATGTTAGAAAGAAGATTGAGGAATTATTGCATAGCCAATATTTCACGGTCTCCTGGCTTTCTGGAAAGATGATGGAGAAGGTATCCGCGTTTATGGTTGAAAACAAGCTAAGTTTCAGAGATTTCAATGACTGGATAATAGCATATGATGCACGTTCGAGAAAAGTGCCTTTGATCACGTTTGACAAAATACTGTATAATAAATGCAGGAAGCTTGGAATTCAAGTTATTGAAATATAGTTTGATGAATGTATTGACCTGGATTTGATTAATGTTTTAAGGTAATACTATGCCTGATATGCTAGGTCAACGTGGGAAGCGATCGAAGGGACGAAATATTTATAACTCGTTTAAACATAAACATAAACATGTCAAAAACCATCACTATAAGAAAAGCTGTTTACGATGAGCTTCTTATGGCCAAGAAGAAAAATGAGAGTTTCAGTGAATTATTGGACAGATTGGTGAAGTCTGAGGACAAGAAACAACTCCTTGTGTCCCTAAGAGGTAGCATCACTTTCAGCGACAAGAAAGCTATGCTTAAAGAAATCAAGGAGAGCCGTTGGGATAAGAGATAATGATTTTGCTTGATACAGACATAATAATAGAGATAGTTGACAAGCACTCCGAAAAGGGTGAAAGCGTCATTAGAAAAATCCTTGATAGCGGAGAGGATTACTGTACCTCCTCTCTTAATGTTCATGAATTAATGTATGGCATTCACAAGTATTCTAAAGATGGAGCGTCAATACTCAGAATACCAGTGATAAACTACACCAAGGAGGATGGTGAATTATCTTCACGTCTGGAGATTTCTGCAGAACAAAATGGGAAAGCTGTTCCTAGAATGGACGCAATGATCGCTTCCGTTGCAATTAACAATAATTGTAATTTTTATACGCTTGATGGCCACTTCAGGGTTTTTGCAGAATCTGGCCTAAAGCTGTTTGAGTAAATGCAGAACGGAACGGTCGATATTTGATTAATGTTTTAAGAGAATACAATATTTCTATCTACAGTTAGAATCAATCCAGCCATGAATAAACATCGGATCTTCTGGCTATTCTTACGACTTTTATGATCCTGTTTTCTATAAAATAGATCACCCTATATTCTCCTACCCTGAGCCTATAATAAGTTCTCTTAGTTGCCGCAAGCTTCTTTGTATCGAGGTGGTTTAGACTATTATGTGGATCTTTGCTAAGTTCTCGTAGTTTATCTTTTATTCTTTCCTGATCAGACTCTTTCAGCGTATTCAATTCTCTGATCGCCGTTTTTGAAACAAGGACATTATAACCTGTCAA
>Ga0078972_1002430_pt1 | contig 61584 bp, 40 predicted proteins | sample YelNatPaOPGAMG01_FD_67568 | JGI IMG/M metagenome (GOLD analysis project Ga0078972, IMG submission 67568) | Hot spring thermophilic microbial communities from Obsidian Pool, Yellowstone National Park, USA - OP-RAMG-01 (SPADES assembly) (version 2) | ecosystem: Environmental > Aquatic > Thermal... | reverse complement strand
CGAGCCTCCTGTCCGCTGGTCTGGCGCAAGCGGTGAAACGCGGACTGGTTTGGGATGGCTGACCGTATGTCCATCATTTATGTGAGAGTCAGCAATTGCTAATTGAACCGCTGTCTGTGCGGCTGTGGGCCTTCCGGTAGGCCATGAAATAGAGCACCGGCACAGCCATGCGGCTGATGAGCAATGAAGCCACTTCACCGGCCATCAGGGAGATAGCCAGCCCTTGGAAGATCGGATCAGCCAGAATCACCGCTGCGCCCACCACCACCGCCATGGCCGTCAGCAACATCGGTCGGAACCGCACGGCCCCGGCATCCACCACCGCCTCAGCCAACGGCATACCCTCAGCCAAGCGCAGCTCGATGAAATCGACCAAAATGATCGAGTTGCGCACCACAATGCCTGCCCCGGCCATGAACCCGATCATGGACGTGGCGGTGAAGAAGGCGCCCAAGGCACCGTGTGCAGGCAGGATGCCCACCAACGAAAACGGGATGGCTGCCATCACGATCAGCGGGGTCAAGAACGACCTGAACCAACCAACCATCAAGGCGTAGATCAGCACCAAAACCGCCCCAAACGCCAGGCCCAAATCCCGGAACACCTCGATGGTGATGTGCCATTCACCGTCCCATTTGAGCGCCGGCTTAGCGTCAGTAAACGGCAACACCGCATTGTAGATTTCAAGACGCGAGCCGTCCCCGCCAAAGGCCCGCGTGTCCAAGGCGCGCAAGGCACGGTTCATCTTGCGAATGGCATACACGGGGCTTTCGATGACCCCAGCAACATCGCCAATCACATAGGTCACCGGCATCAGGTTCTTGTGGTAAATGCTCTTGTCGGCTATGGCCGGTTCGATCCGCACCAACTCGCGTAGCGGGATCAGGGGCGGGGCACCGCCGGCTGTGCCCGGCTCCGGCAATGCATTGGCGTCGCCCGAGCGCACCCGCAGCGCCAGCAGTTCCTCCGGGCTGGTGCGAGCTGAGCGGGGCAGTTCCAGCACCAACTCGACGTCTTCCTTTTCACGCGGTTGATGCACCAGATCCACCGACAAGCCTCCGACAGCAATCTTGAGGGTCTGGGAAATGGTCTCGGCGCTGACGCCGTGGAGCGCCGCTTTTTCCTTATCAATGACAAACCGGGCTTTGGGATGGTCGGCCTCGATATACGCGTCCACGTCCACCACACCCTCAGTCTGCTTGAAAATGGCGCGCACCTGTTCAGCCAGACGGAGCCGCGCTTCTTCGTTGGGCCCATAGATTTCAGCTACAAGGGTCTGGAGCACCGGCGGGCCGGGTGGCACTTCGGCCACAGCTAGCCGTGCACCGAATTTTTCGGCGATGGCCGCCACAGCGGGCCGCACCCGTTTGGCAATCTCGTGGCTTTGGGCTTTACGCTGGCCTTTAGGTAGCAGGTTCACCTGCAAGTCGGCCACGTGCGCGCCACGGCGCAGGAAATAGTGTCGGACCAACCCGTTGAAGTTGAACGGGGCGGCTGTGCCGGCGTAAATCTGGTAATCGGTCACCTCGGGCTCAGCCCGCACCACCGCCGCGATCTCGCGCGCCGCCTGCACAGTGCGCTCCAGCGAGCTGCCCTCGGGCATGTTCAGGATGATCTGGAACTCGCTCTTGTTATCGAAGGGCAGCATCTTGACTTTGACCCACCCCACGGCCACTGTGGCCATGGCACCCACCAACAGCAGCGTGATCACCAGCAAAAATAGGTGGCGCCAACCCGCATGAGTAATCAGTGGCCCCATCAGCCGCCGATACAGCCGAGTGAAGAAATCCTCCTCGTGCGCCGAGGCCGAATGCGGTTGGGTGGCCGCCGGCAACTGGCTTGCCGGTTGCGCAGGTGCAGCAGCCGCAACAGCCATTTCGGTGCCGGCACCTGCCGCACCGCCGGGCGCCACATCCGGTGTCTGTTGCTGGGCCTGCCCCTGCTGGACCGGCTGGGTCAGTTGGGAATATTTCTTGCCCCAACGCAGAATCCGGATCGAGGCCCAAGGCGTCACAATGAACGCCACCAGCAACGACCAAAACATGGCCGCACTGGAGCCGATGGGGATGGGCCGCATGTAGGGCCCCATCAGCCCGCCCACAAACGCCATGGGCAAAACCGCCGCTATCACGGCGAACGTGGCCAAAATGGTCGGGTTACCCACCTCACTGACTGCCTCCACTGCAATGGCGCTCCAGGATCGACCGCGGTTGGCCGGCAGATGAAAATGCCGGACGATATTCTCGACCACCACGATGGCGTCATCGACCAAAATGCCGATGCTAAAAATCAGCGCAAACAACGTGATCCGGTTCAGCGTGAAGCCATACAGGTAAAAGACCAACAGCGTGAGCGCCAACGTGGCCGGGATGGCCACCCCCACAATCCCCGATTCGCGCCAGCCCAAGGTGAGCCAGATCAACAGCGCCACCCCCACCACCGCAATGCCCATGTGCAAGAGCAGTTCATTGGACTTTTCCATGGCCGTTTCGCCGTAGTGGCGTGTGATAGTGATGGCCACGTTGGAGGGGATGACCGTGCCTTTGAGTGTCTCGACCTTCTTAAGCACCTGGTGCGCCACTGAAATGGCGTTGGCCCCGGGCCGTTTGGCAATCGATAACGTCACCGCAGGCTCTTCGCCCGGAGCAGTCGAACCAGACCCGACGTGCCGATCAGTGCGCGCTGCGGCTGCGGCGGCGCCGTAGCCGAACAACACGTATTGGGTGGGTTCCTCGGCACCATCGACAATGTCGGCCACCTCACGCAGATAGACCGGTTTACCGCCAAAAACCCCAACCACCACCTGGCCGACCTCTTCGGCGGTGCGCAAAAATCCGCCCGTCTCGATGAGCACCTCGCGATTGTCGCTGGTCAACCCGCCGGCGGCATATTGCCGGTTAGCCTGCCGCAGCATCGGGATGAGGCCCACCGGACTGAGGTTGCGCGAGGCCAACCGCACCGGGTCCAGCAGCACGCGTACCTGGCGCCGTGCACCGCCGATGATGGTAGTCTCGGCGACCAAAGGAACCTGTTTGACCGCGTCGTCCACCTGCGCCACCAGCCGCCGCAGCGTCAGATGATCGTAGTCGGGGCTGTGGAAGGTCAGTGCCAAAATCGGCACATCGTCAATGCTCTTGGGCTTGATCAGCGGTGGGCTGACCCCGTGGGGAATGCGATCGAAATTGGACCGTAGCTTTTCGGTAAGCTTGACCAAGCTCTCGTTGGGGTCGGAGCCAACCTTGTAGCGGACAATCACCAGGCTCTCGCCTTCGCGCGAAGTCGAGTAGATGTATTCGACGCCCGGGATTTCCCACAGCAACTTTTCCATGGGCCGGGTGACGCGTTCCTCGATCTCCTTGGCATTGGCGCCGGGCATCGACACCAGCACGTCGATCATCGGCACCTTGATCTGCGGTTCCTCCTCGCGCGGCAGCATGATTACCGAAAACGCGCCCAGCAACACCGCCGTCACCACCAACAGCGGCGTCAACTTCGAATCGATGAATGCCCGGGCAATCTTGCCCGCCAACCCCAGCCCCGTGTGCGGCGGAGGCACCACAGTCGAACCCCTCATGGCTTGTTACTGGATGGTGACTGGTTGGCCATCGCGCAGGCCCGCCGCGCCATCGACCACGAGCTGTTCGCCCGCGTTCAGCCCGGAGACGATCTCCACCTCGCCATCGAGCCGTTTGCCCGTCTTGACCAGGCGCATCTGGGCGCGGCCATCGCTCACCACAAATGCCAATTCCATTTGGCCCCGAAGTATCACTGCTTGAGACGGTACCCGGATGGCCTGCAGTTGAGCCACCGGCACCGCCACACGCCCGAATTGGCCGCTGCGCAAGCCGGCTGCCGGCGGCAGGTCCACCTTCACCGGAAAGGTGCGGCTGGCCGGGTCGGCCACCGGCGTGATCTCGCTGACGACACCCACGACCGTAAGGCCAGCGGCTGGGATGGTCACGGGGAGCTTATCGCCCAGCTTCACTTTATCCAGCAGCGCCTCAGGTACATCGGCTTCCAACCGCAGCGTGGTCGGGTCTTCCATCTCCAGCAGCGGTTTACCGGGCGCTGCCAAATCGCCCACATCCGCGCGTTTGGCGGTGACCAAGCCCGTGAACGGAGCCACCACCTTGGTGTAGGTCAACAACGTCTCGGCTTCCTGCACGGCAGCCTGCGCGACGCGTAGCTGGGACTCGGCTGCGTCAAATTCAGCAGGCGAAATGGTGTTATCTTTCAGCAGGGCCTGGCGGCGTTTGTATTCGCGCTCGGCCTGCTCGAGTAACGCGCGGGCCTGATCGTATCGGGCCTGAATCTCGCGTGCGTCCAGCTCGACCAACAATGCCCCAGCTTGCACCTGCTGCCCGGGCACCACCAGCATCCGCGCAATGCGACCGCTGACCTTGGCCTCGATCACCGAGCGTAACTTGGACCGCACGGTGCCCACCACTTCCTCGGTGGCGGTGCGTTGGCGCGGTTGGACCGTCTGGACTCGCACAGGCACCGCGGGCAGTGAAGGCGCAGCCGGGTGTTGCGGGTGCGAGCCGCACCCGACCAGGGCACCTCCGCCAGCCAACACAAGGCTCAGCAGCCACACCACCCTCATTGGAAACGCTCGCATGTTGGCAGCTACCTTGCCTATCGCCCGCCTTCCTGCCAAGCTTCAACCACACCGGACCGAGCCGGTCTGCCGGTTGCCCACACCCAGCCTCTTGAGCACCAACTCCAACGGGCAAAACCGGGTGAACGACGACTGCAGCAAGTTAAACCCCACAAACGCCGTCAGCCAGAGCCAGTAGCGACTGTGCCAATGCGCCAGTGCCAAGCTGGCCAGGATGAACGAACCCGCAAATCGGCGAATGATCATTTCCATAGCTTCAGAGTTCGGTTGAGTCGTTTCGAGCAAGCCTCAGCGCAGGCTACTGGCCAACAACGCCCCCACCGCTGCCCCATACAAGGTGCTGATGACCGGGTTACTGGTGATGGGGCAGGCGCCCGTAGCGCAGCCGACCAGTTTGTACCAGGCCAATCCCAGCGCCGCGCCCACCACCGCGCCCACAACTAGTCGCCCCAGCATAGTGCACCTCGCCCGGTTACGATGCGGCAGCCTGACGGGCCGGCTGATGCTCGCCCAGAGCATCTTGCAGCCAAGAGCGCAAAACCTGAGGCGGGGCTAGGCCCACCACTTGGTCAAGTGGCGTGCCGCCCTTGAACAGGATCAAGGTCGGCACGCCTGTGATGGCGTAACGTGCGGCCAGCTCGGGCGCCTCGTCCACGTTCACCTTGGCCACCGTAACGCGGCCGGCAAATTCAGTGGCCAATTGCTCCAGCCACGGGGCCAACATCCGACACGGGCCGCACCAGGGCGCGTAAAAGTCCACAAGCACCAGGCCCGCACTCTCCTGCAGGCGACGGTCAAACTCTTGCTCAGTTAGGTTGATGACGTTGCTCATAAACTTGTCTGTTGCTCAGGTTTTCGGAGCCGCTGGGCGGCTCAGTTCTGCCAGTATTGAGCCACCAAAGCGCACTCGGTTACAAAATCGGTCCAACTAACGCACGCCGCGGATTCGCCTGCAGAGGCGAACGCCTCACGTTGTCGGGCCTTGAGATCCGGGTTGACCCGTGCCGGGCCACCGGCCATCGCTTGGCGCCACTGGGCTAAGCACGGATGACAAGCTCAAGTGCCTGTAAGCTCGTGTTCATGGCGACAACTGCGGCCGGCCGTGTCGTGGCCATAGCGGGCGGGGGCTTCATCGGCCACAGCGGCATTGCGCAGGCCACTGTCACCTGGTTGATCCGTCTTGGGACAGCAGGCTTGCTCCTGGCCAGCCAAGCGCATCCGCAGCCGCCCGACACAACGACCGAGCTGTGGCGCACGGACACACCTCAAAGCCAGGGCTTTTCACCGGAGCGCTTGGAAGCTTTGCGTGCCGATCTGGCAGCGCGATCGACCAAAGCGTTGTTGGTCATTCGGGCACGACGCGATTGTGTGTGAGTGGTATGCGCCGGATTTTGGTCCGGATCGGAAGCACTACACAGCCTCGCTGGCTAAAGGGCTGGTGGCTGGAGTCGCATTTGCTGTGGCCTACAGCGACGGGCGCGTTGGCCCAGACGACCCGGCTGCGCGCTTCGTTCCCCAATGGCGCCAAGACCCACGCAAAGCTCACATTACCCTCCGGCATCTGGGCTGCCACACCTCCGGCCTGGACGACGCTGAAGCCGAAGGCCAACCGCATGAAGCGTTGACCGGGTGGAAAGGGGATTTCTGGAAACGCCTACCAGTGCCCAATGACCCGTTCAGCCTCTCACGCGACCGGGTGCCGGTGCTGTTCGAGCCGGGCGCGAAGTTGCACCACAGCAACCCGGGCATTGCGGTGCTGAGCTGGTGCGTGACCGCAGCACTGCGACAGGCTCCGCAGAAAGACTTCCGATCCCTACCCCAGCACCGGATCATGCGGCCCATCGGCGTGTCCGACGCCCACTGGACCATCGGTTACGGTACCACCTTTGTTGTGGATGGCTTGCCCTTGGTGCCGGCTTGGGGTGGCGCCAGCTACACCGCGCGCGCAGTGGCGCGCGTAGGCCGGCTGTTGCTGCGGAGCGGCGACTGGAACGGCCGGCGGCCGTTGAGCGCCGAGGCGATTCGGCTAACCACCTCAGACGCCGGCACACCCGGCCCATGCGGCTTGGGCTGGTGGAGCAATCAAGAAGGCTGGTGGCCGTCGCTGCCACCTGATGCCTTCTTCGGCTCGGGCGCTGGCTACCAAATGCTGTTGGTGGTGCCCAGCCTGGACTTGATTGTGGTGCGGTTTGGCAGCCAGTTGGCCAAGGTAGCTCGGGACCCTGATTCGTATCACGAGGCTTATCGCCGGTTCCTGTTCGGTCCTCTCATGGCTGCCTTGACCAATCGGGCTCGACCGGTTCTAAGCACCGCTGCCCCGCAGCCAGCCCCTGCTCCGCCTTACCCGCCCAGCCCGGTCGTTGCCCGACTCGAATGGGCTCCGCCGGAGCGTATCCTCCGACAAGCCCGGGGCAGTGATAACTGGCCCATCACGTGGGCTGACGACGATGCGCTCTACACCGCCTATGGCGACGGTTACGGGTTCGAGCCGTTTCTGCCCGAGAAACTCAGTTTGGGCTTTGTACGCATTACCGGCAGCCCCACCAATCTCCAGGCCACCAACCTCCGCGCGCCTACCGGCGAGGCACGTGGCGACGGTCCAGGCGGTAAGAAAGCCAGCGGTTTACTGTGCATAGACGGCGTGCTGTATTTGTGGGCGCGGAACGTTACCAACGCGCAACTGGCTTGGTCGGCTGACCACGGCGCAACTTGGACATGGGTGGCCTGGCAACTGAGCCCCGGCTTCGGCTGCCCCACATTCCTTAACTTTGGCCGCAACTACGCCGGTGCCCGAGATGGGTTCGTTTACATTTACTCGCCGGACAGCGACAGTGCCTACGAGCCGGCTGACCGCATGGTCCTGGCCTGCGTGCCCAAAGACCAATTGCGCCAGCGCCACGCCTACGAGTTTTTCAAAGGTCTGGATTCCCCGGCCAGCCCACTTGGACCTCAGACATTATCCAGCGCGGCGCAGCCTTTACCCATCCGGGCCGATGCGGCCGCAGTGGCGTCAGCTACCATGCCGGACTGCGCCGGTACCTTTGGGTACAGGTGCTGGCCCCGCGACGCGCAGGCCGAACGCGACCTAGCCGAGCAGGTTGGCTGACTATGACGCGCCCGAGCCGTGGGGCCCTTGGGCCACCGTCTATTGCAGCGATCCTTGGGACGTTGACCCCGGCGAAACTGCCAGCTTCCCCACCAAGTGGATGAGTCCTGACAGCCGAACGTTGTGGTTGGTGTTTTTGGGGCAAGACAGTTTTGCTGTCCGCCAAGCAAAGATCGTTCTTCGGTCGGGCGGCTCGTCAGACCGGCCCTTGCCACCGTCCATTCCCTGATTGCTCTGTGCAAGATCACCACTCCCGGGCTGTGCCGTGCCAATCCGTCCGGTCGAGCCCCGCTTCCGGGGCCGCATACGTGGCCCAGACCGCCGTTGCTGATGCCTGCCTGCGCCAAAGCGGGCGTGGCAGCCAGCCAGCAGAATGGCATTCTGCTATCAAACCGCCAGATAGGCGAAAAACGTGAAGGAGCCTGGGCTCTATGCAGAATTCATGGGTGGAAGTTGTGCAGTTTAGGCTGCGACAGTGGCGCCAGGCGACCGCTCAGTGCAAGGGGCTGGTGCGGTGCCGATGCGCTATGGCTCGTAGCAGCGAACCCGATAGAAGGCCTGCGCCGGCGGGCGATTCGTATCGGTTAACACCAGCGTCTGGCCCGTGCCCACAGCATTCGACACCACCGTGGTCCACTGCTGAAAATCACTGGTCCGTTCCAGACTGTAGAGCCGACAGCAGCGGCTGATGAACTCGACTTGGAATTGCTCGGCCGAAACTCGCGGCTGGACAACCAGCGGCGGTGCAGGCGCCGGGCTCAAGACAAACGACAAGTTATCGGCTGAGGCATCGTTAGTGCGCTGCGGCGCGGTCATGGCCAGGACGAACTCGACCAGGCGGGTGCCAACCGGCAACCGACCGGTCGTGTGACGTTCCAACAGACCCGTTACGCCGCCGCGGTCGGCGGCGGTGACTGGGCCGATCTGGGCGGTGCCCAGGAGCCGCTCGTCAGCGTCAAGGAACCGCGCAGTGAAAGTGGCCGAGGCCGTATTGGCCCCAGCTCCACCCAGAAACCCGCTCAGATCGTACTCAACACCCAACTGGTCGATGTCGCAGGCCAAGTTCGAGATGTCGATGCGCTGGGACATGACGGCATTGCTGTTCGGGCACCAGCCGCCCAAGAAGAAATTCCGGCCACGATTGGTCGGGCCCGGGCTGGTTGGGGTGGGGAAATTGGGATGGGAGCCATACACGCCGATGGTGATGGGCTCAGCGTCAAACCACCAGGCCACGCCCCGGTCGATCTTCTGGTTGTCATCGACGATGTAGTAATTGTTGGTGCCGGAATTGGCCTCGGCATCGCCGTTAAAGATGAGGTTAGTGCCGTAGCGGGCAGGCGGCAGGGGGAAGCCCTCGATGCGCGCGTCCAGATCCCAAGCTGGGTCGAACTCCACGCCCATGTGCTTCAGGACCGTGGCGCACACATCCACAATGGCTGGGCTGGGCCACATGATGCCGCGAGCCGCGGCCCGGTTCCACACCAGGTGAAAGGTCACTCGCGAGTTTTCCACGGTGTCGTCGTGTTTGCCGTGGTCGCTGAGCACGAGCACCAGCCAATCCTCGTTGGCGTAGGTGGTGCGGTTGGTCAGAGCGGCCATGATCTGGCCCAGGCGCGCGTCGGCTGTCTCGATAGCTTTGACGTAATTGGTGACTGTGGGGCCCCAGCCGTAACTGTGCCCCGCACTGTCAACATCCAGCAAAATGCAGTAGAAGACGTCGGGATTATTGTTGGTTAACTGCTGGCAGACGGCGGCAACCAGGGCGGCGTCGGACGCGAAATTCGTCACTACATCGCAACCAGCCAGAGCTGCTTTCAGCGGTTCCCAGCGCGTGTAAGCCACCGTGTTCCAATTGCTATTGATCCGTTCCAGGCGCTGGAAGAAGTTCGGATACAGATCGAATCGGGGACTGTAGAAGTTGTTGTTCGGGTCGTTGACGCCGTTCTTGTCGCCCCACACCCCGGTGAACATGGCCGTCCAGCAGGCGGCGCTGTGGGTGACCGGATGGGTTACAGCCCGAGCGGAGAAACAGCCATTGGACCGCAGGGCATCCAGGTTGGGCGTTCGGGCCACTGCCAATGCCGAAGGCATCGTGCCGTCGATCCCTACGATCAACACTTTGGGTTGCAGGGCTTGAGCCGCCCACCCGACTCCAGTGGCCAGACCTAACAGCAGCGCAGCCCCACCCCTGCTGCGCAAGCCAAGCCAGATCGTTTGCATGGGCCTAACACACTTCAGCTAACCGTGAGTTCATATAGCCCCATGAGGCTAGCCTGACCACTGCGCGACAAAAGGCTCAGCAGGGTCAAACCGCCGCCTCTGCTCGAGTTTGGGCATCTGCCTCAAGAATTTGTTCCAGCGTCGGGTGCAGGATCACCCGATGCCGCCGCATGGCTTGGGCGACCAGCTCGGGGATTTGGTCGAACGTGAGCCTGCCGCGACAGAACGCTTCGACGGCGACCTCGTTGGCGGCGTTGAACACCGCCGGCATGGTCCCACCCACCTCAGCCGCCTGGCGGGCCAAGGTCAGGGCAGGGAACCGGTCCAGGTCGGGTTCCTCAAAAGTCAACGTGCCCAGCTTGGCGAAATCGGTGACGACCCGCTGGCTGGGGCGGCGTTCGGGATAGGTCAGCGCGTATTGGATGGGCAGGCACATGTCCGGGGTGGACAGTTGGGCCAGAATGGAGCCGTCCACAAACTCGACCATCGAATGGATGACGCTTTGGGGATGGACCACCACACGCACCCGATCGATCGACAAGTCGAACAGCCAGCAAGCCTCGATCATTTCCAGGCCCTTGTTGAACAAAGTAGCCGAGTCGATGGTAATCTTGCGGCCCATGACCCAACTGGGGTGTTTAAGGGCTTGTTCGACTGTGATGTTGCGGAACTCGCTCTTGGGCGTTTGACGGAATGGCCCGCCTGAAGCCGTTAACCAAATCCGGCGCACCGAACTGATAGGTTTACCCTCCAAACACTGGAAGATGGCCGAATGCTCGCTGTCCACCGCCAACACCCGCACGCCGTGTTCGCGGGCTTCGCGCATGACGATTTCGCCGGCCATCACCAGGATTTCCTTCGAGGCCACAGCGATATCTTTGCCCGCGCGGATGGCGGCCAGCGCCGGTTTCAGCCCCGCAGTGCCCACGATCGCTATCAGCACAATGTCGGCTGCGGGTAATGTGGCGAGCTTAATGAGCCCTTCCGGCCCGGAATAGACCTCGGCCGTGCTGCCCAAGACCTGACGCAGCGCCTCGGCCCGGGCCGGATCGGCAATGCAAATGGCCTGGGGCCGGAACCGGCGTGCCTGCTCAAGCAGTAACTCAGCGTTATTGCCCGCAGCCAGGCCCAACAGCCGGATGTAATCCGGCAAGTCCTCAGCCACCTTAATGGTGCTGGTGCCGATGGAGCCGGTACTGCCGAGCAACACCACGTTTTTCATAGCCGGTCACAATCTCCGCTTGGCCGCCAGTCAACCCCGGCCTGGGGTGAGGTCATTCTACGCGGGCCGCCGCGCCGTCCTGCTCGGGCCGATGCCCAGCCCGCTCAAGGTCGGGTCAACACGTGCCGCAAATACACATACATCAACGGCGCATTGAACATCAAGCTATCCAGCAAATCCAACAAACCCCCAATGCCCGGAAACAGACGTCCGGAATCCTTCACCCCAGCCTGGCGCTTGAACAGCGACTCGATCAGGTCCCCAGCCACCGCTGCCAAGCCCAAGACCAGCCCCAGCACAAGGGCATGGCCTAACGTCATGCCGAACAGCCTGGGTCCTGCCACCTGCGCAAAGACCACGCTGGCGATCGTGGCCAACACCAGCGCGCCGGCGAGCCCTTCCCAACTTTTGGCTGGGCTGAGCCGGGGCACCAGTTTGTGCCGGCCGATCCATGACCCTACCAAGTAAGCCCCGGTATCGCTACTTTTGGTGACCAAAATGAAATACAGCACGTAAAGGCGGCCATCCACGGCGGGAAAGAAAAAGACCTTTTGCATGAAGTTCAGCAACCACGGCACATACATCAGCCCAAACAGCGTGGTGGCCACCGCTTCCAAGCCGCGTGCTGGTTCGCCCGCGGCCAATTGCCGCAGGCACAAACCCAACACAAACAGAATCAGCAGGCTGGTCTCGAAATCGTTCACTCGGGCAGGCGAATCGTGCAAGCCTAGCCACCCGTGCAATTGACAGAACGTGGCCACGATTAGAACCGCCCCACCCACCTGCCCCAGCCGACTAAAGCAAATCAGGCCGGCGCGCTTGGCCAGGGCATAAAATTCTCCTAAACCGAGCCAGACCAACCCGGCCAAGATCACCAAAAACACCACGTGCCCCGGCAGGCTCCGGCCCAACAGCACCGCCAGCAGCACCACCCCCCACAGGACCACTGCACTGCCCAGCCGTTGCAAAAAGACGCTGCCCTTGGACAGTGGCGTTGCGCTGGGAATATCAGTCACCGCCATAAACTGAGGCTGGGGTTAGGCAGCAGCTTGAGGTGTCCGGCCGGGCAAGCGGATCCGGCGGCGGCACGGTCATAAGCCTCCGAACCTACGATGGCGCTGGGCGTATTGCTCCAAGGCAGCATACAGTTCGGCCTTGCGGAAATCGGGCCAAAGGGTGGGCGTGACCACTAGCTCAGTGTAAGACACCTGCCACAGCAGGAAATTGCTCAGCCGCATCTCGCCGCTGGTGCGGATCAACAGGTCTGGGTCCGGAATCCCGCGCGTCCACAAATGCTGCGCAAACACCCGCTCGTCGATGTCCGACGGCTCCAGCAGGCCTTGTTTGACCTCGGCGGCAATCTGTCGGGCCGCTTCCACAATTTCTAACCGCCCGCTGTAGCTCAAGGCCATCACCAACGTCAGGCCGGTGTTGCGCGATAAGGTCTGGATGGCTTTCTTGAGATGCATCTGCACCTGGTCAGGCAGCCGATACATCTGGCCAATGACCACCAGGCGCACGTTGTTCCGGTTCAGTTCGGCCGTCTCGGTCTTGAGGTACTGGACCAGATAGCTCATGAGCTGGTCCACTTCTTCCTTGGGCCGATTCCAATTCTCAACCGAAAAGGCGTATAGGGTCAGATACTTGATCCCCAATTCGCCTACCGCCCGCACCACGACCCGGGCCGATTCAGCCCCCTCGCGATGGCCCTCGACCCGCGGCAGACCTCGCTGGCGGGCCCAGCGGCCGTTCCCGTCCATAATGATGGCCACGTGGGTCGGCAACACCGCCCGAGCTTGCGGACTGAGGGTTGGCGTATGGACACTCATGCACCTAGCCTAACTTCCCTAACCGGGCTGGGAGCTTAAAACGTCACGGGCCCAGTTCAAATCACAAATGCCCCAGCCTGGGCGGCCTGGTGACTGAGTACCTACCGCTGGCTGCCCGACCACCCAGGCTCAATCCCAACCGTCAATTGGCCGAAGGTCGGTTATCCGAGCTGCGCGGGGCTTGGTTCGTAGTGGCTGGCCGGAAGATCGGGTCCAACAGCCGCTGTTCAATTGCATCCGGACGCTTCCGGTCTTTGATGAGCGAGGTTTGGGTCTCCTGGTGTTTAAAGGCTTCCAAGCTCTCAGAAGACAGTAGCACTTGTGGCGTTAAGAAGATCAGCAGTTCGCGTCGTTCAGTGATCTTGTTACGGGATCGGAACAACGCGCCCAAACCGGGGAGGTCGCCCAGCAAGGGCACCTTTTTGATTTGGATGTCGTCGGAGGTGTTAATGAGGCCGCCGATAATCACCGTCTGGCCACTGCGCACGGTGACGGTGGTGTTGGCGCGGCGCTGATTGATCACGGGCAAGTTCACACTCTGGCCTTTGACCGTGGAGATATCCACCGTCTGGCTGCTCAGGTCACTGTTGGTGGTGCCCACTTCGATCCGCACAAACCCGTCCGGGCTGATCTTGGGCGTGACCGCCAGGTTCACCCCCACGTCTTCGTAGCGGAAGGAGTTGATGGTGTTGCCGTATTGGTCGTAGCGGGTATCGGTGATGATGGGGACGCGTTTGCCGATGTTGATGGTTGCCGGCTGGTTATCGGCGGTTAACAGTTGCGGCCGGCTTAACACTTGAAGCCGACCCTGACTTTGCAGGGCGCGGATCAAGAACCAATAATCGCTGCCAATGACAGCCGCTGACAACCCGCGCAAGCCCGGCGGGGCGGTCGGCACCGGGATCGGATTCAGGCTGGTCGGGTCCGCTGTCAGACCGAACTTGGCCCCGACACCATAGACGGTGTCGCCGCTACGGCCCCGGTAAGCCCATTCGGTGCCCAAGTCCAGCTCGCCCGTCAGGTCCACCTCGGCCAACAACACCTGAATGAGCACTTGGGGTTGGGGTTGATCCAACTGCTCGATCAGCTTGCGCACCTCCTCGAAATACCGGGGGTTGGCCGATAGCAACAGGCAGTTGCTGGTGCTTTCCGCCACCACCGCCACCTCGCGTTCCAGCATGCGTTGAGCGGTGCCGACTGCCTCGGTGCCCAACACGCTGACGATGCGCTGCCGTTCCTGGTCTAGGAAGGACCGAATGGCCAGGGCCACCTCTTGGGCCTTGGCGTTGCGGAGCCGATACACCTCGGTCCGCCGTTCGTGGGCGGGACAGGAATCCAGTTCCTCGATAATTTGGGCCACCAGATTCACGTAGTGGTCGGTGCCGCCCACCAACAGGCTGTTGGTGCGCGGGTCCACCGTCACCGCCAGCGCATATTCCTCAGCGGTGCCGACGGTGGCACTGGCTACTTCTTCCTCTTCACCCGGCTCGGCAAGCTCGTCTTGTTTGGGTTTGACCAACGTGTATTGGATGGCCCGCTGCGGCCCGGCTCCGCCGGTGGCACTCATGCGAAACAGCCCCATTAACAGCTCGGCCATGTGCCGGGCATCAGCGTTGACCAAGGTGAAGACCTTGATCTTGGCCTGCTGCGGTGAGGCGTTGTCCAAGCGGTTGATGATCTGCTCGATCAGGCCCATGTAATCGACCGGCCCGGACACGATCAGCGAGTTCATCCGAGCATCGGGCGTGATCAAGACGGCCTCCTTGAGCGCGGCAGTCACCAGCTCTTTGCCTTCCTCGGTGCGGGTGATGAACTGGAGCAGGGACTGGGTGTTGGGGCTGATCTCATTCAACGGCGTGGGCTTGGTGTTCAGTGCCTGATTCAGGATGCTGGCCAGCGATTCGGCCCGAGCATATTTGAGCGGGAAAATTTTGATCTCGGCCACCCGGGCCACCTGGTCAGTGTCTAGCTTCTTGACCAGTTCGCCTATCCGGCGCGCATCGGCTTCGCCTGCCGATACCACCAAGGCGTTCATACGCTCGTCCGCATTGACGACCACCGGCATTTGCGCTGCGCCGGCTGCGCCTTCGCGGAACAGGGCCTGCACGGTGGTGGCAATCCGGCGGGCATCGGCCTTGGCCAACGGAAACACGTGCACCGACAAGCCCGTATCCGCTGGATCGGTATCCAGCTTCTCGATCAACGAGGCCACCAGGCTCATGTCCTCCGGCGAAGCGCCCACCAGCAGGGCGTTGACCCATTGGTCAGCGACAATGTTGATGGGGTCTAGCGGTTCGCCCCGGACCCGTGGTGGTCGGTTGGCCACGATTTGTTGCAAGGTGCTCTGGAGCTTGGTGGCGGTGGCTTTCTTGAGTGGGAACACCTGGAAACTAATGCGTGCAAACACCGATTCGGTGTCCAGTTGCGCCACCAACCGGTCCATCACGTCGAAACTTTCCTTGGTGCCGGTCACCAACAGCACGTTGGCCCGGTCATCCGGGATCACGGACACGGGGATGGACCGCTCGGGCGCGTTGATGGCGATGGCTTCTCCAGCTCGTTTGGCCCGGAAGAACTGCTCCAACACCGTGGCGAGGCTGCTGGCCCTAGCTCGTTTCAAGGGATAGACCTTCATGTCGCCAGCCCCCACAAAGTCCTTGGTGTCCACGCGTTTGATGATTTCTTTGACCACCGCCATGTTTTCCGGGCTGGCCGAGACAATGAGCGTGTTGCTGCGCGGGTCCACCGTGATGGCTAGCGCCTCGCGCGACGTGCGCGCCGCGCCGGCACCCGCCGCAGGTGCGCCAGGCCGGTACAGCCCTTGCTGGACAAGCGACTGCAGCATGGCCGCCACACGCTGCGCATCGGCATATTGCAGCACAAACGCCTGAAGCACGCCGCCAATCTCAGTGGGTTCAACATCGATTTTCTCCAGCAAACCCCGAATGATCTCCAGATTTTCTTGGCTGCAATAGACGATCAGCGCGTTGTTGAGGCTGTCAGTCTGGATCTCGACTTGGTCTTGCGGCGCTGGACCCACGCCCGGGATGGTCCGGTTCTGGCGCCGGGCGGTAAAGACCGCTTCCAGGGTGGCGCCCACGCGCGCCGCGTCGTTGTGCCGCAACGGCAATACGGTAATGACCATCGACGGGTCCTCGCGCTTGCGGTCCAGCTTCTGCACCAAGTCATCAATCGCCGCATTGTCGTCCTGGCCTGCGGCCACCAACAGACTGTTGCTACGCGGATCGGGCACAATCACCGGCCGGCGCCGCTGCACATCGGGCGTGCGGGCTGCCGCATACCGTTGGGTAAACAAGGTGGTCAACGCCTGGGCCAGAGCGCGCGCGTCGGCGTGTTGCAAGGGCACCAGCCGAATCCGGCCGCTCAACGCGGGCGAGGCGCCGTCCAGTTGCCGGGCCAGCGTCTCGACCAATTCGAACGAATCGCGGCCTCCGGCCACCAACAAGCTGTTGCTGCGTGGGTCAGCCAGAATGGTCACTTTCAGCGCATCGGCTACCTCGCGGCTGGCGGCGGCGCGCTGGGTGACGCGGGCGTCCATGAGCCGCTGCAACGAGGCCGCCACCTCAGCAGCATCGGCGTTGACCAACGGGATGATCCGGATGTCCCGCAGCTCGAACGGCAGCTTCTGATCAAGCTGTTGGATCAAGCCCTCGACAATGGCGAAGCCCTTGCCGTTGCCGACCACGATGAGGGCGTTGATGCGCGGATCAATGGTGACGGTGGGCTTGTCTTCAGTTCGAATCCAGGCCGCCCGCGGTCCAGCATACAGGTCGTTAACGATCTTCTGCACGGCGGTAGCGTCGGCATGGTTGAGCACATAAATGCGAATGTTCTCCATGCCCGAGGCGGCGGGGATATCGAGCTGGTTGATCACGTCCTCAATCAGCGGCAGGGTGTCGCTCCGGGCGGCCACGATCAGCGTGTTGGACAATTCGTCAGCCTGCAGGACCAACGCAGCACGTGCTTTGGGCCGCTCGGTGGTCTTGGGTTTGCCCGGCTCCAACACCGTGCGGAGGCGGGTGACCATGGTGCTGAGGCCTTCAGAGCCCGGCACCGCGGGCCCTTCGGCAAAGACCGCCTGTAACAACGGCAGCAGCCGCGTGGCCGAGGCGTGTTTGAGCCGGAACAGCCGTACCTCGGTCACAAACCGTTCGATGGGTTTGTCTAGGTCCTCGATGACCTTCAGCGCCAGGGCGATGCTTTCCGGGCCACCACTGAGGATGAGCGCGTTGGCACGCGCGTCCACCGCCACGTTCAAGGGCCGAGCCAAGGCTTTACCCACCTCGCCTTCCGGTTCGCCCGGGCCGCCGCGGCCGGTGCTCAAGCGGGCGGCCTGGGCGAAGATGCTGTTGAGCGTTTGGGCTGCGGTGGCGGCATCGGCGTGCTGCAAGACCACCACTTTCACCTCGACCCCTTCCAGCACCGGCACCGTGTCCATCATCTCCACCAGTGCGGCCAATGCCCGGAGATTGTCCGGGGTGGAGGTCAGGATGAGCCGGTTGCCGCCCAGCACACCCACCAACGGGTCGGCCATGATCTTGATGGGCTTGGTCAGGTCCAGCTCGACTGGCTGGCCGGCGTCATTTTGGATTTTCAGCCGGCGCACCTGCTCCTGCAGCTCGCGGGCTTCGGGGGTGACCTGGGCCTGTTCGCCGGGCCGCAGCATGGCGTTGAGCACCTGGGCCAGTTGAGCGGCATTGGCTTTTTTGAGTGGGACCACCCGCACCTGGGCCTCTTCGTAAGCCGAGGGGGTGTCCAGGGACCGGATCACTTTCTCGACCTGGTCCAGCACTGTGCCGCGGGCCACCACCACGATGGCCCGGGCGCGGGCGTCGGCAGTGACCGTGAGCGGTTCGCCCGGTCGGATCACGTTCAGTTGCTGGACCATTTGCTGGACCAAGGGCAGCACCTTGGCTGGCGGCGCATTGGTGACCGGCACACTCCGGAACTGTAGCTCAGCGGTCATGCCGCCTACATCGAGCTGCTTGATCAAGGCCTCGATCAGGCTGAAATCGGTGGGCTTGGCCCGGACAATCACACTGCGGCTGCGCGGTTCGGCCACCACGGCCAGCTTGGGCGGCGGCACCACGGTGCGGACCTCGCCGGGCCGGACGGCGGGCTGTTCGACCCGGACCTGCTCGCTCTTGAACAGGTCGCTCAGCACGCGGGCGACCATGACCGGGTCGGCCTCTTTCAGGGTGAACACGCGCAACTCAGCTTCCTTGTCGATGAAGGTGTAGGTGAGGTCGGAAATGATCCGGTCAATGACGTCTAGTTCGTTGGCTGGGCCCGAAAGGATTAGCGCATTGGCAGCCTTGTCCACCGCGATGACCACTTCGGGCAACGCAGTGTCCGCCGCGCGCGGTCCCTCTCCCCCGCCCTGCGGGGGAGAGGGCCGGGGTGAGGGGGGGCCGCCCGGCACGGTGACCGGCGCAGGTTTTTCCTCGCGTTTGGGCGGCTGGATGCGGTCCACCACGCGGATGCGGCCCGGGACCATTTGCGGATAGATGCTTTCCAGCATCCGAGCCATCTGCTCGGCGGTGACGTTGTCCAAGGGCCGCAAGCGCACCTGCAGGGTGGTGTCTTTGCTGGTCTCGTCCAGCCGGCTGATGATCTCCTGGATTTGGGGCAGGTCAGCCCGCCGGGCGATGACGGTGATCGAGTTGGCAAAAGTGTCGGCCTCGATGACCGGCCGATCCGCTTCCGGCCGGCCCTCGAAGACGGCTTTGACCTTGGTGGCGACCTCGTCGGCCTTGGCGTTACGCAGCCAGACAAACTGCACGTCGCGCTCGGAGCGCGAGGGTTGCTGGTCCAGAGTGGCCAGGAGCTTCTCCACCATCCGGAAATGCGATTCGGTGGCCGAGATGATGAGGGTGTTGGAGCGTTCGTCCACCGTGACGGTGGGCTGCACCTGGCGCGCGCCGCGGCGCCGCACCTGGGCGCGGCTGACGCCCTGGAGCAGTTGGTTGACCACGCCCTGGATTTCTTTGGCGTTGCCGTTCTCCAGCTTGAAGATGCGTACGTTGATCTCGTCGTCCTCGGCCTCGGTGTCCAGCTCGCGAATAATCTTGAGCACTTCCTGCACGGCATCAGCCGGGCCGTGGAGCAAGAGGCTGTTGGAACTATCGGCCGCGGTCACCGTCACCCGCGCCAAGCGGCTTTGCACGCCCCGGCCGGCGATGGTCTTGGCCACGGCCGTGGCCAGTTCATCGGCGTGAGCCTTCTTCAGATGCACCGTCTGGATGACGGTTTGGCCATCCAAATCGGCCTTGTCCAAGGTCGCGATGAGCTTCTCGGCCAGAGCCAGCTTTTCAGGCGGGCCTTGCACGACCACCGCGTTGAGCGAGGGCGCCGGTGATACGCGCACGGTTTTGCCCTCGGCGGCCGGCACGAAACCCACGCCCGAACGCCACCGGCCGCGCCGTGCGCCTGCCGGCCCGGCACCGGCCCGGTCAGCTTCGCCCAGCATGTCTTCGAGCACGTTGGCGATCTGTTCGGGGTCGCCGTGCTTGAGGACGAAGGTGCGGATTTCGCTGGCCACGGCGGCAGTCTGCTTCAGTTCCTCGATCAACTTGGTGATGGTGGCAAACTGGTTGGTGGTGGCCGCCACCATGAGGATGTTGGCCGTGGGATCGGCCTCGAACCGGGGCGCCCAGCCGCCCGACCCGCGCGGCCCGGCGCGCTCCGCAAAGAGCCGCTCCAGGCTTTGGGCCAGGTCGGCGGCGTTGCCTTCGGGAATCTGGTAGGTGCGCACTTCTAATGCGCCCGCAGCCGGCTCGCCATCGATGGCTTTGACCAGTTGCTCGACCTTTTCGAGGGTCTTGCCCGCCGCTTCGACCACCAGCATCCGGTCATCGCTGGAGGCAGTGACCACCAGCCGCAGGCCCGGGTCCTGGCTGGTGGTTTCGCGCCGGAACAACTGGGCGATCATGGCCGCCACCGACGTAGCCGAGTTGCGCTGCAACGGCAGCACCCGCACCTGCGGGCCAGCGCCCTCGCCGGCTTCCTGCAACTGGCTCACGATCTCCTCGATCAGTTTCAGGTGCGACTCGCTGGCGGTGATGATCAGCCGATTGGCCAGGTCGTCGCCCAAAATCAGCGCGTCGGCCCCGCCAGTCTTGGGTCGGCCCTTGAGCTGGTCTTGGTAAAGCTGTTTGACGCGGTTGGCCACTTCACTGGCCAGGCCGGACTTGAGGGTGAGCACGCGCAACTGGCGAGGCTCGCGCGCCAGCATCTGGTCCATCTGCTCGACGATGACCGAGGCGCTTTGCAGGTCCTGGGGCGCACCCGAGACGATCAGCAGGTTGTTTTGCGGGTCGGTGCCTACGCTCACCCGCGGCACGCTCCGGCCATAGGGGGTGAGCTGGACCAGGGCACTGGACAGGATGGTAGCAACCTGCTCCGCCTCAGCGCTTTTGAGCTTGAAGACGCGCGTACGGCCAGTATGGGCCTCGGCCTTGTCGATCTTCTTGATCAGCCCGTCGATCAATGCCAGGTCGTTGCTGCCGCCGGAGACAATGAGCCGGTTGGCGTTGACGTCCGGCAGGATGAGTGCCTGCGCCCCGGGCGCCACCGGCCGGGTCTTGAGCTGCTCTTGGTAGAGGGATTTGACCGTGGTGGCCAGCTCGGCTGCGGTGGTGGATTCCAGCTCATACACCCGGGTCTCACGCGGTTCGGCATTGGTCGCCGGGGCACTGAGCTGGGCGAAGATCTTTTCGATCTCGGCCAAGTGATTAGTGCGCCCGGTGACGATGAGCCGCCCGGTCTTGGTATCAGCCACGATCTGGGCATCAGCGGGATCGCCCGCCTCACGACTCTTCCACTGGTCCTGGTAAAGTTGCTGGAGCAACGGCTGCAGGCGGCTGACTTCCTCGGCGCTGCCGACATCCAAGATGCGGGTTTGGCGCTGGCCTTGCGTGACCACCGCGTCTTGGAGCTGGGTGATGATCTTGTCCAGCAAAGCCAGTTGAGCGTCGTTGCCGGCCAGGATGAGCTGGTTGCCCGGGGTGTCTTCTAGGATGAGCACGTCGGTGGTGCCCAAGTCCGGTCGGCTGGCAAGCTGGTCGTTGTAAAGCTGGCGCACCTTGGGCGACAACTCAGCTACTTTGGCTTGCTTGAGCGGGATGACTTTGATCTTGCGCTCCTCCTGGGCGCCCAGGGCGGTATCGAGCTGTTCAATGATGACCGCCGCGTTTTGCAGGGACTGCACCTCTTTGGGGTCGCCGGCCACGATGATGGTGCGGGTCTTGGAATCCAGGGTCACACCCACCCGGCGGCGCGGTCGGCCGTAGGAATCGTAGCTAGTGAGTGCGTTGCCCAAGATTTCTACCACCTTGGCCGGGTCAGCGTATTTGAGCTTGAACACGCGCACGGTGCCGCTCTGGCCAGTCACCTTATCGAGCTTCTTGATGATGTCCTCGACGATCTGCAGCTCGTTGGTGGCGGCAGTGACGATGAGCCGATTGGCGGTGGCGTCGGGCAAAATGGACGTGTCTGCCGTCTGTGCGCCGGGCCGGTTCTTGGACTGGTCCAGATACAAGGACTGCACCGTGCTGGCGAACTCGGCGGCGTTGGCGGTGGTCAGATCGTAGATGCGGGTCTCGCGCGGCACGCCTAGGTCCTGGCTGCGCAGTTCCTGCACGATCTTCTCGATCTCGGCCAGGTGATTGGTGCGGCCAGTGACGATGAAGCGGGCGTTGCGGGTGTCAGCCAGAATCTGGGCATCAGCCGGATCACCCAAAGCCCGGTCACGCCAGCGTTCCTGATAAAGCTGTTGCACCAACGGCAGTAACCGGTTGAGCTCATCGGCCCGACCAATGTCGATAATCTTCGTCTCGCGGGGCCCATGCACCGTTTGGGCCGCCTGCAACTCGGCCAAAATCTTGTCTAGCAAGTCCAATTGAGCTTGGTTGCCCGCCAGGATGATCTGGTTGCTGGTGGGTTCCTCCAGCATGAGCACTTCGGTGGTGCCCAACTCCGGCTGGGCGGTCAGTTGGTCGTTGTAAAGCTGGCGCAATTTGGGCAGCAGCTCGGTCACCTTGCCCTTCTGCAGGGTGACGACTTTCATCCGCCGATCCGGCTGCGCGCCCAGGGAGGAGTCCAGTTGCTCGATGATGACCGACACACCCTGCAGTTCTTTGGGATCGCCGGTGACGATGAGCGTGCGGCTCTTGGGGTCCACCGACACGGTGGCCCGCTTTTGCGGTCGGCCATAGGCGTCGTAGCGCACCAGGGCGGTAGTCAGAATCTCGGCTACCTTGGCCGGGTCGGCACTCTTGAGTTTGAAGACGCGGGCCGTGGCGCTTTGGGCGCTGACCTTGTCGAGCTTCTTGACGATCTCCTCGATGGCGTCCAGCTCAGGCGTTTCGCCGGTGACAATCAATCGGTTGCCGCCAGCATCCGGCAAAATCAGCGTGTCGGGCGTGATATTGCCCCAGCGCGCCTTGGCTTCCTCCAGGTAAAGGGTGCGGACTGTGTTGGCCAGCTCGACCGCACTGGCGGTGCTCAGGTCGAAGATGCGGGTGTCGCGCGGATCAGTCTGAGCCTTGAGCACACCGGGTTTGGGCGGTGTACCCAACTGCTCCAAAATGGCCTCGATGGCCTTGATGTGATCCGGTTTGCCGGTAGCGATGATCCGACCGGTCTTGGGATCGTCCACGATCTGCGCGTCGGCTGGATCGGTCTCGTTCCGGTCTTTCCACTGGTCCTTGTAAAGCTGCTCGACCAACGGCAGCAACCGCTGCACATCGGCTGCGGTGCCCACATGGAACGCGCGCGTCTGGCGCGGCACGTTGTTGGTAGCCGCCGCCGATTGCAATTGGGCAAAGATGGCTTCGATGACAGGCCATTGGTTGGTCCGGGCTGCCACAATGATGCGACCGGTCCGACCGTCACTGACCATTTGGGCGTCTGGCGGGCCGGCAGCGGGGTTGGCGGCCATCTGATCTCGATACAATTGCTGGGCCAACGGCAAGACCCGCTGCGCTTCGGCCAGTTTGCCCAAGTCAAAGGTGCGGGTCTCACGCGGTGGCCGAGCCTGGCTTTCGAGCGTCTGGACAATCTGCCGGATCTGCTCGGCTTGTTGTTTGGTGCCCAGCACCGTCAGGCGCGTGCCCGAGCTGTCCGCATAAATGCTGGCGGGCTTGAGGGTGCGCCCGGCGGTCTGTTCGGTGTAAATCTTGGTGACGGTGGGCAACAGCTCGGCTGCACTGGCGGTCTTCAGGTCGATCGCGTGCAGCTCGCGCACTCCTTGGTCGGGCTTGGCATCCAAGGTGGTAATAAGTGTCTCGACCTGCGGCAACACCGCCGCCGGCGCCAACACAATCAGCCGTTTGCCCCCCGGCTCGGGCGTGATGCTGACCAAGTTGGTGATGGCCCGGCCAAGGTTTTGGGCGGCAAACACGCGCAGGGCCAAACTGGCCAAGGCATCCGGGTCCTCAGACTGCACTTCGATAATTTTCAGTTCGCGTGCTTTACCCGCCGGACCGCCGGGCAGGCCTTCCAACCCTTCGTTGTCGAGGCGCTGAATGATGGCTTCAGCGTCCTTAAGGTCGTTGCGCGGCCCGGCCACAATGATGCTGTTGGACTCGCGGTCGGCTGAAATGGACACGCGGCGGATAGGCTGATTGCGCGCGTCGAACTTGAGCATGGCGTTGGAGACCACACTCACTACCTGCATGGCGTCAGCATTGATGAGCTTGAAGACGCGCGCCCCGCCGGCCGCTTCGGGCGCCGAATCAATTTGCTCGACCACAGTCTTCAGCACGTCCAGCTCCTCGCGCGGGCCGGTGGCAATGAGCCGGTTGGCCGCTGCGTCAGCCAGCAGCCGCGTTTGCACCACATAATCGGCGCCGCGCCGATCTTTCATCAGTTCGGCAAACAGGTTGTTGACCAAGGTGAGCGTGGCGTTAGCCTCGCCCTGCTTCAGCTCGAACAACCGCACCTCGCGGGGGCTGCTCTCCGAGCGCGTATCCAATTGGTTGATCATCTGCGCGGCCGACTCGACCGCCGCGGGGTCGCCGGTGATCACCAGGCTGTTGCTGCGTTGGTCCACCAACACCTTGACCTGTTGCTGCCGCGCATTGAGCGCCTTTTCCACCAGACCAGAGAGCTCGCCCGCCAGAGCGGATCGGAGCCGGATCACGCGCGTCTCCTCGCGGGTTGGGGGCGTGCCTTCCGGATCGAGCTGGCGGATGATGGCCTCGACGCGGGCAATTTCCTTTTCGGTACCGCTGACCATGATGCGGTTATTCTTGGGATCGGCAATGAGCGTGGCTGGGCCGCCTGGCGGTTCGGGAGTGCCTTTGAGTTGTTCCTGGTAAAGCTGCTGAACCAAGGGCGTGAACTCGGTGGCGTTGCGACTGTGCAGGTCAATGCCTTTGAACTGCCGGGTCACGGCGCTGGCAGTCGCCGTATCCAGTTGGGCCACCAACGCCCGGATGCGCTCGTTGTCCTGAGGCGTAGCCAGGCAGATGATCTGCCGGCCGGTGGGATCGGCCATGAGCTTAGGCGCCAGTCGCGGGTCGAGCGGCTGGGGGCTCACTTGCGCCCAAAGCTGGGTGACCAAGGTGATCAATTCGGGCACCGGCTTGGATTGGACTGGAATGACGGTCATCTCCCGCACCTGGGGCGTCGGGGCGACGTCCAGCGCCTGAATGACCTGCTCGATTTCCTTGAACTGCTCGTCGGTGGCTGTGATCAGCAGGCGGTTGTGGGCTGCGTCAGCTACCAACGACGGTTTGGGCAGGTCTTTGAACCGTCGGTCACTCAGCTTCTCGGTCACCAATTCGTTGAGGCTCTTGAAGACGTCGTCCACGCGCGCGTTCTTGAGCGGCACAATATGGAGCTGACGGGTCAACTCGCGTGCGCGGTCCGGCTTCAACTGAGCCAGCAACGCCTCGATTTTGGCCAGGTGCTCGGGGGTAGCCGTGACAATGAGCCGGCCGCTTTCGGGATCGGCCATCATCTTAGCATGCGCCACTTGGCCGAGGGAATCGCTGACCTGGTTTTTGTAGAGCTGCTCCAGCACCGGCAACAGGCGCTTGGCCTCAGCCGGGCTGCCGACGTCCAAGAACCGGGTCTCAAGCGCCACCGGCTGCGTGCTGCCGGTTTCAAGCTGGGCCACAATGTCGGTGGCAATCTGCACGTCGCCCACCGTGCCGCTGACCACCACGCTTTGGCTGACCGGCTCGACACTGACGCTGGCAGTGGTCATGGGCTGACCGGTAGGTGACTTGCGGGTCAAGGCTTGCGTGAGGATTTGCGCCACGTTGGTCGCCTCAGCCGCTCGGGGCCGGAACACTTTGGTAAGCTGGACGGTGGTCGAGCGCACCGGCACCAAGCCGGCCTGGCCTTTACCGCCAGTGACGCCTCGGTCCACTTGATTGATGAAACTCTCGATGGCATCGAGCTGGCCGGGGATGGGCGCCGCCACAATCAGCCGGTTCTGAGCCGCGTCCACTATCAGCCGCGCTTTGGTGGCGGCCGAGGCGGCGGTCTCGTTGGGCGCCGCAACACCCGGGATAGCTTGGCGGATCATGTCTGCCAGCTCGTTGGCTTTGAGCGATGCCGGATAATAAATCCGCACGTCGCCGCCCGGGCCGCCTTTTTCCTCGAACTTGGAGATCAACTCCTCGGCCAAGGCCACCCGTTCGCGCGGGCCAAACAGGACCAAGGTGCGCGACGCATCGTCATAGACGGCGGTGACGTAATCGTTCGGGTCCGGTGGCAGCACGTCCAAGGCTTTGGTCTGGGGATTGTATTGGGTGCGACGGGGTGCCGTGGCTGCGCCGAAGGTGCGGTTGAGCAGGTCGGCCAGGATAGCGCCCGAAGCATGCAGCAGGGTGTAGGTCTTCATCTGCCGATCAATCACCGCCTCGGTATCGATCTGCGACAGCAGGTAGCGGATGCGTTGGATGTTGGCCAGCCGATCGGTCACAATCAGCCCCCGGCCACGCGGCAAGGGTGCCAGCGAGCCTGCATTGGACAACATGGGTGTGACTGCGTCACAGAATTCTTTGGCATCGATGTTCTTGATCTCCAGCAGCACGGTCACCACCTCGCCCGGACGCACGTCGCCGGTGGGCTCGGCGCTGCGCAGGATCTTGATGGGCATCTGAGGTAACTGTTTCAGCGGAACCAACTGCAGGTAATTGGTCGCCTCCACCAACATCATCCCCTTCATCGCCAGCATGAGGTTGAGCATGTCCAGCGCCTCGGCGTAGGTGTAGGGCTGCGGATCGTTGAAGCTGAGTGTGCCTTGGACGTTGGTGTCGGTGACCAGCGGTTTCCCGGCCATCTGCGCAAACCGCTCCAGCACATCCATCCACGGCACGCCGTCGAACTGGAACCGGATGTCGCGCCTCGGGCCCGCAGGCTGGGCTGCAGCAGGTTGGTTTGGCTTGGGCTGAGCTGAGGCTGCGGGTGGGGCCGGCGCAGGCTGAGGCGCCGGCGCATTGGAAACCGAAGCGGCTGGGCCGGAGTTAGGCGGTTGGGCTGGAGCCACTCCGGCCACCACGGCAGCAACGGCAGCCGGCGGGTTGGTGGCCGTAGCCGTAACCTCAGCGGCCACAGCGCTCCCACCACAGATCAAGCCAATGAAGACAAACCATGCGTTCTTCATAGCGCTACAGTAGGGGTTCAGGTTTAGCATACGCTTGCAGCACCGAGCCGGTCCTCAACGGATTCGCACTGCCAGACCAGACCCGGGCAAAGCCAGGCCGGGCCGCAGCCATCGCCTTGGCCCACGGAAGGCCAGACAGTGTGGCGTCTAGCCTGGGCCAAGCGTTGGGCTTCGCCACAGCCGCGGTGTTGCAAGTCGAAGTCAAAGTTTGGGTAAACTCTCCGGCCATTGTTCAGGAGCCAGCTTGTATTTGTCGGCCAAGGTTCGACCCCGTTCGATAGCCCAATATTCGCGCCCGATCTGCAGGATGACGCGGCTATGGGACAGCAGACCGGGCCGGTTGGGATGGGGTTGTGGCCGATAATCCACCATCACAATCACGCCTTCACCCAGCGTGTCACCCGGCTTGTAACGGCGGGTGGTCTGAGTGACGGTGTCCAAGACCGCGACCTCAGGTTGACCCTGCCACTGGGATAAGTCCACGATCCGGTACCGCTCCGGCCCAGCCGAACTCAGAGGCGTGCCAAGCCCCGGGGTAGGCGCAGGCGGAGGCGGTCGTTTGATGTAGGGTCGGAGCAAGTCCCGTTGAACGATCCCGTCCAACAACCGCCGTTCAGGGCTGTTTAGATCCGTGGCGGCCACCAACTCCACCGGCTCGACTTCCGGGCTGGGGGTCAGCACCAGCGTCAAGAACCGGAAGCGCACTTTGACCTCGCCAGGTCGGTCGCCCGGGCTGAAAGCCAACCCATCCAGCTTGTGTAACCATGGGGATTGCTGGAGCAAGAACAGCAAGTTGATCACCCGCTCCAGCGGCCCGCTGCCTTGGACTGACCAACCCAGTTCCTGGGCTCCACGTAACCGCCGTGGCCCAACCGGTAACCGGGTAAAGTCAGCCTCAGCCAACCCACAGTGCGTAATGGTGCGGGTGAGCAGCTCGCCCGATTTGGCGCTGGCCTCATCCACCGTCGCGGCGAAGGTGCGTTGCGCAGCGCGCTTGACTTGGTCCTCGGCTTGGAAAAAAGCGCGCCGTTCCTGATTCAAGCTGGCCAGTCGGCTCCGGAGGTTAGCGATGTCTTTGTCGCGCAGTTTGAGCGGACGCAGAAACAGCGCCTGTAAACCCGCAGCCACCACCAGCAGCCCGCCCAGGCCAGCCACCACCATCGCCAAGGTTTTCTCGCGCGTTGTCATCGGGCTGTGCGACTGGGGCGGCCCGACTCCAACGACGCATCGTCAGCCGGGCGCGCCGGGGTTTTGAGTTTGGCCAGATCAATCTTCAGCTTCGGCGGCACCACCAACTCGAGGCTCGATCGGAACCCGTAGCCGTACCGGTCCGCAGCGGGCGTGACGGCCCCGGGCTTGACCTCGTAGCCCACCGCTTGCAGTTGCTTGACCACATTAGCCAACGTCTGGCCGCTGCGGGCTTGTAAAGTCAGGTGAATGACGTTGGCGCCGCTGACGCTGAACGAGGTTAGATACAGCTCCTCGCTGGGGGGTAAAATCGCACTCAGATGCGCGTAGTGTTCCAGCCAATTGGGTCCTTGGCTCCATTGCTGGATGGTGACAGCCTGCTGACGGGTTTGCCGATACAAGGGCTGTTGTTGGGCCGCTTGCGCCACCTGCATCTGCACAGCCGCTTTGAGCGCGTCCCGTTGCCGGATCAAATGGCGCTGCACCGCCAACAAAAACACCACCAACGCGGCCGCGGCGCCGGTGCCCATCAGCATGTAGGTGCGCCGCAAATCCCGTTGCGCCGGGGGCCGTTTCGGATGCAGAAAATCAAACGGTAAGCCTTGCGGGTCCGTCGCGCCCAACGCCAAGCCGATGGTGGCCATGCAAGCTGCCGCATGCTCGCGGCTGGCCCGAGGCAAGTCCAAGCTCCCACCCACATCCAACCAAGTGACCGGCAGATTCAACCGCTCTTGCAAGGCTTGCACCACCGCTGGTTCATGGCCCGTAGCGCCCACCACAACCACCTTGCTGAGCGGATGGTTGGGTTCCAGCCCACCGTAACTGTGCAGGCTGCGCACCACCTCGATGGTCACCAGCTCGACAAAACCAGTCGGCTCAGCTTGGCCTGCTGCCCCAACCAGCTCAGCTTCGGCACTGGCCTGGCCCGCGCCGGGCCTGCCGGACTCGGTACCCTGCCCAGATGCCGCCCCGGCTAATTGGCCTGCGGCAGACTCGATCAGTTGATCAAAGCTGCGAGCCGGTCCCCGCGCCTCGCGCCAAGGTGCATCCGCTGGGCTGTCCGAAGCCGTTCCGCGCAAACCAAATCGCGGCTCAGCCAGCGCGGACGATGGCTCCTCCGCTTCGGCATGGGTCTGGAGCGAAGCCCCGCGGCTGAACAGCAACGACTGCTGCGCCACCACATCAATACCTACCTCGTCCGGTCGGAGTGTCACCAGCGCAACCACTTCAGCCCCTTGGGCCACCCGACAGGCTTCCAGGCAGCGGGCGTTGCCTTGGGACAACAAGCCAATGCCGGCTAAGCGCAGCCCGGCGGCTGCGGCAGCTTGCTGACAGGTCTCGACCACGGTGCGCCGTGTCACCGCCACCAGCACCTCGATCGTCGGCGCTGGCTGGGGCTTATCGGCTTTGCTGTTGGCCGATGGCTCGGGGCCTTTGGCCGCCGGTAGGGCCGATGGCAGAGGGATCGTCTGCCGCACTTTAAAGTCGATCACCGCTTCTTCAGGCCGGAAGGGCAGGTCCTTGGCGATTTGGAAATGCACCATGGCGGCCAACTCGCGCAGGTCTTCCACCGGTGGGAGACTGATCCCACGCAAGATCACCGAAGCGCGCGGCACGCCCATGACCACTGTCCCGGCCCGGATACGGCTGCGGTCCAAGGCCTGGGCGATAGCCTTGCCTAAGGCGGCTGGGTCGGCTTTGGCCGCATCGCCGGGTAAATCCAACGGCTCGGCACTGATGCGACTGACCACCGTGCGGCTGCCGCGGCTGCTGACCTGCACCAGTCGCAAGCAATTGCCGTCCACTTCAAGCGCAGTGACGGTGCCCTGAGGCCGGACGCGAAGTCGCTTGCCTTGCAGCGGCAAATGCAGGGCCTTCCACCACCACGACCGTTTGTTGGACCGCTCAGCCACCGGCTACCTCCAAAGTTGATGACAGCTTCAGGGGCAGACCTAGCCGCGTCAGGTCGCGCAGGCTCACAACCACCGGCCGGCCTTCGGCCCGATCGATCAACGCCTCCAGCACCCGATACCGGCCTGAGGGTAGCCCGTAGCCCACCACCCGCGCAGTGAATTGGAAGCTGCGCGCAGTCAAATACGGCGCCAAACGCTTGAACGTGGCCGCGTCCATCACACCCTCTTGATACAACCACGCGATGCTCCGACGCCGTTCCGGTGGCAGACCGCGCCGGGCGGACACGATGGCCTCAGCCAACGCCACGTCCAGTCCCGGCACAGTAGCCAGCACAGGCACCGGAGCAGTGTTCACGTTGATCAGCCCTTCGACGCAGTATTCTGTCCGGGCCGTCAACAGGTCCAACACCATGGGTAATTGGTCGCGCCCGACGCCCGACGCCAGTTCGAGTATCTTACCGCTGGGGTCTTTGACCTGGGTAACCGCCTCTAACAACTCAGCCGGGTGCGCCACGGTCACCTTGTTGGTCCGAAGCGCCAAAATGTAGCGGGCCACCGGTTCAGCCAACGCCTCGGGTAACGGCGCGGTGGGATCGTTCAGGTCGATGCGCGGCGCGCCTGAGTCGTCATCCTCATACTCATACGACCACACCGTCAGGTATTGGCGCAGACCTAGGTCCAAGCGCCCGTCGCGGTTGTCCGGCGGGAACCGTGCGTCGCCGTCATCCTCGTTCGGATCGAGCTGGAAATTCTGGTTAGCGTCTTCGCCGAAAAACAGGGCCGGCGTCATCCCGCGGACCAGCAACAACTCTTCTAGCGCTTGGAGCGGGCCGTTGGGGATGGCGTAAGGGGTGGGCAGTTGATCGTAGAACGGTTGCTCAGCGCCGTCGGGGCGCGCTGTCCAGTCCGCATCCACAAAGTCCAGAATCGCTTGCGCCAAGGCGGGCGTCATGCCGGGCAACTGCAGCAGGTTGGTCTCGGCCAGCTTGTTCAAGTGCGCCCGGCTGGCTTCATCGGTTAAGCCATACCGGATCGGATCATGCGCATCCGGATCGGCTGGCGCGAACACCGTGAAGTACCACCGGTCAACCCCGTCATCCGCCACCAGCCGGCTGCGAAACGCGGCCGGATTATCCCGCCAGCTCAAATCGCCCGGGCGGCTAATCGCCAAGACGCGCATCGCCTCATACACACCAGCCATAGCCGCTGCCCAAGCTTGCTCGCTGCTGGCCGTGGCAGTTGCGGCGGTCTCCTCGGCCTTCAAATGGAACAACAAACTCACCGCCACCATCGACGTCAGCACCACCACAACCAACACCGCCACCAACACAAAGGCTGACCTGGCAGCCGAGCGCCTCAGGCCCGTGCGGCTGTGGGCGCGGCTGCTTGTCAGTCCACTGTAAGCCAGAGCGGCTTTCATGGGGTCGGTTCAGGGTTGGACTCCGACTGGGTAGTCCCAGAGTCGTTAACCCACAAACCGCCGGCAGCGTGGCTGGGCAGATAAATTACGCGCCGGAACAGTTCGTACGGGTAATCTTCAGGCGCTACATCTGGCGGCAGCGGTTCAGTGCCCAAGCTAACCTCGACCGCCTGGGGCAAGCCCGGTCCGGTCCACGTCTCTTGCCAGTCGTCCAGACTTGTCATTGAGATTGATGCTCCAGTCCAGCGTTTGGGCGGTCGCCCAGCTTCAGCAGCCGCTGTCGGTGCAGCGCGATACCTGAACCGCACAAACCGGATCGCCTCGATCACCGGCTGCACGGTGCCAGCCGACAGACCACGCAGCGAGCCTGGAGCTGACGAGGCTGCCGAGGTGGCATTCGAGCCGGCCCCAGACGCCTCCGAGTGGGTCGGTGCAGCGTCCTGCTCCGCCTCAGCCTCAGCAGCCGGCTCTTGAGCTTTGGGTGGCGGCGGTTCGCCTTTGCTGCCGCGCATCGGCACAGCCGGCTGTTCAGTGCGAATCAACCCGCTGACCACTACGTTGGTGCCTTGGCGTCCAGTGCCCAGGCTGTAGCTAACCACCTTCAGCCCCACATTGGGCAAGCCAGACCGACTCGATGAACCCGCTGCCCAAGCCGGTACGGTGGCCGCTGCTGTGGTGGCAAATTGCAGTGTGGTCGCCTGGCCAACAAACGGGTAGCGGGCCGTGGCGGGCGCGTGCGCACACCGCAACTCGGTGGTGAGCCGGTCCATCACCAACCTCACAGCCATGAGCCGTTCGGTCTCCTCCATGAGCTGCGCCCGCAAGTCAGCCGATTGCCGGTAGAGATACAGCACCGCCAGCAGCATACCCACCGCAATGAAAATGCCCAGCAGCACTTCAACGAGTGTAAAGGCCGCAGATGGCCCCAGCCCAAGGGCCAGCCACCCGACTCGGCTGGAAGTTACTCCGCTTCGCCCAGACCGGTGCACCCTGCACACCGCTGGAGCTGGGTCTGGACTCGCGGCTGCCCAACCCGACGCCCCTTGGGCTGACTCGAAGGCCGAATCCCCAAGCCTCAAAGCCCACAAGGCCTGAGCCAGCTTGGGCCTAGTGCAGTGGGTCGAGCCGTAGCTGGTCCGCAGCATGAGCCACCTGCTAGGGGGTTGTGCCGGTGCCTTCGGCTGACTGGGGCATGGCGCCACCGGTCGAGCTGGGCAAGGGGTAAGTCAGCCGATACACAAACGGCGGTGCCTTATGCCGAATGACCACCTCGATCAACGTCACCGAGCCTTCGGCGGAGGCGGCTCCTTCCATGGGCCGCAAGATGACTTCCCAACTCCAATCCTCGAATGGCGGTCCAAACGGCTGAGGCTCACCCGGTCGCACTGCGGCCTGAGCCATCTGCAATTCGGACATCACCGTCACCGCTAAGTCCATGGCATGAGCAGTAAGTCGGAGCCGCTCGACACTATGGATGCCGGCGGTCAAGCCACCGCCAATCACCGCCGCCGCAGCCACCAACAGTGCCAGCGCTAAAATCACTTCGAACAGAACTGCACCGCAGCGACGGCGGCCTGACTGCGGAGCGCACCGGGTGCCTAGGCCCTGCCCGGCCGCCGTGGCACCGGAGCAGCTTGCTGAACGCTGTCCAGCCATGTGCGCTCCAACCGCACTAAGCCGTCGAGCGCGGCAGCGCGCAGGCCGCCTGCGGTCAAGCCCCAAGGCACTGACCGTTGCGGATCGCAACGCCCCAAAGGCGCCTGAACAAGCCCGATCCATCACGCAATAACTCTGAGCCAATCCGGCGCAACCTCACAGGCCGGAATGCTCCACAGCTTCGGAAACTGAGCCAGGCGGCGTATCCGGAGCGTCCCATCCGCCTGGGCCAGGCCCCGCGTCTTTACCGGGCGCGGTCTGCGGCGCTGGCTTCCGGTGCGGTGTGGTGGGGGGTGGGGTTGGTGATTCGACAGTGTTAGGCTCCGTTTGGGTTGAGGCTGACTGGACGGTGCGATAGATGCGGCCAGTTAAGCCGTCCAGCACCACGATCACTTGCCGAATGTCATCCGCATCGCGCGACACCAAAGTCACCTCCGCCGAATCACTGGAACCGTCGGGATAAAACGTGATCGGCGGCCATAGCCCCCACAGCGTGGCCTCGTCGGCTTCATTTACTTCGTCAGCCTCAGCGCCTGGCTCCTGGCTGTCGAAGCTACCGCCTGGCGCAGCCGTGCGCACCGTCCAGACGGCCACCAGGCTACGAAGCTGCTCCAACCACGGCTTGGCCTCCACCAACTCTGTCCAACAGCCCGGTTGTTCCACCGGTTCAGGCTCCCACATCACCCGCAGGCCGCCCGACGACAAGGCCAGCCCATCGACCACTTCATCCTCAAAGTTGATCTGCACCGGGCGCCCGGTGTGAGCGGCCTGTGCCCGGGCAAAACGCAGCAGAGCCTCAAATTGAGCCGCGCCCTCATCGAGGGCAGTGCCACGCTGCAGTTGACTGAAATTGAACACCGCGGCACTCAACAAAAACAGGATCAATACGGTTGCCAGCAGTAGCTCCAGCAGCGTGAAAGCTGCACAGGTCCACTGCCGCCACGGCACAGTCGGTGGACAGAGGCTACGCTGAGCTTGGCCTGGCCACCGCACACCAGGCAGGCCCGCCAACCTGGGGCCGATCCGATCGGCTGTTGTTGTGAGCTTCGGCGCTAGCAGCTCCATGCACGGCGCCAGAGTTACCGCGTGGTCGGCTCGAACCCGCGTTCGGTCTCCTCCGGCATCAGCTTGATATCGTCGTCAGTATCCGGTTGGCCGTCTGGCCCGACTGAATACAGCTTGTACGGCAACGCGGGCTTTTCCTCGCCAGCCAACAACGTTTGATCCACCGGTTCGTAGCGGATCTTGTTGCCCCAAGGATCCTCCAAGCGTGTGCCTGGCTTCAGATACGGGCCAGCCCACTTCTCGCCCAGGCGCTCGTTTTCGAACTGCGGCTTTTTCAGCAGCGCTTCCAAGCCACCTTCTTCCTCGGTCGGGTAATGGCCAATGTTGAGTCGATACAGGTCCAGCCCTTGGGCGATGCTGTTAAGCAGCAGCCGGGTGGTATTCTTCTCGGCGCTCTCCCGCTGCGGTGCCACAAACACCACCACCGCTCCAGCCAGCAGCAGGAGAATCACCACCACCAGCAGGACCTCGATGAGAGTGAACCCTGCGGCAGCAGTCCAACGCCGATCCGTCCAGCGATGTGCGTTAATATTCATACGGCCTCTCCAATCACTTCGTCAGCGTAGCTAGACGGCCCCCGCTCAAGCAACATTCATTTGCTAGCCGGCTGAATCGAGCGCGCACCCGATGCGATTGTAGGTGGGTATTTCTGACGGAGCGCACGTTTTCCAACCTGCCGACTTGCGCCGCCTAGGTACTGGCACCAGCGCTTGATCGATCGCAGCCAGACCAACGCCCTCAGGGCCCAGTGAACAGCCGCCAGCGAGCCAATCACCGATTTCCACCCTGCAGCCCACGCCCACGAGTAGCCGCCGGCGTAAGTCGGCCCAAAAATCCGTAGCCGCCAGCGTAAGCCGGCGGACTGATCCGCAAAATCCGCCAGCTCCGCCGCCTTACGGCGGCGGCTACGCTACATCGGCTTGAAGGCACCGCGGAGCGGTGCGCCGATGGTAGCCGTGGGTTTGAACCCACGGGTGGCGTGCAGCCCAACCCCGCGCGTCGCGCAGCGACGCTTGAATCGATCCCTCGCCGGTTTCAGGCCTCGCTCCGCGACGCGGTATGCATCTTGCGCTCTGCGACCACCGTGGGCTGAAGCCCAGGGCTACCGCGTAGCCGCCGTCGTAAGACGGCGGATTCGGCCCACCCGCTCGATCCATCCGCCGGCTCACGCCGCCGGCTACGAAGTTTTTCCACCGACTTGCGTCGGCGGCTACGGGTTGGCTTGGCGCCGGCTGGAAGCTGAAGGTGTGGCAGCCCATGCCAGGCCGCGATCAACTGGGCCGCCCCGTATTCGAGTGCGGGGCTGAGCGGCATCTTAGGGACGGTGAAAAAATGTGGTCAGCCTGGCCCGGATGGGGCACAATGGCCACGGAAACGGACCATGAGTAGCCAAGTTCCATCGGACCTGAAATACGCTCCGTCGCATGAATGGGTGCGAGTCAGTGGCCAGGTGGCCACGGTGGGTATTACTGACCATGCGCAACGGGAGCTGACGGACGTGGTGTTTGTGGAGCTGCCTGCGGTGGGCCGGCGGCTCAAAGCCGGCGAGGCTTGTGCCGTGGTCGAGTCGGTCAAAACGGCTAGCGACGTTTATGCGCCAGTCTCAGGCGAAGTGGTCGCGGTCAATCAGCCCTTGGTCGATCAGCCCGGGCTGGTGAATACCGATCCCTACGGGCAAGGGTGGTTTTTCCAGGTCAAACTGTCCGACCCAGCGGAATTGGATCGGTTGCTTAGTCCGGAGCAATATGCAGCATTGATTGGGCAGCCGGCATCAGGCTGAGGCTAAGCCCGTGCTGAGGCCGGCAGGCCCGCCGCAACCGGCGTGAACGCAGGGCAGCAACAGTACCAAGCCTATGGCGTCCACCCAGCTTTAGGGCCCGAGCCAGTGGCTGGGCAGTTGCTGGTAGGGGAGCGGGCGTTGCGATTCGAGTCGGCTGCGGGCGCGGTCGAGCTGCCTTATCAAGGCCTGCAGATCGGTTTCCACCCGGACGATGGTCGGGTGTTTTTGAGCCATCCACAGCAGCCGGCTTGGACCATTTACACGCCTGAGGTAGCGGTGCTGAGCCATCGGGCTTTTGTGTGCCGACCGGCATTACAGAAGCAGATCGCCCGGCTTGTGGCGGGCCGTTGGCCTTGGATGAAGCTGGTCTGGGTGACAGTGGGATTTGTGGTGGCGTTCGGGGTGGCGTGGGCCGGGCTCAGTCTTTTGGGTGGGTGGCTGGTGGACCGGCTGATAGCGCGGCTGCCGGTGGCCGCTGAACAGAAGTTGGGCGATGCGCTGTTCGAGCAGGTGCGAACCAACCTTGTCCTGCTGAGTGAGCCGCGTTGGATCGAGCCGGTCCGAGCGGTGGGGGATCGGCTTAGAGCTGCGGTGCCAGGGCGGGGGCTAGTTTTCCGGTTTTATGTGGTCCGGGATGCAGACCCGACGGCATTTGCGTTGCCAGGCGGCTACATCGTAGTGACCAGCGGATTGATCGAGCTGGCGAACACGCCGGACCAATTGGCCGGTGCCTTGGCACACGAGCTGGCGCATGTGACGCATCGCCACGCCTTGCGCCGCCTGTTGGATTCACTTGGCCCGTGGGTGTTGATGAGGTGCGCTGGAGGTGATGACAACCGGTTGCTGGCTGCGATAGCGGACCAGTCGCAGTTGATCCTGCAGCAAGCCTACTCGCGCGCTCATGAGTTTGAAGCGGACAATGTGGCTTGCGATTACCTGGAAGCTGCGGGGCTGAACCCGCGCGGGTTGATCGAGCTTTTGGAAAAGATCCAGGCCGTCGAGACGCGCCAACGCCAACTGTTGGCCAAGTTGGGCGCAGGGGCCGAGCCGCCGCCGGGCTTGCGCAGCCATCCGCTGACTGAAGAGCGGCTGAGGCGTTTGGAAGCACGTTGGCAACACTTGCGCCAAAAACAGTAAGCGGCGGACCTGAACGCGCAGCCGGCTGGGCCTTGATGCACCAGGCCCAAGCTCACAGCCACTCCAACAGCCGTTCCAATTCCGCGTCGGTGTTGTAGAAATGCGGCGCCACCCGCACATAATGCCGACCAGCCCGGTCGATGCGCAGGGAGGTAATGATGCGTGCCTGGGCCAGTTTCCGGTGCAGGGCTGGCATGTCCACGTCAGCCCGGTACAGGCTGATGATGGCACTGGCATGCTGGGCTGGCGCATCGGCTTGGAGGACGGACCAACCTTTGGCTTGCAGGGCCGCGACGAACCGCTGGCGTTTGTGTAGTAGCTCGGTGGCAATGGCCTCGATACCCACCTCCAGCAGCAGTTCAGCCGCTGCCTTGAGGCCCACCACACCCAGCCAGTTGGCTGTGCCTGGCTCGTAGCGTCTTGCGTCGGGCTTAAATCGCAATTGGTCCTGGGCCACAAAGCCTGGGCACTCGACATTGTGCCAGCCGTAGATGGGTGGCTGGAGCTGGGCCTGCCAGGCTTTGCGCACATACAGCACCCCTGCACCACAGGGTCCCAGCAACCACTTGTGCGCGTCAGCGGCCAAAAAGTCCACATACTGGACCGGGGTGGGGAAGGCGCCCAAGGTTTGGATGCCGTCCACACAAAAGGCAATGCCGCGCTGGCGCAGGAACTGGCCGATGCCCTGGATGTCAATGCGCCAGCCACTGATAAAGTGGCAGCTAGCCAGCGCTACCAGCCGGGTGTGGTTGGTCACTTGCGCTTGAATATCGGCCAGCTCGATCCGGCCCAGCTCCTTGACGTGCAGTGGCTGGATTTGGACGCCTTGCTTGGCCAGCGCTAACCATGGGTAAACGTTGGACGGGTAATCATCGGTGTAAACGAGCACCTGATCGCCTGGCTTGAACGGAAAGCCGCTGGCTACAAGGCTCAGGCCCAGCGAGGTGGGCCCAACTAAAGCAATCTCGTCCGGATCGGCGCCCAGTAATCGAGCGTAAAGCGTCCGAGTTTGCGCCTCGAGTTCGCCGATCGAGACCTGCTCCTGATCCCCTCGGGCTGCGCGCGTGAGGTAGTCCTGCACCGCCTCAGCCACTCGCCGCGGCAATGGGCTAACGGCAGCGTGACTGAGAAACACTTGATCTTGGACCACAGGGAACTCGTGTTGACGCAGAGTTGGGTTGGTTTGCAGTTCGGCAATCGTCACGCCGCCACGGTATGCCGCCAAGGCGCAGGCCGCCAGGTTAAACCACCGGTGCAAGGGCGTACCTCAGTTTCTTGCGTTCCGCCGACTTACGTCGGCGGCTACGGATTGGCCTGGTAGCCGCCGCCGTCAGGCGGCGGACTCGGCGCACCTGGTGGATCAATCCGCCGGCTTACGCCGGCGGCTACGGATTGCGCTACGCCAGCAACACCAAGCTGCCAACAAACCGAGATGGGCCCGGGCCTTGAGCGCTTGCGCAATTTAGTGACTGGAATTTACTGCGGTTTGGCGTACCTTGAGGCTGCTCCCGGGCGACGGCTCCAGTGCGGTGTTGCCTTGGGCAGGAGCCGAGCCTGTGGCGGCGCAGAAACAATGCGGGTTTGGCATATGACAAAACAGTACGCGACGGCTGCCAGTCTGTTGGCAGCTCTGGTAGGGTCGGTTTGGGCCGACACGGTGGTGGTCTTCAACGAGATCATGTATCACCCGGCTACCAACGAACCGGGCATGGAGTGGGTCGAGCTCCGGAATCAAATGGCGGTGGACGTGGACATTTCCGGTTGGTCGTTGGGCGGGGCGATACAGTACACGTTTCCTTCCAACAGCATCGTGCCTGGGGGCGGCTTTGTGTTGGTGGCGCTATCGCCCGAGACACTGAGCCGGGTGCTGGGCACGACGAACTTGTTTGGGCCGTTTACAGGTCGGCTGGGGAACAACGGTGACACGCTGGAGCTGCGGGACAAGAGCGGGCGGCTGATGGACACCGTCACCTACGGGGTCGAGGGCGACTGGCCCGTGGCGCCGGACGGCTCGGGCGTCTCTTTAGCCAAGCTAGATCGGGACGGGCCCAGCAACCGGCCAGACAATTGGCGTGCTAGTGAGCAAATCGGCGGCACACCAGGGGCGGATAACTTCCCCTTTTACCAGAGCAAAGCGCCGGACTTACCGCTCGTGCTCATAGACAGCTTCTGGAAGTATCACGATGGCGGGCAAGACCTGGGGACTACCTGGCGGCAACTGGGTTTTGATGACAACGCGTGGGCCGCGCGGTTCAACATTAGTAACAGCCCAATTCCGACTCTGTTCAACACTGGCATCGGGGCTGATGGTCGGCCGTTGGCCGTGGGTGCTCGAGACCCGAACTATCGGATCATCGCGGCGGCTCAAGGGCCGGTGAACACCAACGCCGTCGTGATGGCCAATCATCCCAACTGGCTGCCCAACGACAATGCTTCGATGTGGATCGGCATCACCAGCTCCGGCTCCGACAATGTTGCCGCAGGCAACTACGATTACCGCACGAGCTTTGTGTTGGACAGGTTCCTGCTGCCGACAGTGCGGGTGAACCTGACCGTGGCAGTGGACAACGATTTGACGGCTGTGCTGCTGAACGGTGTGTCCACCGGCATCACTTACTCGGGGTTCGGCTCGTGGAGCGGCCCTTTTACCCTCAGCAGCGGGTTTGTGCTGGGCACCAACACCCTGGATTTCCGCACGGTCAATGCCGGCACATCCGCTAACCCGCATGGCTTCCGTTTGCTGCTGAGCGGCTCCGGTCTGGTGGTGAGTACCAACCCGCCCCTGGCTGCTGGCCGGCCCACCTACTATTTCCGGCGCGCGTTTGTGCTGGATCGGGACCCGGCCTATACCGCCTTGACGTTGAGGGCGGTGGTGGCTGACGGGGCGGTCTTTTACTTGAACGGGGTGGAGGTGTATCGGCAGAACATGCCCGCCGGGCCGATCTCTTACAGCACACCAGCCTTAGCGGATGTGCCGGCACCTAATTACAGCAGCCCAGTGAGCCTGCCCACAGGCAGTCTGCTGCGAGGCACCAATGTGTTGGCGGTGGAGGTGCACCAGGCTACAGGGGGCACCGAAGGCGCGGTGTTGGGCGTGGAGCTGCTAGCCACACCACTGCCCATACCTGAGCCGAGCTTGGCGTTCAACGAAGTGCTCGGATCGACCAACACCGGTTTTTGGCTGGAGCTAATCAACTACGGCACCAATGAGCTGCTGCTGGACGGGTGGAGAATTGTTCACGATGCCGCTAGCGATCACAGCTACGTCTTTCCGAATCAAGGCAATCTGTTGGCACCCGGTGCCCTGGTGACTGTGACGGCTGACACCCTCGGGTTCACGCCGGATTCAGGCGACAAGCTTTACCTGGTGAGTCCTGGAGGTGATCGGGTCTGCGACGGTGTAGTGGTCAAAAAACGGACGCGTGCTCGCTGGCCGGATGGAACGGGGCGATGGTTAAACCCGGCGTGGCCCAGCCCGGGCGCTTCCAACGTCTTCGCCTTCCACGATGAGATTGTCATCAACGAGATCATGTACCATCCACCCCTGCGGTTTGAGACCAACGGGGGGCCGCCTCAGGCTTGGCCGGAGAGCTGGGTAGAGCTGTATAATCGCAGCTCCAATACCGTGGACCTGACCGGTTGGACGTTGGAGGGGGGCATCCGCTACAACTTCAGTCCCGGCCAGACCATTCCGCCGGGCGGCTACCTGGTGGTGGCTGAAGAGGCGACCTTTTTGCGCACGCTGTATCCCGGGGTGCCGGTTGTGGGGAACTTTGCCGGCCGGCTGTCGCGCCGGGGTGAGCGGCTTGTGCTGCGGGACGCCAGTGGTAACCCCGCAGACGAAGTGTGCTACTATGACCGCGGGCATTGGCCGGAGTACGCGGACGGGGGCGGCTCGAGCTTGGAATTGCGCGACCCGTTTGCCGACAACAGCGCCGCGCAAGCTTGGGCTGCTAGCGACGAGTCGGGCAAGACCACCTGGCAGACTTATTCTTACCGCATGGTGGCCACTATTCCCAGCGGCAGCGGCCAACCGACGGTGTGGAATGACTTCATCTTTGGGTTGTTGGGGCCGGGCGAATGCTTGATTGACGATCTCAACGTCATCGAGTCTCCAAGCACCAGCCCGGTAGCTATCATTGCCAATGGCAACTTCGAAAATGGGCTAACGGGTTGGCGCGTGCTGGGGAACCATGGCCGGAGCCGAGTCGAGCCCGATCCAGACAACCCGGGCAACCACGTTCTGCACCTGATTGCCTCCGGGCCCCAGGAACACATGCACAACCATATCGAGACCACACTGGTGGGTGGGCGCACCATCGTCAATGGCCGCGAATACGAAATCAGTTACCGGGCACGTTGGCTGGCGGGTAACAACCTGCTCAACACACGGCTCTACTTTAACCGGTGCGCTCGGACCACGGTGCTACCTCGGCCTACACGCAACGGGACGCCGGGGGCGCGCAACTCGAGGTTCGAACCGAACATCGGGCCCACGTTCAGTGGTCTGAAGCATGAGCCTGTGGTGCCCCAGCCCGGTGAACCAGTCATCGCGTCTGTGGCAGTCCAAGACCCGCAGGGGGTAGCTGGGTGCGAACTGCGTTGGTCAGTCAACGGCGGCGCGTGGGCCAGTGCAGCGATGACCGCAGTGGGCGGCGGACGCTACCAAGGCACGATCCCAGGCCAGGCTGCCGGTGCCATTGTGCAGTTTTATGTGCGGGGCGTGGATAGGTTGGGTGCAGCCGCCAACTACCCACCTGGTGGGCCGGACTCGGGCGCTCTTTATGCAGTGGCGGATGGGCAAGCTGACCTGCGGCTTGGGCACAACCTACGGTTGATCTTGAGCCCAGCCAACCGCGACCTGCTGCACGCCTTCACCAATGTGATGAGCAACGAGAACCTGCCAGCCACGGTCATCTATGACGAAAAACGGGCTTACTACGATGCGGCCATTCGGCTCAAAGGCAGTGAACGGGGCCGGTACAGCGACACGCGCGTGAGCTTCCACGTCGAGTTCCCGCCGGACGACCTGTTCCGCGGGGTGCATCCGGTGATGCTCATCGACCGGTCGGGGGCAGGCGATTCGACGGCGAACAAGCAAATGGAGATTGTGATCAAACACATCCTCTACCACGCCGGCCACATTCCGGGCCCCTACTCGGACCTGTGCCGAGTGATTGCTCCCCGCAGCATCCATACCGGCCCGGCCATTTTGTCCCCGCGGCATGAGGACGAATACATCGAGACGACCTACCCCAACGGCGGCGATGGCACGCTGTGGGAGCTGGAGTTGGTGTATTATCCCACCACGACCAACGCCTACGGGTATAAGAATCCGCAGCCCGACAGTGTCATTGGCACCGACATCCAGGACCTAGGCGACGACAAGGAGATTTACCGCTACAACTTCATCATCAAGAATCACCGCGACGCCGACGATTACGCGCCCTTTATCCGATTCGCCAAGACCTTCAGCCTCAGTGGCACCCAGCTTGAGCAGATGACTCGGCAGGTGATGGATGTGGACGAATGGATGCGGGTGTGGGCTTTAGTCACCCTCTGCGGCGTGGCCGACAGCTACACCTTCGGCAACAATCATAACCTGCTCATGTACCTCCGACCCACAGATCGGATGATGGTGGCGTTTCCGGTGGACATGGACTTTTCGTTTTACCGCGCCTACAACGCGGCGCTGGTGGGCGACCAAAACCTGAGCCGCATCATCAACCTCACACCCAACCTGCGCGTCTTTTATGCGCACATTCTGGACATCATCGGCTCGACGTTTAACCCCAGCTACATGGCCCGTTGGCCGGACCACTACGACAACTTTTGCCCGGGCCAAAACTTCACTGGCGCACTCACCTACATCCAGCAGCGGGGTGACTACGCCAAAAGTGTCATTGCTTCAGCCGGGGGCAACGCCGCCTTCAGCGTTACGACTCCTACCAACTTCACCACCACCAGTAACCTGGTGACCATCAGCGGCCAGGCGCCGGTGACCGTGCGCACCATCAAGGTCAATGGCCAGGCTTATCCAGTTACCTGGAACACCCTGTCCACCTGGACCATGCAAGTGCCCTTGAGCGAGGCTACCAACGCACTGGTCCTGACTGCCTACGATGTGCACGGCGCACCGATGGCGGGCCTGAGCCGAACGGTGAATGTGACCTACACCGGTCCGGTGCTGCAACCGGAAGGCACCGTGGTGTTCAACGAAATCATGTATCACCCAGCTGCGCCCGAGGGGTCGTATCTCGAGCTGCTGAACACCTCCACCAACTTCACCTTCGATCTGTCCGGGTGGCGAATCGATGGGCTGGCGTTCACGTTCCCCTCGGGCAGCTATATCCGGCCCGGGCAACATTTGGTCTTAGCCAAGGACGTCTTGGCATACCGGGCTGCCTACGGCTCCAATGCGCCGATGCCCTTGGCCACCTACACCGGCGTGCTGCGCAACGATGGGGAAACGCTCACCCTGCTGCGCCCCGACCCGGTCACTGGCCAGGAGGTTGTGGTGGACCGTGTCCGCTACGAATCCACGCCGCCCTGGCCGCCGGGAGCCAACGGCACTGGCTCGGCCTTGCAACTGATCGATCCCAGCCAAGACCGCACCCGGCCAGCCAACTGGTTTAGCGATTATCGGGCGGCCTACACCAACTACGACTGGCGCATGCTGTCGGTCACTGCCGCGATGGGCTCGGTAGGGCGGTTGCTGATTTACTTGACCGAGCCAGGGGAAGTTTACATTGACGATCTGTATTTGGTGGTGGGCACCAATGCACAGCAGGGGCCAAACCTGATTCGGAACGGCGATTTCGAAAGTCCGTTGGTGGATGATCCGCCGCTGACCAACAGCTTCAGCATCGGCACCAATTACACCAACTCGGCCATCAGCACCGAAATCAAGCACAGCGGCAACAGTAGCTTGCGGCTGGTGTGCACCAGCCCCGGCACCAGCACCAACCGGATCATCTACCAAAACATCTCGCCCCCGGTGCCTAGCGGCACCATCTGCACGCTCAGTTTTTGGTATTTGCCCACCACCAAAGCCACCAACCTCAACATTCGTATCCAAAGCAGCTCGCTGATGTTGGCCACGTCCGTGCAGCCCAATTTCGTGCCGGCCCTCATCTATGCCACGCCCGGCAGCAACAATGTGACGCCTTTGGGCAGCCTGCCGCCCATGCCGCCGCTGTGGTTGAACGAGATCCAACCTGAAAACCTTACAGGGATCCAGGATGCCCTGGGCCATCGAGTGCCATGGATCGAACTGTACAATGCTAGTGACAGCCCGCAGCCGTTGGATGGCCTGTTTTTGTCGGACAACTATTCCAATCTGACGCAATGGGCGTTTCCGGACGGGGCGGTGCTAGGCCCACGCGAATTCAAAGTCATCTTTGCCGACGGTATGGTGGGTGAGTCGAGCCCGACCGAGTGGCACACCAGCTTCGCCCTGAGCCCAGGGCAAGGTTCGGTGGTGTTGTCGTGGCTTGTGGCAGGCCAAGCGCGTGTGCTGGACTACATCAATTACCGGGCGGTTTGGCCCGACCGCTCGTATGGCTCGTATCCGGATGGGCAGTTGCTGGACCGGATGGAGTTTTATCGTCCGACTCCCGGGGCAGCCAATGATCCGACGCCTGCGCCGCTGCGGGTGGTTATCAACGAATGGATGGCAGCCAATACAGGAACGCTGCTCAATACCAACAATGACAACCGGTATGACGACTGGTTCGAGCTGTATAACCCCTCAGCAGAACCTGCGCCGCTACAGGGCTATTACTTGGCAGACGATCTGGGTAACCGATTCCAATTCGCCATCCCACCAGGCTTTGTCATTCCCCCGGGCGGATTCCTCTTGGTGTGGGCGGATAACCGGCCTGAGCTGAACGATCCCAGCCGGCCGGAATTGCACGTCAACTTCCGACTCAACCAAGCCGGTGAACAGATCGGGCTGTTTGCTCCGGACGGCACGCTGGTGGATGGGGTCACCTTTGGACCGCAATGGAACGACATCAGCGAAGGCCGGTATCCGGACGGCGCTCTAGCACGTCAGTTTATGGCCATGCCTACCCCGGGTGGCCCCAATCTGCCGGGCAACACGCCGCCGAGCTTGGCGCCCATACCCAACATGACGGTCGGCGTGGGGCAAGCGGTGCGCTTCACCGCCCTAGCCACTGATCCTGAAGCGCCGCCCCAGCGGCTCACCTTCAGCTTGGACCGCGACGCGCCAGCCGGAGCCACGATTGATCCGAACACCGGCCAGTTTTTCTGGTTACCACCGTCGCCTCCGCCAACTGAGCCGATTTGGATCACCGTGCGCGTGACCGATAACGGCACGCCCCCGCTCAGTGTCACCCAGACCTTTGCGGTGCAAATCAGCCCGGCACCGGTGGTGTTCAATCTGGGCCGGTTGCCCGACGGCCAACTCGGATTCAGCATCAGCGTCATTCCGGGCAAGACGTATCGCCTGGAGTACACCGACGACCTGGCCGGTGGGCTATGGCAGCCGTTGCCGCCGGACTACGTGGCCTCGGGCCCAACGTTGACCGTGGTGGTGCCGATTGACCGGGTACCGCAACGGTTCTTCCGCGTGCGCCAACTGGACTAGCAGCAAGACGCATCGCCCCGACCACGGTCGCAAGCTCTGTTCAGAGCCACGGCGTCAAAGGACCTCGACGGGTATCTGTGCCGAGCCGGGGTGCGGTGGGCTGTGTGTCTTGCCGGCCCAGGCAACTTTAACAGGCCGGCCAATAAACCGGGGTTTACGACCGGGCGTCGATACCATTCCCGAGACGGCAATGCGGGAGTCAGAATTTCTGCTGGTAGAGCCAAGCGGGGCACACAGGCCGCGGCGTGTAGGCCGGAGCAGACCTCCAGTGCCTGAGCGTTGATCGCGCGGGCAGCATCGTTTAGGGTTCTGGGCGAGTCCTAATGACGAACAAGCGTCCTGAGACATCGCGATGGTTTCAGACTGGGCCGAGTGCGCCCGCCGAACTCGCAGCCGCCACACCGTCTCGACGCCTAGCGCGGTCCCTGTCACGCCGGCAGTTTTTGCAAGCTGTGCTGGCCAGCTCACTCGCATCGGCAGCTCGGCCTAGCCGCGCTGCACCGGCGGCGGGCCAGGTGGGGTCGCCCAGCGCCGGCCTGCAACCTTACCAAGACCGCCCCCAGATTTGGGTGCGGTGGAACAACCGGATCCTGCTTTGTTACCGGGCGCATCCTACGCAGAAATTTCCCTACGTGTATCCTCTGGCCGGCCCGATCACAGGCCTGTCGCTAGCCACTGAGACTGGCTTACCCTGGCCGCATCATCGCTCGTTGTTTTTCGGATGCGACCGGGTCAATGGCGGCGACTACTGGGCCGGTGACCTGAGCCGTGGGCACATCCGCTCCACCGGCCCGAGGGTGGGCGCCGCCACCAAGGACCGGGTGGAAATTCTGGATGCATGCGAATGGCGCCAGCCCCAAGGCACCGTGGTCATGAAAGATCAACGCCGCGTGGTGGTGAAGGTCGAGTCGGACCGCGTCCACTGCTTGGACTGGGAGATTGTGTGGACGGCTGTGGGTGATGTCCGGATCCACAAGACCAACCATTCCTTGTTCGCCGTTCGGGTTGCGCCTGACCTGGCGCCTGACGGCGGCGGCCAGTTAGTGAACGCCGAGGGGTTATCGGGCGAAAAGGCCACCTTCGGTAAACCGTCCGCCTGGTGCGCCTGCTTCGGCAAACGCCAGCGGCTGGGCGGCTCGATCATTGAGGGCATTGCGCTGATGGACCATCCGAGCAACCCATGGGCGCCCTGTCCGTGGTTCACTCGCGATTACGGGTTCATCTCGCCCACACCGTTAAACTTCATCGAGCGGCCCTGGGAACTGCCGGCGGGCAAAGCCGTCACGCTCCGATACCGCGTGGTGCTGCATGCCGACCAGCCGCAGCAAGCCGGTCTGCCTCAGCTCTACAAGGCGTGGACGACAAGCTGACCGTGGCGCTGGGCTGCTACATTTCGACCCAGGTGCGGTCCAGGCAGGAACCACACGGTGAATTGCGGCGGCGAGGCCGGCAGCGCTGGCCGAACGGAATCGGCAGGATGCAGGGTGCGGCAGTGAACTCTGCCTTTAGGTTTGGACAAACTGGGCGGGGGCTGAAGCGCGGGATTCCGGTTCAGCTACTGGCGGTCTGGGCATCAGGCGAAAATCCAAAAAAGCGATTTTTCGGATTGCGTTTCGAAACGGGGTAACTCTTTAATGGGCTCGGCGAAGTAAAGCGCTCGGGTCCAAGTACCGGCTGCGAGACGACAGCGCCGGGGCGTCAGGACAAAGTCGCAAAGACGACACGCCTCCAAGTGAGGCAAATGAATCCCGCTAAGCGGGAGCGCCTGTCTCACTGAGACTTTGCTTCGCCCTTTGCATTTTAGAGCCGCACCCGCATCGGGCGTGCACCTACTTTTTGGTGGCGGAAGCTGAACGGAGGCCAAAAAATCTGTCCGGATGAGCCACAATGAGTTGAGTTCAGACGCAGCCACCGAGGCTGGCGAACAAGACCGGCTGACGGCGCTGTTCAGCGCCATGGTGTTGCAGCAGACCCAAACAGCGTTGATGCTGCTGGGCCAGGTGCCCGACCCGCGCACCGGGCAAAGTGTGGTCGATCTGGAGGCTGCTCAAGTGTTCATCGACCAACTAGAAATGCTAGAGGTCAAGACCCGCGGCAACCTTACCCCGCAAGAGGAGGCCCTGCTCAAGCAGAGTCTCATGACAGCGCGGATGGCGTTTGTCGAGGCGGTGGAACGGCCCCCGACCCCCCAGCCCGCAGCATCGCAACAGGCTGCCAGCTCAGGCCCGTCTGCCGCGTCGGGCCAAACGGCTCCGTCTCAAGCCCAGTCTCCTCAGGGCCAAGGCCAAGCAAACCAGCCCCAAGAGCAAGCAGACCAGGGCGGTCCGGACCACGAGTCGCGGCGGCGTTTCTTCAAGAAGTACTGAAGCGTGCTGCGGAGTCGGTGGCTAGCCAGGGCTTGGGCGGGGATGGTGATCTGGGCTTGGGGGCTGGCCTGGCGAGCCGAGGCGTTGTCGCTGTTGACCTACAACGTGGGCGGCTACGGCGCGGTGGATTGGAGCACCAACGCACCCCAGGTGCAGGCCATCGCCCGACAACTGCAGTGGCTGCAGCCCGACGTGGTCACCTTCAACGAGGTGCCGTTCACCAACTCGTGGGAAATGACCAATTTCATCCGCGCGTTTCTGCCGGGCTACACCTTGGCCATGAACTCCGGCACCGACGGCTACCTGCGCAGCGCCATTCTTAGCCGGTTTCCCATCCGCCGCTCGCAAAAGTGGCTCGATGGAGTCAGCTTAACCAACTTCGGTTTTGCTGGCCGGTTTACCCGCGACTTGTTCGAGGCTGAGATTCAGGTGCCTGGCTACGAATCGCCCCTGCACGTGTTCACCACGCATCTGAAGGCCGGCCAAGACCCAACCAACCAATTGCGCCGTGCCGCTGAAGCCAGCGCCATCACCAATTTCTTAGCCACCAACTTCCTGGCAGCCTATGGCCACAGGCCTTATGTGCTGACGGGTGACCTGAACGAGGACGTGTTCCGCCCGCCGGCTGGTAGCTTGCAGCCGGTTCAACGGCTGCTTAGCCCCTTGACCGGCCTGCGGCTGACCACTCCGGTAAATCCGGTGACTGGCGATGACCGTACCCTTTCGATCCGCACCGGGCTGTATGCGCGCTACGATTACATCCTGCCCTGCGCAGCCCTGTTTTCCAACATCGCTACTAGCCAGGTGTTCCGGACGGACCTTTTGGAGCCGTTGCCGCCAGGCCTGCTGCGCACCGACAGCGCCACCGCGTCGGATCACTTGCCGGTGTGGATGCGCTTCAACCCGTTGCCCATCCAACCGTTTGCTTTAGCCATCGATCGACTGGGCCAGACTAACCGGCTGTTGAGCTTGAGTTGGCTAGCCCAGCCTGGGCGGCAATATCGCGTCGAAACCTCGTTGGATTTGGTCAGTTGGACCAGCCTGACCACAAACCTACTGGCCCAAACCAACTGGCTGGCGGTGACTGTGAGCCCGCAGCAGCCCCGGCAATTCTTTCGGGTACTGCGATTGCCGTAGCCAACTGCGCCGCATCCGGATTCCGACACCGCCCAGTTGGGTCAATCCGGAAGCTTGCGTTGGGGAACGGCTTGTTCCATAGTGCTGGCGTGCGCGAAGTTGTCGGCAATTTGCTGGTGCTGCAGCGGCTGGAGATGGAAACCAAACGCTTGACTGCGGCGGATAAGGAAACCATCACCACGCTACGGGCCAAGATTCCCGAGCCGATTCTGGCCCATTACGACCGGATGCGGGCCCGGGGCAAGCTCGCGGTGGCCATCATCCGTAACAAGGTCTGCACCGGTTGCCACATGACCGTGCCGATCGGGGTCATGGCCGTGCTGCTGCGCGGTGACGATATCCAATTGTGCGGCAATTGCGGTCGCTACCTGTATCTGCCTTCCGAACCCGAGCCGGCGCCCGCTGCAGCTAAGCCAGCAGAACCCAAGAGGAAGGCCACCCCAATCAAACGCCGCAAGAAAGCCGAGCCGATGGCAGCAGCACCGACCAGCCCGACGCCGGAAGCTTGAGCCAGGCCGCCGGCTGCGGATCCGCCACCCATGCGCCGGTGCCCAGCCACAGAGTCGAACATCACCGGACAATGAACGAGCTAGGCAAATTCCTGGTTGTGATTGGCCTGATGCTGGCCGGGGTCGGGTTGTTGCTGTGGACCGGCTTTGGCAAAAGTTGGCTGGGCCGGTTGCCGGGCGACGTCCACATCAGCCGCGGCAACTTCACCTTCTACTTCCCGCTGAGCACGTGCCTGCTGCTGAGCTTGGTGTTGACGCTGGTGCTGTGGCTGCTGTCGCGGAAGTGAGGCAGGCGGGCCGCTAGTGCCTGCCGCACCCAAGCGCAGGCTTGCATCGGCTCGAATTGGCCCACTTTAGCTCGGGATCATGCCTGTCTTGCGCGCGTAATTGAACAAACCACCAGCCTCGATCACTGGCCGTACCTCGCCCAACGGCTTCAACCGATACGTTTGGCCCGTAGCCTCGACTCGAAGCACCGATTTGTCCAGGTCCACCGTCACCACCTGCCCAGTCTGGAGCCGCTCGCACAACCGGTCCACCGACTCGCACGGATACAGCTCACCCGTAGCCACCGCATTGCGGAAAAAGATGCGGGCAAAGCTTTCAGCCACCACCACACGGCAGCCCGCCGAGCCCAACGCAATGGGTGCATGCTCACGTGAACTGCCACAACCAAAGTTCCGACCCGCAATCACAATCGGATACTCAGTGTCCAGGCAGCCGGGCTTGACGTAGCGCACCGGATACGATGAGTCCGGCAACCCATAGAACGCGTAGCTGCCCAGCTTCTCGTATTCCTCCGGTATGGTCGGCACCAGGTTCAGGAACTGAGCTGGGATAATCTGGTCCGTGTCGATATTGTCTCCAACCACATAGACCGGCCCGGTAAACACCGCTTGCATGCGCTCAGACTGGCACCGCACCCGCCTCATCGCAACCGCTAAACCGGACCACGCCCCGCTGAGTGCGACTCGGCGGTACGGCAAGTTGGAAACCTACGCTACCAAAGCCGGCACCCCTAGCAGGCCCCGCCGCAGCGCAGACTTGCAGCCGCGCCGTGCAAATCCAACCTCCAAGCGCTGCCGCCGTTAGACGGCGAAACTAGTGCGACCGGTGCATGGTCCGCCGCCGAACGTCGGCGGCTACGCCTTGGCTTGGTCTGCCCAACAGAAGTCAGCCCACCGCGCTGCGCTCGGGGAATGGCGCACAGGGGCTGCAGGCGATACGCCCGGTAGGAAAGCCTACACCAGGCCAAGCACAGTAACCTGCAATAACCTGGAATGTGCGCCCAAAAGCATCGTGCTGTGGCCGGATTTGGGGCCATGGAACCCCTGCGGAGCCCGAAGTTGGATCAGGTTCCCAGATGCATTAATGCAGAGCATCGTTTGACTTGCGGGCGCCGTCTTACGGTTTGGCCGCATCCGCCGATTTGGGTAGAGGATCTTGTCAGGAGGCGCACGGGAGGCGCTTTGCCGCCGGATTCTTGCGGCTCATGCCCTGCACCCGGCGCAATGGCTGGCTGCAGGTATCGGCTTGCCCGACTGCCAAGGTTGGCCTTGAATCAGGCCGTTCCCGCCAGCCCGGCGGGCGCCCGTCAAGTGAGGCGCCTGGCGCAGGGCTGGGTAAGGCTGGAGCAGGGAACCACAGCTTGGCGTTTGGGCCCGAGCCGTGACGATTCCAGCCAAAAACGAGATTCACGAACATTGACAATAGAACCCGATGAAATACGGCCTGAATATCCGTACAGAAGGTGCGTTGGACCTGGTAGCGTTGGGTGCGTTGGTGCACCGGTTGGACCCGGGGATTGTCCCGTTCCGGAAAGCCACCCAATGCCAAATCCACGTCAGCGGCGGAGAGTTTAACGTGGCGGCCAATCTGGCGGATTGCTTCCGGCTCAAGACCGGCATTGTGACCGCGATGGTGGATTACCCGATTGGCGATTTGATTGCCGAGCGGGTCCGCGCCATGGGCGTCAAGCCATTCTACAAGCATTTCGCCCACGACGGGGTGCGCGGGCCGAACATGGCCTTGGTCTATAGCGACCGGGGCTATGGCGTGCGGGGCCCGGTGGTCTTTTACAACCGGTCCAACGAAGCCGCGGCGCTGTTGAAGCCAGGGGATTTTGATTGGCCTACGATTTTTGCTGGAGGCGTGCGGTGGTTCCACAGCGGTGGCATCTTTGCCTCGCTATCGCCTACCACAGCCGAGCTGATCATCGAGGGCATGCAAGCAGCCAAAGCAGCCGGCGCGGTAGTATCGTTCGACTTGAACTATCGGGCCAAACTGTGGAGCGTCTCGGGTGGGCAGCAGCGCGCTGTATCGGTGCTCAACCGGATCGTCGAGCATGTGGATGTGCTAGTGGGCAACGAGGAAGACCTGCAACTGGGCTTGGGCATGCCCGGCCCGGAGGTCAGCTCCAAGAGCAAGCTGGATCCCAGCGCCTTCGTGAGCATGATGGACCAAGTGGTCAAGAAGTACCCGCGCATCAAGGTGGTGGCCACCACGCTGCGCGAGGTGCTTTCGACCAACCGCCATCGCTGGAGTGCTGTGGCCTGGATCAACGGCCAAACTTATGTGGCTCCGACCTGCGAACTGGACGTGCTGGATCGAGTCGGGGGCGGCGATGGGTTTGCTGCCGGGTTGTTCTATGGGATTTTGCAGGGCGAAGACCCGCAGGAAGCGGTCAACCTAGGCTGGGCGCACGGGGCGTTACTGACCACCACACCTGGCGACACCACCATGGTCACCCTGGAGCAGGTACGGGCCTTTGCCAAAGGTGGTTCAGCGCGCATCCAGCGCTAACCCAGCCGGGCTGGAGGCAAGCTACCTGTGGCGTGCTCACATTTGCTCCAAAGTCTGAATGCCCAGCAACTCCAGCCCTTGTTTCAACACTCGGGCCGTGAGGTCGCATAACGCCAAGCGGCTGCTCCGAGCCGGTTCGGCAGCTTTCAACACGGGGCAGTTTTCGTAAAAGGCGGTGAACCGGCCGGCCAACTCGAAGAGGTAATTGCACAGGTAATTCGGTCGGTAATCTTCGGCCACGGCCTGGATGGTGAGCCCGAAGTTGAGCAGGTGTTTGGCCAAAGCCAGTTCTTCGGCTGCCTCAAGTTGGATGGTTGGCGGTGGGCCACTTTGCATGGACGTCTCGGCTGCGCCGCCTTTGCGGAAGATGCTGCGGATGCGGGCGTAGGCGTATTGGAGGTAGGGCGCAGTGTTGCCCGAAAGCGCCAGCAACTTGTCCCAATCGAACACATAGTCGCTCTGGCGATTGGGCAGCAGGTCAGCGTATTTGACTGCGCCGATGCCCACCACCCGGGCGATTTGGCGTCGAACTGCTTCGTCCAGTTCAGGGTTCTTGGCTGTGACGACCTTGAACGCCCGCTCCTCGGCTTCATCCAGGAGTTGGGCCAATTTGACCGGGTCGCCTGATCGGGTTTTGAGCGGCTTGCCGTCTTGCCCCAGGATCGAGCCGAACCACACATGCACCAGTTTCACCCGCACTTCAGGATGCCAACGCCGAAAGGTGGCGAAGATCTGGCGGAAATGAAGCTGCTGGCGCGCGTCGGTGACGTAGATGATTTCGTCGGGCTGCCAGGTCTCGATGCGGTAGGCCAACGTGGCCAGGTCGGTGGTGGCGTAGTTGAAGCCGCCATCGCTTTTTTGGATCAGGCACGGGTTGGGTTGCCATCGCCCATCCTGGTGAATGAGGAACGGATCGTCCTTGGGGGGCAGCGAGCCGTCGGAGAAGATGCAGATGGCGCCTTCGCTTTCGCGCGCGATGCCCCGCGCCACCAATTCGTCCACGACAGCTTGCAGGCGCGGGTTATAGAAGCTTTCGCCCAAGGTGTAATCGAACTGCACATCCAACCGGCGGTAAATGGCATCGAACGCGCTTTGGGATAAGGCCCGCATCCGTTCCCACAAGGCGCGGTTCTCCGGGTCACCTCGCTGAAGCTTCACCAGCTCTAGCCGGGCCTGTTCGCGCACCGCCGGGTCCGCCTCGCTTTCCGCGGTGGCCTTTTTGTATAGCCGCTCCATCTCAGCGATGGGATCGGCCTCAAGCCGGGCCGGGTCGAGGTACCGTTTCCAACCCACCAACAGCAGGCCGAATTGGGTGCCCCAATCGCCCAGGTGATTGTCGGTGATAACTCGGTGACCCAGCAACCGGAACGTGCGGGCCAGGCAATCGCCCAGGATGGTCGAGCGGATATGGCCCACGTGCATCGCCTTGGCCACGTTGGGCGAGCTGAAATCGATCACAATGGTCCGGCGCACCGGGGCGGGCTGGAAAAACAGATGGCCGCCGTGCAGCGCCTGCTGCAGCGTGGCAGCCACCGCCGCGGGCTTGAGTCGGAAGTTCAAAAACCCAGGGCCAGCCACCTCGACCTGCTGGCACCAGGGCTCGACCTGCAGGTGAGCCAACACCTGGCTGGCCAGTTGGCGTGGGTTAAGCCGACGGGCTTTGGCCAGGGCCATCACGCCAGTGGTTTGGTAATCGCCAAACTGCGGCTCCGGACAGGGCCGTAACGCCACCGCTTCAGCCGGTGCGTCGGGCAACACCGTCCTCACCGCAGCACGCAGCGCAGCTTCAAGGTCGTAGGGTAACACGAGCTTGGACTACTGCATGTATCGGTGCCGGGCCTGGTATGGACTGGCTGAGCACGGCGGACAGGTGCATGGGCGCCAAAGCCATCCTCAGGCCCTTCGTGTGGTACTGGAGTCGTCGCGAGCCGACTCGGCCCTGATGATTTGGTAAAGGGCAGCCGGGTCATCGGGCGCGGCTTCCACCGCCTGACGAAATTCTTTCCGATGCAGCACCTTGGCAATGCGCGCCAGGGTATGGAGGTGCTTTTGGAACTGGCCAAGCGGCACCAAAAACAGCACCACCAACGTCACCGGTTGATTATCCAGCGCATCGAACTGGATGCCTTTCTTGGACCGGCCAAAGGCCCCCACCACATCCGTAATCAAGTCAGTCGAGGCATGCGGGATGCCGACGCCCAAGCCGATCCCAGTGCTCATGGAGGCTTCGCGCTTGCGCACCGCAGCCACCACAGCGTCGCGATGCTCCGGCTTGATCTTCTGACAGCCGACCAACAGATCAACCAGCTCATCGATGGCTTCCCACCGGTTGGTCGCCCGCATGTCAGCCAGAATTTGCTCGGGGCTTAAAATGTCAGCCAGCTCCATAAAAGGCCCAACTGCTCTAAGCCCATTTGGACCCAAGCCAGCCCCCTTGGCAAGCGCGAAACATCGTCGGCAGTGTTTGGTGCAGTGGTCTGTGCCTCGCCGCTAAGGGTGCAGCGCACTGGCACGCCGCTGGCGCCTGCTGGCAAACACCTGAAGCTGGCTTACCCGCTGCGTGTGCCCGGCTCGGGCGTCACCGGTCTAGGCTTGGCCCACTCAGGCCCAAGGCGCGACGATGTTCGCATCGGGCCGAAATTCCCATCCTCACAGCAGCGCACGAAGGTTTCGGTGACGGATTTCAGTTCCTCCCACCGGGCGCGGATGCTTTCGGCCTCAGGTCGTGTGATCTGGTTATCGGCGGCAGCCGTCGCAATCACTCCCAGCAAATCAGCAAACTCCTGCACAATTTGGTTCGTGGCCGGGATGAGGTATTCCGGATGCGGGCGCTGCGCCTTGGGGTTTTGAATGAAAAAGCCGCCGGCGCGTTGGCAAATCCATTGCACCAACCGTTGGTCGCCTGTACTACGCCACAATGCCTCGATCCGATCCAGCGGGTTGGCTACGCCGCTGCCGGGTTTCGGTTGGGGCGGTTCAGCCCATTTGTAAACCAAGGACAAGGACAACCCCAAATCCGCCGCTACCTTCTTGGGGCTGGTGCGCTGGAAGACCGCCCGCAACAGTTCGTACGATTCCATACCCGCACGCTGTGCCCGAGCCTGAGCCTGTGCAAGGCCAAAGCCACAGCCAGCAAGTCAAGACGCTGCGCGGTTTAGCGGGCGCACGAACGCGGGCCAGCCTTGAAGGCTACACGCCCAGCTTCAGCGCAGGGGTGTGGGGAGAAAAACCCAGTCCAACACCATCTTCTCGGTCAGGGCCTCCTTCAATTCGTGCTCGATTTGCTGGTAGTGCGGGTCGCCGGCCAGGTTGCGCAGTTCGCCAGGGTCAGTCTCCAGGTCGTAAAGCTCGTAAGTGGGCCGGGGCAGGGTGAAGTAGGCGCGCTCGAACTCCGGCGCCAGCCGGCCGGCCTTATGCGCAGCCAGAATCTCCTGCCAACCTGGATCGCGTTGGCTGTCCACCGGAGCAACCGGCTGATATGGGGTGCAGTTGTAGATGAGTTTGAAGCGGGCTGAGCGGACGCATCGGCCCAAGTCAAAGGTTGCAGCGGAGACGTCCGGCCGCATCCCACCGTCGCGCCCGTGCGGGCCACGCTCGGCAAAAATGTATTTGCGCCCGGTGAACGGTTGGCCGCGCAGTAGGGCCAGGAAACTGACGCCAGTCATCTGTTTGGGTGGCGTCAGCCCGGCAGCTTCAAGCAGCGTCGGAGCCAAATCTTCGCCCGAAATCAATTCGGCGGTGACCGAGCCGGGCTTGAGTACTCCGGGCCAGCGCACCAACAACGGCACGTGGATGCCCGGGTCGTAAAGCGTGCCTTTGCCATGCGGGAAAGCCATGCCGTTGTCGCCCAAGAAGACCACCAGCGTCTTGTCAGCCAGCCCGCGGGCTTCCAGCACCTCCAGCACCGCCTGCACGTCCCGGTCCAGCCGTTCGATTTTCGCCCAGATACCGCGCCAAGTCAGTCCGCACACCGGCTAAATCCGGCAGATGCGGCGGGAGTTTGATCCGGACCGGGTCAGGCGGTTGCGGGTGGGGCGATGCGTTGGGGTCTCATACATGATGCGGATCGCTGAAGCCCAGCCAGAAAAACCAGGGTTTATTCTTGGGTGCAGCGTCCAAGAAGGCGTTCATGCGGACGGCGAAGGTTTTTAGCCGCTGGGGTTCGACGTAATCGACCCGGTTGGTAAAGGTGCGCAGGCGGTGCCGATCCAGCACAGCGCCCACCACAAGCGAGCCGCGCTCGCCGGCAGTTGGCGGGCCGTCCAAATGATAGTGCCGTCCGCCTACGCCGGTGAAGTAACCGGCCTGGGTACGCAACAGGTCGGGTAGCGCTGGGATGTCCGCCGGCAGCGGCGCGGTGAACCGCACCATGCGCACGGCCACGGGCGAGCGGCCGGTCATGAGCGAAGCGCGCGAGGGCACGCATTGCGGGCTGGTCACGAACATCCGGTCGAAGCGCATCCCCTGGGCAGCCAGCCGGTCCAAATGCAGCGTGCGCACATCCGAATAACCGTAGCAGCCCAGATACGGCGCGCTGTGATCATCCGAAAGCAACAGCAAGATATTGGGCCGCTCAGCCGCTGCCACCGCCAAGACCGCGGTGGCCCAACCAATCCATGCAATCTTCATCGCTCGAAACGGTTTCTCGCACGATCGTGGCCAACAGCTAATCACCCAGCTTGGCGCACGTCCAGCGCGGCCCTGCTCCAGCTAACCGGCCTGGGCAAGCGTGGGCCAAGCAGCGCTACTGCTGCCCCCGGTGCCGCTACGTCCATCGGACCTGGTTGCCACCAAGCAGTCGCCCGGCTTTGCCTTGTGGAAATATTTGGGTTGTGGTGGCTGCCGGCCGTCCTACATGTTCAAAGGCAGCAACTGACCTGAGCATTAGTGAACTATGAACACGTTGATGTCGCGTCGATCGGCTTTGCGGACTTTGGCTGGCAGCGCTGCGGCGGCTGGCTTGGCAAGCGTGGTATCGCCAGCCCTCCATGGGGCTGAGGAAGAGCTGCCGCGGGCCCGGCTCAAAGGTAACATCCGGCACTCGGTGTCGGCCTGGTGCTACAACAGTCTATTTAACCCAGGCAAGAACCGCCCGGCCAAAATGACCTTCGAGGACTTCTGCCGGGAATGCTACAAGATGGGGATCGAATCGGTCGAACTGCTGGGGCCGGAGCAGTGGCCCATCCTCAAGAAGGTCGGGTTGGTCTGTGCCATGTGCAATGGCCCGGACAGAATCGACTACGGGTGGAATCGGGTCGAACACCACGACAAGCTGGTGGCCGGGTTTGAGCGGGCCATTCCTGAGGTGGCCAAATTCGGCTTCCCCAACATCATCACCTTCTCGGGCAACCGCCGCGGCATGAGTGACGAGGAAGGGTTGGAGAACTGTGTCAAAGGCCTCAAGCGGATTGTGGGCGTGGCCGAGAAACACAACGTGACCATCGTGCTGGAGTTGCTCAACAGCAAGGTGGACCACAAAGATTACATGGCTGACCACACCGCCTGGGGGGTCGAGCTGTGCAAACGAGTCGGCTCCGAGCGCCTGAAGCTGCTCTACGACATTTACCACATGCAGATCATGGAGGGCGACATCATCCGCACCATCCGCGGTGACAAAGCGCGTGGGATCGAGGCCGCAGCGCCTTACATTGGCCATTACCACACCGGGGGCAATCCGGGCCGCAACGAGATTGATGAGACCCAGGAAATCAATTACCCGGCAGTGATGCGGGCCATTGTGGCGACGGGCTACAAAGGCTTTGTCGGCCAGGAGTTCGTTCCGCGCGGTGACCCGCTAACCTCGCTGCGCAAGGCCATCGAGATTTGCGACGTGTAATGTCACGCCGCAGCTCAGCCGAAGACCATCGTTGAGCGAAAACCGCGCCGCCCGTAGCGGGCTAGCATTCTGTGCCCCTGCGCCAGGGCGAGGCGGATCGTTGGAGTTCCTGACGCTGCGTGGGGCTACAACGGCTCCTGGTCAAGGCGTCGGATCCAGCCCTGCAGCCCAGGCACAGCCCCGGCGCATCAGCTCACCCACAGCCGGGTGGTTGGTGTAAGCTTGGACGTCGTGGCCCAACACAGTGTGGAAGACGCGACCGCGCCCATACTGCAACACAAACGCCATCGGATAATCTTTCCGGTCCACTTTCGAAGTCGCCTTGGCCACCACATGGATGGCCGCATCGCCCGCCAGGCAAGTGTACAGTTCGTCGATTGTCTCGAACGAGCCCATGCCCTTGGTGATGGGATGATCCGGGTCAGCAATCTGCACCGTAAACTTGCCATGCGGATCGTGCCCCCGCAGGGCTGGGTCCCAAACCCGGCCAGCCAGGTTCTTGAATTCGGGCCATTCGCCCTTGTCCCAAGCCCCACAGGCAAAGTGCGTTAGCATCAGTCCCTTACCGCTGGCCACGAACTGTTGCAGGTTCTGGCGCGCCGCCGGGCCCGGACCGGGCCGTTCCCAGTCCATAAAGTGCAGGATTACCACATCCCATTGGTGCAGCTTGGGCGAAGCGATGGCCTCTGGGTCTTCGACGATCCGGACCTGCAAGCGCGGGTCTTTCTGGAGCAGGTCTTTGAGCACTGGGGCGGTCTGGCGCCACAGGTGGCCCGGGTAATCGATACCGGTCACCAGCAGAACCCGGGTGCCACGCTCCGGCGGGTCAAGGTTTAGGGTGGCTGGTCGCCACTCGCCGGCGAGCATTCTGCCAGGCAAGAGGGCCAAAGCTGCCACGGCCAACTTTTGGATCAATGACAAGCGCGCGTTCATGGGTGTTGGTGTCATAAGCTGACCCGCTGCGTTGCAGTCCGGCGCAGACCTTACAGCAGCGGTGGTTTGCGTTCAAGGTGATTAGGTCCTCAGGCAGCCACTGCGGCACCGTGCCCCCCGACCCAAGCAAAGCCAGCGGCCGCAGCCGAGCCCATCCCGCCGACCGGCCTTCCGACGGTTACTTGGCCAAACCCCGCTGGCTGGACCGAACGAATTGGACCAGGTGCTTCAGCTCCGGCAAGGGGGGCAACTCGGTCTCGATCCGTTCCAAAGCTTTGGCCAACGTAATGCCTTCGCGGAACAACAGCTTGTAAGCCTGGCGCAAGGCAGCCTGGGCTTCTTCGGAGACACCGTTGCGTTCGAGGCCCACCTTGTTGATGGTGAGAGTTTCGGCTGGGTTGCCATCCGCCAACATGAAGGGTGGGATATCTTGGCAGACTTTCGAGCAGCCGCCCACCATGCACATCTTGCCCAAGCGACAGAACTGGTGCACGGCCACGTATCCACCCAACACCACGTAGTCTTCCACCACCACGTGGCCGGCCAGGCCGGCGTAGCCGGACATGATGACGTGGTTGCCCACCACACAGTCATGAGCGATATGGCAGCAGTTCAAGATGACGTTGTGACTGCCCACCCGGGTAACGTCGTTTTCGCGGGTGGCGGTATTGATGGTTACGCCCTCGCGGATGATGTTGCCATCGCCAATCTCCAACCGGGTCACGCCGCCGCGCCATTTTTGGTCTTGGCTCCGTTTCCCCAGACAGGCAAAGGGGAAGATCTCGTTATCGCGGCCCAAGGTCGTGTGGCCGTCGATGACCACGTGCGAATGAAGACGGCAGTTGGGGCCCAAGACCACATGCGGGCCAATCACGCAATAAGGGCCAATCTGGCAACCTTCGCCAATTTGGGCCTCCGGATGAACACAGGCTGTCGAGTGGATAACCGTGGCGCTCATGGCTAAAGACCGACGCGGTCACCGATCCACGACCATGAATGTGATCTCCGCTTCGCTGACCACCTCGCCGTTGACCGTGCAGACGCCCCGCGCCTTGCCAATGCGGTTGCGCGTCTTGGTCAGCTCCGCCTCGATCACCAGCGTGTCGCCAGGGCGGACTGGCTTACGCCATTTGACATTTTCGGCGGACATGAAATAGGCCAATTTGCCGAAGTGATCGGCCTGCCGCAGCATCAGCAGCCCTACCACTTGGGCCATGGCCTCCAGTTGCAACACACCCGGCATGATCGGGTGACCCGGGAAATGGCCTTGGAAATAGGGCTCGTTGATGGTGACGTTTTTGATGCCGGTGATTTTGTTGCCCTCGATCTTGGTGATCCGGTCCACCATCAAAAACGGGTAGCGATGAGGCACAATCTTCATGATCTGGCCGATGTCCAACGTGCCGCCTTCTTGCACCAAGTCTTCCAGCACCGGGGCAGCCTGGCGCGCCGCTTCGGCTGACGGCGGTGGGGGCAGGAACGTCTGCACCGCCACCTGCGGTCGGCGCATCTGTTGGTCAATAAGCCGAGCCATTTGGCAATTGACGGTGTGACTAGGCCGCACCGCCACCACGTGCGCGTGCAGCGGCCGGCCCAACAACGCCAGGTCACCCAACAAATCCAGGATCTTGTGTCGAACAAACTCGTCCGGATACCGCAACGGCTCGATGGTCAGCACCGCATCGTCGCGGATCACCACAGCGTTTTCCAGGCTGCCGCCCTTGATGAGGCCCTCGCGGATGAGCTGTTCGATCTCGTCGAAAAAGCAGAAGGTGCGTGCAGAGGCCAGCTCGCGTTTCCAGGTCTCGGGCGTGATCTCCAGGCTCAAGAACTGAGCAAACCGCCCCAGGCGATCGGCGCTGGTGCAGGAGACTTTCAGCCGGTCGTGCGGGAAGACCGAAAGCAAGGTCTCGTCGGTGTGCAGCTCCAGCGGGCTGGTCACTTCGTAAGGCTCCCGGGGCTCGGCCTGAGGCACCAGCCCGGCCGACTCGATCAGTCGCGTGTATTCGCGGGCGCTGCCATCGGCCACCGGGGGTTCACCTGCGTCCAGTTCCACAATGGCGTTGTCCACGCCGCATCCGGCCAACGCTGCCAGGATATGCTCGACAGTTTGGACGCGCACATTGCCGCGGCCCAAGGTGGTCGAACGCTGGGTTTGCACCACGTTGTCCAGCCGCGCCTCGATCTCGGGCCGGTCCTCTAAGTCCACCCGACGGAATCGGATGCCGGTGTTGGGCGGCGCGGGCAACAACGTCATCGTCACCCGGCTACCGCTGTGCAGACCGACCCCCGAGTAGCTGGCACTCTGGCGCAGTGTCTGTTGCTGTGCCACGGCGGCCATTTAACCAACCCCATAAGCGTTGGCAAGTCCGCCTCCCAAAAGCCCAAGCTCGGTTTTCAAGCAGCAGGCTTCGGCTGGGTGGCAGCGCCTGCCAGCGGGCACGATACGGCCTCTCTAACCGGGATTTTTCACGACAACAGTTTCAACGCTGTTGCCGGAGCAATGTCGATAGGGGTAAAAGGAACAAAACCGACACCATGGCCACGGGCACAGGTTGCAGCCCTGAACAGTTGCAGTTTCCTGCCGTAAGGAA